>Ga0302321_100000463_pt1 | contig 35393 bp, 27 predicted proteins | sample Fen_T0_1_FD_202505 | JGI IMG/M metagenome (GOLD analysis project Ga0302321, IMG submission 202505) | Peat permafrost microbial communities from Stordalen Mire near Abisko, Sweden - Fen_T0_1 | ecosystem: Environmental > Terrestrial > Soil > Wetlands > Permafrost | place: Sweden: Abisko... | reverse complement strand
AATGATGTCCCTGACGACCAGCCTCTCACCCTCCAATCAACCGTTTCTTATGGGTGAAACTTACAAGGACATCCCCGCCCAGTTTGTCCCCCGCTTTTTGTGGGCGAACAAACCTCCGGGTCACGTCAGTACCAGCAAACTTTCTGTTTACTACGGCCTCCAGTCTGAAGAAGACACCGCCACCACCACCATCGGGTTCGGCCTGCTCGCCGAAGCCTACGCCAACTTCGGCTTTTTCGGCATCGCAGGGATTGGCCTCTTCTTCGGCTTCTTCATAAAAAAAGCCCAATGCTGGTCCGCCGAAAGCCCCATGCTGTCAGGCGGTGGTCTGCTCATTGTAATCCTCCTCGCGTGGAGCTTTCAGACCGAGTTCACTCTCAGCATGTGGCTCGCGTCGTTCTATCAAGCCAGCATCGCTGTCCTTGTAGTGCCTTACGCACTACGCACCTTTCTCTGAGGATGAACCAGCCGGCTCCCACCGCCCAACCACCGCGCCTGGCCATCGTGCTGACTCATGCGACGCAGTACTACAGCCCTTGGTTCCGCTGGCTGCACGAGAACACCGAGCTCAACTTCAGGGTTTTCTACCTCGCCGATTTCGGGCTGAAATCCGCGCTCGATGAAAAGTTCGGCGTGAACTTCGCGTGGGACGTCGACCTGAGCAGTGGTTATGACTGGGAAATCGTTCCCAACATTGCTCCGGACCCCAGCAGTTCGCGTTTCAACGGTATCAATAATCCCGAACTGCCCGAACGCCTCCATGCCTGGAATCCCGATGCCATCCTCCTTTTTGGCTACAACTACGCCACCCACCTAAAGCTCATCGTCTGGGCCCGCCTCCACCGCATACCGCTTATCTTTCGTGGCGATTCCCACCTGCTGGGCCGCCAGAAGCTCCCGTTCATTAAACGCCAGCTGCTCTCACTCCTTTACCGACAATTCGCCGCCATCACTTACGTGGGCCAGGCCAACCGCCATTACTTCCGCCGCCTGGGTGTTCCCGAAAGAAAACTCTTTTTCGCTCCGCACGCGGTCAACGCTGCGCATTTCTCACCCGGCACACCGCAGCATTGCGAACACGCCGCAGCCTTGCGAACCCAACTCGATCTCGCACCCTCAACGCTCGTGGTGCTCTTCGCCGGTAAACTCACCACCGGCAAACAACCCGCTTTGCTCCTTGAAGCTTTCCTTCAATTACAACCACCGGACACCGCCCTCATCTTCGTCGGCGACGGTGATGAACTTGATCCGCTCCAGGCCCGCACCGCCGCACGACCCAACGCCGCCGTTCATTTTCTCCCCTTCGCCAACCAGAGTGAAATGCCTTCACGCTACCTGCTTGCCGATCTATTCGTTCTCCCTTCACAAGGCTCGTACGAAACCTGGGGTCTCGCCGTCAATGAGGCCATGCACATGGGCATCCCCTGTCTCGTCAGCGATCTCGTCGGTTGCCAGCGCGACCTCGTGACCGATGGCATCACCGGCTGGGTCTTCAAAGCCAACCAACCCGACCAGCTTCGCACTAAATTGCACGACGCCCTCACGACTCTACGGGCCAACCGCCTCGCCTTCCGCCCAGCCGTGACCGAACGCATCGCCAAATACAACTACGGGCCCGCCGCCAACGGTTTGCTCGCCGCGCTGGCACACGCCACCGGCCGTCCTTCTGTGCCGACCGCGTGAATTCCCATTTCTCCAGGATCGAGTCCTTCACCGCCTTTCAGGTCGCCACTCTCGGTGTGTTTTCCACCTGGGCCTTAGGCGGCGGCGCTGGATGGGCAACATTCATCATCGGCCTCCTCGGCAGCCTCGCCCCCTTGATCACGTTGGCCGCCGTTCGTGAACGGCATGCCGCTGGTCAACTCAACGGCACGCCCTTCCTCCTGCTCTTACCGCTGCTCGCTTTCAACGCACTCGTTCTCCTCAGCACGCTTCAACCGAATCTGCGCATAGCGTTCATTGAAGGCGCCAACGTCTACGTGCCCCGCGCCGATCTCTCCGCCTGGCCAAGCAGCGCACGCCCCGAACTCGCCCTGAAACAACTTTGGCTCTTCGACGCCATCGCCTTGTCTTGCTTCAACCTTCTGTTCGCGATCCGTCGCAAACGCACCTTGCGCACCGTGCTGCTCATCCTCGCCACCAATGCCCTGGCCCTCGCCGTCTTTGGCTCAGTACAAAAGTTCGTTGGCGCAACGGGATTGTTCTTCGGCCAGATCGCCTCACCGAACACCTCCTTCTTTGCCAGTTTCATTTACCACAACCATTGGGGCGCCTTCGCCGTGCTCATGCTCGCCGTTTGCCTGGGCCTGCTCTTCAACTTGCGCCCTTGGACCGGCTACCGCGATTTCTGGCATTCGCCCGCGCTGGCCGCAGTCGTGGCGATCTTTTTCCTGGCCGTAACCATTCCCTTGAGCGCCTCCCGCTCCTGCTCAGTGCTCGCCGTCGTATTGCTCGCCGCCGCCCTGATCCACGGCCTGCGACGCGTCACCCAATACCACAAGGTAGAAGGAAAACCCACCCTCGGTCCCTCGCTCGCCCTGGCACTCACCCTTCTCGTCGCCTGCGCCGCGCTCGTCGGTCTCACCCGCGAGGTCATCGAAACCCGCGCCGCCGACACCCAGGCGCAGATCGCCCAAATGCAGTCCATCGGGAGCATCGGCGCCCGTGCGCAACTCTATGGCGACACCTGGCGTATGGCCTGCGAACAGCCTTGGTTTGGCTGGGGCCTCGGCTCCTACGGCACCATTTTCTCTTTCTACAACACGCTTCAATCCTCCGACCACCTTCCTCAATTCTACGCCGACGCCCATTCCGACTGGCTGCAACTGTTTGCCGAAACAGGTGCCATCGGCACGCTCCTCTTTCTCGGTTTTCTTCTCGCACCGTTGCTCACTCTCCGCCGCCGCGCGATGACGACGCTCCCCCGGTATCTGTTTGCCGGTTGCAGCTTGATTCTGCTTTACGCGTGCATCGAATTCCCCTTTGGCAATCCCGCCGTGACCCTCACCTTCTGGATTTGCTATTTCACCGCCGTACGCTGGGCCCAACTCGATCAACGCGAACGCGCCTGCTAGGCCGTGTATCGGAAATAGAAATGCAACCTAGCCTGTTTGTCATCCAGAGCGTAGCGAAGGATCCACTTGGTCCCGGGCAAACCGTACGTGCAACGGCTCACTGGATCCTTCGCTACGCTCTGGATGACAGAAGAGGTTATTTCCAATACACGGCATAATCCCATGTTCTCCGTTCTCATCCTCACCCTCAACGAAGAGCGCAACCTCCCGACCTGCCTCGCCAGTCTCGCCGGCTGCAACGATATCTTCGTCCTCGATTCCGGCTCGACTGACCGAACCAGCGCCATTGCCACCGCCGCTGGCGCGCGCGTGATGGTTCGGCCGTTCACCAACTTTGCCGATCAACGCAATTTCGGCCACGAACACATTCCCTTCAAAAACGACTGGGTCTTCCACCTCGATGCCGACGAGCAGCTGACGCCCGATCTCCTGCGCGAATGCTCCAACCTCTCCGCCCAAAACCCTGGCGCCATTGATGGCTTCATGGTCGCTCCCCAGATGTTTTACCACGGGCGCTGGATTCCGCATTGCACCGATTTCCCTGCCTATCAGGCCCGGTTCTGCCATGGCCGCCGTTTTCGTTTTCTTCAGGTCGGCCACGGTCAACGCGAACAACCGGGCATGAAGCTCGGCAAGCTGCTCAACAACTATGTCCACAACCTCTCGTCGCACACCGACGCCGAGCTCGTTGAAAAACATCGCCGCTACGCCCGCCAGGAAGCCGCCGCCTTCCTCGCCCATCGCCCGCCCACGAACCAATCACTCGTCACACGCCTGTTTTCTTTCGATGCTCTGGTTCGGCGTCGCGCATTGAAACGCCTCAGCCAGCATCTCCCCGCCCGCGGCCCCCTGCGTTTTCTCTACCAATACGTCTGGCGCCGCGGATTTTTAGATGGTCCCGCTGGTTTGTCCTATTGCCTGCTGCTTTCGCGCTACGAACATTGGATCGCCAACGAAATCCGTCTCCAGCGTCGCAACGCGCCTTCTACATGACCGCCCGGCCACGCATCATTTTCGTCAACCGTTTCTACTGGCCCGACGAGCCGGCGACCGCGCAGCTGCTCACCGATCTGGCCGAAGGTCTCGCCGCCACTGGCTTCGCGATCACGATCATCACCAGTCGGCCCGCAAAGAGCCCGATCCCCGAAACGGAAACGCGTCGCGGCGTTGAAATCATCCGCATCGCCGGCCCGCGTCTCGGACGCCGCAACGCCCTGCTCAAAGCCTTCGACTTCGCCAGCTTCTCCCTCGGCGCACTCCGCCGAATCTCCAAACTTCTCCAACCCCACGACCTTCTCGTCGTGATGACCGACCCTCCATTGCTGGGCATTCCTGCCACGCGTCTCGCACGCCGCCGGGGCGCCCGCGTCATCCACTGGATTCAAGATGTGTATCCAGAGATTGTTTCGGCTGTCGGCGGCACCCGCTTCGCTCACGTCTTCCGCCCGCTCCGCGACCACGCGTGGAAAAACGCCGACGCCTGCGTCACCCTCGGCTCCGACATGGCCGCCTTTGTCGGCTCACGCGGTGTCGCGCCGCAGCGCATCACCCTCAGCCCCAACTGGGCTCCGGTCGGATTAGTTCCCCTGCCTCCGTCAGCCGCCAACGACGAGCGCGCCTTCTGGGGCCTCACCGACAAATTCGTCATCGTATATTCCGGCAACCTCGGTCGCGTTCACGACCTCGCGCCTCTTCTCGCCATCGCTGAAGAACTTCGCTCCGAAACCGACATCGTCTTTCTCTTGGTTGGTGATGGCGCCCAGAAGCCGTACCTACAGGCCACCGCCAACCAGCGCGGCTTGACCAACATCCGATTCCAGCCCGCCCAACCCCGCCATCTCCTGGGCAAAATCCTCGCGCTCGCCGATCTTCATCTCGTGACGTTGCGTGAAGGCTGCGAGCCTTTCGTATTCCCCAGCAAACTCTACGGCATTGCCGCCGTGGGACGCCCGGTGCTTTTCATTGGCCCAAAAAACAGCGAGCTCGCCCACGCGGTCACGCACCAATCCTTTGGTTTGGCGTTCACCCGCGATAACGTTACCGCCGCCGCTACGGCCATCCGCCATCTGCGCCATTCACCCGACCGGTGCTCAACTATGAGTTCCGCGGCCATCCAATTTAACACGCGCAACGGCGGACTCGTTCATGCCCTCGCCACCTGGTCCACCTTGCTAAACGGCCTCATGCCGCTTGCGAACTCCGCCGACACCCCTCCCAATACGCCCCGATGAAGCTCGGCCGAAAAACTACGATCGCCTTTCTGATGTTTGATCTCCTCGCCGTCGGCGTGGTGTTCAACGTGATCGGTGCCGCCCGTGGCATCTACGCCTTCAACGGCCTCATCGTCGCTCCACTCGCCATGCCCGCGCTGGCCTTGATCGCCGCCTTGTATCTGATTGATGGGTTCAAAATGCGGACGGACATGTTAAGCCTCGACTATGCCAGCATGCATTCGATCGCCGTGCTCTCCGCGATGCTGGCCACGCTGCTCGTAACCTTCGTCGTCATTCCGAGCGGCTACCCGTTGCAACAGAGCCGCGCCGTCGTTGCCCTCAGCTTCATCACCTTGATCCCGGCCACGCTCGTCCACCGTCGCCTACTCTACGCCCGTCATCTGCGGCATCGAAAAAACCGCAGCCTGGTCTTTCTCGGTGACCGATCCAGCAGCCAGGCTTTTCAAGAAGAATGCGCCCTCGCCTGTATGACCCAAACCGTCGTGGTGGTAGCCGGCGAAAATGAAAAATCCGACCGCCCCGATGACACCACCGTCACCTTCGACGAGCTCCTCACCAAAATCGATGCCGACGAACTGATCGTCGAAGCGTTCATCCTACGCGAGTCCAACCGCGATCTCACCCCCGAGATTTTTCAACAACTAGTAAACCTCTACTTCAGCGGCGTCCCCACCTACACCCTTGAACTCTTTCATCAGGTCTACTGGCGGAAAATCCCTCTCTACCGGCTCAACCAAACCTGGCTCTTCCAGGAAGGTTTCCGCGTCGCCCGTGAACCCGTTTTCGAACGGATCAAACGCATCAACGACATCGTGTGCGGCTGCCTCGGCCTCGTCCTCGCCACCCCGGTGTTTCTCGCCGCTGCCGCTGCCATCTGGTTCGAGGACCGCGGCCCCGTTTTCTTCAAACAATCCCGTATCGGCAAGAATCGCGTGCCTTTCACCGTCTACAAGTTCCGCTCGATGCGGGAAAACGTCACCGGCGTTCCCTACGCGCAGGAGTTCGACAACCGCATCACCAAGGTCGGCCGCTTTCTCCGCGCCAGCCGGATCGATGAATTCCCGCAAATCCTGAACGTCATCAAAGGCGATATGAGCTTTATCGGCCCGCGCGCCGAATGGAATCGCCTCGTCTCCGACTACGAAAAACAGATTCCGTGCTACCACTTCCGGCACCTCGTGCGCCCCGGCATCACCGGCTGGGCCCAGGTCAATTATCCTTACGGCGCCAGCATCGGCGACACCCTGCGCAAGCTCGAATACGACCTCTATTACGTAAAGCATTTCTCGTTCACTCTGGACGCCTCCATCGTCCTAAAAACCATCCATGTGATGCTCTTCGGCAAAGGCCGCTGAGCATTGGCACCCTTCCGCAAGATCATTCCGACGTAGGGCCGGACCTACCTGGCCTGAGCAAAGTCGAAGGCGTGTCCGTGCCGGGTTCGACGCCACGATCCATCCAACACACCTACACCAAGCCCATAGTGCATTCGCCCCCTTGTAGGAGCCTGCTTGCAGGCGATTCAGTTTCATATCGCCTGCAAGCAGGCTCCTACTTCCGATCTCTGCAAGAACAGACACCGGAGCATTCGACTCAGCGCAAATAGAACCCGTTTGTCATCCTGAACGAAGTGAAGGATCCAGTGGAGCGTCGCACGTACGGCTTACCCGGCACCAAGTGGATCCTTCGCTGCGCTCTGGATGACAAGACAGCTGAGTCGGCTATCATTTCCGATCCACAGCCCAACCGCTAATTCTTCCCCCTTTGAAAAACTCGCACTACGATTTTCTCGCCATCGGCGGCGGCAGCGCCGGCTTCAACGCCGCTCGCATCGCCCGTGATCTCGGCAAACGCGTCGCCATCGTCGACGGCGCCAAACCACTCGGCGGCCTCTGCATCCTGCGCGGCTGCATGCCCTCGAAAACCCTGCTCTACATGGCCGAACTGCTGCACCTCGCGCAGAAAGGAAAAACCTTCGGCCTCAAAATCCCGCGTGCCACCGCCGACATGAAGGCGATCCACGCCCGCAAAAACACGATCATCGCCGACTTCGCCGGCTACCGTGACCAACAACTCACCTCCGGCAAATGGGACCTGTACCGGAACCACGCCCAGTTCGTCGACGCCCACACCGTCGAGTTGAACAACGGCCAACGCCTCACCGCCGAACACATTCTCATCGCCACCGGCTCACGCATCAGCACGCCCGTGATTCCCGGCCTCGCCGAAACACCCGCCTGGACCAGCGACGACGTCCTCGATCTCGATTTCATTCCCAAGAGCGTGATCGTGCTCGGCGGCGGCATCGTCGCCTGCGAACTCGCCCAGTTCCTCAACCGCATCGGCAGCCGCGTCACCCTGATTCAACGCAGCCCCAACATTCTCCGCGACCACTCGCCAGAGGCCAGCACTGTCGTGCAACAAGCCTTCCGCGACGAAGGCATCGAACTCTTCACCGACACGAAGCTCGAAAAGATTTCAGGCGACACCAAAGCCGTCACCGTGCGCTTCACGTCTGGCGGCAAGACCATCATCCGCCGCGCGAACCATCTCTTCAACGCCCTCGGCCGCGAACCCGACACCGCCAGCCTCAACCTCGCTGCCGCCGGTGTGAAGCTGAGCAAAGCCGGCCGCGTCGTCACGAACCGCTTTCAACAAACCAACATCCCGCACATCTACGCTGGCGGCGACGTTTCGGGTCCCTACGACATCGTCCATCTCGCCATCGCCCAAGGCGAACTCGCCGCCCGCCACGCTTTTGGGATCAAAGGCCTCAAGCCCATCGACGACCGCCTCCTGCTCAACGTCGTCTTCACCGACCCCCAACTCGCCACCATCGGCTTGCTCGAAAAACAGCTGCGCGAAAAAAACACGCCCTTCCTTACCGCCAGTTACCCCTTCAACGACCACGGCAAGTCCATCCTGATGGAAGCCAACTACGGCTACGTGAAAGTCCTGGCCGAACCCAAACGCGGACGCATCCTCGGCGCCGAGATCGTCGGCAAAGATGCCGGTGAGCTCATCCACCTTTTCAGCGGCCCCCTCGCGATGCGCGCGACGGTCTTCGATCTCCTGAAAGCCCCGTGGTACCATCCAACCCTTGCCGAAATCATCACCTACCCGCTCGAGGAAATCGCCGACCAGATAACAAAAAAATGAGCCTCATCGCCAATAGTCTTCGCTGGTTTCTCACCCGTAAGCCTATCGCCTATTTACCGGTTCGGGTTCGCAGCGGTATCGCCGAAGGCGCGGCCTGGACGTTTTTCCCTTGGACCGCCTATTGGCGCGGAACTCATGAGGCTGAAATCCAAACTCGCCTCATTGGATTAATGGATTGGACAGGGAAAAACATATGGGATTTAGGCAGCCATTATGGCATTTTCGCCGTCGGACTCGGCCGTCGTGCCGGCCCTACCGGTAGCGTTGCAGCCTTCGAACCCAATCCGCTCAGCTACCGCCGGCTCGTACTGCACGTGCAACGCAACCACCTCGACTGGGTGAAAACCTTCCCCCTCGCCGTTAGCAACACTCAGAGCCTACAACGCTTTTTCGTCTACCATGGCCTGGAGACCACTTCGTCACATCTCGCCTACGAGGGCGAAACGTGGAACGAAACAATTCCAACCCTTAACGTTGAATCGGTTTGCCTGGACGAACTTGTCGCCACAGGTAAGATCAAGGCACCGGACTTCATCAAGCTCGACGTCGAGGGCCACGGCCACAAAGCACTCGAAGGTGCCCGCGAAACCATCACCCGTGCCAGGCCAATCATCCTCGCAGGCTTACACAGCGATGCCGAAATCCACGGGATCACAGAACTCTTATTGCCCCTCAACTACAGGATGACTCCTGCGACCCAAAATGCTCCCAAAACGCCAACAGCATTTTTCGACTATTTGTTCGAGCCGCTGCCGCGATGATTACAGCGCGGCGGTCTTTATCGGAGGAGCTTGTTGTAGCCTGGGTCGCTGACCCAGGGGATTGGTTTCGGACCGAAATACCGCGCCTCGTTTTCAAAGACGAAGCTGGAAAAACCTCGGTCCTTGATGCACAGCTGTACGAGGTACTTACCACGTGCCACACCCAACAGGATGTCGCGTACGCGCATGATTTCGAAGAGCAACGTGCCTACCGTTTGCACGGTCTGCCCTTCCGCCTTGCCCACCAGATTGTCGCGCTTGCCCGTCAGCTCCTCCAACTCGCGCGTCAACTTGTCGATCTCGTCCTGCCATTTTTTGGCCTGATCGGCATCCGCGTTGAATCGGGTCCAATTGACGGCTGCCGCCAGAGACGGGTCTGCGAAGTCACCTGACTGCCGGACGGCAATCGCACTCGCCAGTTTCACAAGCGCCGCAGCGTCCGTGGTCGAAACCGGTATCTTAACTGTTTTTCGTGCCATATTTATTCACCTCCTTTTTTTAAAAACTGAGGCGAATCCGACGAACCATCATACAACAGTCAAATACGTAAACGAACTTTGCCGGTTTTTACATGGTTTATAAGAATACAACCAATACATATCTCCTTCTCTAATGATCCATGCCATGACCATTGGTTGTGTACCGATTACAGACGGTTGTTGCATCTGTCTGGCGGGAAGGACGTCAATTCCAGGAAAAGAACATTCTTTTCCTAAAAAGAACGTTCTTTTTCGAAAAAGGACGTTCTTTCCGCTGTTTCTTTGCATCTATTTGCAGGTTTGTTTGTGCTTTTTTGTCGGAAGTTCGTTCTTTTCCTCCGCCTGTTCGTCAACTTTCTGGTTTTCACGTACTATTTCCCGAATTTGTCATCAAAATCGGCAGCACCTTCGTTCTTTCTCCCGATTCGTATATTCATTTTTCAAAAAAGAATATCGATTTTAATTCCTCAACGCCAATCCGAGGCGACCGATGGTGAAAACCGCTGCAATTCATCTTCTGCATTTCGGTTTTAACACCCATCAGCGTCGATTGATCGTTAACCCATCCGTATTTGCCTACGAATTGCACCGGCAAACATCGAGCGAGCCATTTAGATGCAACGCCGAACTAAGTTCTATGTATTATTTGCCCCGCAGAATGTCCTTCGTCGTTTCCCAAAGACCAATCCACGGCACACCCAGCGGTCGCGCCTTACCCTCATTCCTGCATCGGTGCCGATCGGTGAATATCAGTGGTTAAAAATTCCGTCCTCCGTTCTCTCCGTTATCTCCTGTGAAATGGATCGGGAAAAACCTTTTTAACGCAAAGGACGCAAAGTCAGACCCTCGCTTTCTTCCGCTTAGCTTTCACCTGCGCATCTGCTTTCACCAACTCGTTAGCGACTGCATACGCAGCCCGCACTTTTTCAGTCTCAGCATCCAAAACACTTTGCGCCTCGGTTTGCAGGAGGGACCTCAAGGCACTCACACTTCGAAGAAAAGCAGTTTCTCCCTTCAAACCCGGAAACGAGGCAAAGACATCCATCCATTCCTCAGTTTTCCGAGCCTCCTTAAACTCAGGATTCAATATTTGGACATGCATACCGTGAACCGCAAAATCAACGGCATACCGGGCGCGAGCGAGCCTCCTTCCTGTTTCAAGCGACATCGTAAACCATAGAACGGGTCCGCGCATTAAACAATCGCGCACCCCCGGAAACTCAGACCAATTTCCGCTTTTAGAAAACTACGCAGGCCGAATTCCCGGCGCTCCAGGAGGCAGGACGCTTGCCGGTACCTATTTTACTCGGCCGCGGTCTTCAGCGCCTGAGCGAGATCGACCCGCTTTTCGTAAATCGCTTTGCCGATGATCACGCCGTCGAGGTTGGCGTACTTTTTCGCGAGTGCCTGAATGGTGCCAACATCGCTCTGCTGCGAAATACCACCCGAGGCGATGACGTTGCATTTAACGGTCTTCAGCATCGCTTCCTGCGCCGGGATATTGGGACCAGTAAGCATGCCGTCGGTGCTGATATCGGTGTAGATCAAGGTGCGCACGCCGAGTTGATCCATGCGTTGCGCCATGCCGAGTGCGGTGGCCGTGGTTGTGTCGACCCAACCCTTAACGGCAACTTGGCCGTTCTTAGCGTCGATGCCGACCGCAATGCGATCGCCAAAAAGGCTCACCATCTCGCTCACGAACGACTCGCTCTCCGCGGCGCGCGTACCGATAACGACACGTGACGCACCGATGCCCAACGCGCGTTCCACGGCCAAGCGTGTGCGCAGGCCGCCACCGAGTTCCACCTTAATGCCGAGGGCCGCGATCGCGCGCACCACGGACAAGTTTTGCGACTCGCCGGTAAAGGCTCCGTCCAGATCGACGACATGCACCCAGTGAGCGCCGGCTTTTTTGAATTGCTCGGCCACTTCGGCGGGATTCTCCGAGTAAACGGTTTCCTGGTCGGCGCGTCCCTGAGAGAGACGCACGCAACGTCCGCCTTTGATGTCGATGGCTGGATAAATAATCATGGCGGCGAAATTGCCTCACGCCGAGGCACGGGTACGCAAAGAAATTCGTGCGGTTTCTGAACGGGGTTTCACGACAAATGACCACCATGTTTCGGTGTGCGGATGTGTTTTTGAAACAACACAAAACACAGGCGACTCGTCTTCCCGGGCGCCGATTCTGTCATCCCGAGCGCTGCGCGAGGGATCCACTTGGAGAAACTCAAACTCACGTGAGAGCGCTCACTGGATCCTTCGCTTCGCTCTGGATGACAAACGACGGGAAGGGAAAGCGTGGTTCAAAAATACATGGCCCCATCCTTCGTTCGGTCTGAAAAATCTTCGGCGATGCGCACTTGCCTGCGAGCGCAACATCGGGCGTTCTAGCCAGTCTTTCCCGTGAGCTACATCGACGTTCCTGAATTCGTTTTACGTGACTGTCCGCTTTGCCTGCGCGTGGCGGTGTTGGTGGCCAAAGGCTGCCACGAACGGCGCTATCATATTTATTGCAACGGGCTCACGGAGAAACCGAAACCAGCCTGCACCCGCCAAACCGACTGGGTGCACACGCCCGAGATCGCCGTGGCAGAGTGGAACTCGGACAGCGACGTGCCGTTACCGCTCTTCCCCGACGAGCCGGTGGCTGCACCGCGCGCGGTGTGAGGGCCAAATTGCATTCAAAAGTATAAAAGGTAGGGACGACCCGCCGGGTCGTCCGCCAGGGTTGCCTACGAACGGGCCAGTAAAAATCCCCGGAGCAAGCTCCGGGGCATTGCAGAAATGGATGGGCCCGGTAGGGTCGCACCTCGCGTGCGCACCGGGTTTGACAACGGTTGCGGCGCGTGGGCAAGCCACGGCCCTACACCAGAATCTCGGCAACAAAACCATTCAAACCAACCAAGCCGGAGCAAGCTCCGGGGTATTGGACCCAGAGCGAATAAAACACGGATGGCCCGGCCCATTCGATAAACTCAGGGTCCTGAGCGAGTCGAAGGACGGTCCGTCCTACCCTCGATCCGTCATCCAGAACGAAGTGAACGATCCAGTAGGGCATTGTACGTACGCTTTGCCCGATACCAAGTGGATCCCTCACGCAGCGCTCGGGATGACAGGCACTCCGTCTCCGAGTCAGCCTCCGTCATTAACGTCAATTCGCGTTCATTAGCGTTATACCGACGTCCTTTTAGAATTAGCCTTTTGTAGGGCTCGACCTCGTGTCGACGCCGTCCGTGTTTTTCCCAGGGCGCCACAGAGTCAGACCGGATCGATCCTTCACGTTCTCGTTCTTCGTGTTCAAAATTCCGCCCTCCGTTCTCTCCGTTTCCTCCTGTAAAATGAATCGTGGGTTTCAATAACTAATCCACGGCGCGCCCGGCGGTCACGCCCTACCCTCGATCATTCCGCCATCGGTGGCATTGAGTGAACATCAGTGGTTAAACAATCCAGCGCTCGTCCACAAAAAAGCCCGGGCGCGTGGCCCGGGCTTGTCTAAAGGTATTAAAAGGTTCGGTGACGCTTACAACGCGCGCAACTTGGCGCCGCCGGCGAGCAGCTTTTCGCGCATGCCGGTCGAATCCTGAGCGCGTTCCACCGCTTCGTCCGCCGTGATGAGTTCGCGGTTGTACAAACTGGAGAGATGCGAATCGAGGGTGATCATGCCAAGGCCAGCACCCGTCTGAATATCAGACGTGATACGGAACGTCTTGTTTTCGCGGATCAGCGACTGAATCGAAGTCGTCGTGAGCATGATCTCGAACGCGGCGATACGACCGCCACCGATCTTTTTGCACAACGTCTGGGAAATGACGGCCTGCAACGAGGAGGCGAGCTGGGTACGAATGAGTTCTTTCGTCGAGGACGGGAAGGCGTCGACGATACGATCGATGGTTTTGGCGGCGCCGTTGGTGTGCAACGTGGCGAAAACCAAGTGACCGGTTTCGGCGGCAGCGATGGCGGCCTCGATGGTTTCCAAGTCGCGCATTTCACCGACGAGAATGATGTCAGGATCCTGACGGAGCGCACGGCGGATGGCTTCGGCGAAGTTCGGTACGTCGACGCCGATTTCACGCTGCGTGACGATGCACTTTTTGTGCGGGTGATAATACTCGATCGGATCTTCGATCGTGATGATGTGACCATCGCGGTTTTCGTTCAAGTAGTTGATCATCGACGCGAGCGTGGTCGACTTACCCGAACCAGTCGGACCCGTTACCAGCACGAGGCCGCGCGGACGGAAGAGGAGTTCCTTAATCTTATCGGGCAGGCCGATGTCGCGGAGGCTGAAAAGGCGATTGGGAATCTGGCGGAGCACGAGGCCGTACGCGCCTTTGGACTTGAGAACGCTGACGCGGAAACGGGCCTTATCGGCAAACGCAAAGCCGAAGTCAGCACCACCGTTGAGCTTCACCTGCTGTTGATGATGGTCGGGCGTGATCGAGAGCATCAGCTTCTCGGTATCGAAAGCAGTCAGATCCACGCCTTCAATCGGAAGCATGGTGCCACTGATGCGCAGCGTGGGCGGCTGACCGACCTGGCAATGGAGGTCGGATGCGTTTTGCTCAACCACGAGTTCCAGCAGATCATTCATGTCATAGCTCATAAGTGCGCCTTTGTTGGGTTAACAAAACGAAGAGACATCCTGTTGGCGATGAACGACACGCGCTGTATGAAGGTTTTACGCGGCATTTACCAACAGGAGCTCAGTGACTAACGAAACTAGCGGTTCAAACTCATCAGGAATTCGGCGTTGGTCTTGGTTTTCTTGAGACGCGTGAGGAGCATTTCCATCGCCTCAATCGGCGGAATGCCCTGCATGGCGCGGCGAAGACCGTAGATGCGCAGCATCTCGTCGGGGTGATAAATGAGCTCTTCTTTGCGCGTGCCGGAGCGATCCATGTTGATCGCGGGGAAAATGCGCTTGTCGACGAGGCCGCGGTCGAGGTGGAGCTCCATGTTGCCGGTGCCCTTGAATTCTTCGAAGATCACTTCGTCCATGCGGCTGCCGGTATCGATCAGCGCGGTGGCGATGATCGTGAGGCTGCCGCCGCCCTCGATGTTGCGGGCGGCACCGAAGAAACGTTTCGGTTTCTGGAGCGCGGTGGCTTCCATACCGCCGGACATGATCTTGCCGGAGTTGGAAGCGAGGGCGTTGTAGGCGCGGGCGAGGCGGGTGATCGAGTCGAGCAGGATCACGACATGCTTACCGGCCTCGACGAGGCGGCGGGCTTTTTCGCCCACCATCTCGGCGCAATGCACGTGACTCTCGGGCGCTTCGTCAAAGGTAGAACTGACGACTTCGCCCTTCGTGTGGCGCTTAAAATCGGTGACTTCCTCAGGGCGCTCGTCAATGAGCAACAAGATCAACTTCGTCTCAGGAAAGTTTTCCGAGATGGAGTTGGCCATGTTCTGCAACAGAACCGTTTTACCGGTACGAGGCGGTGCGACAATGAGACCGCGCTGGCCGAAACCGATCGGGGTCAGGATGTCGACCGCGCGCATCGAGATGTCTTTGTGAATCTCGGGCGCTTCGAGCAGGATGCGGTTGAGTGGGTAATACGGAATCAGATCCTCAAACGGTTTCACCTTCGAGATTTCGTCGGGAGCGAGGCCCATGACGCTGTCGATGCGAACGACGGATGGGCAACGTTCGCCCTCGCGCGGAGCCTGCACGAGCACTTCGACGTGATGGCCGCGCTTGAGGCCGTATTTGAAGATCAAACTTTCCGGCAGGTAAGGATCTTCTGGATACAGACGGTAGTTGACCGCCTCGTGTACGATGAAGCCGAAGCCCTTGTCGTTGAGATCAATCCAGCCACGGTCCAGAATCGGACGTTTGGCGGTGGCGAGTTGTTTAAAGATTTCTTCGAGGAGCTGTTTGCGATTCGGCGCGCCCTTGAACGTGATACCGAGGCGACTCGCTTCGGCGTTCAGTTCGCCAAGGTTCAACGCGTAAATCTTGTCGAGATAGATCGGTTCGCCACCACCCGAAGTGATTTCGACCGCGGTGGCTGCGAGAGCCGCGAGATCGGCCAGACGCTCGGGGCTGGGTAGATCGCCGTAGACGGGCGTGAGATTAGGCGGAGGCGGTTGTTGCGGATATTTCGGAGCAGGCGCGCCGCCGCCGCCACCCTGGTAACCACCACCACCTTGTTGACCACCACCCTGCTGCCAAGGCGCACCACCCGGGCCGCCGTGACGGCTGCGACCGCGCTTATTGCGTTTGTCGAACTTGTCGCGCTTCCAATGAGGATCATTACCGCCGCCACCACCACCGTGACCGCCGTGGCCGCCGCCTTGGCCCTGGCCGGGTTGATGACGCGGCTGTTGATGAGAATGGGGTTGTTGGCCCTGACCCTGCGGTGGATTCGATGCTGGACGCTGGCTATCGGTTGCGGGCGCTTCCGCCGCCGGAGCCGACGATTCGGAAGAAGGCGCTTCGGAAGGAGCGGAAGCCGCAGGTGCGTTGTCAGAAGCCGAGGACGATGAGGAAGCGGATGACGCGTCGTCGGACTTGCTGGTTGGCTCAAAAATATAGCGCTTAGGCTCTTCGGCCTGCTGCGGTTGCTGCGCTTCGGATGGTTGCGACTGCGGCGCTTCAGCGACCGGCTCAGGCGCTGGGGCTTGAGCGGATCGGCGCGGTCCACGGGGTTCACGGTGCTCGCGGGGTTCACGAACGGGGGCCGGTTCGGATTTCGGTTCCGGGGTACGCTCGGGAGCGGAAGGCGCTGGCTCCAGGTTCAGTTCCTGAGTCACGGCGGCGGTTGAAGCTGCGGCCTTTTTTCGGCTGGGCTTAGCTGCGGTGCCCGTGCTGGCAGCAGCGCGCGTGCGCGGACGGCGTTTAACGGCCTTCTTGGCGGTGGCGCCTTCTGCTTTTTCGGAAGAGGCGTCGTCGGATGTATGAGAGTCGTCCATAAATATGAAAAATGTTTTGGCGTAGCGATACGCCTCGGTTGGGTGAGCCCCGTGCCGCGAGCCCGCAATACCTCAGCGGCGGTTCTGCAATTGGGCGGCCAGTCGTTGGATCTGGTCGCGCAAGAAATCAGGTGTACCGTCGTTTAATAATACGTAATCAGCGAGCTCTAGTTTTTGCACCAAGGGCAATTGCTTGGAAATTCGTTGCTCGGCGAGCGCTTTGGGGAGTCCGCGCTCTTCTAACCGGGCCAATTGGAGTTGCAAAGTTGTGGAGACGCAGACCGTGAAATCAAACCAATTTTCCAAATGTTTTTCGAAGAGCAGCGGGACTTCTACCACATGATCCGTATTAGGAGCTTCAGCTAATTTCGCCCGCAAAATGGCGCGCAAACGCGGATGCGTCAGCTCCTCCAACCAACGCAACGCCGCATCGTCAGAAAATACAATCTTCGCCACCGCCGGCCGATCAACGCGACCGCTCGCCGTCAACGTTTGCGGACCAAGCCGTTGCGCAATCGCCGCCTCAACCTCGGGCTGGAGCAACACGACGTTTTTGATGATCTCATCGGTATCGATGCGCCGGTAGCCGGCTTCTTCGAAAAAGCGCGCCGCGGTCGATTTACCGCAACCAATACCACCTGTGAGTCCGAGCATCATCGAATATCAGAAAGGAGGCACGAGATTGGGCTTGCGAGGTTTTTACCGCAAATCATTAGTCACACGACAGCTCACGCGACCGGCGATCACGCAGCCGGCCGCCTGCCGACTCGGCTTTTTACAAAGCATGCCCCCCACGATCGACACCAAAAGCGCCCTCGCCGTGGCCGATGCCACGTGCGAAGCCTTTGCTGGCATGTACCCACGCCACACGCCGAGCATCCTGCCGCGACTGTTTGCCGATATCGATGCGATGTTTGGCGGTCGCTACATGGACTACCAGCCGATCGACACGCCCTATCACGATCTCGAGCACACGCTTCAAGTAACCTGGTGCCTCGCGCAAATGCTCGACGGCCGCCATCACGCTTGCGTCGAGCCCCGCCTCAACGAGCGCCAGTTCGAACTCGCCGTCGCCGCCGCCCTCCTTCACGACACCGGCTACCTCAAAATGCGCGCCGATCTCGAAGGCACCGGCGCCAAATACACCTTCACCCACGTTCTGCGCAGCTGCGCCGTCGCCTCCTCCTACCTGCCGACCCTCGGCGTCACCCTCGACGAACTCGACGGCGTGCTCGGCGCCATCCGTTGCACCAACACCAACACGCCCATCTGGCGCCTGCATTTTCAAAACCCCATCGAGGGCATCATCGGCTGTGCCGTCGCCACCGCCGACTACCTCGGCCAGATGTCCGTGCCTAACTACTTGGAAGAACTACCTCTGCTCTTCGCCGAGTTTAACGAATCCGACAAATTCGCCGCCGTCCCCTCCGCGCAACGTCTCTTTCGCACGGTCGACGAACTCATTGCAAAGACTCCGCACTTCTGGCGCACCTCCGTGATGCCCAAACTGGACAACGAACTCCTCGGGCTCTACCGCTTTCTCGCGAAGCCCTACCCCGATGGACCGAACCACTACATGGATGCCGTCAACAGCAACATCGCGCTTGTCTCCGCCGCCGCGACGGCCCAAAAACGCCCGAACTAAATCATGTTGGCTACGATATTTTCGGCGGGACTGCAGGGGATTGAGGCGGAACTTGTCTACGTGGAGGTGAACGCTGGCGAAAGCGGCGACCCACGCGTCGTCCTCGTCGGCCTGCCCGACGCCGCCGTCAAGGAATCCAACGACCGCGTCATCTCCGCCCTCGGCAACACCGGCTTCAAAAAGCCCCGGACCCGAACCACGATCAATCTGGCCCCCGGCGACATGCGCAAGGAAGGCCCGATGTACGACCTGCCGATCGCCCTCGGCATCCTCGCCGCCACCGGCCAGCTCAAACCAGATAACATCGACCACTATCTGATCGCCGGCGAACTCAGCCTCTCCGGCGCCACCCGCCCGATCCGCGGCGCCCTCGCCATGGCCCGCCTCGCCAAGAGCCTCGGCAAACGCGGCATCCTCCTCCCCGTCCTCTCCGCTCCCGAAGCCGCTCTCGTCGAAGGTTTGGAAGTCTACGCCATCCCCTCGCTCGATCACGCGTTTCGTTTCCTCAACGGCCAACTCGAAATCGCGCCCACGCCCGCCCGAACCCATCCCCTGCCCTACGCCCAAGGCGAAGACGGCATCGGCGATTTCTCCGAAATCAAAGGCCAACACGCCCTCCGTCGCGCCGTCGAAGTCGCCGTCGCCGGAAACCACAATCTCCTAATGATCGGGCCACCCGGCTCCGGCAAATCCATGGTCGCGAAACGTATTCCGACCATCATGCCAGCGCCAATCCTCGAAGAATCCCTCGAGGTACTCAGCATCCACTCCGCCGCCGGCCAGACCCTCGGTGGCCCCGCGGTCTTCGGCCGTCGCCCCGTGCGCAACCCGCACCACACCATCTCCGACGTCGGCCTGCTCGGTGGCGGCGCGATCCCCGGCCCGGGTGAAATTTCGCTCGCCCACAACGGCGTTCTCTTCCTCGACGAACTCCCCGAATTCAAACGCTCCGCCCTCGAAGTTCTCCGCCAGCCTCTGGAAGATGGTGTGGTTTCCATCTCGCGCAGCGCCGGTAAGATCACGCTCCCTTGTTCCTTCATGCTGGTTTCGGCGATGAATCCTTGTCCCTGTGGTTATTTGGGAGACACCAAACACGAATGCCGCTGCTCGCCCACGCAGATCCAACGTTACCGCTCGCGCATCAGCGGCCCGCTCCTCGACCGTATCGACATCCACATCGAGGCACCCGCGCTCTCCATCGCCGACCTGCGCAACGAAAAACCCGGTGAAACCTCCGAAGCCATCCGCACCCGCGTCCAAACCGCGCGCAACCGGCAACACACACGTTTCAAAAGCAGCAAAGTCACCAGCAACGCCCGCATGACGCATGCACAGATCCGCAAACACTGCGTGATCGACAGCACGCTCGGCGACCTCCTGCAGCACGCGATGGAACAACTCTCCCTCTCCGCCCGCGCCTACGACCGTATTCTCAAAGTTGCCCGAACGATCGCCGACCTCGCCGCCGCCGAAGCCATCGAATCGAACCACCTCCTAGAAGCCATCCAATACCGCAGCCTGGATCGGAATGTGTTTTATTGAGATAAATACATTAGCTACTTTGCAGAAAATCCTGTCACGAAGTCTGACCAACCCGATGTCCCGAATAGCCAAATTTATAGCAGTAACATTTTTTGCTTTAGCTAGTGTAGTGATGCAAGCGGAGCCGGAGCGACCCCTTAAACAACCGGCAACAATCACTGTCGATTTTCCTGATACTGAAATCCGGGCGATCATTACCGAAGTGGCCAAGCTTTTTGCGCTCAAAGTTGCTATTCCTGAGCAATTAACCGGCCATACGAGCGTGAAGTTGCGGGATGTTACTTGGCAGCAGTTGTACAAGGTTATTCTTCAACCGATCGGTTATGAATTCATTGAGCGCGGCTCTGCGGTGACCGTATTGCGGAACGAAGAGGTTGATGCACTTCCGCCCGACAAAAATGTGGTGGAAATCCTATTCCAACAGCCACAGTCACTTGCTGATTATATCCGCAAAATTTATGTTGATAGGGTGAAGTTAGAGGTATTGGCAGAGGAATTGATAGTCGTTACGAATCCGCGCTACACGCAGATGGTGCTCAATGAGATTGAGAGACTAGATAGTCCCCGCGAGCGTCTGGATCCATTTCCTCGGAAAGTATATTTTCCGGAAAAGATCCCTGCGCAACCTTTACAAAGTGAGGCGGAATGGATGCCTCAGAAGCAGCCTGAAATAATGGAAACTCAAATAATCATCGTTCAGTGGATTGATGCCTACGCTGCGACATCTGTAGTTAAACGAGAATTTCCTGATTTATCCAAAGTTGTACCTGACCGGCGATCGAATGCACTTGTGGTAACATGCACGCCACTGCAGTTCCGCAAAGTGCAGGCTCTGGTCAAATACCTTGACGATAAGAAATGGTATACACGGCCTGAGAAAAAGGCTTTGTAGAAACAATCCGGCGACGCAGAACCTGGCCGACAGCCGTCCGCATCGCTCAGTTGTTTGAAAGAATTTGCCGCCCGCATCCCACCCGCTTATCCGAGCAATCACTTGCGGAAGATAGCCGATCAAATGCAGACACTTTTCAATCGTTGTATTGCAAAATTCACGATTATAGGCGTATTTACTCTAACGTAAGAGTTCGAGGCAGTTTGTTTCTCCGTCAAACCTGCACACGTTGCAGTTCTCACGCTTTCCCGGCCTTCACGTGAGCATCACGTCAGTCAGTTTTTCTCCCCTCTCCCGCACCTCCCCCGATGCCCATCGCCGAACGCCAATCCCGTGTGACCATTAAAGACGTGGCTCGAAAGGCCGGCGTGCATTTCACCACCGTCTCGCTGGCGCTGCGGCATCATCCGAGCATCCCCTCCAGCACGCGCGAGCGCATCGAGGGAATTGCCAAAACGATCGGCTATGCGCCAAATCCGGTCTTCGGCGCCCTCTCCCATTTTCGCGTCCACGGCCGCGTGCGCGCCACGCCACCGCGCGTTGCCTACCTCATCAATCACCCGATCGAACAGTTCCAACATGAACAGGCGTTTTGGAACGGCGCCAAGGAGCAGGCCGAGATGCTCGGCTACGACCTCGAACTCATCTCGGTCAGCAAGGGACATCACGACTCCAAGAGCCTCGCACGCTATCTCAAAGGCCAGAACATCACCGGCATCATCATCGCCGGCTTCGAGCCCGGCCTCGCCGATCTCAAACTCGACTGGAACGACTACGCCATCGTCAAAATCAACTCGCTCCACATGGAGCCCGAGGCCACCAGCGTATCCAATGATCAACGACAGGATGTGCGCATCGCCTTCCGCGAAATGCTCGCCCGCGGGTACCACCGCATTGGCCTCGCCGTGGGCCGGTCTGACGAAGAGGCCACGCAATTCCGCCACACCGCCGGCTATCTGATCGAACGCGTCACCGTCCCCGCCAAGGATCACATACCCGAACTACTCTTTCCCCACCAAGCGGGTTTCGCCGAGGTCAGTGAGTTGCTCAGCCAGTGGATCAGGAAAAATAATATCGACGCCGTACTCTGCAATTGGTCAGCGATCGGTCGGCTTCTCGCCGATGCCGGTCTGCGCGTTCCCCGTGACGTCGCCTGCGCCTGCCTTTGTCTCCAGGAAGAAAACTCGGGCCTCGCCGGCGTTTTCCCGAATCTCCACATGGTCGGCATCAAGGCCGTTTCGCTTCTAACCAGCCAGTTGAAACAAGGCACGCAAGGCGTCGCCGAGTTCTCCTCCAGCACCTACGTCCGCAGCCGCTGGCAGGACGGCCCGTCCGCTCCGTTTAAGAACATCATTTTAGGCCCATGATCCGCCGCCCTTCCATCGGCCTGAAAAAATACCCCACGATGAACGACGTGGCGGTGGCCGTAGGCGTGCATCCGACGACCGTGTCACTCGCGCTACGCTCACACCCGAGCATCCCGCTGGCCACGCGCACGCGCATCCTGAACGCTGTAAGGGAAATTGGATACATCCGCGATCCACTGCTCGACGCCTTCAACTACCACCGGTGCTGCATGCACACTTCGAAGCAGTCGCCTTCGATCGCGTTTGTGGCCGACGCCAATTCCGCGCCGTTCTTCAACGGTTCCTCGTATCATCCGCTGGTGTATGATGGCGTGCGCGCGGTAGCCGACCCGCAGCACTTGTCACTGGAGATTTTCAATCTCGGCGCCAACGGCCTCACGCCCAGCCGCCTCAACACCATTCTCACTTCACGCGGCATCACCGGCGTATTGCTGTCGACGTTCACGCTCGCGACCAAAAACATCGAGCTCGACTGGGATCATTTCAGCACGGTGAAGATTGAATCGCACCACCTGCTACCGCAAATCGACGTTGTCTCTAACGACCAGTGTCAGGCCGCGCGCCTCTGCATGCGCAAGCTCCGCCAGCTCGGTTACCGGCGCATCGGACTCGCCACCGCGCTCGACGACGAATCGCGCCTCCAGGACAATTTCAGCACCGGCGTCCTCGTCGAACAAGCCGAACTACCCGAAAGCGAGTGCGTCGCACCGCTGCTTTTCAAACGCACAACCGTCGCCGAGATCGCCGCGCGCCTGGCAACCTGGGTGCGGGAAAACGATGTCGACGTCATCATGACCAACTGGAACGAGTTTTTCCGCGAAGCTTCGTGGATGACGGCCGAAGGAATTCGTTTCCCAACCAATCCCCCGCTCCATATTCCACGCGATGTGGCGTTCGCCTCGCTCGACGCACCGGTCGACCGGCCGGAAGTCGCCGGAATCGTCCAGAATCACCGCCTCGTCGGCATGCGCGCGATGGAGCATCTCGAAGTTTTGGTCAAAACCTACCAACGCGGCGCACCTAAGAATCCATCCGGCACCTACGTTCCCGGGTACTGGCGCGACGGTGCCACCGTGCCCAAGAAAATCGTGCGCCGCGCACGCGTGGCAGGCGTTTCACTCTAACGTCACAGTCCTTCGACCGTTGCCCGCGCGCAGACGGCTGACGAAGGTCGATTCAGCGATTCGTTTTCGTCGCAACGGCCACCACTGAACAGGCATCCGCCGCATGCATTGAAAGTCTGAATACGCACCGACCTTCATGCCCTCCCTCGTTTTTCCAAATAAGTTTGTGTGGGGCGTTGCCATGGCCGCACCGCAGATTGAAGGCGCCTCGTTCACCGATGGCAAAGGCCCGTCGATCTGGGACACTTTCGCGCGCAAACCGAAGAAAATCCGCAACGGTGACAATCTCGACATCGCCTGTGATCACTACCATCGCTTCCGCGATGATTTCGAGTTGATGGCCAAGCTCGGCGTTAAACACTATCGTCTCTCCATCGCGTGGCCGCGGATTTTACCCGAAGGACGCGGGTCGATCAACCAGGCGGGACTCGATTATTACCACAGTGTACTGGATGCCCTGCAGGACCATGGCATTACGCCCTGGGTGACGATGTTTCATTGGGATCTACCCCAGGCACTCGAAGACGAAGGTGGCTGGCGCGTCCGCAGCACCGTCGACGCATTCGCCGAATATGCCGACTTGATCGTCAAAACTTTTGGCGATCGGGTGAAGAACTGGATCACGCTCAACGAAATCTTTTGCATCGCCACTTTAGGCCATGAAGTTGGTTCCAAAGCGCCCGGCACTCACGAAGACCCTGCGGTGATCAACCAGATCTACCACCACGCCATTCTCTGCCATGGCCATGGCGTGCGCGCCGTGCGCGAACACGGACAGCGTGATTCGCGCGTCGGCCTCGCCGAGATAACCGTGGCACCGATACCGGTAACCGATACACCGCGCGACATCGCCGCCGCCCGGAAAGCCTTCATCGCGTCACAGATTCGCGTGCTTGATCCGATCTATCGTGGGCGTTACGCGACGAGCTATCTCAACGAAGCAGGCCGGGCCGCCCCGAAATTTCACCGAAACGATTTCGACCTCATCAGCCTGCCGACCGATTTTCTCGGCCTCAACATTTACACCGGCAGTTTCGTACGCGCCGGCAAACACGGCCGGCCCGAAACACTTCCGCTTCCCAAAGGTTACCCGAGTTCGGACTGTTCGTGGCTCAAGTTTATGCCGCAGGCCCTGCACTGGGGCCCGCGCCATGCGGCCGAGATCTACAAGGTGAAAGCCATCTACATCACCGAGAACGGCGTCGGCTACGACGACCCGGCACCCGTTGACGGCGAACTCTTCGATTTGCACCGGCGGGACTATCTGCGCAATTACCTGTGCGAACTCCAGCGGGCCATCGCACTCGGCGTCCCGGTCAAAGGTTATTTTCTCTGGTCGTTCCTCGACAATTTCGAGTGGGAAGATGGCTACACGAGTCGTTTCGGCATCGTCCATAACGATTTCCCGACCCAACAGCGCACACCCAAGCTCAGCGCGCACTGGTACGCCCGCGTGATGGCCGAAAACCGCATCGTGTAGCCTACCGTCTTCCTTTTCATTTTAACCTCCAGCCTCCTTCCCATGACCGAACCAAAGAAAATCTTTAAACACGCGATTTTTTGGGTGCCCACGCTCTACCTGGCGATGGGCATTCCGTACAACGTGATCAACGGCACAGCCGTGCGCATGTATAAATCGCTCGGCTATACCGACGGCGTCATCACGGTCGCGGTCGGCAGCATTGGCATAGCTTGGTCGCTCAAACCACTTTGGGCCGCCTTCCTCGACATGTATCGAACGAAAAAGTTTTTCGTTCTCACGATGGAATGGCTCTGCGGCCTGCTCTTTGCCGCGATCTCGATGGCTGTCACCGGCCCGGGATTCTTCGGTGTCAGCATCGCGTTGCTCTGGGTCGCCGCCTTTGCCTCGTCCACCCAAGACATCTGCGCCGACGGCGTCTATCTCAACGGCCTCGATAAACCAGCCCAGGCACGCTTCGCCGGTTTGCAGGGTGCCTTCTGGGTCCTCGGAAAAGTGCTCGCTACTGGTCTGCTCATTTCCGTGCTCGACGGCATGAAAGCCTCCCACGGCTGGAGCGAACAAAGCCTCTGGAAATACGTGATGCTCACCTGCGGTGCCACCATGGGGGTACTCGCCCTCTATCACCAATTTTTCCTTCCGTCCGGTGGTTCTGGACAAAAACCCGAAGGTGGTATCAGCCAGATTGCCCGCGAGTTCGGCCACAGCGCCACGACGTTTTTCCACAAACGCGAATTCTGGGGCATGATCGCTTTTGTCTTTCTCTACCGGTTCGGTGAAGGCCTTATTCTCATGGAAGGACAACTCTTTCTTCAAGGTGCCACGGTGAAAGGCGGTCTTGGACTTACCGCTGGCCAGGCCAGCCAGATCGACGCCGTCTACGGCACCATCGCAGGCATCGTCGGTGGCCTCATCGGCGGTTGGTTTGCCAGTAAAATGAGCCTCAAGCGCTCGCTCTGGATCCTCGGTCTCGCGCTCAATGTTCCTCATTTCACCTTTGTCTTTCTCAGCCACTACGCCGCCTCTGGCCACGGCCTTCCCTACACGACCATCGCAACTCTGGTTGCTATTGAAAAGTTCGGCTACGGCTTCGGCATGGTCGGCAATATGATCTACATGATGCAGCAACTCGCGCCCAGCCGCTGCTCGATGACGCACTACGCCTTCGCAACGTCGCTCATGAACCTCATGCTCGTACCCACCGCGATGGTTTCCGGCCCGCTGGCCGAACACGTCAACTACTCCATGTTCTTCGTGATCGTGATGTTCGCCTCAGTCCCCTCGGTTATCGCTGCCTGGCGCGCGCCCTTCCCTCGCGGCACCCACGACCACATCGACGCGAATGGCTGTACCATCACCGACGACGATCCCGAGCGCCTCGACACCTTGCAGCAGACGGTACAACGCATCGCCGGTCGTGCCTCGATTTATGCGATGCTCAACATCCTCGTCATCCTGGTGATCGACTCGAAAATACTTGGCTCACTCCAGGGCAAAGCAGAAGGCACGGGCCAAGTACAACTGGGCCTCCTAATCGCCAGCGCAGCGCTGAAAGTGTTTCTCTGTTTTCTCACCTTCAAGCACGCGCGCCTCGCCGCGGACCAGTTGTCCAGCGATCCGAAGAACGTCTACATCCGCAACGCCCGCGGCGCCAAGATAGCGACTATCGCGTGCCTGGTCGCCACCACTGCAATCCTCGTCTTTGGCTATAGCCAGGCGTTCTAGTTTTCTTCGCATCAGTCCTCGTCCAACGAAGCACGAACCTTTCCAGCTAGGTCCTGCAACGAAAAAGGTTTCTGGATGAAATTGATACCTTCCTCCAACACGCCCTGATGAGCGATGACGTCGGCCGTGTAACCTGACATGAACAGGCGTTTGATGGTCGGGTCGAACGCGAGCAGTCGTTTGGCCAGGTCCCGACCATTCATTTCGGGCATGACCACGTCGGTCATCAACAAATGGATTTTCCCAGCGTGTTCTTCCGCGAGTTGGATGGCCTCACCCGGCGTCGCAGCGGCGAGTACGGTGTAACCCAGCGATCCGAGCGTTCGCTGGGCGATCTTCAAAATCGCAGGCTCATCTTCCACCAAGAGGATGGTTTCGTGGCCACGGCCGAAAGGTGCGACCGTCGTTTCCTTTTTAATCTGCTCAGCTTTGTCTGCATGCCGGAGAAGGAAAATGTTAAACGTCGTCCCATGGCCCGGCTCGCTGTACACATTGAGGAAACCGCGGTTCTGCTTCACGATGCCATAAATAGTGGCAAGCCCCAAACCTGTGCCCTGCCCGACCGGCTTGGTGGTGAAGAATGGTTCGAATAAATGCCCCAGCACCTCTTTATCCATCCCACAGCCATCGTCGCTTACGCTCAGCAATACGTATTGTCCGGGAGAATAGCCTGCATGGGTCGCACAAAATGCGTCGTCGTACGTCTCGTTTTTCGTGACGATCGTGACCTTGCCCACTCCGGAAATGGCGTCGCGGGCGTTAACGCAGAGATTGGCCAGCACCTGGTCGATCTGACTCGGATCAACTTTCACCGACCAGAGATCGACCCCGGGCTTCCAGAGCAGACCGATGTCCTCGCCGATCAGCCGATGCAGCATCTTGAGCATGCCCTCCACCGTCGCGTTAAGATCGAGTACTTTGGGCGCAACCGTCTGCTTGCGGGCAAAGGCGAGCAACCGCTGCGTGAGATCGGCCGAGCGACCGGTGCAAAGCAGAATCTCGTCAAGGCTTTCCCTCACCGGGCTGTCGGTGGGCACGGCCTGCCGCGCCAGCGTCGCATTGATTTGGATCGCGGTCAGCATGTTGTTGAAATCATGGGCCACACCGCCGGCCAGACGACCCACCGACTCCATTTTCTGAGCTTGGTTGAGTTGCGATTGCAGCTTCTCGCGTTCTTCTTCTGCGCGTTTTCGTTCTGTGACGTCGGACGCCGTACCTACAATCTGGTTAGCGATGCCGTCTTTGTCTCGAGAAAAAACTTTGTCACGGCTGTGCAACCAGCGCCATTTTCCACGGCTGTCGCGCATGCGGTAGTCCAACTCCTCATATCCATCGACGTTCGCGGCGACCTTGCGATGATGTTCCATGACGCGAGTAACATCGTCGGGATTCATCAGCTGCTCGAAAAACTTATCGCCCATTCGCGCAATCTCGTCCGGCGTATATCCAAGCACGTCTACAATTTCGTGATTTGAATATATATTCCGCTGCTCTTTCAAATCGTAGATATAGACGATGTCCGGCGTCGTATCCAAAACACTTTCAATAAAATGCTGACTCTCTCGCAACGCCTCCTCGGCCTGCTTGCGCGCGGTGATATCAACCGTGATCGAGAGCCGGCATACCTTTCCCGCTATCCGGATGGAATGAGACGTGTAGGAACAAACGACCAACCTCCCGTCCCTGCTACGAAACCTGGCCTCGCGATCACCCAACGCCGCCACGCCTGTCAACCCGGTGGGATCAGGATCAATTCTCCAACCAATCTCGTCCGGCGTCCGTCCAATCACCTCGTCGCGGGTATAGCCCATAAGCGCAAGCAAGCGGTTGTTGACCTCAACATAGCGGTTACTCTCCAAGTCACGGATCGCCATACTCACCGGGGAATCACGAAATGCCTTGGAAAACTTCTCTTCGCTATCCATCAGCCCCACCACGGCCCGTCGTCGCTGAAACACGACCATCACCAGTGAAACTACGAGTATCGACAATACCGCAAAGGTGCTCAGCGTCACCCAAACTAGAGTGCGGTGCTGGCGATAAAATGAATAAGGTTCGTTGATCACTGCGCTGTCCGCTGGGAGCGCATCCCGGGAAACCTGAAAACGTTTCAAGGTGGCATAATCAAACACCATCCGCCGCGCCGGTCCGATCGCCGCAGGAATCGTGAAAACCGGCGTGCCATTGATAATAGCCCGGGCAATCCGACCAGCCGCAGAACCTTGATCAAAGGCATCCACAAAACTGGCGCCGATGGCCCCATTGCCAACCAGACTCTGGTGCGTGGTGAAAACAGGCACGGCACAATGACCAAGAATGCGCTGGACTTCATTGCCGTTTATAAACCGACCATTCTTTTCCCGCCAAAACGAAAGATAGAAAACGACCGAACCCACAGGAGCCTGCGCCAGGCGGCTCACCAACTCATCGGACGAGATCGTATTATCGATAAATTGTACTTCAACACTTGGGATTGATTTATAGATCGCATCGAGCAAATGCGGCAGCGTGTCCCGGGCATACGGAGAATCATCACGAACAATAACCAGCTTCTTGAGCCCATGGATGATTTTGGGAATCGCCGCAACAAATGGCTGCAGGTCGTTGTTTTCCGAAATACCGGTAAAGGCTTCCTGTCCGGCAAACTCCTGAGGCCGGAGCTCGTTGACCCCGCAAAACACAATGGGAACTCCCGGCCAAAGTTGCGCCCGGTTTTTAAGTGCAAATTGGTAGGCAGTGTCGTCAGAGACAATCACGAGGTCGAATTGGATCGTCCTGTATTTAACCGTCAAAATCTGTCGCACCATATCCAGAAATTCCGGAGCCACGACCTTTCGCGCATCCATGTAATCGACATACAAATCGATTCGAGCCGGTCCCACCAGTTCCTGGTTGATGCCGGCCTGCAAGCCGTTGTCCCAATCACTCGGCGAGTACGAGTGAAGCGTCAGGACAAAAGGCCGCCGCTCGACCGCCACACCCTGCTGTGCGCGGGCACACAACGACAACAATAAGAGCAACCCCAAGAAAACAAAAACACCCTTCATCGGCGTTCGCTCGACGAACCACGATAAATCGGAACCGCCATTCCAGGCGTTCGTGCGCTGTTCTGTTTTCGAAATGAGCATGATCGCAGCCGCTGAAGGAAGAACCGGCTGCCGGCACGATTTAGTTATAATAACAATCTCAGCGCGCCGAGGCTAAAACGCTTCAGAGCCGCCAGTATAAGAACCTATACACCACCGGGCGCTTTTTGACGGAAACAAGCCGTCATTTTGATCACTTCATGCCTGCTGGAAGCCCCGGATACCTCGGCTCCAACTCGCGCAGTCGATCAAAGTTTTTGTTAGCGGCTCCGCGCTGTCCGAGCTTTTGTTGCGCGGTCGCCAATGCAAAAAGTGAATCCGCATCATCCGGAATCGTCGCCACCGTCTGCTCTAACAACGGCAACGCCCGCTCGGCCAATCCCAACCCAACATAGGCCATCCCGGCATTCCGCTGAAGCATCCAGTCGCCCGGACTCGCCGCGCGCGCCGCTTCGTACAACGCAACCAAGCCATCTCTCGTCTCAGGCTTCGCGAGCACACGCATCGCCACCTCGGCCCGCTCAGCAAAAAGTTTCTGCCGTGCGACGTTGTCCGATTGCGCCGTGAACGGAGCTTTGCCGAACCGTGTCTGTAGCTCCTTAATAATCATCGCCTGCTCGTAGATACTGTAACCGAGCCGTCGCCGTGCCTCCGCCAACGTTAAGACATCACTCGCAACTTTTTCGATTTTACCGGTTTTAACCAATTCGGTCGACGTCTGCCTGAACAGCTCACGCGCCACCAAGTACGTGCCCTGGAAATTCAAATGCACGTGTTCGTAGAGCAACTCATCTCCCATCATACCGTTCTCACTCTGACTTTCAGCCGCAGCAGCAAGGTCAACCACCGTGATCCCGTCGTTCGCCAGGCCACGAATCACCTGATTCAGCTTAGAGTCCGTCCGAAACCGTAACGCATCGAGATCGAGCGCTTGTTGAAAGAACGCCTTTGCCTCAGTCAATCGGTTTTGGCTCAAGCACAGCCGGCCCAGACGAAAATGTAGTTCCGCAAAATGATCATCGATGGCCAGCGCTTCGCGCAGCGCCGGCTCGGTTCCGACCTCGAACAACGCCTGCCATTTCGCTTTCTCCTCCGCCGTGATCACGGCGCGGTGACGCGAGACGAACGGCGCAAAATCCTTCTGGTTCGTCAACACCGTGCAGACAAACACCCCGGCTCCCGCTCGCCGCCCGGACTCGGCGACGCTGCGAAGATTATCGCGAAACAGCGCCTGCGTGATGACGAGACGCGGATCATCGCGATCAATTTCATTTTTCAAAAACATCTGCATGCCGCCCCAGTCCCCGAGATCTGTTTTCACCGGCCCCACGCGGCGAGCCGCAGCCGCCAGCAATTGACCGATACGCGTGGACTTGATCATCTGCCCGGTACGAATCGCACCAGCCGAACCAAGAAAAGGACTAAAAACCGTGCCAGGCCCGAACGGGCCGATCACCTCGTTGTTTCCCTCGTAAACGATAAAGAGATCAGGCTCCAACTTCGCGCAATCCGCAGCGAGCGAACGCACGACATGAGAATTAATCGCGGTGATACCGGCGTTGACCACTTCGAAGTTGATCTGTGGATACGCATTGCAAAGCAACAGTTCGAGTTGACGTGCCAGTGAAAACGCCGGTTCTGGATCGCCCATCGCGGCCGAGCTACCAAGAACAAAAATGCGGTAGGTATTGACCGGTTTAGGACTTTGCAGGCGAATCGACTGCGGACGCCGAATGAGCTCCGGCGGAAAATACGGCGCCGTCACCCAACGGTTTTCACGCCACCAAGTTTTCCCATCCGCGGCTTTCTCCAAGCGAAAAAACTGCGTGCTATGCCCAAACCCAGCGATGCACAGCACGAGTTCCAGGCCACCAAATACAGCTACGACCGCCAATACAGCGACCGTGAGTCCGAGGAGCAGTTTTCTGCGAAGAGTCAAGTTATCCGCCATGAGCGTTTAAAAGAGCGAATAAATGAACGGCGAGATCGTGGAAACCCCAATGACCAGCCCTGAAATCAACAAAAGGATAACGACCACGGGAATGATCCACCACGCCTTGTGCGCACGGGCGAACCCCCAGAGTTCACGGAGCAGACGGAAAAGACTTTGGAGGCTACGCATGGTTTAAGATCAGTCAGGCAGGAAAGTGCGCGGTTTTCGTTGATCAAGCAATCCGCGCGGCAACGCACTCTTTTCGATCACGAAATTGCCGAGCGCAAGAATATCGATTCCGGTATCCAGAAAGCATGCGATTGCCTCGCGTGGATGGCAGACCGGCGGCTCGCCGCGCACGTTGAACGACGTATTAATCAGCACGGGACATCCGGTCAGCCGGTCGAATGCAGTCAACACAGAGTGCAACGCAGGATTTTCAAGGGCAGCGACCGTTTGCACCCGCGCCGAAAAGTCGAGATGCGTGACCGCAGGAATATCGGAACGAAGTTCATGCACACGTGCCGACAATTCACGCACGCCAACGTCCACCTTTTTCCGCCGGACGTCCAGCACCGGAGCCGTGAACAACATGTATGGCGACGGCACCGCCAAATCGAAATACTCACTCGCCCGTTCAGCCAAGACCACCGGGGCAAACGGCCGGAAGGATTCGCGAAATTTGATCTTCAGATTCAGCTGGCTCTGCATCGCGGGCGACCGAGCGTCAGCCAGGATCGAACGCGCACCCAGGGCACGCGGGCCGAATTCGGCGCGGCCCTGAAAAAAACCGACCACTTTGCCATCGGCCATCTGGCTGGCGAGAAACAAATTCAGTTCGTCGTCCGACAGTTTCCGGACCGGGAGTTGGGTGTCGTGGAGCGCCGCGAGAATATCTTCGTCACAAAATTCCGGGCCGAGAAACGCACCCTGCATCGCGTCGCCTCGCGGGGCGGGCCGCGGTGCTTCGAAATACAAATGATGCAAGGCGAGCGCAGCGCCGAGCGCCCCACCCGCGTCACCGGCGGCCGGCTGCACCCAAATCTTGCGAAACGGACCTTCGCGCAAAAGGCGGCCGTTCGCTACGCAGTTGAGAGCGACACCACCCGCCAGACACAGATTCTCTTCGCCGGTTTCGCGATGCAACGTGCGGGCGAGTCGCAGCACGATCTCCTCCGTCACCTCCTGAATCGAGCGGGCCAGGTCACAATATTCCTGAGTCATCGGAGCCTCAGGCTCGCGCCGAGGAACACCCAAGAGCGACGCAAACCGCGCATTCGTCATTGTCTGACCTTCAAGAAAACCGAAATACTCCAAGTTCAATCGAAACGAACCATCCTCACGAATATCAACTAGCTTCTTGCGAATTGTCTCGGCAAAACGCGGTTCGCCGTAGGGCGCCAGACCCATAAGTTTGTACTCACCGGAGTTGACCCGAAAGCCGCAGTGGTGCGTAAACGCCGAGTAGAGCAGCCCGAGCGAATGAGGAAAGCGCAGCTCGCGCATAAGTTCGAGCTGGTTGCCATGGCCGCGACCGAGCGCGGTCGTGGTCCACTCGCCCACGCCATCGAGCGTAAGGATGGCCGCGCGTTCAAAGGGTGACGCGAAAAATGCGCTCGCGGCGTGCGCTTCGTGATGCCCTGAAAAATAGACCGGCACACGCGGACAACCGAGTTCTCCCAACTCGTCTTCAATCACCGAGGGCAACCAAAGCTTATGATGCAACCAGTCGGGCATCGCGGCAGCAAACGCCTTGAAACCCCTCGGCGCCACGGCGAGTGCCGTGCTGAGAATGCGTTCAAATTTGAGCAACGGTTTTTCGTAGTAAACCACCGCGTCGAGCGGACCACCGGCCTTGCTCAGGCACCAGGCGGCGGCGGCACCCGGAAATGACGCGTCGTGTTTCTTGCGGCTAAAACGTTCCTCCTGCGCGGCAGCGACGATCCGGCCCTCCTCCAGCAGCACCGCCGCTGAGTCATGATAAAACGCACTGAGCCCAAGGATGCGCATGATCAGAACAGCCGTTTAAAACGACCCGGCGCTACCGACGGGAGCGGTTGAAAATAGGTGATGGCAGTTGGATCGGCTTTGCATTGGAGCGGATCACGCCCGATCAGCGACCAAGCCAGGCGCACCGGCGTAAACACGCCCAAATAGACAAACGCCATCAGCGCCCAACTAAATCCGCCCACCACCTGGCGAATCACAAAATCAAAAACTCGCTGCACGGGCGCATACCGCGCCGGAGCGACCCAGGCCAGCAGCGCAAGCGAGGAAAAGACGCCCGCCAATCCGGCCGGGAAAACCCCACCGAACCGCCACCAAACAACCAAGCCGCCCAAACAGGCAATCGTCGCCTGCAAGCGCATTCGAAGGTTGGATACAGGGCTCATGCTAAAAAGCAGCTTGGGGGTTAAAAACAAAAAAGAGGGCGAGATAAAATCTCGCCCTCTTACCTACTACACAAGACTTCAGTACCAATTAGAAGTCGATACCCCAAGTGAGACTGAGCTGAGCGTACGTCGGAACGGCGTAACGTTCAGTTGCGACTGCGCTTGCATTGCCAGTCGGTTTCCAGCCGATGAAATCATCCTGTTTCGTGAGATTCTTGGCATTGAACTGAACTACTTGGTTATAGCCAAATGCTTTGAACTTATAGCCAGAGAAAAACTCCGCATAGAACGTCCTCGGGTTGTAGCGAGCAACCTTCCCCTGGTAATCCTGCAAGGCTTTGTCCGCGCCCTGAAAACCGAGGCCAAGGAAGAGTCCTTTGACCGCACCATCGGTAAAGGAGTACCTCGACAACGCGGCGTACTGTTGTTTGACGTTACCGGCGGTGGGCTGGCCCAAATTGGACCCCTTGGTCGATTTCTGGTCGTTATTGGCGTAGCTGAATACAAACTGAAGGCTCTTGATTGGCTGAACGACCAAATCGACTTCGAAGCCCTTCGATTCCAACTCAGCGGGGACTACGTCACCGGCGATATCGGTGCGGGTTTTACCCGGGTAGGATATGGCTCGCTGTGCCGGAGTCATACCATCCCACGCCTGCGTATCTTTATTATCATGGCTGGAATCAGTGACACCGCCGCCACTCTTCTTGATGTTGTAGTAACTGACCGTACCGCTGATTTTTCCTTCCAGCAGTTCCATCTTAACACCCACTTCGTTGCTTTTGCCAACTTCGGCAGGCATCTGAACAGAAAAACTGTTCTTATCAGTGGTCGGGAAAAGCGACGTTGAATGAACGACGAATACCGAAATTTCCTTGGTGATATCAAACATACCGCCGAACATCGGTGAGGTTTTGCTCACATCAACGTTCTGAGTCGGGTCGGGGGTGGTGGCCGAGGAACTTGAATAGATTCTGTTCTTAATCTTCGTATTATTGACCGCTGCATTTAGCTTAAGGCGGTCATTGATCGCGAACATCTGCCAACTGGCGTAATAATATTTGTTGGTGTTACGCTCACGACCACCTTCATTAAAATTGCTGACGTAGTCGGATGGTGCAGCACCGCCCAACGGTGCGGAGGTGTTTATGCCAGCGCGAATCGGCAGATCGAACACCGTGGGTGCGGGCCATGTGCCACGGGCAAATTCACCCGGATTAACAGCCGGCAAATACTTCCAAGATTGAAAGACATTCGCAGAATCTCTGTTCGCGGCAAGGGGATCGGGCTCCAGCAATTTGCGCGAAACGAAGTCCTCATTCCAACCCGCAAAGCCACCGGTCAAAGTGTTTTTGATTTCGGCGACTTCAAACTTGTAAACAGCGTTCACACCCGATGCGTGATCAAAATCGTTCCAATCGCGATAGTGATAAACCTTGCGAATGGCTTCGGTCGCCGTACCGGGATTAATCCAGCCAGTGGGAATGCTTCCATATTGGGACCAGTTTGCCACGTCCCAACCCGCTGCGTTTTGACTATTGCCGTTGTCATCCCAACCATTGCTGTCGATCTGATTGCGTG
>Ga0302321_100000462_pt1 | contig 35450 bp, 31 predicted proteins | sample Fen_T0_1_FD_202505 | JGI IMG/M metagenome (GOLD analysis project Ga0302321, IMG submission 202505) | Peat permafrost microbial communities from Stordalen Mire near Abisko, Sweden - Fen_T0_1 | ecosystem: Environmental > Terrestrial > Soil > Wetlands > Permafrost | place: Sweden: Abisko... | reverse complement strand
ATCTGAACGCAATGCACTCTTGCCGGGCACAATCGTGGGCGGAAAGTACCGTATCGACGGTTTCCTGGGCACTGGAGGTATGGGTGTGGTCCTGAGCGCGACGCACTTGGAATTGGACGCACCCGTCGCGCTCAAGATCGTGCGTGACGCATTTGCCGCAAACGAGGCGATCGTGTCGCGCCTCCTGTTCGAGGCGCGAGCCGTGGCGCGGATGCAGAGCGCTCATGTGGTGCGCGTTCTCGATGTAGCGCGCCTTCCCAATGGCGCGCCGTACATCGTGATGGAGAAGCTGCGCGGATCGGATTTGGCCGCTGTGCTGGAGGAGCGCACCACGATTGCGATGCCCGAGGCCGTCGGTTACTTGCTGCAAGCCTGTGAGGGCTTGATCGAGGCGCACGGGCTTGGCATCGTTCACCGTGATTTGAAGCCAGAAAACCTGTTTCTGGCCGCCACCCCCGAGGGCGTTGTGCTCAAAATCCTCGATTTCGGCATCTCCAAGGACCTTGGCAGCGCGATTCGAGAAAGCAGTCGCACGACGTTGACCAAGGGCGGCGCCGCGATCGGTTCGCCCGCATACATGGCGCCCGAGCAAATTCGCGCCGCGCCGAACCTCGACGCGCGCGCCGATATCTGGTCCTTGGGCACGATCTTGTTCGAACTCTTGACCGGCCGCTGTCCCTTCGAGGCAGAGACGGTCGCGCTGATGTACCAGAAGGTGTTGACGGAAGACGCGCCCTGCTTGCTCGATTTCCTCCCAGGCGCGCCCAGTGAACTCAACACCGTCATTCAACTTTGCCTGCAAAAAGACGCTGATGAACGGTTTCAGACGGTGGTGGAGTTAAGCAACGCTTTGCGCGCAATCGTGCGCCCTGAAGTGGTAGGGCGCGAGCGGTTCGAGTCCGGCGTAGCACTGGTCACCGAGAGGCATGAAGCCAGCTCCGGAGTCTCGCTGCCGGTCAAACTGGGACTGGTAGGGACCGCCGCGCTGCTCACGGCTGCGTCGTTCGCGTTTTGGCAGCTACAGATCCGAGGAGGCGCACAGCATCGGCCCGAGTATGCGCGCACGCACGCAACTGTAGCCGCTGAGCTGGGCAACGGCGCGGCGGTTGCCTCCACGACTCCAATCGCAATTCCAACGCCCGCCCCGATCATCAGTGTCGCGCCACCGATGGTGGAACCCGCGCCGCCCGCCGCGCGCCCCGCGGCCGTTCGCCAATGGCCCGTCCCTGCCCGGAAGCCCACTCCGGTCAGCGCTGGCGCGCGCTACGGGTTATGAGCGGAATCGCCTAACACAGCGTCGGTTAGCACGCCGTCGCCAGGGTCGAAGATCTGCGCGAGGACCGGCCCGAGCGGACCGGCTTCAATCACCTCACGGAGGCGAAGTCTGCTCTCGGATCGTTCGATCAGTGAATCGATGCGCGCACACAAACCGGCTGGAATTGCCCATTCGGCAGCCGGCACGCCGCTGTGCTCGGCAAGTAGTTTGCTACGAATGTTGCAAATACAACGGCTGAGCGCGTCGTCCTCGCTCGTGCTCTCCCAACTGATTGCAAGCTCGCTGTCGAGCGCAACACTCCGCTCGGTGAAATTCGGCGACCCAACCATTAGAAATCGGTCGTCCACGAGCAAGATTTTGGAATGAATGAAAGTGGCGAGTTCGCTTCCGTCGGCCAATCTCGAAGCGGGATAGAGCAGTCGCAATTCATGCCCGGTCTCGCGCGCAGCCTCGACTAGCGCGTTCAGCACGTCCTCTTGCGTGTCTTCCAGCGCTAGCTTTTCCATTGGAGTATCGGCGCCGTGCGGCAAAAACACCACGATCTCCAGCCGCGGCAACCCGGCATCACGCATCCGAGCGATCAGTAGCTGGGCCACCGAGCGCGACGTAAAATATTGAGTCTCCGCGTAGATGAATTGGCGCGCCGCGCCGATGGCATCCGCAAACAACGCCAGGACCTCGCCGGCCCGCGCCGGCTCCGCGCGCGTGTCGACTTGGGTGCGGCTGAGCGCGGCGTGCTTCGCGCCAATGGGTTCACCCGCCCCGGAGCTCAGCGACCCCACATCATAGCGCGAACGTGTCCGGGCGTCCGCCGGCGGCAGGTAGAGTGATTCACCGCTCGCGCGCCGCCAGCGGTCGGCGAACAAATCGACCAAGGAAAGCACGATCGGCCCGGTGAAACACGCCTGAACGTCGTGGTACGGCTTGCAAGGGTCACCGACGACGTTCACGCGGTCGGGGTGGTCCACGCGGTGGTCGCAGTCATCCCAGCGCGCGTCGCATAGGTCGATGCCGCCAATGAAGCCGACCGCGCCGTCCACCGCGACGAACTTCTGGTGATGGCTGGCACCGACGAACGGATGCGAGTCCCACAGGAAGCGAATATTGGGATGTCTGGCGTTGAATTTTTCGGCTTGCTTGGACTCTCGGTCCTTCGCATACACGATGCTGAAATCCCAGGCCAAGATGAAGATTTGCAATTTCGGACGTTCTTCACAAAGCACGCCCAAGAAATCCAAAAGTCCGACCGGGTACTGGGTCCGCTCGGCGTCCTCTCCGCGCAAGAGTCTGACGCCACTCTCGAATTGCCAACCGCTGATCACCGCGTAATATTCCGCCTGCTCCAGGGCCCGATACACGGTCTTGTAGTAGTTGCGGGCATCGATCAAGAGCGCGCTCTGCTCGGCTTCTGCCTCGACCATCGCGTTCCGGGGCACGTCCAAGATCCGTTTCATGATTCTAATCCGCACCCGCGCAGCTCAACTCCGCGAGCAGCGGCAAATGGTCCGAAGCGACCATGGAAAGCGTGTCGCGTCTCACCTCGCAACGGAGTACCTGAATGCTTCGACTCGTGAACAAATGATCGAGCCTCAAAAATGGCCAGCGGGACGGCCAGGTCGCTAGCGCTCGCGCGCCATTTTCACGCTGGGCGTCGACTAGATCTTTGCGCAACCGTCGATAAACCGGAGAGAATCGGCTCGCGTTGAGATCGCCGCAGATCAACAGCGGGACGTGGCTTTCCGCCCTGGCGATCCATTCGGCGCCCAACAGTTGCTCGATTTGTAGTAGCCGATCTCGGTAGTGAATGCTGAGGTGCGTGTTCATCACGCTCAATTCGAGCCCCGCGATTCGTACCTTCAGCCATTGCACGGCGCGCTCTTCGTCCCGTCTCCGCCGCAAGCCGCCCTCCGCCAACACCGAATAGGGATGACGGGTGAGCACGGCGTTTCCGTAGTGCCCCTCGTTGCAGGATCTGGCAGGCGTGAAGTGCACGGACATCCCGAGCTGCTCCGCCAACCAGTCCGGCTGATGCACGCTCGCCGAGCGCCGCTGTCCAGCATCCAGCTCCTGAAGCGCGACCACGTCGGGGTTCGCGCGCGCGATCACCTCGGCGATTCGCCCCGGCGAAAGCTTGCCGTCCGTGCCCACGCAGCTGTGCGCGTTGTAGGTCATCACACGGAACGTAGGCACTGCACTCTCCAAGCGTGGCAATAGGTCGCAAAAGAGCTGGGGTCGGAGCAAGCGGAGGCCAAGCTGCAAGCTCCGCGCCAGGCGCGTTCCAACCAGCGCCGGTTCTTGGTAGGCTGAGCTGACCATGAAAATGATGCGCGGGTTTTGGGCTCTGGTATTGGTCGCCGTCACGGGGGTGGCTTGCGACGACAGCGAACAGCTGGCCGAGAAAGCCAAGACCGAGGCAGCCGCCAAGGCGGCCGCTGCCGAGAAGGCCGCGGACGACGTGAAGGCAGAAGCTGCTCGCCAACTGCGCATCGCGGACGCCAAAGCCGCGCCCGCGAGAGCCGAAGCGCGCGCGTCGATTCAAAAGAACGTCAGCGCCGGCGATCGCACGGCCATGGACTTGAAGGAACGGCTGGCAAAGGTGAAGGGCAAGGCAAAGGCGAACGCCGAAGCCGCGTCAGCGGAATACGACAAGCGTCGCACCGCCGCCGAGCGCGATTTGGAGGGGCTCAATCAGACCAGCGGCACTGCTTGGGACACATTGAAGGCACAAACCGACAAGGACGTCGACGCCCTCAAAACTGCCCTCGACGCGTTCGCGAAGGCTGTCGGACACTAAGGGCCCGCTGGCGATGACAGCCCGTTCAACCCGGCGCTGATCAATTGCCCGCGTGTCAGTTCGCCGGTCAGCGTGAATGGCAACTTCACGTTCAGGCTTTCGCCGCCCAGCGTCGCGTTGCCGTCGAAGCGGTAGGGAACCGCCGCCGGCGAGAGCATGAACGGCGTGAGCGCCGCCAGGTTCGTCCAGGCGACGGCAATTTGGCTGGTTACGGTGCTCGTGCCTTCGGCAGGGATGCTGGAAGCCGGCTCAGCGTGCGCCTTGCCCAGCTCGGTCCCTGTACCGGGACCCAACGAGAAACTGCCATCCACCGCGTGCACGATCAGTGGGAAGCGATTGGGGTTAGCCACGTCGAAAGCCACCGCGAGGCTCACGCCAGTGCTTCCCACAGCCAAAACTCGTGCGCTCTTGGGCGTGATTGTCGGCGGTTTGGGCTTGGCGCAGGCCGTCGCAAAGGTCAGCGCAGCGAAGGCGGCAATCACCAGCGCGGGCGTTTGGAAGAGCGGCGTCGAGGGCATGTTCCTCGCATTAGCACGGGTGGATCCTGCACGGTGCGGGGCAGAGCGGCACTCAGTGCCAAATTGCCTCACGCTTTCCAGCAGCTTTCGCCGAGATCCGAATGGAACCTTTCCTGCAAGGCGCAACCTGACATGTCGTTCGGAATTTATCTGGTCGGAATCGTCCTAATCATCGCTGGTTTGGTGTACGCCGCGGCGATCCTGAGCGCGCCCATCCAGTGGATCGTGGTCGCGGCGCTGGTCCTGCTGGGCGTCGGAGTCGTGGGGGCTGTAAAAACCACGCGCCAACGGGACCCCGCTGAATAGCGCGCTCAAATCTCGGCTTTTTCAAGCCACTTGGGGTTCTTGGCGGTTCCGTCGTATTTTTGTGCGGTCTTGAACAGCTCGTGCTTGCCGTCTTTGGCCCCGGGCGCGCTGCGGGCCAGTAAACTTTCGCGCTCGTCCGGCGAAAGCGGTTTGAACGTGCGCGCGACCCGAAGCGCTTGCGCCAACACTTCTTTGCTGTCGATTCCGGTGATCACCACCGACGTCGGCAAGCTGAGCGCATAGCGCAAACATTCCTCCGCCTGCACCAGGCCGCTCTTCAAGATGTCTCCGGAGCCCATCGATTTCATACCCAGCACGCCGATACCGCGCTCTTGGAGTACGGGCAGCACGTTCTTTTCAAAGCTCTTGTAGTGCGCGTCCATGACGTTGAGCGGCATTTGTACGGTATCGAAGCTGAAGCTCGCTTTGCGCGCGGCTTCCAGCATGGCCAAGTGGATCGCGGGATCCTTATGGCCGGTGAAGCCGATGTGACGCAGCTTTCCCGCTTTCCTTGCGGCTTGCAGCGCCCCGATCACGCCGTCCGGCGCGAAGGCGCGCGCGGGGTCGGTCATGCGAATGACCTCATGGACTTGCACTAGATCGATCACGTCCGTTTGCAAACGCTGCAGCGATTGCTCGAGCTGCGCAGTGGCGGCCTGCGCGGTGCGACCGTCGAGCTTGGTCATCAGAAAGACGCGCTGGCGATGGCCGTCCCGGAGCGCTTTACCCATCCGCACTTCGCTCGCGCCTTGGTTATAGTCCCAGCAATTGTCGAAGAACGTGATGCCGCCCTCGATCGCTGCGTGCATCAGCATAATGGCCTCCGCGTCGCTCAACTTGCTATCGCCGATATGCGCGCCGCCGAGCCCGAGCATCGATACGAATTCGCCGGTTGAACCAAGCTTTCGGCGGGGTACCCCGGGCGAGGAATCGACCTGCACTGCCGCCTGCGAGCCCTGCACCGGACTAGCTTGTGACTGAGACGGCTGTGCTGAGGCCTGCGTGCGACCCGCGGCCTTCTGCCCCGGCGCATCGGCTTGCTGGCGGCACGCGGACAGCCCAATCAGGCCCGAGAGTGAGAGGCGACAGAAGTCGGCACGAGTGAACTGATTGGACATCGACGACGGGGAATGCAACCGATGTGCCGAGCGCGGACATTCTCGGTCCGCGCTGGCAAATCCGAGCTGGATCCAAGGCCGGTGCCGTGTTGGGCTGGCTGGGTGGTCGAGCGAGGCCCTGACTGTGTTCGATGACGATTCCGAGAACGTCGGTCTGAAGCGATTGGCCGCAGGGTTTTCGAGTCTCAGTCGAAAACGCGGCCTGGAATACTTCGAGGCCGGGCGCGTATCGGTGATCGAGCGTACGGCAGACGTGCTCGCCGCGGAGGTTACGGGGTCCGGCGACCGCTACTTGGCACTGTTCATCCGCCGTGACTCGCAGGTGCGGTACTCGTGCACCTGTCCGCATTTCGAGCGCGAGGTGACTGGCTGCAAACACCTGTGGGCCACTGCGCTGGAGGGCGCCGGATCGGCCATGTTACGCAGCTCGGTGCCGGCCAGCCGGCAGCTGATCGCCGACCCCCATCTGACCTGGGACGACGACGCTTCGGATCGCGATGAGGACGACGCCGACACTGGTGACGAGTACGACGAGCCGTCGGCTAGGGTTGCCGCAACGCCCGATATGTCGAATCCGGCACGGGGCGTGAGTTGGCAAGCCTTGCACGGCGCGACGCTCCGTCCGGAGCCGGAAGCAGCGTCTGAATTACACTATTTCATCGCGGAGACTTTCGGCCGCGACTGGCGGCTGGTGATCGGCAAACGCAAACGCAGCCTCGTACTCGGGCCCTTGGTCCCCGCGGGCGAGTCTGCGCACTTGCTCGCGACGGACAGCCTCGATCGAGAGCTCACCAGCTTGCTTCACGGTTTCCGAGATCGGCATGCCCATCATGCACTACAGCGCGGGGACCTGAGTGTGGCCGCGCTGACAGTCGTGCTCCCGCGTCTGGCGGCCACCGGGCGCTGTCACTTGGTAGGCTCGGCTGCCTCTGGCCAATCCAGGGAATGGCTGCTGTTTTGCGAGGGGTTGGGTCACAAATCGGCGGCAGCGCGGGACCTTCCTGATGGCTACGCACCGTTGCTCGAGCTACCCACGTTGACGTTGGATGCGGGCGGACCTTGGGAGCTCGAGCTCAGGTTGAGCGAACCTGAAGCGCGTGGCGCTCGGCGAAAATCGCTGGAATACGAGGCACGCGCACAGTTCGTGCGCGGCGCGCAAGTCCGTACCTTGGAAGAGGTGCGACTGGCGCAAGACGGCGGCTCATTGCTGTTCGCCGATGGCCAACTGAGTGCGTGCGCGCCCAACGACGCGCGCTGGCTCCGCTCTTTGCGAAATCTGGGACACGGCCGCTGCGTGCTCGTACCGGAGGCCCATTTGCCTGATTTTATCGAGCTCAGCTTCGGTCGGAGTGGCGTCTCGCGCTTGGTCTTGCCAGATGATTTCGAGCAGGTAGCAAGCCGCGAGCCGCCGAAGGCGGTGATCGAGCTCGACGCGCCGCGCGCTCGTTCGACGGCAGGCCGCGTGTTTTTCGAATACGACGAGCAGCGCGTCCCTCTGCGCCAAGAGGCACGCCTGCTGTTACTCGGAGAACGAAAAGCACTAAGACGTAATCGCGCATTCGAGGACGACGCTCGGCTGGTGCTGAGCAGCGCTGGCTTCGAGATCTTGGCCCAAAACAGCCGAAACGCACTCGGTCACGATGTCAAGATCGGCACCACGGCGCTTTTGCGCGCGGTACGCCACTTGCTCGAAGCCGGGTTTCTGGTCTTTGCCGAGGGCAAACGCTATCGCACGCTGACCAGCGTCGACATTCGCGTCGAATCCGGGCTGGACTGGTTCGAGCTGCGAGGCAGCGCCCATTTCGGCGCGGCGCGCGTGCCGCTGCCGCAGTTGCTCGAAGGCGCTCGCTCGAACCCTATCGTCGAACTCGGTGACGGCAGTCGCGGCGTGCTGCCCGCGGAGTGGCTCGAGCGCTGGGGAGGGTTCGCTGCCTTGACGCCCGAGCGCGACGCCTCGTTGCGTTTTTCGACGCGCCAGATTGGTGTGGCCGAGGCCATGTTGGAAGCGCTCGGCGCAGACTCACCGGTGGCCGGGCTCGCCGAGCTGCGCGAACGGGTCACCAGCTTTCAACGGGTGATGCCCCTGGCGCAGCCCACTGGATTTTTGGGTTCGTTGCGCCAATATCAGGCTCACGGCTACTCCTGGCTGGGCGCGCTCTCGGAGTTGAAGGTCGGCGCCTGCCTGGCTGACGACATGGGCCTCGGCAAGACGATTCAGGTGTTGGCGCACCTATCTCGCATGCACGCCGAGCGCCGCGGCGCGCCATCATTGGTAGTAATGCCGCGATCGCTCTTGGCCAATTGGCGAGCAGAGGCGGAGCGTTTCGCACCCCAACTGCGTGTGCACACACATTGGGGGCCAGATCGCGGCGAAGTCGCGCCAGCCTTTCGCGACGTGGACGTCGTACTCACCACCTACGGCACACTGCGGCTCGATATCGCAGCGCTGGCGCAGCTCGAATTGTCCACCATCGTGCTGGACGAGGCCCAGGCCATCAAAAACGACACCAGCGCGACCGCGAAGTGCGCTCGGCAGCTGCGTGCAGGCCATCGCATCGCGCTCAGCGGTACGCCGATTGAAAATCATCTAGGCGAACTCTGGTCGCTGTTCGAGTTCTTGAATCCGGGCTTGCTGAGCGAACTGCCCAACCTCGGCCGTGCACTCGACAAGGGCCAGGCCAATCCCGAAACCCTGAAGCTGATTCAGCGGGTGCTGCGCCCCTTCGTGCTCCGTCGCACCAAGCAGGAGGTGGCCAAGGACTTGCCGGCCCGGAGCGAGCAAACGCTGTTCGTCGAACTCGAGCCGGAAGAACGCGCGCGCTACGACGAGTTATTGCGCTTCTATCAAGCGAGCATCAAAAAGCAGGGGCTGACCGACCCAGCGCGCAGCACGCCGCAAGTGCTCGAGGCACTGTTGCGCTTGCGTCAGGCGGCGTGCCACCCCGGCTTGCTCGACCGCAAACGAGCGAGCGAGCGCAGCTCCAAAATCGAGCTCTTGCTCGAGCAGCTGCGCGGCGTCGTGCAGGAGGGCCATAAAGCTCTCGTTTTTTCGCAATTTACCTCACTGCTGGGCATTTTACGCGAGCGCCTGAACGATCAACGGATCGCCTTCGAATACCTCGACGGCAAGACGAAGGACCGAGACGCTTGCGTGGCGCGCTTCCAAAGCGATCCCCTGCTGCCCGTATTCTTGGTCAGCCTCAAGGCCGGTGGCGTCGGATTGAACCTGACCGCCGCCGACTATGTGTTCATCCTCGACCCCTGGTGGAATCCCGCGGTCGAAGCTCAGGCCATCGATCGCGCGCACCGCATTGGGCAAACCCGCCCGGTGATTGCCTATCGCCTACTGGCCCGTAATACGGTCGAAGAGCGTGTCCTACAGCTGCAAGACCAAAAGCGCCAATTGATCGCCGCAGTGATGGGCGATGAAGGCGCTTTTGCCGGCAAACTCACGCGCGATGACTTGGAATCACTGCTCGGTTTGGGCGAGAATTGAGTGCCAGACTGCGGATGAAAGCGACTTACTGCAGGTGAGTGACTTACTGCAGGTGAGCGACTTACTGCAGGTGAGTGCAGACAGCGGCAGAGCCCACCAGACCGTCGCTTGGCACGGTGACCGTGTTCGCGTCGAAGTGCACGCCCGCGGTTTGAGCGAGCGCGCGGCCCACCAGCGTGGACCCGGTATTCATCGTGATGGCGGTGCCGGCGATAACATTGCCGTAGAATTGCACCGTCTTTCCGATCGTCACTTGCTTGCTGATGCGCCAGAACACTGCGCAGGCCTGCGCACCGTTAGTGAGAATCACCTGCGCCGCGTCGGCGACCGTCAAGGTCAGGTTGCCCCTGATGATGAAGAATGCATTCGGATCGCCGTGAGCGTCGAGCGTCAAGTGCCCGTTCAAGAGCACGTCGTCGCTGAAGCTGTTCATGCATGTGACCCCGGGATTGAGCGTGATGTCGCCGGTCAGACCGCCGACTACGCTCGTGTAGTCGGCATCGCATGGGCGTGGATTGATGTTGCCGACCAAGGCCGTTACGTCTTGCTGGGCGAGCATCGTGAGGTGATCGTTGGGCGCCAAAGAGTCGATCCCAAACTTATTGACCAACGGCGAGTCGAAGCCAGTGATGGTCGACACCGCGCTGGCACTCACGCCGATGTAACCAATGATAGGCGAAATGTTTGCTGCAGTGATGGCGTTATAGGCGAGAGCTGCGAACGGCTTGGCGGCGCCTACGGACGGCCCCGAGTACTGGACGGTCCCTCCGCTGCCGGCGCTGCCACTTGCGCCGCCGTGCCCACCGCCAGCACCGCCTGCGCCAGCACCGCCTGCGCCAACGCCACCTGCGCCTGCACCGCCGCTATGGGCACCGCCCGCGCCAGCCTGCGCGCCGCCTGCTCCCGCATGCGCACCGCCTGCGCCTGCGTGCGCTCCACCTGCGCCTGCGCCTGCGTGCGTACCACCTGCGCCTGCGCTACTGACACCGCCCTGCGCCTGACCAGCAGCCGCGTTTCCGCTCGCGCCGGCTCCGGCTCCGTTCGCACTCCCTGCTTGGCCGTTGTTACTCCCCCCGTTGCCCATGCCCGCGTGGCCTGAGCTCGCGCCGGCGTGCCCTGATGCGGCACCGGCCTGCGCCGAGCTCTTCCCGCCGGAACTGGCACCGCCGCTGTGCTGACCGCCATCGGAGGTCCCCACTCCAGCGCTGCCTTCCGGCAGCGTGTCAGAGTCGGAGCAACCGAAGGCGGCAGCGAGGAGAGCCGCACTGGGGAGAACGAAGCAGCACACCGAATGAAGCAAGGCTCGAGTCATGAATGCGGTGCACTGCATCAAACGAGCCGTCCACCGAGCCCCTCGAAAGGCCGACAGATCTCGATCGGTCGAAGATCGATCGGTACAATGCGCCTCGCCATGCGACGACTTGGCGTGCTGCAAAGTCGGGCGCTCGTGCCAGGCGTCTCACTTAGTTGCTACGTGTCAATCGTTAGTCGCCAGGGGATGGCTCGCCGTCGGGTGGTTATGGTTCCCCGGGATGATGAATTCCTCAAAGGGGATTTTGAAGATCCGACACCGGCGCAGCCAAGAGTAGACGCGGGGCTGGCGAGCGAGAAAACTCCGCGTTTCGTGCGCGGCGCTTCGAGGCACGCCACGCTGCCGTGGACTACTTGCCCTTGGCGCTCGAGGTGCCGTGCAACGTCGCCTTCCCGAGCGGAGTGACCGTCTTCAGCGCTGCAATCACCTTGGCGACGCCCGCGGAGTTCGAGGTCCCGGTGCCCTCGGCGCCGGAGACGGCGAGCGTTGCGGTCGAAAGAGCGTAGACGGCAAACTCGTACGTGTCGTCGCCGCTCGGGCAGGGCGCTAGATATTTGTTGCTCTGCTTCGCCCCAGCGAGATCGCCGGCGAACGCGGTAGTTCCCTTCGGCAACTTCATCGCAGTGGCTGGGATATCCCACGCGGCCCAGTGCTGGCCCATGGCCATGTTCTCACCGATCTTGGTATCGATGAAGGTAAGCACGAACGACATGGTGCCGGCCGGTACCCCCGACCAATCCAGCTCAGGATTCACGCCCGCGCCGAACGTTCCGTTCATCGCGTCACAGGTGAACTCTTTGGCGAAATGCATCCCTTCCGCTTGGTCCGGGCTCGTTACGTTGAACGTACTACCCGTGGACCCACCACCGCTGCCGCCAGTGCTAGCAGCTCCGGCCTTGCCTGCCGCCCCGGCACTGCTGCCACCGCTGTTGGTGCCGCCGCTGCTGGTACCGCCGCCGGCCACGTTCGAGCTGCCGCCGCCAGCCACGCTCGTGCTGCCACCGCCAGCCACGCTCGTGCTGCCACCGCCGGCCACGGCCGTTGGCGAGCCGCCCGCAGGCGCGCCAGCGCTGGGTTGCCCCGCCGCACTCGAGCCGGCACTGCTGGACGGAGCACCGGCACCAGCCCCGCTGCCGGTGGCATCCGAGCTGCAATGCGCGAGGAGAAGCGGCAGACCGGCGAGCAAAGCGAGCGTGGGCAGGCGATGTACGAGCATGATTGTTAACCTCGAGCGTCGTTTAACATATGCAATCGCACGCGCCAATCGAGGCCAATGCCAATCAGACGCGACGGTGCAAAGCGACCGCACGACTGCAAATGGCGCATTATCCAGTGCTTTTGACTCTGAACAACGCATCTCATGGTGCGTTGTTCGACGGATATACGCGAGTTCTGATTAACGACCAGGTGTCCAGATGTGATTAAACTCACCGGCACCATGGTTATTGCCAAGTTAGCTGAGCTCGATCCACGTCGGAGCATGATCGCTCGCTTTCTCGAGCCCGCGCAGCCAGGTGTCCACACCCGCGCCCGCCAGGTGCGGTGCGAGCTCGGAATTCAAGAGTAGGTGGTCGATGCGCAGGCCCGAGTTGGTCTGCCAGTGCTTTCGGAAATAATCCCAAAACGTGTAAATCCGCTGATCGGGGTGAAGGGCACGCAGGGAATCGACCCAGCCTTGGGCGAGCAGCCGCTGATAGCAGGCGCGGCTCCCGGGCTGTAACAGGGCATCCTTCAACCACGAGCGCGGGTTGTAAATGTCGAAGTCGGTCGGTACCACATTGAAGTCGCCGGCCAAGACCACCGGTTTGCCGCTCGCGTACAGCGCCTGTGCGTGTTCGATCAGCCGCTCGAACCAGGCCAGCTTGTACGCGAATTTCGGACCCGGCTGAGGATTGCCGTTGGGCAGGTACAAGCAGCCCACCGTGATACCGCCGACCACCGCCTCCAGGTAGCGGCTCTGGTCGTCCGAGGCATCGCCGGGAAGGCTGCGCCGGATCTCCTCCGGTTGCTGACCTTTGGCAAGGATGGCCACGCCGTTCCAGGAGCGCTGACCGAGCCAGATCGCGTCGTAGCCCGCCGCGCGAATGTCGACGATCGGAAAGCCCTTATCGAGCGTCTTCAGTTCTTGCAGGCAAACGATATCGGGCGACTCTTTGGAAAGCCACTCGAGCAGATGCGGCAGACGCGTGGCGATCCCGTTCACGTTGAAAGTCGCGATCTTGACCTTCACGGCGCTCGGCTTCGGTTTGGTCGCTTTCTTCGGGGGCATCGGGTCAATCAGCGGATTGGGTTGAGCGGTGGTGCCAACGACCCTAGCGCGCTTGGCATGCTCGCTGCACTGAGCTGCCAATCGTGTACAGCGTCAACCGGCTTCGCGTGTGTTTCGGGGGTTTTGCGTGGGGGTCCTGGGGGCAAGCGGGGGGCGCTGTTCACACTGTTGCCGTTCGGACACAGCTTTAGGCTGGCCGAATTTGATCGCTGACATCGCCGGCGATCGCGCTTACAAGCGCGCGTATGAAACTTGGATTCGTTGGTCTGGGTTCGATGGGCTTCGCCATGGCGGAGTTGCTGTTGGCGCAAGGTCATCAGCTCTTCGTTTACAACCGCGCGCACGAAAAGGCGCAACCACTCCACGAAGCAGGCGCGCGTATCGCGGGCACCCCCTTCGATGCCGCACGCGAAGCCGAGGTCGTAATCTCGATGCTGGCCGACGACACCGCGGTGGAGGCGGTCACGTTCGGAGCCGCGGGGATCCTCGCGGCGCTGCAGCCCAATGCGGTGCACGTCTCGTGCAGCACGATCTCGGTCGCGCTTTCGGACCGCCTAGCAGCGGCACACGCCGAAGCCGGGCTCGGATACGTGGCAGCCCCGGTGTTCGGTCGGCCCGAAGCGGCAGTGGCCAAAAAGTTGTGGCTGCTGGCGGCCGGCAAAGCGGCAGACGTCGAACGCGCCCTACCTGCGCTCGAGGCGCTCGGGCGTGGCGTCACGCGCTTGGGTGAAACCGCCAGCGTCGCCAACCTGGTAAAGCTCACGGGCAACGTTTTCATTGCGTCGATGATTGAGTCTCTGGGTGAGGCGTTCGCTCTGACGCGCAAAGCCGGTGTTGCACCGGAACTCTTCCTCGAGCTGTTCAAGAACGTGTTCGGCCAAGGCTCACTCATCCTGGAGAACTACGCGAGTCAGGTCGCCAGAGATCGCTACGAACCCGCTGGCTTCAAAGCCAAGCTCGGCCTCAAAGATCTCCGGCTCGCGCTGAGCGCCGCCGATCAGCTGGAGGTCCCCTTACCCACGGCCAGCCTGATTCGCGATCAACTGCTGTCTGCGGTGGCCACGGGTCAGGGCGATCTCGATTGGGGCGTAATCGCCCGAATGGCGGCCAAGCGCGCAGGGCTGTGAACCGGCGAGCCGATCACATTCGATAGCGTCGCGTAGTCGCCATTACTCCGCCGCGCTGGTTACGAGCTCGCGCGCGAGCGACGTTGCGAGGGCTGCTTCGCCTTTTTGGCCGGCGGGCGCGGGCTCTGCTGAACGGTCGCCAATTTCGGCGCGCGCTTCAGGGGCGGCCTTTTTTTCGCGGGGCTCGCTTTCGCGCTCACAGGCACTTGCGCTTGGGCCAAAGCTGCACCCATGTTGATCGCATCGCGCGAGCGTTCGGCATCGACGGTGCAAACGCGGAGTTGACCCTCGCGCTGCTCCTCGAGAAGGCCTGGGTCCAGCAGCACTTCCCAGTAATGGCAGAGTAACGCCACGCTGATGCCGAGCGACTCGGCGAGAATGGCCCCGCATTGTGAGCCTTGCGTCGACCATTTCCACGCGCTGCGGTCGGCGAGTGCTTTGAACACTTTGGCGCGTTCTTCGGGGCTCATCGCTTTCGAAACCATCGCGTTACAGGCGACCACGGCTCGCTCGTTACCGCGTGTATACTCAAATAGTTGATTGACTATCGGAGTACCGCGCTGCAGGTTCCGCACATGACTGCAAAGCTTCAAAGTCCTGCCGCGCAGCTCGCGCGCGTCGCAGCGTCCGTCGTGTTCTGCACCTTGGGCGCATCGCTGCTGAGCACGGGCTGCGCCAAGGACATCGAGAAGGAGGCTCACGCGGGTCCGGCGGATAACCGCCCGCAGGTTACGGTGGCGCAGGTGACGCGGGCCACGGTCACCGAGTTCAGCGAACACACGGGGCACACCGAATCGCCCAGTACGGTCGAGATCCGGGCTCGCGCCAGCGGCTATTTGACGCGCGCAGCGTTTCACGAGGGCGATCTGGTGAAGAAGGGCGAGCTGCTCTTCGAGGTGGACCCGAAGCCGTATCAAGCCTCACTCAATCGCGCCAAGGCAGAGCTCGCCAGCGCCCGGGTAGACGTGGAGCTCGCGCGCAAGAATGCCGCTCGCGGCGAGCAACTATTTCAAGCCAATGTAATTTCAGAGCAGGATTGGGATACGCGCAGCGCGACCTTCCATCAGCTCGAAGCGCGCACTCAGGTTGCCAGCGCGGCCGTCAATTCTGCCGAGCTGGACCTGGACTACGCCTACGTGCGCTCCCCGATCGCCGGCCGGATTGGGCGTTTTCTGGTCACGCCAGGCAATCTGGTCGGGCCGAGCTTGGCTACCCCACTCACCACGGTGGTCTCAGTCGACCCGCTCTATGTCTATGTGGACGTAGACGAAACACGAGCGCTTCGCCTCGGCCGAAGCCCGGGCGCGGTCGCCCGCGTCGGCTTCTCGGGAGAGGACGGCTTTCCGCACGAGGCCGCGTTGGACTTCATCGACAACCGCGTCGACCCCCAAACCGGGACGCTGAAGGTGCGCGCCGTACTCGAGAATCCAGAGGGGCGCTGGGTGCACGGCTTGTTTGCGCGCGTCCAATTGCCGGAGGAGAGTTCGCACGAAGCGCTGTTGATCGCCGATCTGGCCGTGGCCACCGATCAAGATCGGCGGTTCGTGTGGGTGGTCGGCGCGGATGGCAAAGTCGAGCATCGAACGATCAAGCTGGGGCCGCTGAACGGAGGGCTTCGCGTCGTGCGCGAAGGGCTCACCACGACCGACCGTATCGTGGTGCGTGGCTTGCAACGCGTACGCCCAGGCGCGCTGGTTCAAGCGAAAGCAATCTCGATGCGCGACGCGGCGCAGCTCGAGAAGCTAGCCGAGGTGAAGCCGTGAATTTCGCGCGGTTCTTCGTCGATCGTCCGATCTTCGCGGGCGTGCTCTCGATGGTCATCTTCGTGCTGGGGGCGATCTCGGCGTTTCTTCTGCCGATTTCCGAGTATCCGGAGGTCGTCCCACCGACGGTCGTGGTGCGCGCGCAGTACCCCGGTGCCAGCCCGAAGACGATCGCCGAAACGGTGGCTGCGCCGCTCGAACAAGAGATCAACGGCGTCGAGGACATGCTGTACATGAATTCCTCGTCCAACGCGGACGGCACGATGACGCTGACCGCGACCTTCCGCATCGGCGCCAATCTCGACTTGGCGCAGGTTCAAGTCCAAAACCGCGTGGCGCAAGCGCTGCCGCGCTTGCCCGAAGACGTACGCCGTTTCGGCGTGGTCACGCGCAAGAGCTCGCCCGACCTGACAATGGTCGTACATCTGTTTTCTCCCGACAATCGCTACGACGACACGTACATCAGAAATTTCGCGGTGCTGCAGGTCAAGGACACGCTAGCCCGCATCCCCGGCATGGGTGACGTGCAACTCTTCGGCTCGGGCGACTACAGCATGCGCGTCTGGCTCGACCCGGACAAGGTTGCGGCACGCAATCTCACCGCGAGCGACATCGTGCGCGCGTTGCGCGAGCAAAACGTGCAGGTCGCGGCCGGCACGCTCGGGCAACAGCCGTCACCACGCGACGCCAGCTTCCAGCTCAGCATCAACGCGCGCGGCCGCCTGGTGGACGAAGCCGAGTTCGGGCAAGTAATCGTGAAAACCTCGCCGGATGGCGCCAATGTGCGACTTTCGGACGTGGCGCGCATCGAACTCGGCGCCAATCAATATGCCCTGCGCAGCTTGCTCGACAACAAGCCGGCCGTGGCCATTCCGATCTTTCAAGCGCCCGGCTCCAACGCGCTCGCCCTGTCCGATGCCGTGCGCAAGAACATGGCCGAGCTAGCCAAGAATTTCCCAGAAGGTATCAAGTACGACATCGTTTACGACCCGACGCGTTTCGTTCGTTCATCGATCGAAGAGGTGGTTCGCACGTTGTTCGAGGCCTTGGCGCTGGTCGTGCTGGTCGTGATTCTGTTTCTGCAGACTTGGCGCGCGTCGATCATCCCGATCGTCGCCGTGCCGGTATCACTGGTCGGTACCTTCGCGGTGATGAAGCTGCTCGGCTTCTCGATCAACGCGCTCTCCTTGTTCGGCTTGGTGCTAGCGATCGGCATCGTGGTCGACGACGCGATCGTGGTGGTCGAGAACGTCGAACGTAACATCGAACTGGGGCTCAGCCCGCGCGATGCCACGCGGCGGGCGATGGAAGAGGTAAGTGGACCGATCATCGCAATTGCGCTGGTGCTGTGCGCGGTATTCATCCCGATTGGCTTCATCCCCGGGCTGACCGGCCAGTTCTATCGCCAATTCGCGCTCACGATCGCCATTTCCACCGTCATCTCTGCGTTCAATTCGCTCACCTTGAGCCCGGCCCTGGCAGCCGTGCTGCTGCGTGGCCACGACGTACCGAAGGATTTGCCCACGCGTTTCCTCGACCGCGGATTGGGCTGGCTTTTCCGCCTGTTCAATCGCTTCTTCGATGCTGCGGCCAGCGGTTACGTCGGCCTCGTGCGCAAACTGCTTCGTCGCTCGGGGTTCGCGCTGCTGGCCTATGCCGGCCTTTTGGCGCTCACCTACTTCGGCTTCGCCAAAGTACCGACCGGCTTCGTGCCCACGCAAGACAAGCAGTACCTGGTGTCGTTCGCGCAGCTGCCGGATGCAGCTTCGCTCGACCGCTCGGACGACGTAATTCGCCGCATGTCGAAAATCGCACTGGAGACCGAAGGCGTGGAGCATGCCATCGCCTTCCCGGGTCTGTCGATTGCCGGCCTGAACAACACACCCAACGCAGGCATCGTATTCGTCGGACTCAAGCCGTTCGAACAGCGCAAGCGCAAAGACCTGTACGGCCCGGCGATCGCGGCCACCCTGAACAAGAAGTTCTCGCAGATCCAAGACGCGTTCGTCGCTGTCTTCCCGCCGCCACCGGTGCAAGGCCTGGGCACGATCGGCGGCTTCAAACTGTACGTCGAAGACCGCGCTGACATCGGCTTGGACGGTCTGTACGAAAGCACACAAAAATTGCTGTCCGCTGGCTATCAGACGCCGGCGCTTGCCGGCCTGTTCTCCGGCTACCAAGTAAACGTGCCGCAGTTGTTCGCTGACCTGGATCGCACCAAAGCCAAATCACGAGGCATCGCGGTGACCGACGTGTTCGAGACCATGCAGGCTTACCTCGGCTCGTTGTACGTGAACGACTTCAATCGCTTCGGTCGCACCTTTCAGGTCACCGTGCAGGCAGATGCCAAGCATCGGCTGACCGCAGAAGACGTCGGTACCCTGCAGACCCGCAATGCACAGGGCGCGATGGTTCCACTCGGCAGCGTGTTGACGGTGAAGGCCACCAACGGACCCGATCGGGTGACTCGTTACAACGGCTATCCCGCAGCTGAAGTGAACGGCGGGCCTTCGCCTGGCACGAGCTCGAATCAGGCGCTTGCCGCGATCGACACGATCGCCGCGCGTGAGCTGCCCCCGGGCATGAAGTACGAGTGGACGGACCTCACCTATCAGCAGATTCTGGCTGGCAATACTGCCCTATTCGTGTTCCCCCTGTGCGTGCTGCTGGTGTTCCTGGTGCTGGCCGCACAGTACGAGAGCTGGTCGCTTCCGCTGAGCGTGATTCTAATCGTACCGATGTGCCTCTTGGCGGCGATCACTGGCGTGTGGCTCGACGGCAGCGACAACAACATCTTCACGCAGATTGGCCTATTCGTGCTGGTCGGACTTTCTTGCAAGAACGCGATTTTGATCGTCGAGTTTGCCAAAGACAAACAGGAACAGGAGCATCTGGACCCGGTCGCCGCAGTCCTCCAGGCCTGCCGCCTGCGGCTCCGCCCAATCTTGATGACGTCGATCGCGTTCATCATGGGCGTCTGGCCGCTGGTTTCCTCACACGGCGCCGGCGCGGAAATGCGTCACGCCATGGGCGTGGCCGTATTCGCGGGCATGATCGGCGTAACCTGCTTCGGCCTACTGCTCACACCCGTGTTCTTCACGACCTTGCGCAAGCTCGGAAAAAGCAAGCAACCCGAGCTCACGACGGAAGCCGTTCCAGTCCCCGGCGAATAAGGCAAGCTGAGGTCGTTTCACTGGCGGCCGATCGCCCGAATTTCCCCAAGCTGAGCGAGCCGCCTGCTCACTCCGCGTCGGCGCGGCTACCGCGTTCTCGGCGTAGCTCGCGTCGGGATTCGGGCATTCGCTCGCTGTCCTGGGCCTGACGTTCGACCATGTCGGTGTATACGCCGCCCCGGCGCATGAGCGAGTCGTGATCGCCGACTTCGATGATTCGTCCGTGCTCCAGCACCACGATGATGTCGGCACGTCGAATCGTACTCAAACGATGGGCAATGATGAAAGTGGTGCGATTGGCCAAGAGACGCTGCATCGAGGCTTGGATCAGCTGCTCGCTCTCCGTGTCGAGGCTGCTGGTCGCTTCGTCCAAGATCAGGATTTGGGGTGCGGCCAAGAAGGCGCGCGCGATCGACAGCCGCTGCCGCTGGCCTCCGGAGAGTTTGACCCCGCGCTCACCGACCAAAGTATCGTAGCGCTCGGGCAGACGGGAGATGAACTCGTGGGCGTTCGCCGAGCGCGCCGCGTCTTCGATCTCTGCTTGAGTGGCTTGGGCCCGGCCGTAGGCGATGTTGTCCCGCACGGTGCCATCGAATAGAAACGTCTCTTGCTGCACGATGCCGAATAGCTTTCGGTAGCTCCGCAGGCGAATGTCCTGCAGATCGATGCCGTTCAGACGAATCGCACCGCTCGTCGGATCGTGGAAGCGTGCCACCAAGTCAGTCAGCGTGGTCTTGCCGGCGCCGCTCGCGCCAACCATGGCTACGACCGATCCGCCGGGGACGCGCAGCTCGAAGTCCCGAATCACGCGCACGTCGTCACGATAGCCAAAGTGGACGTGGTCGAAGTGAAGCTCGCGCACGCGGGCCGGCGCGTCGACTGCACGCGGCCGATCGGGCTTCTCTTCGGGTTTGTCGAGCAAGTCGCACACGCGTTCGAGCGCGGCGAGCCCACGCTGCGTCTCGCTGTTCGACTTCACGAGCTCGGTGATGGGGTCGAATAGACGCAGCAAATAGCCTTGAAACGCCAGCAACGTGCCGACCGTCGCTTGGCCTCCAAGCACCAGGTAGCCACCGAAGCCGAGGATGGTGATCTGCGTGAGCGGTAGTACGAAATCCCAAACCAACGCCACGCCGCGCTGAGTACCAGTGGCCAGGCTGTGCTTTCGGATGACCGTGTGCTGTCCGAGCAAGAACGAGCGCTCCTCGCTGCGCTCTCGAGCGAAGCCACGCACGACGCGCAGCCCATTCAGCCCTTCACTCACGCGTGCATCGATCTCCGAGCGATCCTGACCCATCGACTTCCAGATCCACCGACTACGCCTGAGCCAAACGTTCTGCGCGATCACGATCGGTGGGGCCGCCAGCACCACGATCGCGGCAATGCGCCAGTCGAGCGCGAAGATGACCGCGAGCGTTGCCACCAGGCGCACTCCCGACAACACGGGGTTGAGCAGCGCGGTCTGCAACAAGCCGGTCGTATGATCGACGTCACTCGACAGCCGCGAGATGACTCCACCGGTTTTCAGCTGGTCGATGTCGGCCATTGGTAGGCGCAAGACGCGCCGAAACAGCCGAGCCCGCAGCGCAGACGAGAAGCGCGAATCAAGCAGCTGTGAGCGAAAACTCCGCCAGAGATCGAACAGGGAGTTGACCACGAACAGACCCGCAATGCCGGCCGAGATCAGCACGAGTTGCCGCAGCTTCTCGGGCAGCGGCATGGACGACTGCAAGATCACGCGATCAATCAAGTAGCGTGACGCGAGCGGCCAGAGCATGTCGATGGCAATGCTGGAAAGCCCGAGCGTCACCACCAACCAGAAGGTTCGTCGATGAGGCCTGAGCCACTCCTGGCAGGCGCGCCAGCGGTGCCGGCGCCGCTCAGCGTCGAGCACCAAGCGCGGCTCGGAGACCCGCTCCGCGTCAGTCCAATTCGATTCGCGGAAAGCAACGAAGCGCTGCTTGGAGGTAATCGGGATGCGGTTCATTGCTGCAGTGTGAGCGTCTCGAGTGACCACTCTTGCCCACACCGCCGGCGTGTTCAAGGCTATGCACTCGCGCAAAAGCGCCCCAGCACTCGTGACGACCGGCGTCGCACCGAACCGAAAGCGAGCGTCAACACTCCTGCCACGCAGACTTCGGCATGCAGAAACATTGGGCGCGACGCCCCGCGTCGCCTCGCTTCTCAGGCGCGCAATACGTCTCGCAGGATCGGCTCGGCTTCGGCGCTGATGCGATCGAGCGAGTCGTCGCGCAGGCCGAGCAAGGTGCGACTGTCGTCGACCATGGCTGCTGGAATCAGGCACGCTGGCATGGGGGCGCCATCCGGGCCTGGAGGCCCCAAGATGTGAGCGTCGAAGCGCTGCGTCAGGTGATCGGCGATATTGACCACGGCCGCGATTCGTACGGAATTGCCGGTGTGTTCGTGATGGTGATTGGCGACGATCAACGATAGCTCGGTGGATAGCCCCCAAAGCTTGGTCACTGCTTTGGAGGCCTGCTCGTGCAGTGCATCGATGTCTGGCCACAGCTCGCTCAGCGGAGGCGGGTTCGCTTCCTTCTTGCCCAACACCGACAGCAGCAAGGCGGCAAAGCCCACGTCATGGAGCAACGCGCCCAGAAATGCTTGGTCTTCGATCACGCGCGCATGCCGACATACGATGCGCGCCAGGTACGCCGTGGCAGTCCCATGACGGCCGATGCGCTGCATGATCTCCGAGTACTCCCCGGACACCGTAAACACGCTCTTCTTGAGGGCTGCATCGAACACGCTGTCCCGCACGGTGCGGATGCCCAGCCGCAGTACCGCGTCGCCCAAGGAACGCACTGTCCCGCGCCCGGCGTGGATTGGCGAACCGACTAGACGCATCACGGCGCCCGCCAGCATTTGATCGCGCTCGAGCAAGCGGACGACGTCCTGGACATTCACGTCAGGCTTGGCGGCGAGAGACGCCATTTCGAGTGCTACCGCGGGCAACGGTGGGGGCTTGTAAGTCGGATCCTCGAACGTTCTGAACAGCTGCGCGCGCAACGTCGTTATATTGGCGGACTTGACCATGCGCTTTGATGAGCCCCTCGAAGAACCGTAACGCAAACGCCACAGATCGGCAAAATGCGCTCCCCAGCGCAACGGCGACGTCGCACCCAATCGCACACGCCGTTGCGAGCTACGCCCAGCAAAATGAGGGCACGCTGCGGGTCTGGCGGCAAGGAAAGCCGCCAGACCCGCGTCTGCGTACGGGAAGCTCAGAACTCGAATTTGCCGAACGCGCCGAGATCCTTGAACGCCTGAACCAGACGAGCGGCCTGACCCTTTTCGCCCAGGTGGAGCCAGCCACGCGGGTCGATGACCTTCTTGTTGGGCTTGGTGGGACCTTCGGGATTGCCCAGCTGCGACTGCAGATAAGCGCTCTTTTCGTCCATGAATTTCTTGATCTGTTGGGTGAACGCCCACTGCGTGTCGGTGTCGATGTTCATCTTGATCACGCCGTAGGACACGGCCTCGGTGATCTCTTCTGGAGTCGAGCCTGAGCCGCCATGGAACACGAAATCGAGCGGCTTCGGGCCGGTCTTGCGCTCCTTCTCGACGAACTTTTGTGACTCGTCCAAGATTGGCGGCTTCAACTTGACGTTGCCCGGCGCGTACACGCCATGGGTGTTGCCGAACGAGGCGGCCACGGTGAACGCACCGACGGGGTTGAGCACGTCGTAAGCGCGGAGCACGTCAGAAGGGCTGGTGTACAGCTTGGAGGCATCCACACCGGAATTGTCCACGCCGTCTTCTTCGCCACCGGTGACACCCAGCTCGATCTCCAGCGTCATTTTGAGCTTGGCCATCCGGGTCAGGTACTTGCGACAGATCTCGAGGTTGTGCTCGAGCGGCTCTTCCGACAGATCCAACATGTGCGAGCTGAACAGCGGCTCGCCGTTCTTGGCGAAGTACTCTTCACCGGCGGTCAGCACCCCATCGACCCAGGGCAAGAGCTTCGCCGCGCAATGGTCGGTGTGCAGAACGACCGGCACACCGTACACGGCGGCCAAGGTGCGCACGTGCAGCGCGCCTGCGATTGAGCCGGCGATCGACGCTTGCTGCGCCGAATTGTCCAAAAACTTGCCAGCGTAAAACTGGGCACCACTCTGCGAGAGCTGGATGATGATGGGGGCTTTTGCCTCACGCGCGGCCTGCAGCGCGGCGTTGGCCGTGTGGGAGCCAATGACGTTGACGGCTGGCAACGCGCATTTGCTCTCCTTACAGTAAGCGAACAGCTCCTGCAGGGCAGTTCCAGTGACGACTCCGGGCTTTAGTTTCATGCTTGCCATGTGGGTATGCGCCCCTGGTAGCATAACTTTCCGGCCGCCGGGAGGGTCTCCGCGCCGACCGTTCCAAAGCCGAAGGCAGCCGAAACCAGGGTGAGCCGGATCAGCCGGCCGGAATAGAACGTGAACGCCTCACCCGAGGCGCTTAGTCACCTGGCGGAAACCTTCAGCGCCGGCGATTGCGGCGATTGTGGGCCGACCGCGGCTGGCACGACCAGTGCAGTGTGCGTTGCCGTCAGGATGAGGGACCTCTGGAGTACGCCGCTCTGCGTACGATGGCAGTCCCGCTTTCGTCCGTGATGCCAGTCGTGGCTTTCGTCTGTGGCTCCGCCACGGGCCGCCTCGGCTCCGGCGTACTCAAACCGGGGCCCGTGGGCTTCCATTATTCCGCGGATCGAGAAACCAATATGACCTACTCGAAGTTGATCCTGTCCTTGACGAGCGTAGCAGCCGTGTTCATCGGGGCTTGCGGTAGCGCTGCCCTCCCTGTCGATAAACTGACGGACGCCAAGTCCACGGTTCGCGCGGCTCAAGAGGCAGGCGCGCAGGGCACCCCGCAGGCCTCACTGCATTTGAAGATGGCAAATGACGAATTGGCCTCAGCGCAGAAGGCGATCGACGACAACGACGGCGACCGCGCTCGCCTGCTCTTGAACCAAGCACAAGCAGACGCCGATCTGTCCCTCACGCTTGCACGTGGTGCCGCCGACAAACAAGCCGCTCAGGCCGCCCAAGCAAAGATCGTCGATCTGTCGAAGCAGGCACAGTAGCCCCATCCCGAAGAATTTAGGAAATACCAATGAAAATCTCCACTATCGCGCTCGTCACCAGCTTCTTGTCAGTCAGCGCTTGCGCTGCAACCACCCCGACGCCCGAGCTCGTCGGCGCGCGTCAAGCGTACGACCAAGCCCGCACGGATCCGAACTCCAAGCTCGTGCCTGACAGCGTGCTTAGCGCCAAGCAGGCGCTGGACAAGGCCGAAGCGGTTCACAACGATAGCCCGCAGTCCGACCAAGACCGCAGCTACTCTTACGTTGCACAGCGCCGCGCCGAACTGTCGATGGCGCTCGGCGCCAACGCCAAAGCGCAACAAGACCAAGCGGCCTCCACCGCTCAATACGGTCAGCTGCAGGACACGCTACGCACCTCTGCCGTGGCAAAACTCGGCGCCGAGCGCGGCGCGGTGAACCAACTCGGCTCGCAGTTGGCCCAGAGCAACACCAACCTGGCGGAAGCAAACGCGCGCGCGGCACGGGCGATGGAAAGCCTGGCGAAAATCGCGCAAGTCAAAGAAGAAGCGCGCGGCATGGTGATCACACTCTCCGGCCAAGTGCTGTTCGTGACCGGCAAGGCAGAACTGCTGCCGGCGGCACAGGATCAGCTCGGGGTGGTTGCCAAGGCCCTACAAGACCAAGGCGAGATTCGGCCGATCGTGGTCGAAGGCTACACGGACTCGGTCGGCTCAGAGTCCAACAACATGAAGTTGTCTCAAGATCGCGCCAATGCGGTGCGCAGCTTCCTGGTCAACAAGGGCTTGCCCTCGGATAAGCTCACCGCCGTAGGCAAGGGCAAATCGAACCCGGTTGCCAGCAACGATACCGCGGACGGTCGCGCCAATAACCGCCGCGTCGAGATCGTCGTCGCAGGCGGCTCGGCTAACGCGATCTCGAACGGAAAGTGAACGAAACGACGTCCCCGGTCGCGGGTGAGGCGTCGAATCCGGAGCGAGGCATGGGAGAGTTGGCTCTCCCGTGCCTCGCTGTCATTTGTCCATTGGCTCGCGTGGACGCGAGCTATCAGGGCTGAACAGCGGCGATCAGGCACTCGGTCGTGAGCATCAAACTCGAGACGCTGGCCGCGTTCTGCAACGCCGCGCGAACGACCTTCACTGGATCGATCACGCCCATGATCAGCAGGTCCCCGTATTCATCGATTGCGGCATTGTAGCCGAAATTGCCGGTGCCAGCCCGAACGCGATTGACGACGATTGAGCCCTCCACGCCGGCGTTTTCAGCGATTTGGCGCATTGGTTCTTCGATCGCTCGACGGACGATCTGCACACCAAAGCGTTGCTCCCCATCGACCTGAAGCGTGTCGAGCGCCGCTTGCGCGCGGATCAATGCGACGCCACCGCCGGGCACGATGCCCTCTTCCACGGCAGCGCGTGTCGCGTGCAGGGCGTCTTCGACGCGGGCCTTTTTCTCTTTCATTTCGAGTTCGGTTGCAGCGCCGACTTTGATGATGGCCACGCCGCCCACCAACTTCGCCAGGCGTTCTTGGAACTTCTCCTTGTCGTAGTCACTCTCGACATTGTCGATTTGAGCCCGGATCTCTTCGATGCGCGCCTTGATCTTGTCCTTCGCACCCGCACCGTCGACGATTGTCGTGGTATCCTTGTTCAAAGTGATGCGCTTGGCTCGGCCAAGGTCGGCCAAGGTGACGTTCTCCAGCTTCAGCCCAAGTTCCTCGCTGATGGTTTGAGCCCCAGTGAGGACCGCGACGTCTCGCAAAATCTCTTTTCGCCTGTCGCCGTAGCCGGGAGCTTTTACAGCAGCCACGTTCAAGGTGCCGCGCAGTTTGTTCACGACCAGTGTAGCTAGTGCCTCGCCTTCGATATCATCCGCAATGATCAAGAGCGGTTTTTGCTCTTTGGCAATCGCTTCCAGCACCGGCAAAAGGTCGTGCATGTTGCTGAGCTTCTTCTCGCTGACGAGCAGGTAAGCGTGCTCGAACACCACCTCCATTCGATCTGAATCGGTCACGAAGTACGGCGACAGATAGCCGCGGTCGAACTGCATGCCCTCCACCAGTTCGAGCGTCGTTTCGGCAGTCTTTCCCTCTTCTACGGTAATCACCCCTTCTTGCCCGACGCGCCCCATGGCCTCGGCGAGCTTATCGCCGATTTCACGATCACCGTTGGCGCTGATCGTGCCGACTTGCGCGATCTCTTTGGGGTCTTTGGTCGGCTTGGCCATGTTCTTCAGCGAAAGCGCAACGCTTTCCACCGCACGATCGATACCGCGCTTGATCTCTGCGGGGTTGTGGCCCGCGGCGACGAGCGCCAGGCCTTCGCGATAGATGGCCTGCGCGAGCACGGTGGCGGTCGTCGTTCCGTCTCCAGCCACGTCACTGGTCTTGCTCGCTACCTCACGGACCATCTGGGCGCCCATGTTCTCGAAGCGATTCCCGAGCTCGATCTCTTTGGCGACGGTCACGCCGTCCTTGGTGATCGTGGGAGAGCCGTAGGCGGTCGCGAGCACCACATTGCGGCCTTTTGGTCCCAGAGTGACTTTGACGACGTTGGCTAGCGCGTCGACCCCCGCCAACATCAATTTGCGTGCCTGCGCAGTGTAAAATAGTTCTTTTGACGCCATGAATGGTCGCTTCTCTGGTCCGCTGGACCGTGTGCAGTGTGCGGGACGGCTTCGCTCGGCCTCGAACGACGCGCCCTACACGCGAGGCGACCAGCCTGCTCACGATTCGGCCTTTCGCAATGGCCAAGGCGATGCTTTGACCTTTGCAGACATGCGGCGTAGGTTGAGCGCGCCGGCTCGCGATCATCGCTGTGGCCGTCCATCCCAGCGAGGCCCAATGAACGAGGCGATCAAGATTTTGCGGGCCATGCAGGGCAGCGCGCAGGCAGACGGCAGCGCGGACGTCGGGCGCATCACATTTCGGTTGAGTGGCAGTCCTGAACGCCGCTGGATGGAGCTCTTCGACGCCAGCAAGGGTAAGGGCTTCAGCACTGAAGAGCGCAACAACGAGTTCATGATGCACATCGAGTGCCAGCCAGGTGAGGTCGCGGCCAAGCGAGATGCCGCGCTGGCACTCGTGGCAGAGGTCAACGAGCGCCGCCGCGGGGAGATCGCTCAGCAGCACGCGGCATCGCGGGAGCGCAACGAGCGCAAGCGCTCGGTCGAAGATGCGCTGAACCGCGAACTCGAAGCGCTCAAGTTCGAGTGAAGCGCCCCCCCCAACCTGCTCGTTGACGACCGGCCGCAAGAGCAGGCGCGGCGAGTACCTCGGGATCCCAGTGCCGAGCGCGCCAAACGCGGGTGCCGATGCCGGCTCGGATGCACCTGAATCAACGCTCCGGGGTCAGCGCTGCTGCCGGCTGCACCCGAGGCACCTGACTCGCCGCCTCCGGCCCCCGCGTCTGGGCGGTGCCAGTGGTCTGGCCATCGGAGCAGGCGGAACTCACCAGCGGCGACTCGCGCCCGCAAATTTATTTACTGGCACGCACCGACGTGACCGGGCAGCGCTCGCCAGGCCGTTGCTGGTGACATCCGGGCACGACGTGTTTCGCCTTGCTAGCGACGGCTGCCGTAGCAAGCGACGCGCTCAGTCAGCGGTTCGACTTCTCGCCGTTCTCGTCCAACGGCTCCGGTCGTGCCACCAACTCGGAAAGAGAGCGAATGCTGGGCGGCGACATATTCACTATGAACGGCTCCGCCGGCGCGGGAATGGACGCCGGAAAAGGAATACTGGGCGGTGGCATCGAGTTGGCTGCCACCGCGTCATCAGCCGGGCTCCGATAGGTGACGACGGTGTTTCGCCCACTATTTTTGGCCTCGTACAGTGCCAAGTCGGCCGCCTTGACCAGGTCTTCGGCCTGACCCGAGGCAACGTCGGTGTTGCCGGCGCAGCCGACGCTGGCCGTGACCCGCACCGTCTCGCTACCGAACGTAAACTGTTGCTTGCGCAAATTGCTGAGCAGGCGCTCGGCGACGATTCTTGCGTCCTTCTTGCTCGTGTGCGGCAAGAGAATCGCGAACTCTTCGCCGCCGTAGCGCGCAGCTAGATCGACCTCACGCAGGCTGCTGACGATTCGTCGCGCAACCTCTTTCAAGACCTGGTCGCCCGCGTCGTGACCGAAGCGATCGTTGATTTGCTTGAAGTGGTCGATGTCGACCAGCAAACAACTGAGCGTGTTCCGATAGCGGCGCGTGACGGCAAACTCGCGCTTGAGCACGTCCGCGAAGCGCCGACGATTGAACAGCCCAGTGAGGGAATCAGTGATGGCCAGCGCTTCGACACTGTGTAGCATCGTCTCCAGTTGCTGGTTCCGGCTCCGGAGGTCCGAGTGCGCAGCCTTAACCCGCAGTGCGGCGAAGATGCGCGCTTCGAGCTCCTGATCATCGAACGGCTTGGCCAGATAGTCGTCCGCGCCGATATTCAAGCCGGCGATCCGATCTGCGACCGCAGTCCGCACCGTCAACATGATGACTGGGATATCGCGAGTGTCAGCGTTTACCTTGAGCCAGCGACACACCGCGAAGCCGTCGATGTCCGGCATCACCACGTCCAACAAGACCAGATCGGGTGTCTTCTCGCGCGCTAAGCGCAGCCCTTCTGCGCCTGAAGAAGCGCGCTCCACCGCGTAGCCCAAGCGTTCGAGCGATTCGATGATCTGCGAGCTCTGCGCTTCGCTGTCGTCGATTAGGAGCAGCTTTGCTTTCATCGGTCTTCTTCGGTCTTCGCGCGCCCCGCGCCGACCTGCAAAGGTAGGCGGTCCCACCGACCTCGACAACGGGCAAGTTCGGTTCGCGCCCCGGCGCGTCAATTTGCCGGTCAGCGGGGGGGACCGCGCCCGCCTGGCCGGTTGTAGGTAAGCTCCGTACCCGCTCGCCCGGCCTCGGTTCTAGCTCGCCTCGACTCTAGCTCGCCGGGGCCAGTGCGGCGAGCTTATCGAGTGCCATTCGCCAGCCCGTCTCGTTGTCCGTAACAGCGAGTCATGCGCGCCGAGCTCGTGGCCGGACCGTATCACGCCCCGGCAACGGCTCCTTTCCCTCCATCACCCACCGGCTCCTTCACCAAGCAAGGCGGACCGGGTCGGTCGCACGGAAGGTCGACGCAGGGCGCTCGACGCTGGCTTCCCGATGCTCGTCACGAACCCCACGAGCTGCGCAGGCGATCGCCGTCGTGCTGAAACTGGCGCAGTTTGCCGGTGCGCCCAAGTCCGATCTGGGTTCCGCGTGGTCTCCTGGGCGCGGAACCGTTACGGTTGGCTCTCGCGAGCGACGATGCCCCCCAGAATCGACATACGCGCACTGCTGCTGATCGCCCTGGATGAGAAGCCGCCGCCGGGTCTGCCCGATCGAGTGATGGCGCGTGTCGCAGCACTGACAACGATCGTCGAATTTGCGCGTATGTTGGGCGCGGCGCCCATCGACTGGATCACACAGCGCACGAAAGGTGACCCAAATGACAACGGCAACAGTGAATGAATGGACGCTCGGCGCGGCTCCCGATAGCGCTCTGAGCCCGTCGTTGACTCGCTTCGTCGCCGAGCCGGCACAGCGCGCAGCCGCCGAGATCGCGCTGCGCGCCCCGACCGTCGCCGCGGCAATCGGCGCATTCGTCGCGCTCTGGCTGGTGGCAAAACTGGCGCGCATCTTGACCGTGCGTTTGCTCAAGTTGGTCAGGTTGGACGATGCCCTGGAGGGCACGTTGATCTCGCGTGTCTTCTCGAGCTTGGGTGAGGATTCGACGCCAGCGAAGGCCCTAGGCACGATCCTGTACGTTGCCATCGTTGTCATGGCCGCAGCGGCCGCAGCCGATATCCTGGGGTTGCCGGCGGTGCGTGCCGCGCTCTGGGCGGTGCTGGCCTACTTACCGAAGCTGGGCGCTGCTTTGGCTGTGTTGGGCGCCGGTGGCTACGTGGCGCGCAGCGCGCGGCGCGCAGTCGCCGGCGTGATGAAGGAACTGAAATCGCCATTCGCCGGCATCGCGGAGTCGCTGACCGAAGGCGTGATCATGTTGGTCACGATCACCGTGTGTGTGAACCAGCTGGGCGCGGACCTTTCGTTCATCACCAACAATTTGGCGGTGATAGTCGGACTATTCATCGCCACTGCGGCGTTTCTTTTCGCCTGGGCCATGCGCCGCCCGGCCGAAGAGATCATCGCCAACTACTATCTGCGTCGCTTGGTCCGCATCGGGGATCAAGTGACGCTGGCGAACACCGAGGGCACGGTGGACCGCTTTGCCGCGCTCGGGCTCATGCTCAAGGACGCCGAGGGCTGCGAGCATTTCATCCCGGCGCGCCACGTGCTCGACGGCTTGCAACGCACGCAATCTGCAATCTTAGTTCGCCCGAGCAAGTAAGAGGAGATGAACGCTGCGCCGGACATAGCGGAAGGCTCGGCCTCGGCCTCGGCCTCGGCCAACGAGCCCAGCGACGCCGAGCTCGTTTCGATGTATCGTGAAACAGGCACGGAGATCGCGTTCAGCGAGCTGATCCGTCGCCACCAAATCGCCATTTTTCGCTTGCTGCTCGGCTTGTTGGGCGACGCCGACGAGGCCGAGAAACTGTGCGAACAAACCTTCTTCGAAGCAGCTCGTAAGCTGGCTCAGCTGGCAGACCCTGCGGGTTTCCAAGCCTGGATTTTTGGCGTGGCGCGCAGCCTGGCGCAAAAGGCGGAGGCCGCTCACGGCAAGAAGCCGCGTAAGGCCACCACGCGCAAGCCGGCGCCCGCCGTGGATCCACGGGGCGTGGTCAAACAGCAGGTTCAGGGCGTCCTCGGTGAGCTGAGCAACGACGAGCGAGCAGCGCTGGTGCTCGCCGATCTGGAAGGGGACTCATTCCACGCCATCGCCGCAACGCTGGGTACGACCGCCGCCGCCGCCGAAGAACTCGTCGAGCTCGCACGCGGTAAATTCGTCGACGCGCTAGTGCGGCGTGCCGAAGACGAAGGCGGCACGGCCCGGCCCACGGTACCGTTTCAAGATCTGGAAGCTGGTCGCGTGCTCGGCAAGCGCTTTCGTATCGATCAACGCGTCGCCGAAGGCGGGATGGGCGCGGTATTTCGCGCCACCGATCTCGAGACCGGCCAACGAGTCGCCGTCAAGACGCTACTCCCTGAAGCCGCGAAGGACCCCGCACTGCGTCGCCGCTTCGAGCGAGAAGCGAAGATTTTGCAGAAGGTCGAACACCCGAATTTCGTGCGATTTCTGGAACACGGTAGCGGCTCTTCGGATCCCGCGTACGTGGTGATGGAATTCTTGGAAGGCGCCGCGCTGAGCAAGCTGCTCACGAACGAGTCACGGCTGGTGCCGCAGCGCGCGTTGCATATCACCCGCCACGTGCTGACCGGTCTAGAACACGCACACGCGCTCGGCATCGTGCATCGCGACGTGAAGCCCGACAACGTGGTGATTGTGGCCGCTGATCAGGATCCAGAGTTCGCCAAGATCCTGGATTTCGGCATCGCCAGGCTCGCCGAACCGGGCGACCTCGAGAAAACCAAGCTCACGCAAAAGGGGGAAATCTTCGGCACTCCGGCTTACATGGCGCCGGAGCAGGTCCGTGGTGATGCCATCGATTCTCGCGCCGATCTGTATTCGGTGAGTGTCATGTTGTACGAAATGCTCGCTTCCCGGCCGCCCTTCGTAGCCAAGAATCAAAACGGTCTGTTTGCGATGCACCTGGCATCCGCTCCGCCTCCACTGCGCGATCACCTGCCGGACGTTCCGCAGCTCTTGCCGCTTCAAGAGCTTCTGGATGTAGGGCTCGCCAAGCAACCTGAATTGCGCTTCGCTTCTGCGGCCGAATACCTGACGAAGATCAACCAGCTGATCGAGACGCTTCGGAACACCGGACGGGGTGACGCCGGCTGGCCAGGGCACGACGTGTCGGCCTCCTTCGGCTCGAAGGCCGTGCCTGCCTTTGCTGCCAGGGCGCGTTCGACGACGACCTTACCTGGCTCTGCCCTGCCCAGGGCCGCAAAGAGGCAGCTGAGTTTACTCAGCAAGCTGCTGATCGCGGCGGGCTTGGTTGTGCTCGGCGTCGCGCTCTGGCTGCTGTATGGCAAAGTGCAGCCATGACTTCGACGACGCGCCTCCAGCGAGGACCGATGATTCCGGTCCGCACCCTACGTGTCGAAGTCTTGTCCGGTCCTGACGCAGGCAAAACCCTGGAAACCGAAGCTGAAGTGTTGACAGTCGGCACTGCGCCCGGAAACGCCTTGTGCTTGAGCGACGACACCGTCTCGCGCTTTCACCTCGAGCTGTCCGGCGGCGCGAGCGGCATCAGTGTCACCGATCTAGGCTCGAGCAACGGCACGGCCAGTGGCGCCGTGCGCATCGAGCGCGGGGGCGTAGCTTCGGGTGCAGAGCTTCGTTTGGGCAACACCAAGCTCAGGGTGCACGACGGCGATGCCTCCGTGGTCGAGCTATACGACGGCGATGAACTCGGTGAGCTCAAAGGGAAGACCGAGATCATGCGGCGCCTCATGGCGCAGGTCACGACGGCCGCGCAGTCAAGCGTACCGGTGCTGGTGATCGGCGAGTCGGGCACGGGCAAAGAACTGGTCGCGCGCGCCGTGCACAACTCGAGTCCGCGGGCAGATGCCCCTTTCGTGACTTTGGACTGCGGCTCGCTCGCGCCGAACCTCGTCGCGAGCGAGCTCTTCGGGCATGAGCGCGGCGCGTTCACCGGCGCCGATCGCCAGCATATCGGCGCCTTCGAGCGCGCCAGCGGCGGCACACTCTTTCTCGACGAAATCGGTGAAGTGCCGGCAGAGCTGCAACCCCAGCTACTAGGTGTCCTGGAGCGCAAACGCTTTCGGCGAGTCGGCGGGCGCAGCGAAATCGACGTTGACCTGCGCATCGTATGCGCCACCAATCGCGATTTGCGCGCCGAGGTGAACGCCAGCGTATTTCGCCTCGACCTCTACTATCGCATCGCGGTCGTAGTCCTGCGTGTGCCTGCCCTGCGGGAACGCTTGGTCGACATTCCGATCTTGGCCGCACACTTTCTGCGTGAGTGCGGATACGACGGCCCCCCGGAAGCACTGCTGCCGGAAACGGTGATCGAGCAGCTGCAGCGGCATCGCTGGCCGGGCAACGTTCGCGAACTGCGCAACTGGGTGGAGGCTACCGTAGCCATGGGTGAGAGCCCGCCGCTTTCAGCCGATGACTCGCGCGCCATCACTGCAGGCATCGAAGATAGCGAGCTGTATGGCCAGCCTTACAAGGACGCGCGCCGCTCGGTCCTCGAAGCGTTCGAATTGCACTACGTGACGCGCTTGCTTGCAGCCGCGGGAGGCAACGTTGCAGCGGCCGCGCGCCAGGCACGGATGGACCGCACCTACCTGATCAAACTCGTCCAGCGCCACGGATTACGCACGCGCTGAGCGCGTTCGGTGTTGTCGTCTGCAGACGACAGATCGCAGGCTGGAGACGACACCGGTCGGCTATCGGTGCCTCGATTTCTCGGAAAGTCCGCGCGCCTCCGAGCCGGGGCGGAGTGCGCGAGAGTGGTCCACTCCTTGCTCCCTCGGGCATTCGAAGGCGCATCGAGTTCTGGTATCCTCGCCAACGCGTCGGAATCCGACGCTTCACCGCCTCGCACTTACCAAGGAACTTGCCATGAGCCTGACCAAAGACTTCAAAGAATTCGCGATCAAGGGCAACGTAGTCGACCTAGCGGTCGGCGTGATCATCGGCGCCGCATTCGGGAAGATCGTCAGCTCTTTCGTGGCCGACGTGATCATGCCCCCGCTTGGGCTGCTCACGAGCGGTGTCGATCTCAAGCAGCTGGCCTGGACCTTGCGCCCTGCGGGCGAGGGAAAGACGCCCGCAGTCACCTTGAACTATGGGCTCTTCTTGCAGAACATATTCGACTTCTTTCTAGTCGCGCTCGCAATCTTTGCCATGGTGCAGCTGATCGCGAAATTGAAACGTGCCGACAAAGTCGCGACGCCTCCCGCCGAACCGCCCAAGCAAGAGGTTTTGCTCGAGCAGATCCTGGCCGCCATCAAAGCTCAGCAGAAGTAGTTCGAAGCTGGCCGCCGAGGCCGGGTGGCGCAATGTCGCGAAAGAATGTCATGAAGACCAAACCGTACGTCGTGCTCGTGGGTATGGATTTTTCTGAACTCGCCGATCGCGCACTCATGCAAGCGTTCGACCTCGCGACACGGCGCGAACGCGCGGAGGTACACGTGCTGTGTGTCATCCCCAGTGCTGGCCTCGGCAGCCACCACGCGCTATTCGGTTATGGCATCACAGCGGAGGAAGGCGTGCGGGACGGCGCGTTCGAAAGTCTCCGCGCGCACGTGCAGGCCGAGTTGGACGCTTTCGTCCAATGCGCCGCCCCGCTCGGGTCCGCGCGCGTTCCGGAGCAAGTGGTCTCGCACGTTCGGATTGACACACCCGCGCTTGGAATCGTCGAGCTCGCCTCGGTCATTTCGGCGGATTTGATCGTACTCGGTGCCCACGGGCACCGCGGTTCCTGCCATGTGCTGATGGGCTCCGTAGCCGAGAACACCGTGCGCAACGCCACCTGTCCGGTCCTGGTGATTCCCGCGGAAAAAACGAGCAACGGGCGGATGAGCGTCAATGGGCTGGCCTGGAGCTCGCAAAGCGTCGCCCCGTGTTCGGCGACGCATCGCCCCTCCGTGCGCCCCTGAGGCGCAAATGTGCGGGGCGGAGGCAGTGAGTGGCGGCGGGGTTTCCGGAACATGAACCTGAGCGCACCGGGCTCAGCACATGGATCAGAAAAAAATCACTATCGCCTCGCAATCGTGACCTGCGCCGACGACGACTTCGATATAAACCCAAAGAGCATGGTGCGTCCCGAGAGCGGCATTTTTAGGCGAGTCGACCGAGTCCGCGCCAAGTGCGAGCACGACCGGGCGTCTAGTGCACGCTGGTTCCAGCCGAGAACGGAGCGCCAGCTTGGATGAGCTGGGCGTGTCGGACCCGCTGCGGTCCTGCGCCGATCGCCGACGGCCAGGCGCGCGCCTGAGCGTGGCGATCAACTTGCCGGGGCGCTACCTCGAGTTCGAGATCCCTGGCGCGGTCACTTGGCATCTCGACGGACAATTCGGCATTTCCTTCGACTACCAGCGCGCTCGGCAGACGTATGGCTTGGTTTTGGCCACGGCTGTGATCAGCCGCGACGCCGATGAGGCACCGATTCAGGCGCGCGGCGAGCAGGGCTAGCAAGGGAATCGCGTGCTGGGCATCGCGGGTCGGATC
>Ga0302321_100000461_pt1 | contig 35464 bp, 21 predicted proteins | sample Fen_T0_1_FD_202505 | JGI IMG/M metagenome (GOLD analysis project Ga0302321, IMG submission 202505) | Peat permafrost microbial communities from Stordalen Mire near Abisko, Sweden - Fen_T0_1 | ecosystem: Environmental > Terrestrial > Soil > Wetlands > Permafrost | place: Sweden: Abisko... | reverse complement strand
CGTACTTCCACAACGGCTTCGCGGCGGACCTCGACGCGGTGGTGGCGTTCTACGACGAACGGTTCGCCATTGGCTTCACCAAGTCCGAGAAGGCCGACCTCATCGCCTTCCTCCGCTCGCTGTAACCGCCCGTGCGACCACACCAGGATCGACAAGGCTCAGGCGCTGGCCCGGGCCTGGAGGTTCTGCTCGACCGCGCACGCAGACCTGGGTCCGTCGGCGGGCGAGCGCCACACACCGAACCTACCTTGGTGGCGATCGTCAACGCTGGTGGAAGGGTGGAGGCCTGACCCTTGGTACCGGCCGTCGCAACTTGTTGGCCAGGTGCAGGCGACGAAGCCGGGTGATCGCCAACTTGCGGGGAGGTGTACTTAGCTGGCGCGGAACGAGCGGATGGCCGCGGCGATCTCGTCCGCGCTGCGGGTACCAGCGAGCCGCAGCCAGGCGACGAGTGTGCGCTCGTCATCGGTAGCTTCCACCACCGCGCGGAGGGCTTTGGGCATCGCCCCAAAGCGAGCCTCGTAGACCTCGACCAGCGAGTGCGCGACTCCTTGCTTGACGCCCTGTTCGAGGCCGCGTTCGAGGCCGCGTTCGAGGCCCTGCTGGAGCCCTTTCTCGACGCCTTCCTGGACCGCTTCGCGCCGCCAGGTCTCGACGATATCTTGGGTATCCATGAGAAACTCCTGGTCGTCGCTCGTCTGCTTCTCCGGTTCGCTCGGCACGGTCAACCGCAAGCGTAGCAGAATCGGCAACGCGAGCGTGCGCTCCGGTGCTTCCGGCGGCAGGTCCTTGAGCTCGGCGATCGCGCGCTTGAGCACCAGGCCGGCGCCGAGCAGCCGCACGAGCAGCGTTTCCCGTGCCACCGGGAGCTCGCTCACCACCACGAGGCGCGTCCACAGGGGCGGCGGGCCTTCGTAGATACCAGGCGGCCAGGCGGCGATCGGGCGCAACCACAAGCCATCGATGCCGCCATCGGGACGGCCCGACGAGATGACCCATTGCGTGGGGACCGGCGGCGGTGTCCTGCGCAGCGCGAGGAAGTGGCGGAACTCGCCGTGCTTGATCAGGCAGGCCGCGAGCTCGTCGCCGCCCGGTGTATTGTGAAAGAACTCGAGCGTGCTCGGGCCACCCGCGATGCGGCCCAAAAGGCCCAGGTCAGCAGATCCAGAAAAGCGCACGGGGTCGGGCATGAACCAGAGGTCGATCCTCCGCGTATCTGCGGGGACCTCCGCGTCGGTCTCGACCGGGCCGCGGGTCTCGAGCGCCGTGCGGACCATCTGCTTGCCGAACTGATCGAAACGGGTGCGCATCGGCGCTGCGACGATCGCACGGCACAGCGTGAATACGAAGAAACGGGACTGGCAATTGTGGGTCTACTCTAGCGTCGCGGTTTGAGCGAACACCGATGCTGCGTTCGCGGCAGTGTCGCCCGCTCGCGCTGGGTACGAGGCCGGTCCCGCGCCGGATTTCACCTGGTCTGGAGCTGACCCAACGGCGGGAGTAGGACGCTTTGTCCTGGCGCGATCGGGGGGCAAGTCGTGCAAGCTGGCGCCGTGCGGCGTTCGATGGTCTCGCGATCTGCCCGGGGGGCGGCGGCTCGGCTCGCCTGACCGCGAGCAACGATGGTTCGGACCATGCAGCGATGGCAAGCGGAGTGGCGGCGCCTCGAGGATCGCGTCGCGGGGCTGCAGGTGACGGCGTCGATGACGCGGGACATGGCGCAGCTCGAGCGTGGCGGCCTCGCCCACGATGCGATGTGGCACCGCCTGCGCCCGACGATCATCGACCTTCATCAGGGACTCAAGAGCTTTCACCAGTCGTTCGCCGCGGCGATCCCCCCGCTCGCCGAGAAGTACCTCGCGTTCGCGCTGGCCGAGATCGAGCGGACCGGGGGGCTGGGGAACCGGCACGGGCCGAGCGTGCTTCCGAGCTGGCAAAGCGTGGTGTCGGTCGTGCCGTTGATCATCGGTCTTGGGGCGGAGGTGTCCGCGCGGCTCGTCGATCCGGAAGCGGAGGGCCGGCGACGCACCGAGCGCGCGTTCGAGCACCTCGGCCGCTCGATCCTCGTCGACGAGGCGTACCGGAGCCGCTGGCAGCGGAAGTTCGCACGCAAGCCAGCCGCGGCGGTGGCGGGCGCGGCTGGGGGGCGGCCGGCGAGCGAGCTCGAATGCGAGCGCCTGGGCGCCGTGCACTTGCTGCTGCATGGCATCTGGGCGTTCAAGGTCGACTCGCTCGGCGAGCGGACGGATCTCGTGCTGCAGGAGCCGCTCGCGCTCACCCGCGCGGTGTCGGCCGCCGAGGCGCTGGTCTTGACCGAATGGAGGGTCGCGCCCACGTCGGCTTGTGTCGAGGCCAAGGCCCAGGAGGCCAGGCAGCAGGCGATGCTGTACAAGCGCGCCGCCCTCGTCGCCAGCGAGCTCGCCTCCGTGTGCTACCTCGTGGTCGTGACCGAGCGCCGCGAGGCCGTGCCGGACGATGTGACCGAAGCCGGCGTCACGTACCGCTTCGTCAACCTCGCCGTGGCGCCAGAGCCCCCCGCGAAGCCGCCCCGCCGCAAGCGCGCGTCGTAGCGCGGCGACGGCTGCCTCCGCCGTGGCCGGTCATCGACCGGGGGCTCCGGGGACGCTGCGGGCGGGCTGCCAGGCGATCACCTCGTCCCACGTCCCGGGCTGGCTGCCGGCGCGCGACACGTCGATCGCGGCGTTGATCGCGCCGTGGCGCAAGGCGCGGGTCGCGAGCTCGGCTGGCGGCGGGGCGTCGCGCAGCGCCATCAGCGCGCCGGCGCGGTGCAGCGACGCGAGCACGCCGGTGAAGAAGCAGTCGCCGGCGCCGACCGTATCGACGACCTCGACGGGCAGCGCGGGCTGGAAGATCTGCAGACCCGGGCCGAGCGCCCAGGCGCCATCGGGGCCGAGCGTGAGGATGACCAGGTGAGGGCCGCGCTCGAGCAGCGCCTGCGCTGCGGCGACCGGCGCGCCCGAGAGCCCCAGGTGCTGCAGGTCCTCGTCGCTGGCCTTCACGACGTGCGCCGCGCCGATCGCGCGCAGCGCGCCGTCGCGATAGCGGTCGGGGGCCACGCCCATGCTGCGCGCCACCTGCAGCCGCATGTTGATATCGACGCTGCACAGCACGCCTCGCGCGCGGAACCGCTGCAGCAGCTCGAGCGCGCGGGCGTCGTCGGGCGGAACCAGGCCCAGCCCCCCGGTGTGAAAGCCGATCGTCTCGGGCGGCGCCGCGGTGAACACGGCCTCCGGATCGAGCTCGCGATCGGCGACGTTGTCGCGATAGAACGCGTAGCTCGGATGGCCGCGCTCGTCGGTCTGGACCAGCGCGAGCGAGGTCGGCCGGTCGGTCATCGGGCCCAGGTGGAGCGCCCCCGAGGCGAGCAGGGTCGCCCTGAGCAGCGCGCCGAACGCGTCGCGGGACAGCGGGTTGAGATAGCCGGCGGCCATGCCCTGGAGCGCCAGCGCCCGCGCGAAGTTGTAGGGCGCGCCGCCGGCGTGGGGCACGAACGAGCCGTTGGGCTCGGCGACCAGATCGATCAGGTTCTCACCGGCGACGAGGAACACGGCTAGCCACCGTACTGGCGCACGAAGTCCGCCACCCGGACGGTCGCCGCGCGCAGCGCGCGCACCAGCCGGGGGTCTCCGGCGAGCGGCCCCCACAGCACGGGTTCGCGGCACAGCGCCAAGGCCGGATCGGCCGACGTGCAGATCGCGTGGGCCGCCGCCGGGTCCATCGCCTGATCCTGGTAGGTGAAGGCGAGCTCGTCGCGGTGCCAGCGCTGGAGGAACGCGAGGAACAGGGCCGGCAGCATCGCGACGCTGTCGATCGACTCGTCGCGGCCGAGCCGCTCGCGGATCGTCGGCACGATGAAGCCGGGGAGCTTGGAGAAGCCATCCATCGCGACGCGCGCCACCGAGTCGCGGATCGCCGGGTTACTGAACCGGTCGAGCACCACGTCGCGGTACTTGACGAGATCGACCGGGCTCTCCTGGCCCGGCGTCGACAGGCACGGGATGGCGTCCTTGGTGACGTAGTCGAACGCCATCTGGCGGATCGCCGGATGATGCGTGGCCTCGTGGATGAACTGGTGGCCGAGCAGGACACCGGCCCACGCGATGCAGCAGTGGCTCGCGTTGAGCAGGCGGATCTTGGCCTCTTCGTAGGGCGCCACCGACTGGACAAGCTCGACGCCGACCTTCTCCCACGCCGGCCGGCCGTTGCAGAACCGGTCCTCGATGACCCACTGGATGAAGCTCTCGCCCATCACCGGCGCGCCATCGGCCCACTGGGTCGCCGCGAGCACGCGCTCGGCCACCTCGGGCGTCGGGCGCGGCACGATGCGATCGACCATGGCGTTGGGGCTGGTCGTGTGGGCCGAGACCCAGGCGTGCAGCGGCTGGTCGCCGACGAGCTCGATGAACTGCAAGAGGCCGGAGCGCGACCGGTCGCCGTTATGGCGCAGGTTATCGCAGCACAGGAGCGTGACGTCGCCCGCGTCGCGCTGCATCCGCGCGCGCAGGATCGCGGTGAGCGCCGCGTAGATCACGCCGCCCGGCTTGCCCTGCCTGGCGCCCTCGAGGTCGGCCGCCAGATCCGGGAAGCTCAGATCGAGGCGGTTCTTGGCGTCGAGGTAGTAGCCGGCCTCGGTGACGGTGAACGAGAGGATGCGGGTCGACGGCGCGGCGCCCACCGCGAGCAGGTTCGCCAGGCCCGGCTCGTAGGGCAGGATCTGCTGGATCGCAGAGATCCGCTCGTAGCGCCGCTCGCCGGCCGGGCTGACCGTCTCGAGCGTGTAGGCGCCGCCCTGGCGGGCCAGCGCGGCCATGGTCTCGAGCATATCGGGGCGGGTGTTGCCACCCGCGAGCACCCAGCTGCGGTCGCCGGCGTCGTGGAGCTGCTGCTGGTAGAACGCCTGGTGGGCGCGATGAAACGAGCCCAGCCCGAGATGCAGCATCACGGACGGTTCCGGCGCGGAGGTGGTGGTAGGCACGGTGATCCTTGGATGCGTCAGGACTGGGCGGCGGTCAAGCGGCCCTGCGCATCGAAGAGGTGCGCCGACGCGCGATCCATCTCGAGGCCGACCTGGTCGCCGACGTGCCAGGCCGCGCGGGTATTCTGCCGCGCGACGAGCTGCGTGCCTTTGTCGGTGCGGACGTAGACCAGGGTCTCGGCGCCGAGCGACTCGACGAGATCGATGCGGCCCTGGACGTGGCCCTTGCCGGCCGGCTGCACGGTGAGGTTCTCGGGCCGCATGCCGACGAACGCGCCGGTGGGCACCGGGGCGCCGAACAGCTCGCCGAGCTGCGGCAGCTCGGCCGCCGCCACCACGTTCATCTTCGGCGTGCCGATGAACTGAGCGACGAACTGGTTGGCGGGCTTGTCGTAGAGCTCGAGCGGCGTGCCGACCTGCTCGACGATGCCGTCGCGCAAGACGACCACGCGATCGGCCAGCGTCATCGCCTCGACCTGATCGTGGGTGACGTAGATCGTCGTCGCGCCGAGGTCTCGGTGCAGCTTGGCGAGCTCGATGCGGGTCTGAACCCGCAGCGCCGCGTCGAGGTTCGACAGCGGCTCGTCGAACAGGAACACCTTGGGCGACCGAACGATCGCGCGGCCGATCGCGACGCGCTGGCGCTGGCCGCCCGACAGCTCCTTGGGGGTGCGGTGCAGGTAGGGCTCGAGGCTCAAGATCCGCGCCGCGTTGGCGACCTTCTCCTTGATCAGCGCCGGCGCCGCGCCGGCGAGCTTGAGCGCGAAGCTCATGTTCTCGGCCACGCTCATGTGCGGGTACAGCGCGTAGCTCTGGAACACCATCGCGAGGTCGCGCTTGGACGACGGCACGTGGGTGATGTCGCGGCCATCGAGCTGGACCGAGCCGCGATCGACGGACTCGAGCCCGGCGATCATGCGGAGCAGCGTGGACTTGCCACAGCCCGACGGGCCGACGAACACGACGAACTCGCGCTTCTCGACGGCGAGGTCGATGCCTTTGATGGCGCGCAGCGCGCCATAGTTCTTCTCGACGCCCTTGAGTTCCAGAAACGCCATGTCATCGCTCCTTGCGAGTTACTTGACAGCTCCGAAGGTCAGCCCCTGCACGAGTTGCTTCTGGCTGAACCAGCCGATCACGACGATCGGCGCGATCGCGAGCAACGAGGCTGCCGAGAGCTTGGCCCAGAACAGGCCCTCCGGGCTCGAGTACGAGGCGATCAGGCCGGCCAGCGTGCCGGCCTTGGCCGAGGTCAGGTTGAGCGACCAGAACGCCTCGTTCCACGCCAGCACCAGGCAGAGCAGGCCGGTCGATGCCAGGCCGCCCAGCACGAGCGGCAACAGGACGCGCCGGAACTCCTGCCACAGCGACGCGCCGTCCATCCGCGCCGCTTCGAGGATCTCGTGCGGGATGTCCTTGAAGTGCGAGTAGAGCATCCACACCATGATCGGGAGGTTGCTCAGCGTGAAGATGATGGTCAGCAGGAGTCGGGTATCGAGCAAGCCGGTGGTCTGCGCGAGCACGTAGATCGGCACCAGCGCGCCGACCGCGGGCATCATCTTGGTCGACAGCATCCACATGAGCACGCCGCGCGTCCGGCTGCCGCGGAAGAACGCCATCGAGTAGGCCGCCGGCGCGGCGAGGGCGAGCCCGAGCAGGGTCGAGACCACGCTGGTGATGAGCGAGTTGGCCGCGAACAACAGGTAGTTCGAGCGGTCCTGGACCTCGGCGAAGTTCTCGAGGGTCGGCTTCCACACGAACAGCGGCGGCACCGAGATCGCCTGGAGCTCGGTCTTGAACGCGGTGGCGACAAGCCAGCCGAGCGGGAAGAAGATCACCAGCGTGACCAGCCACGCGGCGATCGTCCGGGCGAGCAGGGGCGCCGACATGCGAGGAGGCGGGGCCGCGTGCGTCATCGGTCGAGGTTCTTTCCGACCAGCCGGATCAGGAAGATCGCGGCGATGTTGGCGAGCACGACGGCGAACAACGCGCCCGCCGACGCCACGCCGACGTCGAAGTTGAGCAGCGCCTCCTTGAAGATCAGGAACGCCACGTTGGTGCTGGCATCGCCGGGGCCGCCGCCGGTGGTCGTGAAGATCTCGGCGAACACGCTCATCAGGAAGATCGCCTCGATCATGATGACGACGGCGATCGATCGACCGAGGTGCGGCAGGTAGAGGTAGCGCACCTGCTGGAGATAGGTCGCGCCGTCCATGCGCGAGGCCTCGAGCTGTTCGCGGTTCATCGACTGCAGCGCGGTCATGAAGATCAGCGTGGCGAACGGCAGCCACTGCCAGGCGACCATCAAGATCACCGAGAACAGCGGGTGATCGGTCATCCAGTCGATCGGCTTGGCGCCGAACACCTCCCAGACCTGGGCCAGCACGCCGTAGATCGGGTTCATCATCATGTGCTTCCACATGAGCGCGTTCACCGTCGGCATGACGAAGAACGGCGAGATGAGGAGCACGCGGACGATGCCGCGGCCGGGGAACGGCTGATCGATCAGCAGCGCCATGAAGATGCCGCTGAGCACGGTGATCACCACCACGCTGCCGAGCAGCAGCAGCGTGTTGCCGATCGCGACGTAGAACGACGGGTCGGTCAGGAAGAACGCGAAGTTATCGATCCCGACGAACTCGTGGTCACCGGGCTCCATCAGGTTGTAGCTGACGAGCGAGAAGTAGATCGTCATCGCCAGCGGGACGATCATCCAGAGGAAGAGCGTGCCCACCGCCGGGACGAGCAACATGCGTGGAACCAACCGCTTCATCGCCCAGCTGACCTCGAGTGCATGTGTCCGCCACGCGTGGATGATTACTTGTAGTACTTGGCTTTGCGCATCTGGCGGTCGGCTGCCACCTGCGACGCTTTGAGCGCCGCGTCGACGGTGGTCTGGCCGGCGAGCGCCGAGCTCATCTGCTGGCCGACGGCGATGCCGATCGACTGGAACTCGGGGATGGCGGCAAACTGCACGCCGACGTAGGGCGACTTGGGCAGCGTGCTATCGGTCGGGTTGGTGCTGTCGATCGCCTTCTTCTCGGCGTCGGCGAACCGCGCGGCCTTCTGGAACTCCGGCGTGGCGTAGGTCGACTTGCGCGTGCCGGTCGGCACGTTGCCCCAGCCGACCTCCTTGCCGACCAGCTTGATGTACTCCTTCGACGTCGCCCAGAAGATGAACTTCTGCGCCGCCTCGACCTTGCTCGATCCGGCCGGGATCGCGAGCGTCCACGCCCACAGCCAGTTGGCGCCCTTGGGGGTCACCTGGGTCGGCGCCTGCGCGAACGCGACCTTGTCGGCGACCTTGCTCTGCTTGGGGTCGGTGATGAACGAGGCGGCGATCGTCGCGTCGACCCACATGCCGCACTTGCCCTCGTTGTACAGCGCGAGGATCTCGTTGAAGCTGTTGGATGCCGAGCCGGGCGGGCCGTACTTTGTCATGAGGTCGACGTAGAACGTGATCGCGTCCTTCCACGGCTTGGACTCGAGCTGCGGCTTCCACTCCATGTCGAACCACTGGCCGCCGAACGTGTTCACCAGGGTGGTCAGGAACGCCATGTTGTCGCCCCAGCCCGGCTTGCCGCGCAGGCAGATGCCGTACACGCCGTTCTTGGGGTCGTGGATCTTCGCAGCGAGCGTCTTGACCTGGTCCCAGGTCGGCCGCTCGGGCAGGGTGATGCCTGCCTTGTCGGCGAGGTCCTTGCGGTACATCAGCATCGAGCTCTCGCCGTAGAACGGCGCGGCGAACAGCTTGCCGTCGACCGAGAGCCCCTGGCGGATCGCCGGCAGCATGTCGTTGATATCGTAGGCGGCGTCGGGCTTGAGCTCGCGCAGCCAGCCCTTCTTGCCCCAGATCGGCGCTTCGTACAGGCCGATCGTCATCACGTCGAACTGGCCGCCCTTGGTCGCGATGTCGGTGGTGACGCGCTGGCGCAGCGTGCCCTCTTCGAGCGTCACCCACTTAATCTTGATATCGGGATTGGCCTGCTCGAAGAACTTCGTGAGCTTCTGCATCGTGATCATGTGGCCGTTGTTCACGGTGGCCACGACGAGCTCGGTCTCCGCATGCGCGACGCCGGCCACCGCGACGCCCAGTAGTAGTGCCAGACTGAATAGACCTTTTGACGCCATGCGGAAAATACTCCTGTAAATGACAGAACTCGCGCGCTGTGCGGCCCGGGCCACACACCACGCATTTCTCGTATCGATCGTACCTGTCGTATCGGGTTCGGGTCGCGGACCGCTCGCGATCATCCGAGGAACTTTGGATCTTCTGGATACTAGCAAGCGGATTGGCGCGTCAAGCTCATAGCGAAAGAACCCGTTGATCGGAGGCGGCGCCGCGCCCTCCGGGAGGTCACAAATCCCCCTGGAGGTCGCGGCGCGGCGCGTCAGCCTGCTGCGTCATTGCGCGGTCCGTTACACAGACGAGCCGCCCTCCGGTCGTCGCTGGCGTCGCCTGGTAGGGCGGGCAGGGCGCAAGGCGAGCGCGCGGCGCCGATCGCGCTATCGGCGATAGCCAACGAGGGAGTATAGTGCGATGTTGCGCACTCTCGATCTGCGTGGACGCGCGGCGCGCATGTCTCGCTAGCGCGCGGCGCGCGACGGCGGGCGCTTCGCCGGCTTGCGGGCGGGGCGCACGGGAGTGGCCGCGTCGCGACCCTTGACCAGCTCCCAGCCGCGCGCGAACTCGCTGTCGACGCGCTTGAGGTGGGCGCGCATCGCGTTGCGCGCCTCGCGCGGGTCGTGCGCGGCGAGCGCCTGGAGGATCGCGCGGTGGTCGTTGACCGAGGCGGCCTGCAGGGCTGGCGTCTGGAAGTGCTGCTCCATGAGCCGCCACATCGCGCCGCGCCCGCGGTCCCACAGGTCCTCGACGACGGCCTGGAGGACGCCGTTGCGGGTCGAAGCGGCGATCCGCAGGTGGAACTCGCGGTCGAACGCCGAGCAATCCTGGTGCTGCTTCTCGAGCTTCTCCATCTCGGCGAGCGCGGCTCGGATGCTGGCCAGGTCGGCATCGGTGGCCTCGCGCGCCGCCATCGCCGCGACCTCGCCCTCGATCAGCCAGCGCGCGCGCAGCAGCTCGAAGGGCCCCTCGCCCTCGTGCTGGACCTCCGTCTCGGCGCCGCGCCCCGAAGCCGCGGTGACCCAGATCCCGGCGCCGACGCGGACCTCGACCAGGCCCTCGAGCTCGAGCGCGATCAGCGCCTCGCGCAGCGAGGGCCGCGAGACGCCGAGCTGGACGGCCAGATCGCGCTCGGACGGGAGCCTCTGGCCGACCGCGAATTCGCCCGACGCGATCAGCGCCGAGAGCTGCGCTGCGATCTGGCGGTACAGGCGACGGGTCTCGACGATGGCGATGGGCATATCTCAGCCGACGGGAGCATATAGCACCTCCGGCGTCGCGCGTCATACGCGCCGATCCCGGCGTGCGAAACCGCTGATCTCCAGGGGTTGGTGGCGTGATGGCCTTACCACTTGACAGCCTGACCTCACGAACGGTATGTGGTTTTCCGATTGGTTTCGTTGGAGTTGCGGCCGCAATCGAACCCATCGCCGAGAGGTGAGGTCAGCATGGTGCGCAAGAGCTGGGCCTTGGCAGTCGGGCTTGTCGGGGTGGTGACGATCAGCGGATGCTCGTCGAGGAGCAACGCTTACAGCGACGCGGGAGCGCCGCCTGGCGACGCGACGCCTTTGCCCGACGCGCCTGCCACCGCCGTCGATCCGGACCTGCCGCTCGAGCCGGTGATCCCGGCCGTGTGCGCCGGGGCCACGCTCGACGCGCCGCACGCGGTGCGCGCCACGGGCGGCGCGGTCACTGACGGCTTGCCGGTCTACGATCTCGCCGCGCTCGACACCGCGGCGATCCAGGCGAGCATCGATGCCTGCGCCGCGAGCCTCGCCGCGGGCCAGAAGGGCTCGGTCCGGCTCCAGGTCAATGCCGCCGATCCGACCAAGGTCGCGTTCGTCTCGGGCCCGGTGTTCCTCAAGGCGGGAGTTTCGCTCTGGATCGACCGCGGCGTGACGCTGTTCGCCGCGCAGGATCCGCGGCTCTATGACGTGGATCCCGGCACCTGCGGCACCGATGCCAACAATAACAGCGGCGGTTGCCTCTCGCTGATCAACGCCAAGGGCGGCTCGGCGACCGCGCTGCTCTTGGACGCCGGGGTCGTCGGCGATGGCGTGATCGACGGCCTCGGCGGCGAGCCGATGGTCGGCGGGTTCAACGGCAACCCCAACGGTACCTGGTGGGACGTCGCCCAGCACGCGCTTGCGGCCGGCGTCTCGCACAGTAACCCGCGCTTGATCGATGTCCTGCTGGCGGACCGGTTCACGATCTACCGCGTCACCCTGCACAATAGCCCCAAGTTCCACGTCGGCCTCGAGAGCGACAACTACCTCGTGTGGGGCGTCACCGTGCAGACGCCGTCGCGCCCGGTCAATCGCGTGGGGCGGCCGCTCACCGCCCGCTACGCCCGCAACACCGACGGCATCGACCCGTCCGATTCCTGGAACGGCACGATCGCCTACAGCCGGATCAGCGTCGGCGATGATCAGATCGCCATCAAGTGCGGCAAGTACCACCTGAACAGCGTCGCCAACGCCGACCAGCCGTCGTGCCGGAACCTCGTCGTCGCGCACACCCAGTTCGGCACCGGTCACGGCATGTCGATCGGCAGCGAGACCAACGGCGGCCCCAAGGGGGACGACGCGCACGTGCGGATCGGCATGCAGGGCATCGTCGATCCCGCCACCCAGGCGGTCCAGACCTGGGGCCTGCACGTCTACGATCTGACGATCGATGGCAGCGTCGGCACCGGCAGCGCCGCCGTGCTCGATATCAACGGCATTCGCATCAAGAGCGACGTGAGCCGCGGCGGTCTGGTGAAGGACGTCCTCTACGAAGACGTGTGTCTGCGCAACCTGCCCAACCCGATCGTGCTCAATCCGCACTACGACCCGACCAAGACCGGCGCGCTCGATCCGACCTACCAGAACATCGTGCTGCGCAACATCCACGGCGTCGCCTCGTCGGGTGGCAGCGCGCCGCACGCCACGCCGGTGGTCTCGCTGCTCGGCCTCGACCCGGGCCATCGCACGGTCGCGACGCTCGACAACGTCGTGATCGACGGCATCGACCCTCACGGCGGGGTGCTCGCGCAGTTCGCCGACCTCACGCTCGGACCGGGCCCGGTCAACTTCGTCCCCGACGATCCCACCGTCGGGGTGACCCGGCGCGCGGAGCAGGCCGCGCCGCCGGTGGCGTGCGGCGATCGGTTCACGACGCAGTTCCCCGACTACGGCACCGACGTCAGCCTCGACAACAACGCGAGCCTCGCGCGCCTCGATGTCGCCGTGAACGGCGCCGCGGTGGGCCTCGCCCCGGCGTTCACCAGCGGCGTCACCGCGTACACCGTCACCGCGCCGGCGCAGATCGGCGGCGTGACGATCGCGCCGACCGCCAGCGCGCCGAACATCCAGTCGATCACCGTGGCGCAGGACGGCGGCGCGCCGGTCGCCGTCGCGAGCGGCAGCGCGGCGACGTTGGCGGTGCCGCCGCCCGGCGCCACCACGCAGATCACGGTCCAGATCGTCGCCCAGGACGGCACGACCGGCATGACCTACACGGTGCGCCTGACCCGGTCCGACGCCGGGCACGACGCCGCGCTCGACGCGCTCACCGATAGCGCCGGCGCGCTCGCGTTCGTGCCCGGCAGCGTGGCGACCGCCTACACCTACCAGGTGCCGATCGGCGGGGCGGCGGGATACACGGTGACGCCCACCGCGCACGATCCGACCGCGACGATCCGGGTCAACGGCGCGGCGGTGGTGAGCGGCACCGCCTCGGCGCCGATCGACCTGAGCTCGGGGCGCGCCACCGTGACCGTCGTGGTGACCGCCGAGGATGGCGTCACGGCGATCACCTACACCCTCGACATCACCGTCGACGAGACCCGCATCGCGGTGACCGGCATCGCGTTCTCGCGGAGCTCGCTCCGGCTCGATACCAGCGCCAGCTCGACCGGTGCTTTGCCCGTGACCTTCATGCCCCCCGGCGCGACCGACCGGCAGCTGACCTGGAGGACCGGCGACCCCGCGGTCGCGACCGTCGACGCGACCGGTACGGTCCACGCCGTGGCGCCGGGCCAGGCGGTGATCGCGGCGACCTCGCACGACGGCGGGTTCACCGCGAGCTTCACGGTCCACGTGTTCTCGCCGTGGTTCAGCGAGGACTTCGAGGCCGGCAGCAGCCGCTGGGACCTCTTGACCGTGCCCGGGCCGGTCGGCGGCTCGTTCGGCGTGGTCGCCGACGAGACCAGCGTGCTCCAGTACACCGCGGGCACGGCCGGCGGCGTCGTGGCGCTGGTCCAGGACGCGGCGTTCACCGGCGTCCCGGCGGGCGACTACTACGTCGAGGCGCGCATCAAGCCGATGACCAACAGTACCACCGCCAACAAGCAGATCTACCTTGTCGCGCGCTACCAGGACCCCAGCAACTGGTACGGCGCCGGGCTCAACGTCCAGTCCTCGACGACGAGCACCTCGGTCGACATCGCCAAGATGAGCGCGGGATCGCTGGCCCGCCCCGGGCAGACCAAGCGGTCGATCGCCATCGGCGCCTGGTACACCGTCCGGTTCGAGCTCGTCGGCCCAAGCCTCAGCGTGTACCTCGACGGCGCGCTGCTGAAGACGGTGACCGACCTGACGGCGCCGGTGTTCACCGCCGGCAAGATCGGCCTGTTCACCTCCAACAAGTCGTTCGAGATCGACGATATTCGCGTCGGCGACCCGAGCGATCGGCCGGTCCAGCTGACCATCGATCAGCCGGCGAGCTGGACCGCCGAGGCCGGCACCCCGCCGCTCACGGTCGCGGTCACGGCGCAGCAGCCCAGCTACGCGACCGGCGGCTACCTGCCGGATACGTTCTCGGTGACCTCGAGCGATCCGACCGTGGTGTCGGCGGTGGCGACCGGGGCGACCGTGGCGCTGACCCCGGTCGCGGCGGGATCGGCGACCATCACGTTCACCAGCGGCGCGCAGCCATCGCTCACCCGCACGATCAGCGCGACGATCTCGCCGGCGTTCGTCCAGCCGACCACGGTCTACGCGCTCGCCGGCAGGGCGGCTCCGGCCGCGGGGTCGCTCGCGAATCAGATCGACACGCGGCTGGCGATCACCTTCGACCGCCCGCCGGCGCTCGGCACCACCGGCTCGGTCCGGATCTTCCGCAAGGCCGACGATGCGCTGATCGATGTCATCAAGCCGGTCGGCGAGACCGACGCGATCGGGTTCCCCGGTCAGGATCAGCTCCGGGTCGTCAACGTCGAGGGGCTGATCACGATCGCGGGCAACACCGCGACGATCGTGCCGCATCACGCCAGGCTCGCCTACGGCACCGAGTACTACGTGGCGATCGCCGACGGCGTGCTCACCGGCACCGCGCTGGCCGGCACGCCGTTCCGCGGGATCGGCCGGCTCGGCGACTGGTCGTTCACCACCCGAGCGGCGCCGGCGACCAGCCTGACCAGCCTGACGGTCGACGACGATGGCCCGGCGGAGTTCGCCACCGTGCAGGGCGCGCTCGACTACGTGATGAAGAACGCGGCGGCGGCCACGCCGGTGACGATCCAGATCCGCAATGGCACGTATCAAGAGCTGCTGTTTCTGCGCGGCAAGCACAACGTGACCCTCGTGGGCGAGAGCCGCGATGGCGTGATCCTGCAGTACCGCAACTACGAGACGCTCAACAGCGGCTCGGGGGCGAGCCAGGCGGCGGGTGCGGGCACGCCAGGCGGCGGCCGCGCCGTGTTCCTCGTCGAGGCCTCCGACCTGCTGACGCTCGATACCCTCACGCTCAAGAACACCATGCTGCGGTCGGTCGCCCAGTCGAGCCAGGCCGAGACGATCTACTTCAGCAACGACGGCGGCCGGCTGATCGCGAAGAATGCCAATTTTCTGAGCGAGCAGGATACGCTGCAGCTCAAGGGCTACAGCTGGTTCTATCGCTCGCTGATCGCCGGCAACGTCGACTTCATCTGGGGCGCCAACCGGGCCTCGCTGTTCGAGGACTGCGAGATCCGCACGGTCGGCGATACGGCCGGCACCACCGCGGGCGGCTACGTCGTCCAGGCACGCTCGGTGTCCGCCGCGGACAAGGGGTTCGTGTTCCTGAACAGCCGGCTCACCCACGGCCCGGGGCCGGGCCCGCTCGCCGCCGACGTGGCGACCGGCGCGGACGCCGCGACCTACCTGGCGCGCAGCCCCGGCCTGGGGACCTCCGACGACAACGTCGCGTTCGTCCACTGCGCGATGGATGCGCACATCGTGCCGGTCGGCTGGGCCTACAACGTGGCGGGCCAGCCGGCGCCCAATCCGGCGGTCGCGACCGCGGCGAGCGGCTGGCGCGAGTACGGCAGCGCCGATCTCGCCGGCGCACCGCTCGATCTGACCCGCCGGTTCGGCGGCTACCTGCTGACCCCTGGCGAGGTCACCAGCGGCTTCGCCGACCGCGCGGCGATCTTCGCGGCGTTCGGCGGTGGCGCCGGGTGGAATCCGCAGCCGTGATCGCGCGAGCCGGGATCGAGCGACGTTTCGCCCCGGTCGAGCTATGGTCGCGGCGATGCCTCGCCCGACCGCGCTACTGTGGGACAACGACGGGATCCTCGTCGATACCGAGGGCCTCTACTTCGCGGCGACCCGGGACGAGCTCGCCACCGTCGGCGTCGAGCTCGACGAGGCGCTGTACCTCCAGCTGTTCCTGCGCGAGGGCCGCGGCGCGTTCCACCTCGCGCGCGAGCGCGGCCTTGGCGACGCGCAGATCGAGGCGCTGCGCGCGGCGCGCGACCAGCGCTACGCGGATCTGCTGCGGACCGGCGCGCGGGTGTTCGACGGCGCCGTCCAGGCGGTCGCGTCCCTCGCGCGCCACTACCGGATGGCGATCGTCACCAGCTCCGAGCGCGATCACTTCGAGCTGATCCACCGATCCACCGGCCTCTTGCATCACTTCGAGTTCGTCCTGACCCACGGCGACTACGCGCGCGCCAAGCCGAGCCCCGATCCGTACCTCGCCGCGCTCGCGCGCATCGGCCTGCCGGCGGAGGCGTGCCTGGTGATCGAGGACTCCGAGCGCGGCCTCCGCGCGGCCCGCGCCGCCGGGATCCGCTGCTGGGCGGTGCCGTCCCGGCTCGCGCGCGACGGCTCGTTCGCCGGCGCCGAGCGCGTGTTCGACAGCCTCGGTGACCTGGCCCGCGCGCTCGTCGAGGATGGGCCGGCCCCGGGGGGGGCCCGGCGCGCCCGGTCTCGGTCAAGCGCCCGGCGTGTTCGGCGACCGTTGACCGTCGCGTCCGGCCACGCGGGCGCTATTGCCCGTTGTACTCGTCGATCAGGAGGCCGCCGCGGCTGAACCCGCCGCAGCTCGGGCTGAACTTCGTGGCGTAACACGCCGGTGGTGCGCCGCCGCGGAAGTGGTTGATGCACATCGCGCCGTCCGGTCCCCACTCGGCGTCGACCGGCCACGGCTCGGCGTCCGCCTGGATGCCGAGGTTATCGTACAGGTTGATCAACGTGCCATTGACCGTGTGCGGTATGCCGTCGCCGCAATAGTCCGCGCGCAGCATGCGGACGCACGCGTGGTGGTAGTCGCCCAGGCCCAGCCACGACTTGTAGCCGAACTCGACACACTTCGCGACCGCCGCGTGGCGGCACGACAGGCTGAACGCCTGGCCGTCATCGCTCCACGCGCCGTTCGCCAGGTCCCACGTGCCGGGGACGACCAGCGCGAGCACCGGCGTGCCATCGGGTTCGAGGCCGCAGACCGGGATCGGGCCATCCGCACTCGGCATCGACACGGCGTATCCGAGCACATCGGCGTTCGTCCCGGCCAGCCACGCCGCGTCGTCGATGTGCAGCGGCTGGGTGTCGTCGTCGCTCAGGCGGCCCGTCATCGTCGCGCCGACGAAGTCGGCGCCGCTGAGCACCGTGCCGTCGCTCGACGTCCCGACCAGCACGCCGCCGCTGACCGCGACCCCGGTGACGGAGATCCCGCTCACGGAGATCCCGTTAGGCGATACGCCGTTCACGGAAAGCCCATTGGGGGACACTCCATTGGGCGATACGCCGTTTCCGGAAATGCTATTTAGTGAAGCGCTGTTATGACTGCTGAGTGCCTGATCTTCGGTATCGAGCGCAGGGCCGATATCATGATCCGGCAGCTGGGCGCCGCAGGCGGTCGCCAGGATCGTCGACGAAGCAATGCAGATCAGAAAGTGTCGCATGGTGGTCTCCCCTCCGTGATGTCGCTGTAGGTCGACCGGATGAGCGGCAATGTGTAGCGCATGCGCACGATCGAAGTGCATCACACACAATGGCGCAGCGATGGATGCTTTACGGCCTGAGCGGGATCCGCGCGAGATGCGGTGACGCGCGTCGAGACTGCCGATGACCAGGAGCGCATCGCAGATTACAAAGCCGCTGGCATCGGTGTGGCGAGCTGGTGTGTTCGCGGGGGCTCCTGCGGAACACGCTCACGGAAAAACGCGCTCGACGCGCTGGCCGCAGGTCGCCTCGCGCATCGGATGCGAAGCCCGCGACGGCGTTCGCGCGTGAGGCCGGCATGCGCCCCTGGCGACCTGGCGATCGGGCCGCGCGCCTCGCGATGTCAGCCGGCGTTGCTCGGCTGCGGCGGTTCGCGCAGCGCGAGGGCGAGCCGCTGGAGGCCGGCGTCGACCTCGGCGTCGCTCGAGAGGTCGAGCATCGGCTGCAGGATGAGCTGGACGCCGAGCGAGGGGCGGCACGGCCGGCGCATCAAGGGAATGAACCGAGCGACGCGCGTCTCCCAGCTCTGGTGCTGGGCGAGCAGCGACTGAAAGTCCTCGAAGCCGCCCTCGAGGTAGCCCGGGGTCAGGACCGAGAGGGTGTAGCGGCTGGCCGTGACGGCGCGCTCCATCTCGCGGATCCGCGGCTGCGCCAGGCGGAAGTCGCGGTGCTCGAGGCACAGCCGCAGGCCGAGCTGCTCGAGCCGCGGGACCATGACGGTCTCGACCCACGCGCGATCTGCGGGGTCGGCGCGGCGATAGCTGACGAAGCCATCGTAGGTGAAGGGGTCGGGTGGCGGCGGCACGACGACGCTGGGGGCGGCGCCGCCGCGGTAGCGCGCGATCGGATAGTTATCTTCGAGCTCGGCCTTGAAGACCGGGCGCTGCGTGGGGGCCTCGGCGGTGACCTTTTGCTGGACGTAGGTGAAGAGGTCGCAGATCCGGATCACGCCGCCGGCGCCCTGGGCGGCGCCGCGCAGCCCGTCGAGCAGGTGGCGGGTGAAGATGCCGTTGCGCTCGCCCGGGACGACGAAGGATTCGCCGTCGCTGCGCGAGGCGGCAAGGACAGCGCGGCCGCGGCCGCGAGCGAGGGGCGCGAGGACCGCCGGAGACAGCGCGTCCAGCGCGGGCGCGGGCGGGGCGGGGGCGATGACGTCGCGTGGCTCGGCGATCCCGGACGCGCGGCAGCAGTCGAGCGCGACGGTCAGGCGGGCCGCGGGGATCGCGCGCAGGCGCGCGCTGAGCTCGCTGCCCGAGATCGCGGTGCGGTCGATCGCGTCGTCGGTCGCCATGGCGTCGACCGGCATCAGGTAGCAGGTGTCCTGGCCGGTCGGGCTGGCCCGGCCGCCGTGGCCCGAGAAGTAGAGCAAGACCGTGGAGCTCGCGGTGGTCCGCTGGGCGAGCTGGTCGAGCGCGCCGAGGATCGCCGCGCGGGTCGCCGCCGCGTCGAGCAGCGACTGGACGTTGGCCGCGGGGTAGCCGGCCAGGGTCGGATCGACGAGCACGGCCGCGACATCGCTGGCGTCGGACACGTCGGGCAGGGCGGCGATGTGCTGGTAGCGCGAGATACCGATGGTGAGCGCGTGGGCGTCGTCGAGCGTCACGGGGTCCTTGGCGGGGTCGGCGGGGGCGGTCGAGCGGGCGGGGCAGGCGTCAGGGCCGGGTGGCCGCCGGGGGCTGCGTCGCTTCGCAAGGCGAGGAGCCCATTGACGAGCACGTAGGGGCTCGCGTTGCGCACGATCGCCTCCCAGTCGGCGAGCGTGCCGGCGGCGATCGGCAGGACCCAGATCCGCGCCGTCTGGTCGCTGCTGGCGGTGACGACCCGGCCGCCATCGGGGCTGAACATCGCCATGGTCACGGCGTCGCGGTGCACGAGCGGAGGTGACAGCGGCTTGCCGGTCGCGGCGTCCCAGACACGGGCGGTGTGGTCATCGCTGGCGGTGACGACGCGGGCGCCGTCGGGGCTGAACCCCGCGCTGGACACGGAGGCCTTGTGCTCGAGCAGCGGAGATACCGGGTCGCCGGAGGCCGCGTCCCAGACCCGCGCGGTCCCGTCGGCGCTGGCGGTGACGACGCGGGCGCCGTCGGGGCTGAACCCGGCGCTGGTCACCCGAGCCTGGTGCTGGAGCGCCGGCGTGACGGGGTCGCCGGAGGCCGCGTCCCAGAGCTGCGCTGTGCCATCGTCGCTGGCGGTCAGGACGCGGCGGCCGTCCGGGCTGAACGCGGCCGTTCGCACCGCGGCGCTGTGCGCCAGCGGATGCGCGCGCGGCTTGCCGGAGGCGGCGTCCCAGAGCTGGGCGGTGCCATCGTCGCTCGCGGTGACGACGCGGGTGCCGTCGGGGCTGAAGCTTACGTCTCCCACGGCGCCGCGGTGCTGGGTCCACGACGCGCGCAGCGTGCTGGACGCGATGTCCCAGATCCGCACGACGTGGTCGCTGCAGGCGGTGGCGATGCGGGAACCGTCGGGGCTGAACGCGACGCGATTCACGAACTCCGGATGGCGCAGCAAACGGGTGCGCGGCACGCCGGAGCTCGCGTCCCAGACGCGCACGTTGACGCCCGCGGTGACGATGCTCGAGCTATCGGGGCTGAACGTGGCGCGGTTGGTGTCGACCTGGAGCGACGGCGAGACCGGCGTTCCCGAGACCGCATCCCAGACCCGCGCGGTGCCGTCGAAGCTGCTGGTGACGACCCAGGTCCCATCGCGGTTGAACGCCGCGCTGGTGACCCCGCTGGCGTGGCGGATCTCGATCGAGGCCGGCACGCCGGATGCGGTCGCCCAGATCGCCACGGTGCCATCGCTGCCCACGGTGATGATGCGAGCGCCGTCGGGGCTGAACGCCGCGCTGCGCACGTCGCCGTGGCGAAGCGGCGGCGAGAGCGCCACACCGGACACCGCGTCCCACACGCGCGCGGTGCCGTCGTCGCTGGCGGTGACGACGCGCCCGCCGTCGGCGCTGAACGCGGCGCTCGTTACGAAGCTTGCGTGCGGCAGCCACGGCGAGATCGGCTTGCCGGAGGCGGCGTCCCAGACGCGCGCGGTCTCGTCGTCGCTGGCGGTGACGACGCGGGTGCCATCGGGGCTGAACGCCGCGCCGACGACGGTCCGCGCGTGGTCGAGCGGCGGCGAGACCGCGGATCCCGTGGCCACGTTCCAGACCCGCGCGCTGTCGTCGCCGACGGCGATCACGCGGGTGACGTCGGGGCTGATCGCGGCGCAGCCGACGGTGGGGACGCCCGGAACCGGTGGCGCGACCGGTTCGCCGGTCGCGGCGCTCCACCGCCGGGCGGTGTCGTCGCTGCTGGTGGTGAGGACTTGCGCTCCGTCGGCGGTGAACGCGGCGCAGCGAACGCCCTTGGCGTGCGGCATCGGCTGTCCGATCGGCTGGCCGGTCGTGGCGTCCCAGATCCGCGCGGTGTGGTCATCGCTGGCGGTGACGACGCGCTTGCCATCGGGGCTGAACGCGGCGCTGACCACGCGGTCGCGGTGCTCGAGCGGCGGCGAGATCGGCTGGCCGGAGCCGGCGTCCCAGACGCGGGCGGTGTGGTCGGCGCTGGCGGTGACCACGCGCGTGCCGTCGGGGCTGAACGCGGCGCTGGTCGCGGCGTCCTGGTGGACGAGCGGCGGCGACAGCGGCTTGCCGGTGGCGGCGTCCCACAGCCGCGCGGTGTGGTCGGCGCTCGCCGTGAGCACGCGCTTGCCGTCGGGGCTGAACACGGCGGTCGCGACGTCGTCGGTGTGGGTCACGGTCGCCCGCCGGGTGTCCCTGGCGGCCTCGGCGAACAGCATGGCGAGCGGGGACGGCGGCGGATCGCGATCGTCGAGCCTGCGGGCCTCGAGCAGGAACGGCAGCGCCTCGAGCGGCCGCGGCTCTGGATCGCGCACCAGCTGGCGACCGGTCTCTTGCTGCGAGAGCCGGAGCAGCCGGTTGCTCGCGCGGGCCTGCTCGTCGGCGCGGCGGCTCTGCTGGATCGCCGTCTGCCGCTCGGTCTCGGCGTCGCGCGCCGTGCGGAGCGCGATCACCGCGAGCCCCGAGACCACGACGACGAACCCGACGAGCGCGGCGAAGCTGATCTGGAGGCGGCGTAGGCGGCGGCGGCCGGCCTGCGCGTGGGCGGCGTGGCTGGCGGCGATCAGCGCGACGACATCCCCGCTCTCGCCGAGCTGCTGGCGGGCGCGGGCGCGCCAGGCGGTGGCGTCGAGGCATTCGGCGGGCTCGAGCAGACCGCGCTCGCCGCTGCCCGCGACGCGCCACGCAGCCGCGGCGTCTTCGAGCCGGCGCCGCTGCTTCTCGTCGGCGCGCCACTGCTTGATCCAGGCGGCGAGCGCGGGCCAGGCATGGATCAGGATCTCGTGGGCGAGATCGACCCGCACGGCCGTGTCGTCGTCCTCACCCGAGACCGTCACGAGATGGGCGCCGACCAGGCGCTGCAGCACGCCATCGAACTGCGCGGGCGGCTCGTCGGCCGAGCGCAGCGCGTCGCGGAGCTGCTGGCGCCGGGTATCGGCGCGACCCTCGCCGAACGCGACCAGGCGGAGCAGGATGCGCAGCGCGGTGGTCGCCTCGGCGGCGGTCATCAGGCGCAGCGTGGTATCGGCGCAGTCGGAGACGGCGCGGGCCAGGCCGCTGCGGCTACCATCGCCCAGCGCGAGGTAGTCCTGCAGCGTGATCAGGCGCTGGTGGCGCTGGTCCCACAGCCGGTGCAGGGCCTCCTGGAGCAGCGGCAGGGCGCCGGGCTCGGCGGCGGTATCGCCCAGCAGGCGCTCGACGAGGTCGGGCTCGAGGTAGACCCCGAGATCGCGGGCGGGGCGCTCGATGACCTCGCGGAGGCCGGCCGCGCTGAGCGCGCCGAGCTCGACGCGCGAGATCCGGCCGCCCAGGTCGCGCCACAGCTCGCTCTCCATGAACGCGCCGTAGAAGTCGGCGCGCAGGGTGAAGATCACCGCGCAGCGCGGCTCGGCGCGGAGCGCGCGGATCGCGTCGACGAACAGGTTGCGCTCGTCGGCGACGGCGACCGAGAACAGCTCCTCGAACTGATCCACGACCAGCAGCAGCTGGGCCGCCGGTGCGGGCCGCGCCAGCACGTCGTCGAGCGCCTTGCCGAGCGCCGCGGGGGTCGCCACGCCGTCGAGCAGCTCGGCCAGGCGCGTCCACGGCCGCTCGCCCGGACGCACGATGCAGACCCGGCCGGCGCGCTGCTGGCTCCAGCGCGGCACGACGCCCGCGGCGACCAGCGACGACTTGCCGGATCCGGAGGTGCCGATGATGTAGATCTCGCGCTCGCCGCGCTCGAGGCGTCCCAGGAGCTCGGTGAGCTCGGCGTCGCGACCGAAGAACCTGCCGCCATCGAGCTCGGTGAACGGCCGCATGCCCGGGTAGGGACACGGAAGCTCGGTCACGCTGGGCGGGGGCCGCCCGAGCAGATCGCGCAGCCGCGCGGCCTCCGCGCTCCAGCCTGCCCTCTGCGAGTCGCGGAAGTCGAGGCCGACGAGCATCGCGATGTCGTCGGGCACGGCGCAATCGGCGCGGACCAGCGGCAGCACCAGCCGGCCCTCATCGACCGCCGTGCGGGCATAGGCGGCGAGATCGGCGCCGAACGCAGCCCAGCGGTCCGCCAGGTACGCGGGCGACAGCACCACGATGGTGATCCAGCTCGTCCGGATCCGGCGCTGGATCTCCGCGGGGATCGCTTGGCCCAGCGCCAGCTCGCCGAGCAGCAGCGTGCGCTCGGCGGGGAGTCCGATCGACGGGAACAAGAAGCCGCGGACGAACGGCTCGTCGGCCTCGGCGTGGAGCACGAACACGTCGTACGGGAAGGCGTGCCCGGGCGCCACGCTCGTCGAGCTCACCGAGCGATCTCGTTCACTGCTCTCCACCGGCACCCAGCATAGGCGACCGCTGGTGCGAGATCACGACAGCGCACGGGCGGCAGGTTCCGCCGCCGTCTTTGGTAAGCCAAGCAGCACTTCATACGCGGGCAGGCGCGCCCTGGGATGTCGTTTGCCAGGCATCCGCACGAGCGCTGCGGCGGCGAGACCTGGCAGGGCGTCCGGTCGCGCGATCGCGCGGCCGTGCGGCGGGCGTGGTACAGCACGGCGATGGCCGCCGCGGGCTTCGTCGTCGTAACACCGGGCGGCCGGCTCGTCGACGTCGCCCGGCAGCACCTCGCGGTGATCGCGGTCGACCGGGTCGGGCCGGCGATCGCCGCCGGCGCGGTCACCGTCGATGGCCGCGCCGGCGACCTCAACGAGCGCGTCGCGGCCGGCGCGGTGCTCGGCGTGACCGGCGCGCTGCCCGGCGCGATCGTCCCGGCGCTGGCGCGGCTCGACATCGTCGCGGAGGACGGCGATCTGATCGTCGTCGACAAGCCGGCCGGGATGCACGTGCACCCGCTCGGCGCGCATCGCGGCGGCACGCTGCTGGGCGCGCTGCTGTGGCACGCGGGCGCGCGCCCCGACCAGCCGTGGGCCGCGTGGCGGCCGCGGCCGGCGCACCGCCTCGATCGCGGCGCGAGCGGCCTGGTGGTGTTCGCCAAGCGCGCCGAGATCCACGACGCGCTGCGCGTCATGCTCGAGGCTCACGCGGTCGAGCGCCGCTATCGCGCGACGGTGCACGGCTGCGTCGCCGCCGACGCCGGCACGATCGACGCGCCGCTCGGCCGCGATCCCGACAACGACTATCGCCGCGCCGTGGTGCCCGGTGGCCAGCGCGCGATCACGCACTACGAGGTCGTGCGGCGCGATGCCGCGACCACCGTGGTCGAGCTCGTGCTGGCGACCGGCCGGACCCACCAGATCCGCGCACACCTCGCGAGCCTCGGCCATCCGATCGCCGGCGACGCGCTGTACGGCGCGCCTCCCGGCGACGCGCCTGATCAGATCGCGCTGCGGGCGATCGCGCTCGCGCTGCTCCATCCACGCGACCGCCGGCCGATCGCGTGGACCGTCGGCGACGCGATGTAGGTGTTTCTCGCTCGGCGTGTGCGCGGGCGGCGCCACGCGACGCGGGCATTTTCGCCTCGACGCACGAGGCGATGCGCGATCTCGACACGGTGTGCTGCGCGGCCGGCGTTGAGTTCGTCCCGGCGCTGGCATGTTCTGCGCAAAGGGTCGTGCCAGGACCCTCATGGACAGCACGACTCCCTCGGGGCCACGGATCTGCGGGCGACGGATCGAGATCGCGCCCCAGACGATCTTCCTCGTGCTCGGCGTGATCGCCGGGATCTGGCTGCTGGGGCAGCTCGTGACGGTGTTCTCGGTCGTGACCGTGGCCCTGGTGCTCGTCGGAACGTTCGATCCGGTGGTGGCGTGGCTGGAGCGCCGTGGGTTGCGGCGCGGCCGCGCGCTGGTCCTGGTGTTCGTGGTCGTCGCGCTGGCCTTGATCGGCGTGGTGCTGATGATGGTGCCTCCGCTCGTCGCGCAGCTGGTTCGTTTGATCGAGGACGCGCCGAGGGCTCGCGACCGCACGATCGAGGCGCTCGCCGGCTACCGGGGCGCGAAGCCGCTGATCGGCGCGATCCAGGACCTCCCGCTCGACAAGCTGAGTCAGCGCGCGGGCACGGCGATGATCGGTTGCTCGACGGCGCTGTTCACGGCGGTCGGCTACGGAGTCTCCACGCTGTTCCTCGCGATCTACTTGCTGGCGGACCCGGCCCGCTCCAAGGGCCTGGCCTACGTGGTCACGCCGCGCCACTACCACGTCAAGCTCGCGACGATCTTGCTCGAGCTCGAGGTCATCGTCGGCGGCTACATGCGCGGCCAGCTGATCACGTCGCTGTCGATCGCGGCCTTCGTGTTCGCGCTGCTCGAGTTGTTCGGCGCCGACAACGCCCTGCCGATCGCGCTGTTCGCCGGCCTCACCGACATCCTGCCGTTCGTCGGGGGCTACGTCGCGAGCGCGCCGGTCGTCATCGCCGTCACGCCCCAGGGCTCGACGATCACGCTGATCGTCCTGGGCCTGATGGTGCTGTATCAGGAGTTCGAGAGCCGGATCCTGGTGCCGCGGGTCTACGGCAGCATGCTGCGCTTGCCGCCGGCGATCGTGCTGCTGGGCCTCCTGGTCGGCGGTACGCTCGGAGGCGTGCTCGGCGCGCTGCTCGCGTTGCCGATCGCCGCGGGGCTGCAGATGGTGATCAAGGAGCTGCGCGTCGAGCTGCCTGGTGAGCTCCGGCAAACCAGCCAGGCGCTCGCGATGGACGTGCGGGCCCGCGAGGTCTACGAGCACCTGGCGGAAGGCGTACCGGCCGCCGACGCCGGGGTGATCGCGGATGACCTGGCCTCGATGGCCAAGAACGACCCGGGCCACAGGACCGCGTCGGCCCGGGTCCCCAGCGTCGGGGCCCCCGGCGTCGCGGCGTGATCAGCTACCGCGGTGGTACGGCAGCCAGACGCTGAACGTGGTGCCTTCGGTGGCGGTCGATCGGACCTCGAGGCGGCCGCCGTGGGCGGTCACGAGCTCGCGCGCGATGTAGAGCCCCAGGCCCAGGCCGGCGCTCTTGGTGGACCGGCGATCGTCGGCGCCTCGCCGGAACGGATCGAACAAGGTCTCTCGCACGTCCTCCGGGATCGCGGGCCCCTCGTTGTGGACCTCGACCTGGATCCCAGCGTCCGAGGCGTGCACCGCGATCGCGATCGGCGCGTCGGCCGCGCCGTGGTGGATCGCGTTGCCGACCAGGTTCGAGAACACCTGCTCCAGCCGATCGCGGTCCCAGGTGCCGACGATCGCGGCGCAGCGCAGCTCGATGGTGCGCGACGGGTGGGCCGTGTGCAGCTCGTCGACGACCGCGGCCAGCGTGGCGCGGAGATCCATGACCGCCGGCGACACCTCGATGCCGCCACCGACCCGGCTGCGCGACAGGTCGAGGATCTGCTCGATCATCCGCGACATGCGCGTCGCGCTGGAGTCGATCCGGCCCACGATGCGCGCGGTCACGGGGTTACTCGACAGCACCGCCTGCTGCTTGAGCACGCCGGCCGCCATCGCGATCGCGCCCAGCGGATTGCGCAGATCGTGGCCCAGCACGGCCACGAAGCGCTCCTGAAACTCGCTGGCCGCGCGCTGGGTCGCGCGCGCCGCTTCGGCCGCGATCACGGCCTGTTCACTCAAGCTCCGCGCTCGAACCTGGTCGGTCACGTCGAACCCACTGACCAGGACGCCCTCGATCGCGTCGGTCGGGTCGCGCAGGGGCGTGTAGGTAAAGTTGACGTAGCGGTCCTCCGGGGCGACGTCGGGCCTCGTGGGCCGCCCCGCGTGCCGCGCCGTGGCCTCGTAGGCCAGGCCGGTGCGAAACACGTCATCGAGCGGGCCGACCCAGGAATCGCGGAACCCAGGCAGCGCCGCCCCCAGCGCGCGGCCGACGACCTCCGGGCCCGCGCCCCAGGCGCGAAGCATCTCGGGGTTCGCGAGCGCGACCACGTGATCGGGACCGCGCAACACCGCGACCGGAAACGGCGCCTGCATGAAGTGCCGGTACAGGGGCGCGGCGCTGGCCGCGTTGGCGAGCCCATTCAACCGCCGCCGGCGGCCCTCGAGGACCTTGTCGGTGGTCTCGACGGCGGCGCAGAACACGCCGCCGATCGCGCCAGATTCGTCGCGAACCGGGCTGAACGTGAACGCTGTGTACGACGCCTCCCGGGCCTGGCCGTGCACGATCGGCAGCGTCAGTTCGTCGGACCCCACCGGTTCGCCGGTGCTGTGGACGAGGGCGAGCAGCGGCTCGATCTGCGCGCGGAGTTCGGGCAGGGCTTCGAACGCCGGTCGCCCCATCGCGGCCGGGTGCCTGTCCCCGCCGACGATCGGGATCAACGCGTCGTTGTACAGCATCACGAACGCGGCACCCCAGCACAGGGCGCTCGGGAACCGCGCGTCGAGGCAGATGCCGAGCGCGGTCCGCAGGCTCTGCGGCCATGCGCTGGCCGGCCCGAGCGGCGTCTCTCGCCAATCGATCGAACGGATCACGCTTCCGGTCTCACCGCCGCCGATCACAAACGCTGCGTCGCCGCCGCTGCCCCGTACCCCAGCGGCGTGTCGCATCTCCTGGCTCATGTGCCGGCGTCGCCTTCCTCGCCCCCGCCGGCGGCTCGGCCCTGGGCGCACACGGTCGCGCGTCGGGTCGCGGTTCGATCAGCCGGCGGAACGTGTGCGAGCCACATGCGACCTCGGGGAGTACGCGCGAAAGGCCGGTATGCCAGGCGCCGTGGCCAGACGCGGCGCCCCCTGCAAGGCCAAGCATACCCGGCTTTGCGCTGGACGCACGAGCTCGGCAATCCGGCCGGCAGCGTCGTAACGCCGGCCACCGTTTCTGCCGCGAAGACGGCTGTGACCGCGCGAAAGTGAAGTCGTTTCAGACGCGACCTCGACGCCGACCGCGATCCCCCACGATCGAGCCTCGCCTTTGATGATGCTCTCAAGAGGCGTCGAACAAAGGGGTCGGGGCCTTGGCTCAGGCGCACCGCCCGGTTGACGTCGACCTGGGCCTTGACCTTGACGGAAGTCGTTGAGGTCGACGTGGCCGCAACACGTCTTCAGGCTGGGATGCGTGGGGCCGCGTCGCTCAGGGCGTCACCGCGGCGCGGCGGGCATAGCCGGCCTTGGGGACGTTCGGCATGGGATCCCCACCAAAGGTCGCGTTGTCGAACGTGATGGTGCCGGTCACGGAGGTCTTGTAGAGGTAGCTGCTGCCTGCGCCGTACGCGACGTCGGTGGGCTGGCTGAACGTACACGTCCCCGCCTCGTCGGCGCACCACGCGTACTCCGGCCTGAAATAGCCCGCCTTGACGACGCCGGTGATCGGGTCACCAAAGCTCGCGTTGTCGAACGTCGTGGTCCCGGTGAGTCCTTGTCTGTAGTTGAAATGGCCGTTCGCGCCGTAGGCACCGTCGACCGGCAAGCCGAACGTGCACGTCCCACCCTCATCGGTGCACCGGGTGAACCCCACGGGATCGGACGGGTCGCTCGCCACGATCTGCCACGTTCCTGCGGTGAGGTCGAGCTTGATGAAGCGGTTGTCCGTGCCGGCACCGGTGACGCCCGCGACGCCGCTCGCAAACGCGCCTCGGCTCCAGACGAGCTGGCCATTGGCGGTGATCGACGTCCAGCTGTGCTTTCGCGGAATTCCCACCCACGCCTGGGTGCCCGCCGGCGACGTCAGGTCCAGGGTGTAGCGGGCCTCGGACAAGGCGTGGTTCACGGCGATGAGGCCATGCGGGGTAGGCACCGTCGCCGACACCGAGGTCAGCGTCCCGAGCAGCGGCATGACCTGGTAGCTGGTCCAGCCCGGCGCGGTGGGCCTGACCCCCGCGACGAACGCGCCGAGCAAGTAGGCCGGGCTCGCCGCCCACGCGTGATTGTTGGTATTGTACGACGCCGTGACCCGCTCCCACATGGTCTGTGACCACGAGTCGATGTCGGGCTTGTAGTACGTCCGCATCCGGCTGATGGCGTCGTCATCGTTGCCCATCTCGAACATCGCCTCCTCGATGTAGCGCTCCTGGTACGGGCTCGCGTTCTGCCGGGTGTTCAGCACGTTCAGGATGGCGGCCGCCTTCGCGGCGTCGGCTGCCCCGGCGAGGATCGCCCAGGCGTTGGAGCGGTCGTCGATCGTGGTGGACTGTGCTCCGTTCAGGACGTCGAACACGTAGGCGTTGGCGCCAGCGTTCCAGAAGTAGCGGTCGAACTGGCTCTTCACCAGATCCTCGAGGCCCTGGTAGTACGTCACGTCCGCGAGGTTGCCGCTGGCCTGGGCCAGCGTCTTCGCGCGCTCCATGAGGCGCACGAACAGGCCGTTGGATACCGTATTGGCGCTCCCCGTCTGGACGTCGAGGTTCGTGCCCCAGTCGATCCAGTTCCACTCGCCGTGACCGCTCGGGAGGATCTGCATCCCATCGCTGTTCCGCGTGGTCGAGACGTACTGTTTGATGTAGCTCGCGACCTTGGGGTAGAGCTCGGTCACCAGCGCGGTGTCACCGGTGTAGAGATAGTAATCGCCCAGCGCCGAGACCGCCGCCATGTTCTGGTCCGGCAGGAAGTTGGCGGTGCCGGGCGCCGTGGTGTACAGCGAGCCGTCGGGCTTCTCGGTGGCCAGCAGCTCGCGGAACCCCTTCTTCGCCAGCAGCCATGCCTTGCTGTCGTAGAGGTAGAACGTGTACAGGATCTCCTCGGACACGTCGCCCCACCACTGCCCGCGCTCGCGATCCGGGCAGTCGTAGAACTGGTCGCGCATGCACACGTACGACGTGTTCCGGCTCTTGGCCCACAGCGTGTTCAGCCGCGGGTCGCTGCTGCTGAACGCGCCGACGAACTCGGTGTCGTAGCTCAGCGGCCGGAACTTGAGATCCAGGATCTGGACCGTGCCGGTGACCCCCGAAAACGCGTACTCCACGCTGTGCTTGGACCACGGCTCGCCGCTGGTGTTCTGCCACTGATAGGTGGTGTAGGCCTGGACGCCGCCGGTCGTGATGTACTGCTCCTGATACCATTGATTCATCCGGATGGTCACGGTGACCCCGGCCGGCGCGTTCAGCTCGAGATACGCGTTGCCCTGGAGGTTGTTGCCGACGTCCGCCGTGAACGTCGTATCGCCGGCCAGCTCGGTCGGCAGGCTCGACTGGTTGGTATAGGCCATGAGGCCTTTGTCGCGGAGCATCGGGATCGTGCGGTTGACCAGCGCGTGCCAGGGCGCTGAAGGCGGCAGGCCCTTCGGCGTGGCCGGCGACCAGGCGGTGTCGTCGAACGCAAGCGCGGTCCAGTCGCCCGGCGCGCTCCGCGCGTCGTAGTGGACCGGATATTCGATCCACATCACGTTGCCGACCTGCGTCTGCTGCGCGGTCCTGGCGAACGACGGGTGGACCGAGACTCGCCACGTGCCGTCCGAGACGATCTGGCCGGGCGCCGCGCCGGCCACCGCGGCGTCGAACAAGAACCCGCCGGAGCCCGTCATCCGCTGGGTGTTGCCGTCGGTCCCACCCTTGTACCAGACCAGCGCGGCGATCACGTTGTCACCCGCGGTCAGGTACGGGGCGAGATCCACGGCGTCGTAGTAGGTGTTCGTCAGGTCCGGTCGCAGATCCAGGCCGCCGTCGGGGATCACGAGCTGGCCGTTGATGTACAGCCAGTACTTGTTCTCCGCCGCGATGCGCACCGGGGCGCTGGTCGGCTTTTGCGACAGCCGGACGGTCTTGCGCAGCCGGAGCCACGTGTTGCTGGGGCCGTCGGCAGCTTGCCAGATCCAGGATGCGCTGCCATCGCCGCCGCCGCTGCTGGGCGTCCTGTAATAGCCCGCCTTCACCGTGTTCAGGATCGGGTCGCCGAACGCCGCGTTGCTGAACACGATCGTGCCAGCGACGCCGTACTTGTAGGCAAATGCGCCATTCGCGCCGTAGGCGACATCGACCGGCTGGTCGAACGCGCACGCGCCATTTTCATCGGCGCACCACGTGTAGCCCGCCGGGCCGGCCGCGGCCGCCGCGCTGGCGAAGGTGGCGCTGGCGGCGCCGACGTCGTCCGCGACGCAAGACTCGGTGCGCGACACCGTCTCGGGGCTCGCAGGATCGTCGTCGTTCGACGCGGTCGTACGTACGCCGCACGCAGCCAGGACAGCCGAGGTGACCGCAGCGAGCACGGGTCTGGTGAGAATGCGCATGAGTCCTCTGGAGGGTGGTGGGGAGAACCTCCGGTTCCGAACCACTCGTCTCCGGAGTCCGTTGCGACGCCCGGGACAGCCTGTCATGCAGCGCGCCGCGACTCCTTGACATTCCGGCCATTCGTTCCGGAGGTTCGGGCCAAAATCCGCGGCAAGATGGCTGCGTTGCGGCGCCCGCTCGGATCGCCGCGTCCGAGCGGCACGACGTCGTGCGCGTGGCCTCGAGCGACGACGTGGTGCGGACCGCCGAACGTCAAGAACCCGCACGCAAAGCCGACGATCGTCTCGCGAGACGCGTGAATCGCGACGGTGCCCCGGCCCTCGATCACGCCGCAGGCTACCGTGGCCCTAGCGTTCCGACCAGCGTGACGGACCCGGGACGACGCGTCGGTGCGCGTCCGGATCGACGGCGATGGCCGGCAGGAGGCCGCGAGATGAAAGTCGATTCGCTGCGTGAAGAGATCCGGAGCGCCGCCGCGCGCGTCCCTTGGAAACACCCCACGAGATCGGGTTTAGCGGGTGAGGATGCGCTTGTTGTTTACGCGTGGTCGCGCCGCGGCCTGGGGCGCGCTCTGCGCCTGGCAGACTTCATGGACCACGCCGCGTAACCAGCGGTGCACGCGATCGGCATCGAGGCGCGGGTGCCACATCTGCGAGATGACGATCGGCGGCGTCGCAACGGGGAGCGCGAAGCGCTGGACTCCACCATGCCCGCCGAGGGGCTCGTCTTTCAGCGCGTTCTCGAGGAACGACGCGCTCAAGAGCGCGACGAGGTCGGACGCGCGTGCGATGGACAGCGCGGCGCGGAAGCTGGGCACCACGGCGACGACGGTGCGCGTGAGGCCGAGCGCAGCCAGCGCATCGTCGACCGGGCCGGTTGAGTGGCCCCGGCGTGATGCGACCACGTGGCCGCAGGAGGCGTAGGTCTCGGGCGTCACCTCGCCCTCGCCCAGAACCGGATGGCCTTGTCGGACGACGCCGATGAAGCGATCCCGGAACAGCGTCTGCACGCGCACCTCCGGCCCCGTCGCGCCGAGCACTCCGATCTCGAGGTCGACCAACCCTTCTCTCAGTGCGCGCACATCCTTGTCGGCCTTTGCTGCGAAGCGCAAACGCACGCCCGGCGCTGCGGCGGCCACCGCGGACACGAGCCGCGCCGCGAACGCCTCGACGAAGCCATCGTTGGTGCGGATCGTGATGGTCTGCTCGACGGTCCGGATGTCCCGTGTGTCGCGCGCCGGGCGCAGGACGGCGCGCACTTCCCCCGAGAGGTTCTGGACGCGCTCGCGCAGCTCCTTCGCGCGCGGCGTCGGAACCAACCCACGGCCGGCGCGGACCAGGAGCGGATCGCCGGTCGCCGCGCGAAGCCGAGCGAGCGTGCGGCTCATCGCCGAGGCGCTCAGGCCCAATCTGCGCGCTGCGCCCGTCACGGTGCCTTCGGCGAGCAGGACCTCGAGCGCGGTGAGCAGGTTCAGATCCGGTTCCACCATCTTGCCGACAACATCATGACGCCTCGCGCGCACCAAGGCCCCAGCGCGGCGAACGCCATCGGGCCCAGCGCGCACGCGACGAGATCGTGACATGGCGTGCCGCGCACGAACCAAGTGCGTCCGGCGCGACTTCCCGGGCTGCGCGCCGAGGCTAGGTTGCGCGTGATGATGAAACAAGAACCTGCAACGATCATCGTGGGTGCGCCGCACGGACTGCGACGCCTGCTGCGCCTCGCGCCCGCCTTCGCGTGCCTCGCGCTGCACGGCTGTGGCGTCGACACCCCCAGCGCCACCCCCGGATCCCCCGAGGCCGCCGCGGCTTCGAGCGACGTGGAGGCGGCGCATGCGTCGAGCGTCACGGCGCGCATCGCCCCCGGCGACTGCGAGGGCCTGCGTGGTCTGTCGCTGCCGCACGTGACGATCGACGACGCGCACGTCGTCCCTGCGTCCGATGCGTCGCCGGATCAGGCGGCCCTCCCGGCGTCGTGCCGGGTGCTCGGCACGTCCCACCCGACCTCCGACTCCACCATCCGGTTCCTCGTCGCCATTCCGCAGGGCCCGGCGTTCACGGGGCGCTACTTCCAGGTCGGCAACGGCGGATTTGGCGGCAGGATCCGCGAGCGCGCGATCCTGGGCATGCTGTCGGCTGGCAACGCGGCGGCCGGCACCGACGATGGTCACACCTCCACCGACGGAACCGACACGACGTGGGCGCTGGGTCACCCCGAGAAGATCAAGGACTTCGGGTACCGCGCCCTCAAGGAGACGACCGACGCGGCGCGCGCCGTCGTCCTCGCGTACACGGGCCAGGCGCCCTCGCGGTCGTACTTCGTGGGCTGCTCGGACGGCGGTCGCGAGGCGCTGATGGAGGCGCAGCGCTACCCCAACGACTTCGACGGCGTCGTGGCGATCTCGCCGGCCAACGACTGGACGAGCCTGTTCTTCGGGGGGGCGTGGGCGGAGCAGGCCTTGCACCGCGACGCGGCGCACTACCTCTCACCTCCCAAGCTGGGAGTGCTACAGGCCGCGGCGAAAGCGGCGTGCGCCGCGAGCGACGGAGTCATCGACGACCCGCTCGCCTGCCGGTTCGACCCCGCGGTGGTGCGGTGCCGGGGCGCCGAGAACGACGATTGCCTCACGGCCGCCCAGATCGAAACGGCGCGCGCCATCTACGCGGGGCCCAGGAACGCGCGCACGGGCGAGCCCATCATCGCCGGTTACGAGCCTGGTTACGAGGCCGAGCCAGGCAGCTGGGCGGACTGGATCACCGGACAGGCAGCAGACCGCGGCGGGGAGATGACGAGCTTTGCCCGCGGCTTCTTTTCCAACGTCGTGTTCGGCGATCCGAACTACGACCTCCTGAAGCTCAACTTCGACTCCGACCTCACCGCGACGCGGGCGAAGTTGTCGTCGATCCTCGACGCAAGCGACCCGGACCTTCGGCGGTTCCGGCGGCGCGGCGGCAAGCTGATCCAGGTCCACGGCTGGGCCGACCCCGGGATCCCGCCCCGCGACTCGATCCGGTACTTCGAGTCGGTGCGCAAGAAGCTGGGCGACACGGCCGACTTCTACCGGCTCTTCATGGTGCCCGGGATGCTCCACTGTGTCGGCGAGCCCGGTGGGGACGTGCGCCCGGTCGATCCGCACGCGGTCGAAGCCGTGGTGGACTGGGTCGAAGGCGGCAAGGCGCCGGCGCAGCTCGTCGCGAACCTCGGGGACACGGCGAGCGATGGCACGCCGCGCACGCGGCTGCTATGTCGCCACCCCGAGGTGGCGCGATGGGACGGCAAGGGCGACCGCGGGCGCGCCGAGAGCTACGCGTGCGTCGTGCCCGCGAAGCCAACGACGCCCCCCTACGATCGGTCGCCCTCGAGCGCGAGCCAGCAATGAACAGCTCCATGAAGCAAGGCAGGGCTGCGCTGATCGTCGACGCGTCCCGGGCGTCCCGCGGACGGGGCTTTGCGATCGCGGCAAGGACAGCGTCATGAACCGCAGCGTTCAACACACGATCGACAAGCTTCACACGGCGACCCGGATCCTGGTAGGCGAAGGGATCCTCGACGGATTCGGACACGTCTCCGCGCGTCACCCGGACGTGCCGGACCACTACTTCATGCTGGTCAGCAATCTCGCTGGACCGGCCGCGGAGCGCCGGTTTCTCGAGCTCGACGCCGACAGTCATCCAGTCGGGGCCCGGGATGCGCGTCCGTCCATCGAGCGGTTCATCCACGGCGAGGTCTATCGCCAGCGTCCGGACGTCGTGGCCATCGTGCACACGCACGCCCCCTCGCTCATCCCGTTCGGCGTGTGCGACGTCCCGCTGCGTCCGCTCTATCACATGGGCGGATTTCTCGAGGACGGGCCGCCGGTGTTCGATATTCGCACGAAGCATGGCGTCACCAACATGCTCGTCACCACGCGAGAGATCGGGCAGTCGCTGGCGTCCTCGCTCGGAGCGCGGGCCCTGGTGCTGATGCGCGGCCACGGCGCGACCGTCGTCGGCGGTTCGCTCGAGGAAGCCGTGTTCCGCGCGGTGTACGCGACGCAGAACGCACAGCTCCTGCCGATCGCGATGCAGCTAGGTCCGCCGACGTTCCTCGACCCAGGAGAGGCGAGGCTCGCCGACGAGCTTCACCACGTCGTGGTCGGTCGACCGTGGGACTACTGGATGAAGAAGCATGGACTGGCGCTCGCGACCGAGACGACCACGTAGACGTCGAGCGCGAGTCGATGATGATCTGGAGCAGCCAGACGTAGGGGCAACGTGAGGGGGCGCCAATCCGCTGGGCCGGCTGACGCTACGTACATAGGCGTCGCGATCGAAGAAGTCTTCGACGCTTGCGAGAAGTGACCCTGGGCTGCTCGTCAGAAGTGACCCACTGAGCTGATCGGCAGCAACTGGGCGTGGTCGGTGGTGGCCGTGGCCGGCAACTGGGCGTGGTCGGTGGTGGCCGTGGCCGGCGGCTGGGCGTGGTCGGTGGTGGGCCGTGGCCAGCGGCTGGGCGTGGTCGGTGGTGGGCCGTGGC
>Ga0302321_100000458_pt1 | contig 35566 bp, 23 predicted proteins | sample Fen_T0_1_FD_202505 | JGI IMG/M metagenome (GOLD analysis project Ga0302321, IMG submission 202505) | Peat permafrost microbial communities from Stordalen Mire near Abisko, Sweden - Fen_T0_1 | ecosystem: Environmental > Terrestrial > Soil > Wetlands > Permafrost | place: Sweden: Abisko... | reverse complement strand
GTGGTTATAGCGACAGGGTTCCACCTCTTCCCATTCCGAACAGAGAAGTTAAGCCTGTCCACGTCGATGGTACTGCTGCAAAGTGGGAGAGTAGATAGCCGCCGTTTTTAAAGCCCCGATTACTGAATCAAATCAGTGATCGGGGCTTTTTTTGTGAAATAAATGAAAGAAAGATGAATAATTGAAAATAGAATACTACTCATTTTATATATACGAAAACCCTCTACTATATTGTGCTGTAGAGGGTTTGCATTAATAGAAACATTTGGGTAATCTATTTTAGAAATCCTTGTTCTTTGAGTGCCAAAAGAAATTTGTCTGAGAAAAACTCATTGTTTTTACGTGTGTAGCGTATGTCTGTAAAGACCTGCGCTAATGTTTCTTTCTTGTTTTCTGCAATAAATTGTTTGTAAAACTCACTGTTCTCCTTCTCTGTATAAAGTTCATCAATCACTTCTGAACTAAATTCGCTATATGTTTCATAATGGATCACCGATTTTAATGGCAAACGATCAGTCTGTTCGGGATTTCCATCAGGATAGCCAACTGTAATCGTTGTTATTGGAACAACTAATTTTGGCAATTTAAGTGCGCTGATAATTTCCTGAGCATTATAAGTAGTAGTTCCCAGATAGCAAATCCCTAAACCTGCATTTTCAGCAGCTACGCAGAAGGTTTGGGCAGCGAGTAATGTGTCAATTGCAGACGAGATAAAGGATTGAAAGTTATCGAAACCAGGATCAGCCTTCCGTTGTTCACACCATCTCGTAACCCGATTAAAATCGGCACAAAAAGTAAGTACAACCGGTGCCTGTGTAATCATTGGTTGATTGAAATGCGCGGGTGCCAGTTCTTTTTTTATCGTTTCGTCAGTAGTAACCACAATACTGTAAGCCTGCATGTTTCCTGTATTTGATGTTCTGCAAGCGGCTTCTAGAAGGTGATTTAGTAATTCAGAGGATATGGTTTTTTCAGTATATTTCCGAACTGTGCGATGTTGATTGAGTAGGTTGAGCATGATAGGAATGAATAGGTATAATCGATTGAAGTTATATTTTACACTACAAAGATACTATTTTTGAGTTCGCATTGCAAGTGTATAAAAAAAGAGAAAACTCAGCACAAAGCATTGAGTTTTCTCCTTTGAAAATAATAACTGGCAATTGAGACTGTATATTGGTTAGAGTACACCTTGTGCCAACATCGCTTTTGCCACTTTTAAGAATCCGGCCACGTTGGCGCCTTTCATATAATTAATATAGCCATCACTTTCACGACCATATTTTACACATTGAGTATGAATTTCGCTCATGATTTGGTGTAATTTCGCATCAACTTCTTCAGCAGTCCAGGTTAGGTGCATAGCATTTTGTGACATTTCCAAACCTGAAGTTGCAACACCACCTGCATTTACAGCTTTACCTGGTCCATACATGATTTTATGTTGAAGCAATAATTCAATAGCTTCAGGGGTACATCCCATATTCGAAATTTCGCCAACGCAAATAACCCCATTTTCTACCAGAAGTCGTGCATCTTCTTCGTTCAGTTCGTTCTGAGTGGCACATGGAAGTGCAATATCTACTTTTACTTCCCATGGACGACGATTGGCAACGAATTTAGCTCCAAACTTTTCGGCATATGGCTCCACAATGTCGTTACATGTAGCGCGTAATTCAAGCATATATTCGATTTTCTCTCCAGTGATACCATTTTCATCATAGATGTATCCATCAGGTCCGGAGATTGTTACTACTTTTGCTCCCATTTCGGTAGCTTTTTGGGCTGCTCCCCAGGCTACATTTCCAAATCCCGAAAGAGCTATGGTTTTCCCCTGAATACTCATTCCGGCAGTTTCAAGCATTTGTTTTACAAAATACAGACCACCAAAACCTGTAGCTTCGGGTCGAATCAATGAACCACCGAATTCTAAGTTTTTGCCGGTAAGCACACCGGTATTTACTCTTGCTAATTTGCGGTACATGCCGTACAAATAACCAATTTCGCGTCCACCCACGCCAATATCACCGGCTGGAACATCGGTATCGGCTCCAATATGTTGCCAGAGTTCAACCATAAATGCCTGACAGAAGCGCATTACTTCAGCGTCAGATTTTCCTTTAGGGTTAAAGTCGGAGCCACCTTTAGCTCCACCCATAGGCAAAGTAGTTAGTGCATTTTTGAATATTTGTTCAAAGCCAAGGAACTTTAGAATAGACAAATTTACCGAAGGGTGAAATCGTAAACCTCCTTTGTATGGACCTATTGCATTATTGAATTGAATTCTATATCCAATATTGATTTGAACATCACCTCTGTCATCTACCCACGGAATCTTGAATGTGAAAATGCGATCCGGCTCAACTAATCGTTCAGCTATTTTTGCCTTTTCAAATTCGGGATGCTCGTTGTACACTGCTTCTATTGTACTCAACACTTCCTTAACGGCTTGTAAATACTCTGTTTCGCCCGGGTGTTTTGCTTCAAGCGATTGCATTAGTTTCTCTATGTTCATACCAGTCTGATTTTGTAAAATATTTATATTTGATGTAATTGTTAATCTTAATTGGAATTAAATATACTTACATTAAGATCTTAAAATGGTTATTTTGAGTATCTAAATGATATTGTTTGTCATTGATAATTGCTATATTAAGGATAAACTGCTATCTAAATGATAGTTGGTCTGCCCTTGATAGGCATTCTGATTTCAGTACAAGTTTAGATATTTTATTTGTAACAATCAAACAATTTGGCTTGTTTTTTAGCAAAATTTGAAGTTTGTTTTATTTGAATCATCTCAAATTGATTTTCTGTTATTAAATTATAAGGTTTTCGGCTTGCCCAATAAATTTTTGTATCTTTGCGCTTGTGCATAAACACACTTTTTTGGGAGTTTATGCTAGTTTTTTTTGTAAATAAAGGCTTGAAATACTGTTTGTTCTTTATTATAGAGATTAATGCTTTATGCTAACGCAGCTTAGGGCTCAGAGACTATTTTTGACCTAATTTGTTTATCGTTTTTAATATTTTTTGCGTGAAGAAGTTTATTATTTGTATTCAGGTTATATTGTTTTCCATCACTCTTTTTGCTCAAACCGAGCAGGTAAATCAATATGTGAAAACATGGAGAATCTCGGAACAGTTTGCTAAAGTAGATTCGTTTCACGTTGATACACTACATCTTAATTATCAGGATGCTAACCCGATTGACCGATTTAGTATAGCCAATTCATATAATGGAAATTTGGGCTCGCCGATTCAATCAAAATTGTATTTTAATAGACCTGAAGTAAATGATTTTATTTTTTCGAATGCTTATTCTCCCTATATGATGAATGTGGAGAATGCGACATTTTATAATACAAAATCTCCATTCAGTAATTTGAATTATACATCAGGCGGAACAACTTACAGAAAAGAAGATAATATCAAATTCTTATTCACAGTTAATACGAATAAGAAATTTAATTTTGGTACGACACTCGACTATATTTATGCCAGAGGAGAGTACGAAAATCAGGCTGTAAGTAAATTTTCTGGCTCATTGTTTGGTAGTTACAATGGCAAGCATTATACAGCTTATGGTATAGTTACTACGAATAGTTTAAGTAATTTTGAGAATGGTGGACTGAAGGAAGTTAAAAATGGAATTAACCCGGAGAATGTGGCTACCATGATCATTCCTGTAAGCATGGAAGGATATTCCAAATTTAAACAAAAACAGATTTATTATAATCATCAGTATACCATTGGTATTGAACGGGCTAAAAGAATAAATAAAGATTCAGTACGAATGGATTATGTGCCTGTAACCCGCTTTGCTCATACTTTTAAATATGACGATGTGCGGAAACGCTACTATGAAAACACGATTGATACAACCTATTATAAGAATACTTATTTCAAGACTCTGAAACAGACCAACGATACTTCTGCTTTACGAACTTTTAAAAATAATTTTTCTATAAGTATGGAAGAGGAGTTTAATAAATGGATGAACTTTGGGCTGACTGCTTTTGTAGAAAATGAAATGCAAAAATACACTTTTAATAGAGATACACTGGTAAATAGTGTCTCTAAATCAACAACTAAAGTGGGTGGAATTCTTTCAAAAGAGCGAGGTCAACGTTTTCGTTACAATGTACTTGGCGAATTGAGTTTAATAGGGTACAAAGCAGGTGATTTTAGAATTGAAGGTACAATGGGTGGTTTCTTTAAGCTGTGGAATGATAGTATTTCGCTGATTGCCAATGGATTTATTCGAAGTGATAAACCTTCATTTTTCTTAGAATCATATAATTCGAATCATTTTAGATGGGAGAATCATTTTGCCAGTACTTATCGCACCCATGTTGGTGGCACTTTTTCTATCCCTACCCGTTCATTATCTATAAATGTAGGTGTTGAGAATATCACACAACTTATCTATTTCAATTCGGAAGGTTTGCCGGATCAGCATTCGGGTAATGTACAGGTTATTGCATTGAATTTAAAACAAGACTTTCATGTAGGAAAGTTTACGCTCGAAAATAATATTGTGTATCAGTTAAGTTCTCAGGCTGACGTTTTGCCTTTGCCAACGCTGACTCTTTATCATAACTTGTATTATGATGATAAATGGTTTAGTGTGTTGAGTATGCAATTGGGCGCAAGTGTTCGTTATAATACTGCTTATTATGCACCTAAGTATATGCCTGCTACTGGGCAGTTTTATACGCAGTCGGACGTAAAAATCGGTAATTTCCCTGTTGTGAATGTGTATTTAAACTTTCATTTAAAACGTACCCGCGTTTTTGTTGAGTACTATCATTTAAATCAGAAGTTTATGAAAACGGCCTATTTCTCGATGCCTAATTACCCGATAGATCCTGCTATCGTAAAAACTGGTATCTCATGGAACTTTTATGATTAAATGAAAAATTTCTACATTTATCAATTGTATAATAAGTGGTTCTTTTGAACTGAATTGTTTTTTTATAATCTTGAAATGAATAAGAAACTAAAAACGGGAATCTCGATTGGTACGCTAATTCTGCTTATCTGCATCTTTTTTCTTTTTAAGCATGTGCATCAACAAAAGCATGATTTAAGAGGGATAATTGAATCGGGTAGGCTTACGGTAGTGACTGAAAGTAGCAGTTCCGGACTTTTAGTAAATGAGGATAAAGTTTCGGGTTTTCAGTACGAAATAATCAAAGCATTTGCCGATACATTAGGTGTGGAGCTCGTTGTTACCGAACAAAACGACATGAAAAAATGTGTCGAAGGACTTAAAAATGGTGATTATGACCTCATAGCTAATTTTATTCCTACTACCACTCAATGGAAAAAAGAGTTACTCTATTCCGATCCGATATTTACCTCGCATCAAGTGTTGGTTCAGCATATGATTTCTGATTCGAGCAAAGTAAATGTGCTTGCCAAACAAACTTTGTTGGCTAATGATACCGTTTATATCGCAGCCAATTCGCCGAATAAAATTCTGCTGGAACATTTATCAAACGATATTGCAGCTCCTATTCATATTATTGAAATGAAAAATATGAATGCCGAAAGACTCATCCGTCTAGTGGCCGAAGGAAAAATAAAGAATACGATTTGTGAGGTTCAACTGGCTGAGAAATTCAAGAATCAGTATGGAAATATTGATATTGAAATGCCAATAGGCTTTTCGCAGCAGCAGGTTTGGGCTGTTCCAACCAAGTCGACCAAATTACTCGAAAAGCTGAATACATTCTTATACGATTTTGTAGGTAGCTCCGATTATTGGAAAATATACAGTAAATATTATTAATGAATCATTGGTCGGAAGTACTTGATTACCAATGAACGCAATAGACTAAATTATGCCACTAAATATACCATTTACTTTGCCGGCAGTAGATGTTCTTCGTGAAGAGAATATTTTTGTAATGGACTCGGAACGTGCTTCTACTCAAGAAATTCGTCCGCTTAAAATTGTGATATTGAACTTAATGCCGGTGAAGATAACCACCGAAACTGATTTGATTCGCTTACTGTCCAACTCACCACTGCAGATTGAAATCGATTTTTTGCATATGGAAAGTCATACTTCAAAAAATACACCGATTGAGCATCTGATGACTTTTTATAAGAGTTTTGATGAGATTAAGGAAAGTAACTATGATGGTATGATTATTACGGGTGCTCCGGTAGAATTACTTGAATTTGAGGAAGTAAATTATTGGTCGGAAATAACAACCATTTTTGATTGGGCAAAAACGCATGTTACTTCAACTCTGTTTATTTGTTGGGCAGCTCAGGCGGGATTGTACCATCATTATGGAATTAATAAATATCCACTTAACGCAAAGATGTTTGGCGTTTTTGAGCATATGAAGTTTGAAAAGCATAATCCAATTTTCCGTGGATTTGACGATGTGTTTTATGTACCTCATAGTCGGCATACCGAAGTGCGTGCAGAAGATATTCGCCGTGTACCGGAATTGACCTTGTTATCCGAATCGCCCGAAGCAGGTGTATATCTTGTAATGGCACGCAATGGTCGTGAATTCTTTGTTACAGGTCACTCCGAATATTCACCGGATACTTTGAACACCGAATACAAGCGTGATGTTGCAAGAGGATTAGATATCAATTTGCCTAAAAATTATTATCTGAACGATGACCCGAACAATGAGCCGCTGGTTCGTTGGCGCAGTCATGCCAACTTAATGTTCACCAACTGGTTGAACTACTTTGTTTATCAGGAAACTCCATACGATTTGACGAAGATTCACTAAACCCCTAGCCCCTGAAGGGGAACTAAGTATGTGTTGTTAATAACACATAATAATAAAAATGAAATTGAAATTGAAATCAAAAAATACAACAGACAATACTAATTTAATTCCCCTTCAGGGGTTAGGGGTAACTTCTTGTTCTCCTTTAGGGGTTAGGGGTATCGAACTTCTCTCTCCTGCTAAAAATCTAGAATGTGGTTTGGCGGCTATTAATCATGGGGCTGATGCCGTGTATATCGGTGCATCACAGTTTGGAGCGCGTGCTGCAGCCGGAAATTCGATAGAAGATATTGCCACTTTGGTGCAGTATGCCCATCAGTTTCGTGTAAAGGTGTTGGTGGCATTGAATACAGTGCTGACCGACGATCAGTTACCAGATGCTGAAAAGTTGATTTGGGAGATCTATAATACAGGAGCCGATGCTCTGATTATTCAGGATATGGGCATTTTGAAACTGAATTTGCCGCCAATAGCACTTCATGCAAGTACGCAAACCGATAACCGGACAGTGGAAAAAGTTCGCTTTTTGCAGGATGTTGGTTTTTCGCGTGTGGTGATGGCTCGGGAGCTTTCGTTGAAACAAATTTCTGAAATTTCTTCTCAAACGAATGTTGAGCTGGAAGCTTTTGTCCACGGTGCTTTGTGTGTGAGTTATAGCGGTCAATGCTATATGAGTCAGGCAAATTGTGGACGAAGCGCTAATCGTGGTCAATGTGCGCAGTATTGCCGTTTGCCTTATCATTTGGTGGATGCAGATGATAACGTATTAGTGAAGAATAAGCATTTGCTTTCCTTAAAAGATTTAGATCAGTCCGATTCGTTGGATGAGATGATGGAAGCGGGAGTGACTTCGTTTAAAATTGAAGGACGATTGAAGGATGTAGATTATGTAAAAAACATCACTTCCTTTTATCGTAAAAAATTAGATGTAATTTTGGAAAACAATCCCCGTTTTCAGCGTGCATCTGCAGGAAAAACGACCATTTTATTTGAACCGAATCCTGAGAAAAGTTTCCGTCGTGGTAATACTGATTATTTTTTACACGATCGTGAAGCTAATATTGTTCAGCAAGATACCCCTAAATCGCTAGGTGAGCCGATAGGCAAAGTGACGTATATAGGTCGCAACTTCTTTGAAGTTCAGAATGGAACGCTGTTGAATAATGGTGATGGGCTTTGTTTTGTAAATAAGCATGGTGATTTGACCGGATTTAGGGTAAACAGAGTAGAGCGAAAGCAAATATTTCCGGCGGAGATGCCTAAGATAACGCATGGTGTTATGCTGTACCGTAATCAGGATCAGGCTTTTGAAAAAATACTGAAGGGTAAAACTTCCGAACGAAAGATAGCACTTCATGTTGTGTTTAAAGAAACATCTGTTGGTTTTTCGATTCTGTTGACGGACGAAGAAGGAATTTCAAGCATTTTCGAAGTCGGATGCGACAAACAGCCTGCTCAAAAGCCGGATGCTGTAAATGATAATATAAAGAACCAACTCTCTAAACTAGGAAATACTATTTATGAGGCTGCTGATGTTCAGATTGAAATAAATGCTCCCTGGTTTTTTCAGGCTTCGCAATTAAGCGAATGGCGTCGATTGGCCATAGAGAGGTTGGATGAGGTGAGAGCAGCTGCCTATGTTCGTGAATTGAAACATGAAGCGAAGCCTGCAACCTTCACGACTACGCAATTATCTTATTTGGGAAATGTAACCAACAAGTTGTCGGAGGAGTTCTACCATGAGCATGGTGTGGAAGATGTGCTGCCGGGTTTCGAGGTGAAAGCAGAGGAAGGTGTGCCTTTGATGTATTGCAAACATTGCATTAAATATAGCATGGGTTGGTGCCCGAAAGAAGGCTATAAAGCTACGTTTAAAGAGCCCTTGTACCTAAGAAATAATGATCAGGTATATCAACTGACTTTTGACTGTAAGGCTTGTGAAATGAGGATTAGTAAGACTGATGCATTTATTTGAAATTTTCCGTCATGCTTACAATAAATAAAGAATTCCGATTAACCCATTTGTTGGCTTAATCGGAATTCTGTTTTTAGGGATACCTAATTTATTTGTTTTTGATAGCTTCCACAATTTTAGCTTCCAGTTCAGCCGCTAACTCAGGATTGTCTTTTACAAGTGTTTTAGAAGCATCACGTCCCTGAGCCAGTTTGGTTTCACCGTAGCTGTACCACGAACCGCTCTTTTTGATAATGCCGTATTCTACACCAAGGTCAATGATTTCGCCTGTTTTAGAAATACCTTCACCAAACATAATGTCAAATTCAGCTTTACGGAAAGGTGGTGCAACTTTGTTTTTTACCACTTTCACACGGGTTTGGTTACCAATTACCTCATCTCCATCTTTCAACTGACCAATACGGCGAATATCCAAACGAACAGAAGCATAGAATTTCAAGGCATTACCACCGGTAGTTGTTTCAGGGTTACCAAACATAACACCAATTTTTTCACGCAATTGATTGATGAAAATACAAGTAGTGTTAGTTTTGTTGATATTGGCAGTCAGTTTACGCAGTGCTTGCGACATTAAACGTGCTTGTAATCCCATTTTCGAATCACCCATGTCGCCTTCCAACTCTGCTTTTGGAGTCAAAGCGGCTACCGAGTCAATCACCACAATGTCGACAGCAGAAGAACGAATCAATTGATCGGCTACTTCCAGCGCTTGTTCACCATTGTCGGGTTGTGAGATAAGTAATTCTTCGATATTTACCCCTAATTTTTCGGCATAAAAACGGTCGAAAGCATGCTCTGCATCGATAAATGCTGCAATACCACCGGCTTTTTGTGCTTCGGCAATGGCGTGAATGGCCAAGGTTGTTTTACCGGATGATTCCGGTCCGTAGATTTCAATTACACGTCCGCGGGGATAGCCACCTACGCCCAAAGCCACGTTTAATCCAACCGATCCGGTTGAGATGAATGACACTTCTTCCACATGGGTGTCGCCCATTCTCATGATGGTTCCTTTCCCGTGGTCTTTGTCAATTTTGTCCATTGCCAATTGCAATGCTTTTAGTTTGTCTGAGGTAGGTGATTTTACCTCTTCTGCGGTTTTAGCCATAATTGTATAGTTTTATTTTTATTTATTTGTTTAATATTTGTTCAGATAAATGTTCGTGCCAATGTTTGTTGTTACAAAGATAAACATTTTTCTAATTCAGCACTTCTAACTTTGCAAACTTCAACAATAAAGATTTTCGACCTTTCTCGCCAAAGTCAATGTCAGCTTTCTCATTTCCATCCACAGTGCTTGTTTCCAATACTTTACCAATGCCAAACATGCTGTGTTTTACGAATGCACCTACCGGAATTGAACTATTTGTTGTTGGAATTTTAGTTTCTTTTGTGCTTTCAATTTTTACCAATCGTTTGGGTATTGGAGCCGTGAAATTATCATCAATCACCGGTTTTGAAAACGCCAGTTTGTTGAACCGGTTGCGTTCAATTTCTACATCATCGTCCCAGTCACCAATGCGGGCTTGTTTTGGTTTTGCCTCAACGGGCATATCCAAAAATTGCTCGTCGATATCTCTTATAAAACGGCTTGGATTCGAAAAGTTTGTCTTCCCGTTTTTAAACCGGGATTTGGAATAACTAATAAAACAACGTTCTTCGGCACGAGTTATGGCTACGTAAAAAAGTCTGCGTTCCTCTTCCAGTTCTCGTTCGCTCTGTGTGCAAAAGGGAGAAGGAAAGAGTTCTTCTTCCATCCCGACAATAAAAACGGCTTTAAATTCCAGTCCTTTCGCGGCATGAACGGTCATGAGTGTTATTTTGTCTTTGTCCGTTTCTTTATCCGTGTCCTGATCAGTAAGCAGTGAAATTTCCGCCAAATAATCGGGGAGTAGTGCAATGCTTTCGCCGGCTTGCTGTTTTGCTTCACAGAATTCGTGAATTGCCTTGAGCAACTCTTGCACGTTTTCCTGTTTGCTCATGTTTTCGGGCGAGCGGTCGATATAAGTATCGCTGATGACTCCGGTTGTTTTCACAATACTATTGACCAGATCATAGGCGTTTTGCGTTGGAACTTGCTCTGCAAAAATGTCAATCATAGCCCTGAACTGAGCCAGTTTATTAGCTGTACCTGCATTTACTGCTAAATTGTATTTTAGCATATCGTTCAATACATCCCATGCGCTTACTGCATGAAGTTGTGCGCAGTCAATCAGCTTATTGACGGTTGTTTCGCCAATACCACGAGCCGGATAATTGATAATTCGCTTCATTGCTTCCTCATCGTTTGGGTTACAAATCAATCGGCAATAAGCAATTACGTCTTTAATTTCCTTCCGTTGGTAAAACGACAAACCACCATAAATTCGATAAGGTGTATTTTGTTTGCGTAAGGCCTCTTCCATAACCCGACTTTGCGAGTTGGTACGATATAAGATGGCAATATCCTGAAAGCGATAATTCTGTGAGTGACGCAAATCTGCAATGTTGTTTGCCACCACGAAACCTTCTTCGTAATCAGTGAAAACACTTAGTATTTTTATCGGTTTGCCAACCTCTTTTTCGGAGAAGACCGTTTTCTTTATTTGCTTCGAATTTTTGTCAATCAAACTATTTGCAGCATTGACAATGGTTTTTGTTGAACGGTAGTTTTGTTCCAGTTTAAATACCTGCGCATTTTTGTAGGTGTTTTTAAACTGAAGAATATTATCAATATTTGCTCCACGAAAAGAGTAAATACTTTGTGCGTCATCGCCTACCACACATATTTTTTCGTGCAGTTCAGCCAGCTTTTTTACAATCAGATATTGTGCAAAGTTCGTGTCCTGGTACTCATCTACCAAAATGTATTTGAATATGTTTTGGTATTTATTTAAGATGTCGGGATGATTGCGAAACAGCACATTGGTTTGCAATAATAAATCATCAAAATCCATAGCATCCGCTTGTTTACAACGGTTACAATAAATTTTGTAAATGTCTTTTATCAATGGAACGCGCGAAGCATTGTCGGCTTTCAGCAAATCGGTATTTCCCAGATAAGCATCAGGCGTGATAAGGTTGTTTTTAGCATACGAAATGCGCGACTGTACTACTCCATGTTTATAGAGTTTATCGTCCAGTTTCATCTCTTTTACAATACTTTTTACCAAGCTCTTTGAATCAGCCGAATCGTAAATGGTAAAGTTTTTTGAGTAGCCAATGTACTCTGCTTCCGAACGCAGAATGCGAGAGAAAATGGCGTGAAAAGTACCCATCCAAAGGTAGCGGGCTGTGTTTATGCCCACCATATCGGCAATACGTTCCTTCATTTCACGGGCAGCTTTGTTGGTAAAGGTAAGTGCCAGAATGGAGCCGGGAGCCATGCCTGTTTGTAATAAATAAGCTATTTTGTAAGTCAATACGCGCGTTTTTCCCGATCCGGCACCGGCTATTACCAGCGAAGCACCATCGGTATAAGTAACCGCTTGTTGTTGACTTTCGTTGAGTTCTTTTAAAAAAGGAAAATCCATTTTATGTTGAATCGATAAATTGTTGTAAATGATTTTGAAAAAGCTTGAACACATCAACTCATTGACATGTTTACGCTATATCTTTCTGTCTGCAAAGTTAGCAAATTCATCCGTTGATTACGAAAATAGTTTTCAACAACTTGTATTTTGACAAAAAGGACTAACTTTGCGCGCCAAATGCCGATTTGTTTAATATTGGCACTGCGCAATATCAAAACTGTTTGACTAAGATGGAAGATTGATTACCAGTCTGTTTCTTGTTATCTTTCAGACTTGTAATTCATTATGTGTAACTAAAATTGTATGCAAAAGATTAGTAATTTTATATTGAAATCTCTCGGATGGAAATTTGTAATCACAGTGCCAGAGCCGCCCAAAAGTGTAATTTGCATTGCTCCACACACCAGCAACTGGGATTTTTTTGTTGGACAACTATCCTATTGGGCATTAGGGCGTAAAGCTTCATTTTTGATGAAGAAATCATGGTTTTTCTTTCCTCTGAACTATTTTTTTGGAGCCATTGGAGGAGTTCCTATTGATCGGTCGAAACGAACAACCGTAACGGATCAAATGGCCGAAGAGTTTGACAAAAGAGAAACTTTTCATTTAGCCATAACACCTGAAGGTACCCGAAGTTTGGTGAAGAAATGGAAAATGGGATTTTATTATATAGCTGTAAAAGCGAATGTGCCTATTCAGCTGGCTTATTTCGATTATGCAAAAAAGGAAATGGGTATAACCAAAGTGTTTTACCCAACGGGTGACGAGAATGCCGATTTGAAAGTGATACAAGATTACTATCAGGATGTGACGGCTCGTAATCCCGATAATTTTCATCTTCAAGATTAAATAAATAGGTTAACATGTAAGTGGATTCACAACTTTATGATTTAAATAACTGTTCAACCATTATACAAATCAACCATTACACCTATACGAATGCGTATTTCACTTATTCAAGATGTTATCTTCTGGGCCGATAAGGCTGCTAACCTCCAAAAAACAGCCGATCAACTGGCTGCTTTGGCCGGACAAACCGATCTTGTGGTGTTGCCCGAAATGTTTACTACCGGTTTTTGTACGGGTAAAATTCATTTGGCCGAAACAATGGACGGTGAAACGGTGCAAACACTCAAGGCATGGGCAACAAAATATAAACTGGCCATTACCGGAAGTTTTATTGCTACTGAGAACGGACTAAATTACAACAGGGCATTTTTTGTTTTTCCCACGGGTGAAATGGTTACGGCCGATAAGCGTCATTTATTCACCAAAGGTGGTGAACACAAACATTTCACAGGCGGTGATAAACGAATGATTGTCAATTATTGCGGGTTCAATATTTGTGTGATGGTGTGCTACGATGTTCGTTTCCCGGTGTGGACGCGCAATGTAAACAACGAATATGATCTATTGATTTATGTTGCTAATTTCCCTGAGCGTCGCATCGTCGACTGGGATATTTTACTGCAGGCTCGTGCTATTGAGAATCAGGCTTACGTGTGTGGTGTGAACAGGATAGGGGTGGACGGGTTAGGTATTGACTACAACGGACATTCCACTTTGATTGACTTTAAAGCCAGTACGATATTGCAATTCCCCGAGAATGCGACCTTTATTCAAACTTTTGATCTGCAACAGGAACCACTACAACGGTATAGGGAAAGATTCGCGGTATGGAAAGACGCTGATGCGTTTGATATTAAATAGCATAACTGTCCCGTATTCATTATCAACCATAATCTCAGGATTGTTTTCTTTTATAAAATTCTGGGTCATGTTTTACAAAAGTGACGTAAGAAAATGAAAATGTTAGATAATATTTTCATTTTCTTAGGTCACTTTTCTGAAATTATATATCATATTTCCCAAATCTTAGCTACGATTATGTAAATATTAGGTCATTCTTGACAAATCTTAGCTAGGACCAACCAAATCTTATGTCATTCTTACTTCATCTTAGCTCAGATTGACTCAATCTTGTATCATTCTTGGGGAATCTTAGCTAAGGCTAACTAAATCTTACGTCATTTTTACTGCATCTTAGCTAAGATTGACTCAATCTTGTATTATTCTTACTTCATCTTAGCTATGGTTTTATAAATCTGATATCATTCCTGGTGAATCTTAGCTAAGATTTCATAAATCTGACCTAATATTTGGCAAAAAGTAGCTATGTTTTCCAGTTACGGAGGTTATTTTCGGTTTGTTTAGGTAAGCGAGCGATGCTTTGTAATGCTCTGTTTTCAATGAGTAAAATTGAGAGGGACGGTTTTAGTGGCTCGTAACTTGTAATTTGGAATCACTTGCTTGTGAATGAATGCGTAAAGAGGGCTAATTGAGAATGTGTGGTGGTTTACTGTTTTTCTGTCAGATACTTCCAGTAGCGTTGGGGCATGTGTTGCCGTTGAAGCTTTAGGTTGATGCGTTCTTTGATGGTCATCGATTTGAAATAACCCTTCCATAGTTCCTGAAACAGTTTTTCATCTTCTGCCATTCGTTTTTCGTCCAGCTTGCCCTCAGGGAAGAGGTCGTGGCTATCGAGCGTCATTTCGGTAACGGTTTTCATATCGTAATAATAGCCGTAGTTACGTTTGGTATCGTAGATGATCCATTTCTGGTCGGCAAAGCGGTCGGTGAAATGATCTAGAGTGAGTGGCAATGAGTTGTGGTCGGGCGATACGGGAGCAAAAAAGATATCGTCGGCTGCTTTTTGGAAACGCACAAGTTCTATTAATCGACACTTTTCTTTGTTTACTTTCTGAGCCACGTTGCGCATTTGCAACACATCATCGTCGGCAAAATTCATTTCTATAGAGTGCTTGCTGTCAAGTGCCTTACGAATGTAGCGAAAAATCAACTCGTCGCTTCCCGCCAGTTCTGACATCCATACGTAGGAGAGCATGTTTCGGGTGATGGGTGAAAGCTTTTTTACCAAACCTTTCCAAACGCGACCGGACTTCTCCTCATCAGTCACTACTGTGTAACTCTCGTCCACAAACAAAGGCTCAAGTTCCTCCAGTCCCAACAGTTTGCCGGGGAAAGTCTTGCGGTTGTACGCATCGAATACGGCTGTTAGTAAGCCTTCGAAAGTTTTATCGTAGTGGAAGATAATCATAAAGTAGAAAGACCCCTAACCCCTAAAGGGGGACAAGAGTGAGTTACGAGAATTATTTAAATTGAAACTGATTCCTCAAATTAAGCAGAATAATATCAGACGAAACTAATCCAATTCCCCTTTAGGGGTCAAACAATAAAGATAATTGTTGCCTGTTATCTTTTCCTTTAGCCATTTTTTTCTCAGTGAGCAATCGTCGTACATATTCGGGTGAAGTGTCATTAACGTTAAAAGCTGCCAGTTCGTTGCAAGTAATAAAATACTGTGCTTTTTTCAACGAAACGCCCATTTTTTTCAAGGATTCGGAGTTTAAGCGACTGTATCGGCGGGTAACAACAATCAGTTTTGCCGATTTTACACCAATGCCAGGGATACGAAGTATCTGCGAATAATCGGCTTTGTTGATATCCACCGGAAAATGTTCGGGGTGACGTAACGCCCATGCTAGTTTCGGGTCTATTTCTAAATCGAGATTAGGGAACTTATCGTCGACTATTTCATCTACTTTGAACTCATAAAAACGCATCAGCCAATCGGCTTGGTACAACCGATTTTCGCGTACCAACGGTGGTTTGACGAGTGCCGGTAGTCGGTTGTCATTCGTTTTTATGGGGATGTAGCCCGAGTAATATACCCGTTTCAGACTAGGTTGTTGATACATCGAAGCCGATATGTTGAGTATCTGCTTGTCGCTGTCGTCGGTAGCGCCAATAATCATTTGAGTACTTTGTCCGGCGGGTGCAAACCGTGGTGCCGAATTAAACTTTCGTCGTTCCTCGCCACTTTCCAGTACTCCTTGCTGAATATAGAGCATCGGAGCAAAAACGCTTTTATGATCTTTCTCCGGAGCCAGCATTTTCAGGTTTTCTTCCGTTGGAATTTCAATGTTTACACTTAATCTGTCGGCATACAGCCCGGCTTCGCGTACCAGTTGTTCGCTGGCTCCGGGGATGCTTTTCATGTGGATGTAACCATTGTAGCGATGTACCGTGCGCAATTGTTTCAGCACCCGTACCATTCGCTCCATAGTATAATCGGGATTATTGATAACTCCTGAGCTGAGAAACAATCCTTCAATATAGTTACGGCGATAAAATTCGATGGTGAGTTCCACCAATTCTTCTACCGAAAAAGTGGCGCGTCGGATATCATTTGTTCTACGGTTGATACAATAAGCACAGTCGTAAATACAGTAATTGGTTAGCATTATTTTAAGAAGCGATACACAGCGACCGTCCTCGGTGAAGCTATGGCAAATGCCCCAACCGGCTGTGCTGCCAATGCCACCCGGAGTGTTTTTCCGCGTGGTACCGCTGGATGAGCACGAAACATCGTACTTTGCCGACTCAGCCAGTGTTTTAAGTTTTTCGAGGATTTCTTCTTTCATGCTATGCAAAGTAACGGATTTTGAGCGAGAAAAGAGGATGGATAATCATTAAAACTTAGTGGGTGTTGATAAGTTTTGACTGTTGAGATTATAACATTTGTCTTGTTTGATTGAAAGATTATTTTGTTGTTGATTATTACTATATATCAATTGTGTAAATCAAGAAATGAGTTTATTTACTAAAAAGCTTGAAGAATCAATAAGTAGAATTGGGAGATAACACAAAAGCACAACCAATCGGTTGTGCTTTTGTATTATAATTCGATTGCTATGAAAATCAGGTATTACTGCTTGATTAGGTTCAAAAAGAAAACATCGTTTTCGCGAATGTTCATTTCCCTCGAAAACAGACCATTCGCTTTTACTGTCACCTTTTCTTTTGAAACAGCCGAACCGTCATTTTGTTTCTTTATTTGTTCTACCTGCTGTTTACTAAGTTGGTTTGGCTTGTTCATTGCCAGATAGGTAGAATATGCATCGTTTACTTTGTAACCTACTTTGTATACTTCAAGTATGTAATTTCCGGCAGGAATACCAGACAGGTTTACTTTTACTTTTCCTTTCGACTTGGCCGGTAAATCACGTACGTAATAAACCTGATTGTTGACCGAATCGCCCGGATGTGTATTGGTAAAATCCCATAATAGCACCTGAACATTTCCTTTTGTATTTTTGCATGCCCATGAAGTAGAATCGGTATTTATCAATTCGGTATTACCCAGTTTATTCATGTACTTGAAAGAATAAAAAGAAGGTTTGTTGATGCCTTGTGTATTCAACAATCCAAATCCACCATGGAAGGGAGTGAATCGAGGTCCGGCTTCTTCAAATATATCGGTGAATACCCAATATGACATAGAATTTGCGGCATTACCTACTTGTTTGATTTTTTGTAATACATAAGCTGCCTGGTGATAGCTATCGTGAATCGGGTCGGAAGGAGTGTAAGATGAACTCCATTCGGTATAATGAAGTGGCAAATTTGGCATTGGTGAATTCGTAATTTGTTTACGTGAATTTAAAATGTCACCACTTACACCTATTGGGCTTTTGTCGAGAATAGTTCCTGTTGTGCCATATTCGTCCAGATAACCTTGTTTCACTCCATAGGTATGTGTACTTACAAAATCAAGCGGAAGTTGGTTCTTACTACAGAAATTTATCATTTCAGGTACCCATGCTGCACCGGCAGTAGCAGGACCACCCACACGATATTCGTTGTTTACCGCTTTAATAGATTTTACACTGTATTTGTATAACTTGAAATATTCTTCTTGTGTCCCAGACCAGAAACCGTTTAAGTTAGGTTCGTTCCAGACTTCAAAGTACCATGTTTTTACTTCGTTTGCTCCATAACGTTCGGTGAAGTGGAGTGTAAGATTCCGGATTAATTCTCCCCATTTATCATAATCTTTAGGAGGAGTAACATTTCCTCTCCACCAAAAAATACTTTGAGACCCACTGGCTAATGCACCCGGCATAAATCCTAATTCAACAAATGGTTTAATTCCGTTTTTTTGCAGGTAATCAAATAATACATCAATGTACTGATAATTGTATTCCGGTTTTCCGTTTTTATCTTCCCGGTAAACTCCCATGTCGTCGGTTAGTAATCCGTGCATACGGATATACTTAAAATCGCATTCTTTTTTGACATAGGCCAGCTGTTGTTGCCAGTCGGCGCGTAAACCTTCATTGGCACGACCGGCTCCAATACATTCCTTGAACATTGTATTGAAGGGTCCTTTGACTTTGTTGTAGTTGATACTGATGATTCGTTCGTGGGATGCAGTTTTGTTCTCCGGGTTGTTTTGTGCCAACACGGATAGTGATAAGAAACTAATTAACACGGTTAGTGTTGCAAATTTTGTTTTCATATTGTGTGATTATAAATTTAAGATTTACTTTTAACCCTCAAATGTAGACACTTTTTTTGACTTTTCGACAAAAGAAAGCGGTTTTTTTATGGCAAGCGGATCAGTATTCTGTGCTGTTTCAATTTTAGAAACAATGGTTGACATTACTCCCGTAGTTTTTTCGGTTGTCGTGAACCATGCTCCGTGAGCTTTTAGAATGATACGGTTAATTTATGCGACTAAACCGGATGTCAGTAATCAGAATTAAATTCAACAAGCTCCATGGGGGGCTTGTTGAATTTGATTCTGATTTAAGTTTTACCTGTATGCCGGTAACCTGTTCGTTTTGGATGGTACATTCCGATTCAGGAACCAGCGATAGCATGCTAACTTTAATTGTAGTTTAAGTTCAGCAGGCTCTTTAGTGGTGCTAACTATTTTAAATCAAAAGCAATTTTACCTTTGATATCATCCGATGCTGCACCAAGAAGCACTTCGAATTTGCCGGGTTCAGCCACCCATTGGTGTTTTGTGTCATCGAAAAACTGCAAGGCTTCTTTGTTGATGGTGAAGGAAACTTTTTGCTCTTCTCCCGGATTTAGTTCTACCTTTTTGAAGTCTTTCAGCTCTTTTGCCGGTCTTGGTAAGGATGATTTTTTATCGCTGATGTATAGTTGAACAATTTCCGATCCCTTGACTTTCCCGGTGTTCTTAAGCACCATGGAGACTGTAATGGTTTCATTGTTTGTCATTTCTTTTTTGTCGGCACTGAAGTTTTTATAGGTAAAGGTGGTATAACTCAATCCATGACCGAACGCAAAAAGCGGTTTTATGCTTTGTTTTTCCACCCAACGATAACCAACAAAAATGTCTTCCTTATACGTTTCGTTTTTCCCATCACCGGGATAAGCACCAAGAGCCACTGCTCCGTTATCTTTGAGGTTGACGGGGAAGGTAATCGGTAATTTTCCCGAAGGATTCACTTCGCCAAGCAATACTGATGTAATTGCATTTCCGGCCTCGCTGCCTCCGTACCATCCTTCTACGATAGCCGGAACATCTTTTGCCCAGGGCATTGCTACAGCGTTTCCGCTTATAAGAACAACCACGGTGTTTGCATTGACTTTTGTAAGTGCGCTGATCAGTTCGTTTTGTTCGTAAGGTAATGCGTATCCGGTTCTGTCGCCGCCTTCGCAGTCCTGATTTCCATTTTTATTAAGTCCACCGAAAAAGAGTACTAAATCAGCTTTTGCGGCTTCTTTAATGGCGTCAGCACGGAGTTCGGCATAATTTACCACTTCGGTGCTTGTTTTTCCTTCTATATATTCGGGACTTTTATAACCGGCTATATAACTTATGCTTGCTTTATTACCAATGCGCGATTTAAGTCCTTCTAATGGCGAACATTCATATTTGGCTTTTAGTGATGAACTACCACCTCCTACAGTCATTTTTTTTACAGCGTTTTCGCCAACGATTAATATATGTTTTGCTTTAGAGAGATCTACAGGCAGGATGTTTTTCTCGTTCTTTAACAAAACAATTCCTTCCTGAGCGATCTTGAGTCCGGCAGCTGCATGTTCAGGTGTGGCGAATGAACCGAAAGGTCTGTTTGCACTCATGGTAGTTCTGAAAATCATTCGCAAAATATTTCGGACTTTAGCATTTAGCTCCTCTTCTTTTACGTCTCCGCTCTTTAGAAGTTTGAGAAAAGGTTCCGCCAGATAATAATTTTTATAGGCATTACTTTCTCCCCAGGTCAAGCCATTGGTCCAGCTGCCAAATTCCAGGTCCAACCCATTGTAAATGGCTTCTTTGGTATTGTGTGCACCTCCCCAGTCGGAAATAACTACTCCATCAAACCCCCATTCTTTACGAAGGATATCATTAAGCAGATATTCATTGTGGCAGCAGTGTTGATTTTTATATTGATTGTATGATCCCATGATGGACCAGGCTTTTCCTTTTTGAACTGCGGCTTTAAAAGCCGGTAAATAGATTTCATATAATGCCCGGTCGCTTACATTTACATTAATAATGTCCCGGTCGGTTTCCTGATTGTTCAATGCATAGTGCTTTACACAGGCAGCAACTCCATTCTGTTGAACTCCTTGTATGTAAGGTACTACCATGGTTGATGCCAGATAAGGATCTTCGCCCATGTACTCGAAATTTCGTCCATTTAAAGGGGTTCGGTAGATGTTTACTCCGGGACCCAGCAAGACGTTTTTGTTTCTGTAGCGTGCTTCTTCGCCGATTGATTTTCCATAAAGAGAAGACATGGTTGGATTCCAGGTTGCAGCCAGACAAGTGAGAGCCGGAAAAGCAAAACACGAGTCATTCGTCCAGCCGGCATTACTCCATTGGTCCCATGAGATTTCTTCCCGGATTCCATGAGGTCCGTCGGTACACGATACTTCAGGAATTCCCAGGCGGGGTACTCCAGAAGAACTGAATTTAGACTGAGCATGACACATTGCTACTTTTTCTTCCAGTGTCATTCGTGAGAGAGCGTCTTCAATCCGGATTTCCACAGGTTTTGTAGCGTCTAAATAGACTGCTTGTGTGGATTGACCAAAAGACGAGATTGAAAACAACATACTGCTTAATACTGCAAATTGTTTAATACGGTTAATCATATAATTTATGTATTAGTTATTTGCAGCAAAGGTAATATGATAATTATTTGTCATTCAAATTATCATGTAACAAATGCTTTGGATTTTGTTGCACGAAATGGGTTGTTGCATATTCTTTTGGCGAAACACCATAGAAAAGCTTAAATGCGGTCGAAAAATGGGACATATTGATAAATCCTGTTCTATAGGCAACTTCGCTTATAGTAAAGCTTTTCTCGGCAAGTAATGCAGCTGCCTGCTTTAGTTTCACGGAGCGAATAAAGTCACCTGCCGATTGCCCTGTCAGTTCTTTTAATTTGCGGTGTAAATGAGCCCGACTCATGCCAATATTTTCAGCCAGCATTTCCACGTTTAGTGTTGGGTCTGAAATATATTCATTGATTATTTTAAGCGTTTTCTCCATTAAAATTTCATCGTTTGATTTCATATTAATCTTCACAATGTTCTCCTTTACTTGTTTTTCTCCTGCCAATTTGTTTTTTATTCGTTCCCTGTTGCCAATAAGATTACTTACTGTGCTGATCAGAAAATCAATGTTGAACGGTTTGCCAATGTAAGCATCTGCACCAATGTCCAATCCTTCAAGTTGGTCTTCGGTACTGTTTTTTGCTGTTAACAATACAATCGGTATTGAATAAATATTGATGTTGTTTTTTATCTTCCGGCATAAGGTAATACCATCCATTTCGGGCATCATTACGTCGCTAATAACAAGGTCAGGTTTTTCGGTCAGAATAAACTCCAATGCTTGTTTACCGTTGCTACATTCGCTAATTCGAAATTCATTGCTTAGTTCTTCTTTTATGTACTGTCGGATTTCATCTTCATCTTCCACAATCAAAACATGATATTTTGTTCTTGATTTCTTGGCTTTACTTGTTTTTTGGGCACCTGCTAATGTCTGGTCCATTGAGCTATGGCGAGCCAATGAAGTCAGATTCTCGTTGAGTTCGTTTGAGGTTTCTATTTCTATTTCTGATAAATGATTATGCCCTAATGGTAATCTGATGATAAAACGACTACCTTGTTCATCAGCTCTGTTTTCAGCCTTGATGGTCCCGTGGTGTAGTTTCACAATAGATCGCGATAAATGCAGACCAATGCCGGTGCCAAAACTCGATTCTGTTAAGCTGTTGTTAATCTGGTAAAATCGTTCGAATATTTGTTCTACCTTATCTTTATCTATACCAATACCATTATCGGTAATAGAAATCTCAAAGAAATCACTTAGAGGATAATCTACGCTGTTATCATGTCCGGTAGTCAAATTAATGGAGATGGTTCCTCCGTCGGGAGTGTATTTAAATGCATTGGAAACAATGTTGAGTAATACTTTATCGAAGTTATTTAAATCGACCCAAACTTTGAGCATATCTTTCGGGGATGTGAAGTTGAATGAAATGTTCTTGTTTTTTGCTGAGTAATCAAATACTTGCATTATATCTTTTATGAACCCGATTATGTCGGTTTCTCTAAAGTGCATCTCCATTAAGCCTTTCTCAATTTTCCGGACATCCATAAGTTGATTAATAAGCCTGAGAATGCGTTGTGCATTGCGGTACATCATTAGATATACTGGATGTTTTTCATTTTTTTCTGCGAGTAATTTTTCTAATGGACTTATGATAAGTGTCATTGGAGTGCGAATCTCGTGAGAAATATTGATGAAAAATTGTAATTTAGCTTCATTGAGTTGCTCTTTATGTTCCCTCTCAATCATTTCTTGCCGATGGTGAATCTGCGAAATGAGATACGTGGTAATATAATAAATTATAATGCAGATTATAATAATCCACAGGCAAGTTGCCCACCATGTTTGATACCAGGGAGGTGTAATAATAATTGTGATTGTTTTGACTGCCGAAATATTATTATAATCGCAGGCTCGTACTTTAAAGGTGTATTTCCCAGGACGGAGGTTTGAATATGTAACTTTATTTATTCCATAAGGAGTGTTAATCCATTCGTTTTTTAATTCCTCTATCATATACTGATAGTAAATACGTTCAGGGTTATTGAATTCCAAGGCTGAAAATTCAATGCTAAAGGTACTTTCATTGTGAGCCAGAGTGATTTTTTTCGTATCTGTAATTGGTTTTTTTGTAATCAATCTTCCTCCTGATTTATCTCCAACCTTTATCGATCTGTTAAATAGCAGAAAATCACTGATGATTACACTTAGAATTCTCTTACTCTCTGTTATTTCTTGTGGGTAGAATGCTGTAACTCCACTTGTTCCACCAAAGAATATCCTACCGTCTTTGCATTTAAATACAGCACCACGAGTAAACTCATTACCTTGCAAACCATCTGATGCATAGAAATTTACAAACTTATTTTTATTTACGATAAACTTGGAAATCCCCTGATGTGTACTAATCCAGATGTTTCCGCTATTGTCTTGAGCCAATCCACAAATAACATTGCTTGGCAGACCGTTTGATATTGTATATTTTCTGAAAGATTGTTTTCTCTTGTCAAAACACAATAACCCAACTGTTGTTCCGACCCATATTTGATTCTGTTTATCTTCAAGAAGTGTGAAAACTAAATATCCGGGTAATAGATTGTTCTTCCCCAAAAAGTTTACGAAGCTTTCTTTATTAGGTGAGTAGCACGTTAATCCACCCGAAGCACCTGTCCATATCAGGCCGCTATGATCCTGAATTATAGAATTAATACGGTTCAAAGGAAATACATTGTTTGATGTATTCTTTTTGCCTTCTTTGTTGAATTCGTAGAGAGTAATTTGTTTCGACTTTAAATTCATTTTATAAAGTCCTTTCCCATAAGTCCCAATCCATAGATTGTTACTGTTATCCTCCATTAGGGAATAAACTTTTTCGCTTTTATTTGTATTTCTCTCTTTATTCAAGCCTTTTACATATTCGCATTTTCCTGTGGACTTATTGACCTTTGCCAGACCGTTAAAATAGGACCCAACCCACAATTCATGGTTCGAATCTTCGCAAATGCACATTACCGTTTCTGGCATTGATGAATGACCATTTTTGGGAGAAAAGTGTTTCAGCAATTCTCCGCCTTTGTCAATTGCATACAGGCCATCGTTGTCAGTTCCGACCCACGTAATACCTTCATGATCTATGCACACGGATAAAACGCAACTCGAACCGATTGAATTTTTCCGAACCGATTTATATCCATAGTAATCAAATTTTTTGGAACTGCCAGGGACTAAAATTATTCCTTTTTCAAAGATGCCAAGCCATAGATTCCGATCCTTATCTTCAAGAATCGAATGAATTTTAGATTTTGAGAAGTCGAAAGATGTTGTGTTTATTTTGCTGTCTTTGAGTGTATTGGTTGATCTGTCAAATTCCTTGAGTCCATCACCATCGATACCTACATATAGCTTGTTTTGTCTGTCAAGTAACAGCGATTTTACTTTTAAGCGCGTGTTATTTTTATATCTTACAGGAATGAAACTTTTAGCGCCTGCTTTAAGCATATTTAGACCCTCGGTTAATGTTCCGACAAATAAATTACCGGAATTATCTTCGCATATTGCCGAAATATCTTCACCGGTAAGGCTCAGCGGTGAACAATAATTTTGAATTATGCCAGTCTTGGTCTGATAGCAAAAGACTCCTCGATCTTCGGTTGCTATCCATAAATTTGTTTTGGAATCTTCGAACAAGATGTTTATTAAATAGCAATTTGTCTTCTTCGAAAATTTTTCTTCGGCATTAAAAATTCTCTTTTGACTTCCTTTGTGCATAGAAAAGATACCTTGGCCTGAGGTAGAAATCCAGATATCCCCGTTTTTTCGTTTAATTATCGATGTAACGGCCGGCCATATCTTAGTCCTATTTAAACGTATATCCACATTGTCAAATGAATCGGTAGCCCGGTTGTAAACTTGGATTCCGCCTCCACACGCAACCCAAAGGCGATTTGAACTGTCTTCATAGAGCATTTTTACATAATTGTCCAGAATACTGGATTTGTCTTTATTATTATGCCTGTAAATAGTGAATTTATTTCCATCGAATTTGTTCAATCCATCTTCGGTTGCAATCCAAACAAATCCTTTGCTGTCCTGAAAAATGTTGTTTATTAGGCTGTTGGATAGTTCTTTGTCTGCTGAATAAAACTTCCCTGTCTGTGCTTGTAGCGTATGTCTTATTGCCACGAACAAAAGAAGGCATAGAATGAAAATGTGTTTTTTCATGAAAGAAAGTATTAGTAAAATACGTAATGATATCTGAAATGTATTAGTAGGCTTCGCAAAGATATAAAAAAACAACTTTTCCTAATGACTTTGATCATGTTTAATGACTTCTAAATTAGCATAAGAATGAGCAATGAGACATTTACCAAGGCATCTGTTTCAAAAAACAAAGTTGTGATATGTTTTGCTAATCTAATGATACAAATGGGCTGTATGTTTGAAAATAAGAATTTGTACGTTTGTGGTGATATGAACTTATGTTTAATCTTAAAATATTTATACGATGGAAATATGACAATTCAACTATTTATCAAATCTCTATTTTAATAAAGTATTATTAATAATTAATTTTCTATTATGAGAAGAACACAAATTTTTAAGCCAATATGGCTATTATTTTTATTATGTTTTATTCCGTTACACACATTTTCTCAAGCTTTATCTGTGAAGGGTGTGGTGACGAGTGTTACTGGCGAGGTATTACCAGGTGTCAATATTATTGAGGTTGGTACATCTAATGGCACTATCACCGATATAAATGGAAATTTTGTAATCAACGCTTCACCAAAAGCTGTATTAAAAATCACTTACATTGGTTATCAGACTCAAATGGTTAACGTAAGTAATGCGAAAAATCTGCGTATCCAATTAAAAGACGATACCAAGGTATTGAATGATGTTGTTGTTACCGCTTTAGGTATTAAAAGAGAGAAAAAGGCTCTTGGATATGCTGTAGACAATGTGGGTGGTGAAAGTTTGGTGAAAGCAAAATCGACTAACGTAATTAATTCGCTTGCCGGTTCTGTTGCCGGTTTGATTGTAAATCAAACAGCTTCGGGACCTTCAGGTTCAACAAGTGTATTATTAAGGGGTAATACTAGTTTAGCAGGAAACAATCAACCGTTGTATGTTATTGATGGACAGCCGATGGATAATACAAACTTTAATAGCGCTGGACAATTTGGAGGTTATGACTTAGGTGATGGTATATCAAGTATTAGTGCTGATGATATTGAAAATATATCAATACTAAAAGGACCTGCTGCAGCTGCACTTTATGGAAGTCGGGCATCGAATGGAGTGATTATGATCACAACCAAAAGAGCTGATCAAAAAGAGTCTTTTGGCGTTGAATTTAATAGTACAACTACAATTGACAAACAACTTTCCAAATTTGGAGATATGCAAAATATTTATGGTCAAGGTACAGGCGGGCAAATAAATGGTGGAGCAGATGCTACGAAAGATAAAGGAACTGTCAATACCAGTTGGGGGCCACGTTATGATTCAAAATTATATATAACTTCTTTTGATGGTGTTAGAAGACCATATACTCTGATTAATAATAATATTGCTGACTTCTTTCAGACAGGTATCACTTCAAACAATACATTAGCAATCAATACTTCGAAAGGAACAACTGGTATTCGTTTCTCATATAATGATATGAGAAACAGAGATATCACTCCTAATTCTAATATGTCTCGTAATTCATTTACAATTAGAACGAATACAAAGTTGCTAAAAAAAATTGACATAGATACTAAGGTTAATTATATTCACGAAAATGTACTTAACCGTCCCGCTCTGTCTGATAGTAGAGGTACTCTTGGTAAGAACTTAATGTCTTTGGCTGGAAATATTGATCAACAATGGCTAAAAAATAACAATGTAGATGCACAAGGTAATTACGTAGATTGGAACAATAATGATGTGTGGCATTTAAATCCATATTGGGTAGCTTATGAAAAAAAGAACACTTCGAAGAAAGATAGGCTTATAGCTTCTGCATCTGCAAACTATACTGTTACGGATGGTCTTAATTTTAAGGTGTCAGGAGGTACTGATATTAATTATTTCAGATTTGATGATTTTACTCCGGCAACAGATCCTGAATGGCCTACCGGGCATTGGAAAACAGATGATTATCAAAATAAAACTTATAATGTTGAAGCATTATTGAATTACAATAAAACATGGAATAGCATTTATTCTTTGAATGCTAACCTAGGCGGAAGTATATTTTCGGTAAACAATTTGACAACTTCTATCGAAGGAACAGATATGAAGGCACGCGATGTAAAAGACATAAATGGTTTTAACACAAAGACAGTTGTTGATTATCCATATAAAAAAGAAATTCAATCGTTGTATGCTACGGCCAATTTTGGATATAGGAGTTTAGCATATCTAGATGCTAGTTTAAGGGTGGATCGCTCTTCAACTCTGCCAAAAAATAACAATACCTATTTTTACCCATCAGTTTCTGGAAGTCTTATCCTGTCCGAACTGTTTAAAATGGATAAGAATATCTTTCCATTTGTAAAGCTTAGAGCTTCTTATGCTCAGGTAGGTAGTGATACAGATCCATACAAGCTTGATATGTACTATATGTTAGCGAATAAAGCCATTGATGGTTTTCCAATGGGTGGAACATCACAATCAATAGTTCCAAATAAAAATTTAAAACCAACCCGAACTAATTCATGGGAAATGGGAGGTGAATTTAAATTTATTGAAAATAGATTAGGATTGGATGTAACTTATTACACTCAATCTTCTATCGATCAAATTATGAATATAAATACATCTTTAACATCTGGTTATAATGGAGTTGTTATCAATGCAGGAAATATTCAAAATAAAGGGTTTGAGATTTCATTGAACGCTGTTCCGGTACAATTAAAAGATTTTAGATGGGATGTGCGTGTGAACTTTGCACGTAATATAAGTAAAGTGAATAAATTGACCGATGATGTTACAAATTATGATCTAACTCAGGCAAGATGGTTGAGTGTAGCCGTATCGGCAACTACGGGTCAAAGTTATGGCATCATTAGAGGATATGATTTTAAACGAAATGATAACGGTGATATTTTAATTGATAAAAATACTGGTTTGCCACAGCATACAAGTGCACTAGCCAAAATTGGTAATTCTCAGTGGGATTGGTCCGGAGGTTTGACTTCATCTTTCAAATATAAAAATGTTAGTCTTTCTGTTCTCTTTGATATCAAGTGGGGAGCTGATTTATTTTCAATGACAGCTGGAAGTACCTATGTGTCAGGTAAAAATATTGCAACAGTTGAAGGTCGAGATGCCTGGTATGCATCAGAAGAGCAAAGAATAAGAGCTGGGGTTTCTCAATCTGCATGGACGCCAACCGGTGGCTATTTAGCAAAAGGAGTAATCGATAATGGCGATGGAACTTTTTCTCCAAATGCAAGATATGTTGATCCGCAAGCTTATTGGAACGAAGTAGGAGCTAATGTCTCAAGTGCATTTATTTATGATAACTCTTATATTAAGATCAGGGAGATTAATCTTACATATTCATTACCACAAACATGGCTTCATGGTTTTATAAAAGAAGCTGCTTTTTCTTTAGTAGCCCGTAATCCATTTATACTTTATAGTAAAGTGCCTAATATTGATCCGGAATCAGGTTATAATACTTCTGGATCTGGATTGGAATATGGTTCCTTGCCATCCAGAAGAAATATAGGGTTAAATGTTAGTGTGAAATTTTAAAAATAGATGAATATGAAATTTAAAAATATAATAACAGGTTTTGTCCTATTGGTTACTCTTGGATCATGTAGTAATTTAAATGAGATGAATATTGACCCATCTCGTTCCTCTTCACTCGATCCCAATTATCAACTAACACAAATTCAGGCTCGAACATGGGGAGATTGGATTCTTACAGATCCTTACATTAACTTCTTATCAAGTATGTCGCAAATTATGACCGGCGATTGGGCTGCTTCAAATTATGGAGGACAGTTTAGAGTAAATGCTTTTGAGATGGATAAATTGTGGAATCAGTTATATGGAGGGTTGATTAAAGAAGCAGTAGATGGAGAATATCGTTCCAGAAATGTGGAGACACAAACAAATGTAAATGCAGCTTTGCGAGTTTATAAAGTTTATTTGTTCTCAATTATTACCGATATATTTGGTGACGTGCCTTATTTCGAGGCAGGCAAGGGTTATATTGATGGCGTTAAATACCCTAAGTACGATTCTCAGAAAGAAATATATGCCGACTTTTTTAAAGAATTGGCTGAAGCTACTGCACAATTTGATGCCACTAAGCCTCAGATGACCGGAGATTTAATTTATAATGGGGATGTAACTCAGTGGAAGCATTTTGCAAATTCGTTAAGACTACGATTGGCCATGCATTTAATTAAAATAGATCCACAAGAGGCTGCTAAACAGGCGCAGGCTGCTATCGATGGCGGATTGATGGCTAGTGTAAGTGATGATGCAGTTATAGATCATTATAAAGACATTAGTTCTCGTGATGCTGCTGATTACACGCGCAACGCTTATGCTCAGGATTTATCCGGTTGGGCTCCTCAACCTTCGGCTTTTATTTGTGCTTCGTTCTTTAATAAATTATACACTGATAATATTCGTGGCGTATTGCCTAGTGATGCCAAAGATGCAAGTGGCAATTTTATTGATCCGGATAACGGACCTGCTGATCCTCGAACTTTTGTATATACACGTTTTTATGATACTAATTTGAGAAGTTCCGATAATAACTATGCAGCCCGACCAGATATTACCGATATGATTATTGCTCATAGAGCTTACTTTCCAATACTTCCCGGACATTTTGCATGGGATCCATGGACTAATAAAGGTTTTTCGGGTGATTATGGACATGGCAACTTCTATATTGGTTTGGGTACTGTACCACAAATAAGTAATTACTTTATGAACAAAGCAGCTCCCGGCGTGATTTTAACTTATGCTGAATCTGAGTTTTTGTTAGCTGAATTCTATAAACGAATCAAAAATAGTGATACAGATGCAAAAAGTCATTATGATGCAGGATACAGAGCCGCAATAAAACATCTGATTCAAAAATTTAAGGTTCCGGCTTCTGATTTGCCAGATAATAAAGTAGAACAGTATCTTATTGACTACGGATATAAACCAGCAACAGGATTACAACAAATCTGTGAACAGCAATGGTTGCTTCATATTGTCAATCCAGTGGAAGCATTCAATGTATTCAGACGTACCGGTTTTCCTAAATTAAAATCGCCAAGTGATCCAACTCAACTTTCACCTGTTATAACGGTTGATGCTCAAATTATTCCACGAAGATTATGTTATCCAATTCTTGAAAGTACCGATAATCCGGTAGAATATAAGAAGGCTTTAGATAATTTGGGTGGAACAAATGATTGGACTAAACCGGTTTGGTGGGATTTAAATGGTAATAATGCAAACTAATACAAGTATGAAAAAGATAACTATTATATTTATAGCTTTACTAAGCTTTTTTTGTGTGAGTTGTAACAGTAATTATGATGCATCCACAGCTACCGCAGCGGATTATCCGCGTATATTCGGTGAATTTCCGGGATTTGATACAGGTAATAATCGTCCGGGCAGTTTAAATCTGACTTTAGATCCTATTGCAACGAAGAATGTTTACATATTTCAGGTACAATTTGTTCCAGCTCTTTTTGCAGAAGGAACATGGTATGTGGGAAAGAAACTGACAGGGGCAATACAGGGCGATGCTGACTTTGTTGGTTTGACAGTTGCTGCAAATGAAGTATTTAAAGGCGCTGAGTACAAGATGGATTATTCAACTTGGACAACAGGTGTTTACCCATTGGAGCTTGTCGTTTCAACAAAGACGGAGACAACATATCGGAAATGCTATGTTGTAATTAGTGCTCCTATTTGATAAGATGTAAGTAAGGAAAGTTTAATTTCTGATACTATTTATACTGTTCTTTCACAACCGGCGATTATACTGGAAGTGAAAGAATAGTATAATACATTTGACAATTAAAATGAATATCTTTGAGGGGTTAATTATAAATCCGAAAACAGTAAATTAAATTAGAATGAAAAAAAATGTTTTGATAATTATAGGTGTTGCTCTAATGTCATTGATTGTGCCCTCGAAAGCGCAAGCACCATTTTCTAAAGGTGTAAATCTTACAGGTTGGTTTCAAACTACAAGCACCAATCAGATTCAGTTTTCAAAATACACAAAGCAAGACTTTCAGAACATTAAGAGTTTAGGTTGCGATGTTATCCGACTGCCAATCAATATGTTTTACATGACCTCTGGTAGCCCAAATTATACTGTCAATCCACTGTTTTACGATTTTTTGGATCAGGCTGTAACCTGGGCTGAAGATTTACAAATGTATTTGATTATTGATAATCATACCACAGACGACTTAGCAAGTAAGAATGCGAATCTACAAACTTTGCTAACAAATGTTTGGACTCAAGTAGCAACGCATTATAAAGATCGTTCTACTTACATTCTTTATGAAATTCTTAATGAGCCAAATGGAATATCAACTGCAAATTGGGGGGCTGTTCAGCAAGCTGGTGTTAACGCTATTAGAGCCGTTGATACTAAACATACGATTATTGTTGGCGCATCTAATTTTAATACATATAGTGAATTAAGCTCTCTTCCAAATTATTCCGACTCGAAGCTTATTTATACATTTCATTTTTACGATCCTTTTGTTTTTACACATCAAGGGGCTACTTGGCCGACTCCAAGTATGGGTACATTGGCTAATGTACCTTTCCCATACAATAGTAGTACTATGCCTGCAACACCATCTGACCTTGTAGGGACATGGGTTGGAAGCTCATTAAGTAATTACAGTAATGATGGAACAGTTGCAAAAATGAAATCGCTTATTGATATAGCGGTAGCTTTTAAAAATGCACGGAATGTAAACTTATATTGCGGTGAATTTGGAGTTTATATCCCCAACAGTCCTAATAGTGATAGAACTTATTGGTATGGAGAAATTCGAAATTATCTTGAATCGAAAGGCATTGCATGGACAGTTTGGGATTATCAGGGTGGTTTTGGACTGTTTAAAAAAGGGTCGAATGAGCAGTTTAATTACGATTTAAATACCACATTGCTTACATCTTTAGGTTTAACTGTACCCACACAGCAAGTTTATACCTTGAAGCCAGATTCAGTTGGCTTTAATATTTATTCAGATTATATTGGAGCGAAAATTTCCGAATCCAGTAATCCAAGTGGTGGAGTCGTTAATTACTATTCAACTAGCAAACCCAATAATAACAAGTATTGCTTGAATTGGGCTGGGAGCGGTCAATATGGAGCAGTTGGATTTGATTTTTTGCCCAATAAAGATTTGTCAATGCTGAAAAATAACAATTATGCGCTTAGTTTTCTTGTTCGGGGTAATACTCCTGGAACGAAATTCGATCTTCGATTTATAGATACAAAAACCGGCGCGAGTGATCATCCATGGCGAATGAATTTCACGATGGACGAAAATACAGTTAGATGGGATGGGCAATGGCATAAAGTTTATATTCCGCTATCAAACTTTGTTGATGGTGGGGCTTGGGATAATACGTGGTTCAATCCGATTGGGGCATTCGATTGGACGGCGGTAGATCGTTTTGATATAACTGCAGAACAAATGAGTTTAGTTGGCAAGTCATTATGGTTTGATAATATTCAAATATGCAATATGGATACTGCAAAAGTTTATGAAACAACCGTGTTTACTGCGATAGCAAATGTTTCCTCGAATGTATCAGGTGGCTTAAAAGCATATCCAAATCCCGCAGAAAGCAGCACAACTGTCAATTACTCTCTTGCCAGTAATGAAAAGGTTGATATTAGCATTTATGACCTTTCAGGACAGAAGATAAGAACGCTTTTCAATTCGTTGCAGACTGCAGGTAATTATTCATTAACTTGGAATATTGATACAGATAATGGAAAAAAAGTATTGCAAGGTGTCTATTTTTGTCGAATTAAGATTTTGGGACGAGAGGATGTGGCTAAAATTATTGTAATGTAATGCTACATAATCTAACGTTTATATATACGCGTTTGCATTATTTGGTTGTTGATTTTTTTTGTTGTATTGAAGATTAGTTTTTTAAGGTAGATATAACAAATTAGCACTAAATTAAATTCCCGTGTGCTTGATTTATTGTAGCTTGAATTGTTTGTGTTTTAGTTCTCTTGAATTATTTGTGACTTAAGGTAAAAAAGAGCTCCAGCAATCTTTCGTTTGCAGGAGCTCTTTTGATTTTGAATGAGATAGTGATTTGCCTTCTAGTCATCGTCACGGTCGTTGTGATTTTCACGTTCTTCGCGATTGTTCCAACGTCTGTCATCTCTGTTGTTTCGATATTCGTCATCGCGCGTGTTGTCACGTCTGTATTCAGAATATCTTCTGTCATCGTTATTGTACCTTCTGTTGTCGTTATAGTAACGATCATCAGATCTGTATCCCCGTTGGTCATCATTATAACATTGAGGTGCGCGGGAATTGACATTTAATTCTACATATCGAGCGTTGCGAAAGTTTGCGTTTCCGAATCGGATGGGTAAGTTCAGACTTGCACTCCATCTTCCATTGTCGACAGAAATATACATTCCTCGTTGGATATCATAATACATATTATATTCAGGGAAATAAACTTGTCGTGTTTGTGCTCTGTAACCGTGAGCCGGACCCCAGAAGGGAACTCTATGATTACGCGCTGAAACTTCGGTTGGCATACTCAAACTAAGTGCGAAAAATACGCTAAGGGCTATTGTAAATAATTTCGTTTTCATAATGTTTTATTTTAAAAGGATTAGAATGTTGATTTGATTGTAATGGACATATTCCAATTTCTGTGCCAAAGTTTTTCGTTCAACTTTTATTAGGAGTAAATCAGTTTAAGATACAAATGGTAAAATTGATAAAACCGGCATGCTGAATTGTCGGGATAGAATTTGGGGTTTTAGTTTTACGTTCAATTTGAAATTATACCCTTTTATTCCTTATAATTCATTGCTATACATTCTATTATTTGCCTTAATTTTCTTATTTTTGTGGCTCGAAAATTGCTATTGTTTTCGGCAAATAACCAAAGCATGAAAAAACTATTTTTCTTACTTTTCATTCCGTTCTGTTTGAGCCTCCCGGCGCAAACCGTTTATCGTACTCAATTATTTCATTCCAATATTAAAACGCTTCAAATCAATGTGCAGGGCGAAACAATGGGCTTGCCAATCATTGAATTGAATGGCTCGTCAGTGTTGCAATTGAGTTTCGACGAGATGTCGCACGAAGCTCATTCTTACAGCTACAAGGTGCTGCACTGCAATGCCGATTGGACTCTTTCCAGTTTGAACTCCAACGAATACATAGCCGGGTTTACCACCGGCAATATAACCGATTATGTACAATCGCTGAATACTACTTTTTTATATACTCATTACAAGCTCAATTTGCCAAATGATGATATGAATTTTAAATTATCGGGTAACTATGTGGTAGAGATTTACGAGGATAATCAAACAGATAAACCTATTGCCTGCGCTTGTTTCTCTATTGTTGAGCCACGGATAAATATTACAGCAAATTTGAGAGGCAATACCGACACAGAAGTGAACGGACGATTGCAGCAATTGGATGTTGAAGTGAACCTGAGCGGTTATCCGGTTCGCGATGCTGCTAGTGAAATTAAAATGATTGTGCGACAAAATAATAGGTTTGACAACCAGGTTTCGGAACTTAAACCGACCTATTTTTCTGGTTCGAAATTGAGCTATATCAATAATAAAATGTTGATTTTTGATGGTGGATATGAGTATCACCGTTTCGACATTTCGTCGGTTTATGCTGCCGGGGTAGGCGTTGCCGGGGTTAAATTTCAACAGGGTTTTTATCATGCAATGCTTTATGATGATAAAATTCAAACCTCAAGGCTGTATATGCAGGAGATGGATGTGAATGGACGATTTGTGGTGAACATGCAGCGTGCGAATGACAATGATACGGAAGCTGATTATATGTATGTGCATGTCAATCTTCCTGTAAAACAGCCCTTTTTCGATGGGAAGCTTTATTTGGGTGGGGAGTTCAATTATAACCTACTGAATGATGTTTCGCGGTTAAAATACGACGTAGATGCAGGTGCTTATTCCCAAACTTTATTGCTGAAACAAGGAGGTTACAACTATCAATATTGGTTTGTGCCGAAAGGGACAACAAAAGCCTCGCCCGAACGAATTGATGGGAATCACTGGGAGACAAAAAATCAATACACCGTTTATGTTTATCAT
>Ga0302321_100000457_pt1 | contig 35609 bp, 30 predicted proteins | sample Fen_T0_1_FD_202505 | JGI IMG/M metagenome (GOLD analysis project Ga0302321, IMG submission 202505) | Peat permafrost microbial communities from Stordalen Mire near Abisko, Sweden - Fen_T0_1 | ecosystem: Environmental > Terrestrial > Soil > Wetlands > Permafrost | place: Sweden: Abisko... | reverse complement strand
GAAGTTGCACGCGATCAGGATGGTGTCTTCCTCCGAGTTCCCCTTGCGCAGGAGTGAAATCACACTCGCTGGGCCGTCGTTGCAGTCCACCCACTCGAAGCCTTTCGGATCGTTGTCGAACCAGTGTAATGCTCCCTCGTTGCGATAAGTGCGGTTCAGTTGCTCCATCCAGGTTTGCAGGCCCCGATGCCGAGGGCCTTCCAGCAAGTGCCAGTCAAGACTGCGATCGTGCGACCACTCGCGATACTGGCCGAACTCACAGCCCATGAAGAGCAACTTCTTACCTGGTTGCGCGTACATGTAGGCCAGGAGCAGGCGCAGGTTGGCGAACTTCTGCCAATCGTCGCCGGGCATTTTGTCGATCAGCGAGCCCTTGCCATGCACCACTTCGTCATGACTGATCGGCAGGACAAAGTTCTCATGAAACGAATACAGCATGCGGAAAGTTAGCTGGCTGTGGTGGTACTGGCGGAAAATCGGATCGTTGTGGAAGTAGTCGAGCGTGTCATGCATCCACCCCATGTCCCACTTCAGGCCGAAGCCCAGGCCGCCGAGATGGGTGGGCCGGGAGACCATGGGATAGGAAGTCGACTCTTCCGCGGCGGTCTGAATGTCCGGATGCTCTTTGTAGGCCTCTTCGTTGAACCGTCGCAGGAAGTCGATGGCTTCCAGGTTCTCGCGCCCGCCGTACTTGTTCGGAATCCACTCCCCGGGCTGGCGGGAATAATCCAGATAGAGCATGGAAGCGACCGCGTCCACGCGCAGGCCGTCGGCGTGGTATTTGTCCAGCCAGAACATCGCGCTCGACATCAGGAAGCTGCGTACCTCGCTCCGTCCGTAGTTGAAGATGTGCGTTTTCCAGTCGGGATGAAAGCCCTGCCGTGAATCGGAGTGCTCGAACAGATGAGTGCCGTCGAAATAGGCGAGGCCATGGGCGTCCGACGGAAAGTGCGACGGAACCCAATCCAGAATTACTCCGATATTGTGCTGGTGCAGGTAGTCCACCAGGTACATGAAGTCCTGCGGAGTGCCGTAACGCGCCGTGGGGGCGAAGTAGCCGGTGGTCTGATATCCCCAGGAGCCATAGAACGGATGCTCCATAATCGGGAGAAACTCAACATGAGTGAAGCCCAGCTTGGCGACGTACTCTGCCAACCGGGGCGCCACTTCGCGGTAGGTGAGCGGGCGGTTGTGCTCTTCCGGCACGCGCATCCAGGAGCCGAGGTGGACCTCGTACACCGCCATGGGAGCGTGGAGTGAGTTGCGGCCTCCCCGCTTCTGCAGCCACTCTGCGTCGCTCCAGGTGTACTCCAGATCCCACACGACGGAAGCGGTTCGCGGTGGCTTCTCCATCAAAATGCCGATGGGATCGCACTTGTCCACCCGGTGTCCGTGGTTGTTGGAGACGATGTGGAACTTGTACAGGCTTCCCTTGCCAACTCCGGGAATGAATCCTTCCCAGATTCCGGAACTGCCCTTCGGCTGCAGCGGGTGGGACTTGTGGTCCCAGGCGTTGAAGCTGCCGATTACAAAAACATTGCGCGCATTCGGAGCCCAAACGCTGAACACAGTACCCGGGGTGCCCTGCGACTCCACCAGGTGCGCTCCCATTTTTTCGTGAATGCGGTAATGGCTGCCCTCATTAAAGAGGTAGAGGTCCTCGGGGGTCAGCAGGGATACGTCCTTGCGGACGGCGGGGACGTCTGACGCAGTGAGATTCCGGGTCATAGTCGTAGTCAGTGTTCTAGTGTATTCGAATCCGCAGGGAGATTACCTCCAGCGCCTATGCCATACTGGAAAACTGCCGATGGAGTAGGTAGAAGCGAAACTCATGGCCCAACTGCGTGTAGCCGTTCTCTGGCACCAGCACCAGCCGTTCTACAAGGACCTGGTTAGCGGCCAGTATCGTCTGCCCTGGACTCGACTGCACGCGCTTAAAGATTACTACGGAATGGTGAAATTGCTGGACGAGTTCCCGCTCGTTCACCAAACCTTCAACCTGGTCCCCTCCTTGATCACTCAAATCCAGGATTACGTTTCGGGCGCGGCCCAGGACCCATTCCTCCAGATAGCGGCCAAGCCTGCCCGGGACCTTACCCAGGACGAGCGGCGGTTCGCGCTGCAGTACCTGTTCCAGGCGAATCCGGTGAACCTGATCGGCCGCTATCCGCGCTATCGCGAGTTGTGGGAGAAGTTCCGCAGCGATGGAGACCTACCCGAGAAGGCCGAGAAGCATTTCCAGCCGCAGGACTTCACCGACCTCCAGGTCCTCTCGCAAATTGCCTGGTTCGACGAGTATTTTCTGGAGGAGAAGGATGTTGCGGAGGTGGTTCGCAAGGGACGGAACTACTCGCTCGATGACCAGCGCTTCGTGATCAGGACCCAGCGCGATTTGCTGGCCCGGGTCCTCCCCGCCCACGCCGATGCCGCGAAAAAAGGCCTGATCGAAATTTCCACTTCTCCCTTCTACCATCCCATTCTTCCCCTGGTGTGCGATACCAACAGCGGAGCGGTTTCATCGCCCGGCCTCCCGCTGCCGCAGAATCGCTACCGCCATCCAGAAGATGCGCGCGAACAATTGGTTCGCGGCATGGATCTCCACGAGCAAGTGTTTGGCGTGCGTCCGCGCGGGGTCTGGCCATCGGAGGGCAGTGTCTCCGACGAGGTGCTGGCGATCGGGCACGGCCTCGGAGTGCAGTGGATGGCGACCGATGAAGGTGTGCTCGGCCGCAGCCTGGGCGAGTTCTTTTCGCGTGACGGGTCGGGCCAGCTCGGTGTCGAACAGGCCCAGCGTCTGTATACGCCGTACCAGTATGAGAAGGGCGAGACGCGGATGAATCTCATCTTCCGCGATCACACGCTCTCCGACCTGATCGGCTTTGTGTACTCCGGGATGCCGCCGAGGGAGGCTGCCGGCAACCTCATGCATAAACTTAAGGAATCGGCACAACCTATACTTTCCAAAGGGAAAGATGCGCTGGTGTCCATTATTCTGGATGGCGAGAATGCCTGGGAGTATTACCAGCACTCCGGACGCGAGTTCCTGCGCTGTTTCTACCAGGCCCTGCAGGATAACCCTGGAATTGAAGCGGTAACCGTCAGCGAGGGGATTAAACGGCACCACGACCCGGCTCCCCTAAACTCGCTCGTGCCCGGATCGTGGATCAGTGCCAACTTCAACGTCTGGATCGGCGCTCCGGAAGATAACCGGGCATGGGACTATCTTTACCAGGCGCGCAATTTCTACAGCCAGTCTGCGGCCGGCGCCAAGGAAGAGCAGCGCAAGCTTGCCTTCGAAGAGCTTCTGATCGCCGAGGGCAGTGACTGGAACTGGTGGTACGGACCGGAGCATCACTCGGCCAACGATCGCGACTTCGACGAACTCTACCGCAAGCACCTATCCAACGTTTACCAGGCTTTGGGAGGCACGCCTCCGGACTATCTGGCGCAGCCCATCGCGGGAGGGCTTGTCCGGCCTTCTTTTACGCCGCAGAGCGCCTATATTCATCCCCGGATCGCGGGCGACATGGTGCGTTATTTCGAGTGGATGGGCGCCGCGCGCTACACTGCCGACCGGCGCTCCGGAGCCATGCACGGCAAGCAGTTTCTGCTGGATGCCGTCTATGCCGGAATCGACGAACAATACGTGTACGGCCGATTGGACTTCGCGGGTAAGGTTCCGGAGGACGATTGCGAAGTGGTGGTGAATGTGGAGTCGTGGGCAACCGACGCGGAATGGCCCCGGCGCGAGTTGCGGCTGGACGCAGTCGTGGAGAGCGGGCGGATGCAGTCCTGGAAAGTGACCGCCGAAGAGGGGAAACTCCTCTCATCCTCCAGCGAACCGGGAGAGGGAGCCCGGGTCGCGCTGGGACGCAACTTCGAGTTTCGCGCCCCACTCGACTGGCTCATGGCCGCTCCGGTCGAGTTGAGCAAACTACAGGTACCCTACAATTCCGAAGGCCTCACCACCCGCCTGCGCCTGCGCTTCAGCCTCTGGCGCAACCATCTCCCAGTCGACGCTTTGCCCGTGGAAGGCTGGATCGAACTGGCACTGCTGATGGAAGGCGATTTGCAGTCGCTGGGGCTCTAAGAGCGGTTTCTAGTTTCTGGTTGCTGGTTTCTAGTGGAATCGGGGTGTTCGAGGGACCACCTTTTGGACTCTTTGAGAAATGGCCGGAGGCAACGCCCCCGGCCACTTTCGTCTGACAATCCGCCGTCGAAGCTGTGAACAAGAAACTAGCAACTAGAAACTAGCAACGGGTTTACTGTCCCGCGACTTGATTCATCACCATCGGCCGGCTCAGTTCCATTACCAGTTCCGTGCCTGCCGGCAGCGTGGCTGAGCGATGCTTGGCGAGCCAGTGCGTGACGGTCACGCCCGCGCCAATCGCTCCCCCAATCAGCATGCCTTGACCGCCTCCGGCCAGGCCCCCGATCAGCATTCCGCCGCCGGTGCCCATGCCGACTTCAGTGGCGTCTTTGCCGTCATGTCCTGCGCCTTTGAACTGCCCTTCGGTGTTGACGTCGGTGCCGTGGCGCGCATTGGTATCCACGAGTGCGGCGTTGAGCATGAAGCGTTCGCCGTTGGGAAGCACCAGACTTTCGGGGAAGAGCGCAATCGTGGGCTTACCGGAAACGCGGCGCGGTTCGCTGGTCTTGGTGACGCGTCCCTGCACGGTCGTGCCGATCGGGACAACGGTCTTGCCGTCCACTACAACCGGTTCTGTGATTCGTGCCGAGAACGGATCGCCGGCCTTGTTGCTGAATGTAGCCAGCGTGGTTTCGAGCTTCATCTTCAGCGCTGTGCCCGTGGGCAGCGAAACCTGTGCCGAGGCGAACGCCGCCAGCAACACCATCGACATCAGAAAAGTTACTTTTTTCATGCTTCCTCCAAAAGTTTTTTAGTCCCGGCGCCCTCGCACCGTCACACCCGAAGCTGACTGAGCGCTTTCAAGACATCATCAACCGGCGCGCGGTCGTGCTGGTTATCGCCGCGATAGATGTAGCGCACCGTGCCCCCGCGATCGATGATCAAGGTCGCCGGATGCGCGATGTTGATCGCGTCGAGTCCCATCAAGTGATGCAGTCCATATGCCTTGGTCACCGTGCGATCCTCATCGAGCAGGAAGGGAAACGATACAGGGCGTTTTTCCAGGAATCTTCCCGGCTTCCACGCGCCATTGCGCTTTTCGGCGGCGATGCACGCCAACTGAACTCCCGCCTCTTCGATCGCTTGCTTCCGTGACTCAAACTGAGCCATGCGTTGCACGCAGTTTGGTCACCATGTGCCGCGCAGGAACTCCAGAATCACGGTTCCGCGCTGGAGAAAACTTGCGAGCGTAAACAAGCCTTCGCGGTTCGCTGCTCCCAGAGAGAACTCGGGCGCTTGCGATCCAATCTCCAGAGTGTCCGTGCGGTCCTTCACCCTGGATCGACTCTAAGCTAGTGGAAATCCGGGAACAACCGTGGAAAGGGCAGGCGAACCATTGGAGGTAATGCGCCGAGCATTATGGGCGGTGTTTTTCTGGTGCCGGGACCGCGCTGGTCAAGCGCGCACTGACCCGCCCCGCCCGCGTCCGATATAATCGCGGATTCTGACCTGGAGACCCGGCTTTTCTCGTCTCCACTGCAAGATGAGAGGCAGCGAGCTGCATCTCTAGAGTGGAACCGTGGCGAATCAATACTCATCAGCAAACGAAAGGACGCAATCATGCCTCTTACCAACATTACTGAAATTCGCGGGCGCCAAGTGCTGGACTCGCGCGGCAATCCAACCGTAGAAGCCGAGGTCTTCCTCGGGGGCGGAGCCAGTGCGCGTGCGATTGTGCCGAGTGGCGCATCCACCGGCGAACACGAGGCCGTCGAGCTGCGCGATGGCGACGAGCAGCGCTACAAAGGCAAAGGCGTATTGAAGGCGGTCGAGAATGTGAATGGCGAGATTGCTGCCGCGACTGGCGGATTGGATGCCGCCGATCAGCGCGGGCTCGACGCCAGGATGATCGAACTCGACGGCATGGACAACAAGGGACGCCTCGGTGCGAACGCCATCCTTGCCGTCTCGATGGCCGCTGCCCGCGCCTGTGCGCGGGCGTTTGAAATGCCCCTCTATCGCTATCTGGGCGGAGCCGCTTCCAACACGCTGCCCGTCCCGATGATGAACATCCTGAACGGTGGAGCACATGCCGACAACAATGTCGACTTCCAGGAATTCATGGTCATGCCGGTGGGCGCGCCGTCATTCTCAGAAGCGCTACGCTGGGGCGTCGAGGTCTTCCATACGCTCAAGGGCGTGCTGAAGAAACGCGGCTACAACACGGCGGTTGGCGACGAAGGCGGGTTTGCGCCTTCGGTCAAGTCGAACGTCGAGGCCATTGAAGTTGTGCTCGAGGCTATTCAGCAGGCAGGCTACAAGCCGGGCGAGCAGATTGCGATTGCCCTCGATCCCGCCGCCAGCGAGTTCTATCAGGATGGCAAGTACGTTTTCAAGAAATCCGACAAATCGGCAAAGAGTTCCGAGGAAATGGTGAAGTATTGGGCGAAATGGGTGAAGGACTATCCCATCGTTTCGCTCGAAGATGGCTTGTCCGAGGAGGACTGGGATGGATGGGCCATGCTGACCAAAGAACTTGGCAGCAAAGTGCAACTTGTCGGCGACGACATCTTCGTCACCAACATCGAGATCTTTGCCAAGGGCATCGAGAAGGGAATTGCTAACTCAATCCTGATCAAACTCAACCAGATCGGGACGGTCAGCGAAACACTCGACGCCATCGATCTCGCCCGCCGCAACGGCTACACCAGCGTGATCTCCCATCGCTCGGGCGAAAGCGAAGACACTTTCATTGCCGACCTGGCAGTGGCAACCGGAGCAGGCCAGATCAAGACTGGTTCCGCCTCGCGCACTGACCGCATCGCCAAGTACAACCAGTTGCTGAGGATCGAAGAAGAGCTAGGCGGAGCGGCGCGGTTTCTGGGGATCAAGGCGTTGAACTACGCCGGATGAGCGATTGAGCATCCAACCTGAAGAGGTGGCTATGAGACTTCGCATTATCGCCGTGCTGATGTTCCTGTGTCTTTTTGTCACGGGCGTGCTTGCCCAGCAGTCGCCCGTGACGGATCCGCCCGCCTCCAAAGAGGATGTGCAGAAACTGTTCGACATAATGAACCTCCGTCAGCAGATGCTGCTCGTCATGGATTCCATGGTGAAGCAGCAGACCGCGCTGATGCACGACACCATGAAGAAGCGTTCCCCCCAGATCACCGACGCGGAAATCCAGCGACTCGATCACGCGATGCGGGAAATGCTGAAGGAGTTTCCGTATGGGGCCATGCTCGACGACATGATTCCGGTTTACCAGAAGCACCTGACCAGAACGGATGTTGCGGCGATGACCACCTTTTATTCCTCAGCCACCGGCCAGAAGTTGCTGCGTGAAATGCCCGCCATGACTGCGGAATCGATGCAGGCCGCCTACCCAACCATGCAGGCACACATGGAAAAAGTCATGAACCGGGTCGAGGCGATGGCGAAAGAAGAGCAGGAGAAGAAGACGCCGCCGGCGCCGGCAGAGAAGAATTGACGGCATTGTTCGGCCCGAATGATCTCTGGAGGAGTGCTGGCAAGTGATCCGGCAGGTGTTTTCGTAGTACCTCAGGGCGCAACCCCTACTGCGCCAGGAGCACGATCCCGGTCTGCGGTGACATTGTCACGGTCGGGCCTGCCAGGACCCCGTTGACGTCGACCCACTGCCCCGCGGGCACTTTGACGGTTGCCGTGCGGTTGTAGGGATTGACCATCGTCCAGCCCGCGGAAAATTCGCGCACCCATACGCCTTGCTGTTTTTCGCGCTCGCCCACCGCGTGACCGATCTGGATCGAATACTCCGGAAACGTAATCAAGCGCCCGTAATCCTGGGAGCCATCCGCGGCGAAGCCCGACATGTACATGTAAGTGCAGTTGTTCTTGACCAGTAAATAATTGGCAATCACCCACAGTCGCTCCGCCTGCGAGATCAGATCGGTCAACTCCGGCTCTTCTCCATTCGTCATATAGCAGATGCTCTTGGATTGCACCTTCGAGAGCACGTCGCTAATTTTGGTCCATTGGGCGGGAGGCGAGTAATTCTGTCCTGATGCTCCCCAATCCGTGAATCCGCGTTCATCAAACAGCAGGTCCGTTGTGGTCATCATGGTCAGGTTGTCGGCCGCCGGTTCATTAAACTGGTAGGCGTAGTTCACCTGCATGGTGGCGGTAGGCGAAAGCTGGTGAACATGCGCGTAGGTCGCCGCCTCCCACGCCAGGGCATCTCGGCGAAAACGCGCGTCATATGGCTTTCCGCTGTATTGCTGAACCCATTTCCCGCTCGTGTTGTAGTGTCCGCAGCGCTTCCAGTCGTTGGTCAGCGTCAGCGTATCCACCACGATGCCGTCATAGCCGGAGGTGAGAGGAGCGTCCACCCAATTGCTCCACTGGTAGGCGCGGACATCGGGATTCGTCACGTCAAAGGGCGCCAGGCGTTTGGCTCCGAATTCGGAGGCGAGAGTTTTCCGGTCACACTGGTATTCGAGCCAGTCGGGATGGTTGGCCCGGTACCACTTCAGCGAGTGGAAATAATTGTCCACCGAGTACGGGATGTAATAAGTGTTGTACACGCTCTGCGGCTGCGTGTAGCTCGAACCCCAGACCATGTCGACCACACCCGCTTCGGTGTTTGGATCGGTTACGGAATAGTTGAAAACCATTTCCAGGTGAATGTTCTCGGTGGTGTCGGGAAACAGGTTGCCGCGGCTCTGCGCGGGCAGCGAGCAGGCGTAGAGAAAGATCGCAAATAAGGTAAAAAGGCCGAAGCGAAGAACAGGATGCCTCATGAAATCCTCCAAAAGCAGCGCCGATGGCCGACTATAGGCGCGGAACAGACCCTCGTCAAGCGCTGCTTGGGCAGCGATGTCCCCCACCGATCTCCGAATTTGATATGTTGATTGGTACCGCTTTCAAAATTATGAATCGTCCGAAACCTCTCGTCCTCCTCATCCTCGACGGCTGGGGATACCGCGCCGAAACCAAAGGCAACGCCATCGCCCTGGCACGCAAGCCCACCTATGACCGCTTGCTGCGCGAATATCCCAACACGCTCATCCACACCAGTGGCCCATTCGTCGGCCTGCCGGAAGGCCAGATGGGCAACAGCGAAGTGGGACACCTCAACATCGGCGCCGGACGCATCGTGCACATGGACATCACCCGCATCGACCTGATGATCCAGAACGGCGAGTTCTTTTCGCACCCGGTGCTGGTCGATGCGATGAAGAACGCGCGGGCGGAGGGACGCAAACTGCACCTGTTTGGCCTGCTGTCCGATGGCGGCGTGCATTCCAGACAGGATCACTTGTACGCGCTCCTCAAGATGGCCAAGCAGAATGGCGTGGACCGCGTCTTCGTGCACGCTTTCATGGACGGACGCGACACGCTGCCCACCAACGGCGCCGGATATCTCGATCAGCTCCAGCAGAAGATGCGCGAGTACAACTCCGGCAAGATCGCCACCGTCAACGGCCGCTACTACGCCATGGACCGCGACCGCCACTGGGAGCGCATCGCGAAGGCTTACGGCCCGATGGTCAACGGCAAAGGCGAAGGCGGAACCTATGTCGACGCCGGGCAGGGAATGAAAGATTCCTACAACAAAGGTGTGACGGATGAGTTCGTGCTGCCATTCGTCTGCACTGACAATCGCGGAGAGCCGCTGGGGAAGATTGCCGATGACGATTCCTGCATCTGCTTCAACTTCCGCGCCGACCGCGTGCGCCAGATCACGCGCACGCTCTGTCGCAACAGTGGATTGAATGCCCAGGGTGGCAGCGGCCTGCCGGGAGCCGCCGATCTCGATGTGGCCATCCCCCGCGACCGTGTGCCCAAGAACCTGAAGTACGTCTGCATGACCCAATACGACAAGAACTTCAACCTGCCGGTGGTGATTCCACCGGAGTCGATGGCCAATATCCTGGCGAACGTGATGGGCGATAGGAGCATGCGCAACCTGCGCGTCGCTGAAACCGAGAAGTACGCCCACGTCACCTACTTCTTCAACGGAGGCGTGGAGCAGCCGTTCCCCGGAGAGGACCGGGTGATGATCCAGTCACCGAAAGTTGCGACCTACGATCTGAAGCCGGAAATGAGCGCCGCCGGCATCGCCGATGCCGTGGTCAAAGCCACGAACGACGGCACGTTTGACGTGATCATCGTGAATTTTGCCAATGCCGACATGGTTGGGCATTCGGGCAAACTTGAGCCCACGATCAAAGCTGTCGAAACAGTCGACGCCTGCCTGGGCGAAATCGAGAAAGCCATTCGAGCCAAAGGCGGAGCCATGCTGATCACCGCCGACCACGGCAACGCGGAAATGATGATTGACCCCGCAACCGGCGGCCCGCACACTGCGCACACGACCAACCCGGTGCCCTTCATCGTGATCGCCGAGGACGCGAAGCAATACACGCTGAAGCCGAACGGCTCGCTGCGCGACATCTCGCCGACGATACTGGGGATGCTGGGAATAACCGAACCGGGGGAAATGACGGGGGCGGATCTGCGGTTGAAGCGTGGCTAGAAACTCCGCAGTGCCCCGGTACGCGGAAACCTACGCTTTCCCCTGTGTGCCTCTGTGCCCCCTGTGGTAAGGGTTTTGCTGCCCATGAAGCTGCTCATCTTCGTCCATCATCCCTTCGATCTGTGGAACGCGCCAGACTGGTTTGGGTCGCGTCTGCAGCGCGAATTTCCGCAGATCGAGGTCCTCCAACTGCCGGACTACAAGCGGGTGGACGCAGAAATACCCGGTGCCGAAATCGCCATCACCTGGTCGGTGCGTCCTGAGCAGATCAAGGCGGCGAGAAAACTTCGATGGATCCACTCACCGGCAGCCGCCGTCCACCAGTTGATGTTTCCCGAGCTTGTCAACAGTGGCATCACCCTCACCAACGCCCGCGAAGCCCACGGCCCGGTAGTGGCCGAACATGTGATTGCGCAGATATTTGCGCTCGCCAAGAAAATTCCGGACGCTGTTCGCCTCCAGCAAAAACGAGAATGGGGCCAGCAACGAATGTGGGACGAACTGCCGCGCGTGCGCGAAATCGCAGGCGCAACCGTGGGGCTGATTGGCCTGGGCAGCATCGGCCGTAGCGTGGCAAGAAGCGCCAAGGCTCTGGGCATGCGGGTGATTGCTGCGCGGGAGCATGCGGAGAAGGGAAGCGAAGTCGCGGACGCCGTCTACGGTCCCACCGAGACGGACGAAATATTTCGTCAGGCCGACTACGTCGTGCTGGCCGCGCCGATCACTGAGAGTACGAAGGGCATTGCCAATGCGGAACGCCTTTCGCTGATGAAGCCGGATGCCTGCCTGATCAACGTCGGCCGCGGTCCGCTGGTGGATGAGACGGCGCTCGCTACCGCGCTCCGCGAAAAGAAAATCGGCGGCGCCGCGCTCGACGTCTTTCCCAAAGAGCCGCTGCCGCCCGAGTCCCCGTTGTGGGATCTGCCCAACCTTCTCATCACGCCTCACACCGCGGCCCTCACCGAGAAGTTGTGGGAGCGCCACTACGCATTGTTCTCAGAGAACCTGCGGCGCTATCTCAACAACCAGCCGTTGCTCGCGGTGGTGGACAAGAAGAAGGGGTATTAGAGGCCATCCAAGAAAATAGTTACTCCTGCGGATGAAACTGTTTGATCCTGTCTTCCTGAGCCGAGCGAGGCTTGCCGAGCGCAGTCGAAGGACCCCTACCCCCTCCCATGCACAACTCACAGGTAGGCGGAGATCGAGGAAGCTCGCACTCATCGAGTTCGTTAACCTGCATTGTCTGGGTCGGGCGCGCGATTGGTATCGCTGGATGAAAGATCCGGGAGAGCGTAGGGGTGCTTCGACTCTGCAGGACGATCCGCTTCGCGGATCGTCCTGCTCCGCTCAGCATGACAAAAAAAGCACGTCACGGAGCCTGATCAGAACAACAAGAATCATTTCCTAACCTTCATCGAGTATCAATCCCAAACCCAATAATGGCGTTCACTTCCACCGGCTCGTTCCCGCGAAACGCAGGCCGGAACTTCCAGTTGGGTAGCGCCGCCAGAATCTTGGACGTGCTCTCTGCCGTGCCGGCTTCCAGCACTTTCAAATCCTTCAGAACTCCCGAGCGGTCGAGTATGCAGGCGATCACTATGCGTGTCGAATGAAGGCCCTCGGGCAGGTCCTTGCGGAGGGGTTCGGGTTCGGTCAAGGCTTCGCGGGAAGGATGCGCGGCCGAAGCTGTATCGGCGTATTGCATAACAGCCGTTCCGAGCGAGGTCTCGATGTAGATGGAATAATTGTCACCGCTTAGCTGACCGTATCGGTTGAACACGCCGCCTGATCGCGACGTCGCAACTATCGTCACTCCCGATCTCTTATGATCGTTCGCCGAAGAGCGTCCCGGGCCCGAAGAAGCGTCGCCGCTGGGCGATCCGAAACTCGGCAGCGTAATCGTATTTCCGCCCTGTACGGAAACGCCCGGCAGAGCGGGTGTGCCGTTGTTGCCGCGTCCGGCGCCCCCGGGCCCCGGATACGGCGAGATCCCGGCATTTGCTTTCGGATCGGAGCCACGCCCGGCGCCTTCCTTGCCCGCGCCTGGACCTTCGCCCTGCATACCGCTGCCGGGGCCGTTGCCTTTGCCAATGCCAGTGCCGCCGCCATTTCCACCGAGGCCGGTCTTGGCCGTTCCAGTGGGCGACATCGCAATCGATCCACCACTGCCGGAGGTCGGCACTCCTACCTTGGTTCCAGGCTGGCTGGAGACGACAACACCCGTGCCGGCCGTATTGCCGCCGCTGCTGGGTGGACCAACTACAGTCCCAAGGTCGAGCGGACCGCCTGTACCCGTTCCCTTGGTACCGCGTCCGCTGCCAGACAAAGCCTTGCCCCCGCCCAACCCAGGTGGAGGCGGTACCACCTCTGCCGAACCCAGCAATGTGCCCGCCGAGCGGCCGGCACCATTTCCCTGCAAGCCAGTGCCCTCGGCGTTCACCGGCGGAGGCACAACCTGCGGCGCGAAATCGCCAACTCGCCCCCGCGACGTCGAGCCAGAATTTCCCGCCGGTGTTGGCGGCGGAGGCACGGGGTTGGGGCGCACATCACCGATTGCAGTGCCTCCCCAACTGTTGAGATCCCGGCCGACCTGGGACGGCGGCGGCGCCACCACCACCGGTGCCGGCAAACTCAACTTGGGGACGGATGCGATATCGCGCTGCGGAGCGGAGACGGGCGGTACGATGACGCTCGTAGTTTGCGTCAGCGGAACCCGAGAACTGGCCAGGTCGCGCGCAGTCTCGCTCGACGCGGGCGCGATGACCGACGGATTCATGGGAAGCGCTGAGCGCATCTTGTCCCGGGCGACGTCCGGAGCCGGAGCCACAAGGGACGTGCTTAACTCCGGTGCCTTGCGGGTTGCTGTGTGCGAGATATCGGGAGCGGGAGCAATGATATTCGTTGTCAAACTATTCTGGTTGTGGCTCAACGAAGACTTCAACTCCGGCGAGGGCGGCACCACGTTCGGTGCCGGCAGCGCGGGCGCGACCAGCGAGGACCGCAACCCTTCAGCCGGTGGAGGGCCCGGCAGCGGTTTGAACGCGAGGAGGTTCGCGACCGACTCGGATCGCGGCAGGTTCAGCCGGGGAGCATCCACCACTTTTTCGGCAGGCTTGTCGCCACGGACCACGCGGATCGTCTGAGTGCGGTGCCTGGCCTCCTGCCCGCCTGCATTTCCCGACTTCCCTGATTGTGCGCCGCCGTTATCGCGCGTCTGCGGAAGTTCGTCCCCGTAATAGTAGAGGACGTCATACTTCGGAAGCGCCGGCGGAACGTGCGGCCGTAATGCTTCCAGATGCGCCGACAGGACGATCGTCACCCACAGCAGCAGCGCTTCGAGCGCCAGGGTTGCGAAGAAGCCCCGGTAGGGGACCAATCCGGTGGGTGCCTCTCCCGCCAAACGCTTCGGAGAGCGGGTCAGGGCAGGGCCGACGGCGGACTTGAACTCTTGCCAGGGCGAGGACCATTCCACCAAAAGGCGTGGTGGCTCCGGCAGGGGAGCGACGCTCTCGGAAATGGTCTCAGTAGAACTCATGCCGCCTCGGATGGCTTCGGTTTCTGAAAGAAAATATCCACCTGGTCGCCGAGCGCAGTCTGGGTCTGGTGAATCGTCCCGCTCGGTAGTTCCAGTACTGACGAGGCACGCGCGCGAATCGCCGCCACGCGCCAGGGTTTCAGCCCATCTTCCATGTGGATGACGATCTTTTCCTGGTCAAGGTACAGCACGTCGATCGGGAAGCGCATGGCGAAGGTGTGCACACCGTGACATGGCACGATCCACAGGCCCTGCCCCGGGCGGAATCGGGCGGAGTCGGTCGCCATCAGCCCGCGAAACCGGGACCAGTGCGTGCTCGCGACCAGCAACTCAGTCGCCAGATAGGCAGTTCGCGTACGGTTGAAAGCGTATCCCGTGGGCCCGTGGCGGGGCATGACCAATCCTCAATTCTAAGGCTAAATCACCGCCCGCCCCCACCCATGGGACGGAGTACCCGCATCAGCTGAATAATCGCCGGGCCAACGGTGACAAAAATCAGGGAGGGCAGCACAAACAGGACCAGGGGAATGATCATTTTAACAGTAGTCTTCGCGGCCTGCTCTTCGGCGCGCTGGCGGCGCTCGGTGCGCAGGGAATCGGAGTGAACCCGCAACGCCTGGGCGACGCTGGTGCCGAAGCGGTCGGTCTGGACCAGGGTTCCGACCAGCGCACGGACGTCGTCCACGCCGGTGCGTGCCGCCAGGTTACGAAGGGCCTCGACGCGGGGCTTTCCGGCCCGCGTCTCCAGGTTGAAAAGATGAAACTCAGCGCTCAACTCCGGATGCGCATAGCGCAAATCCTCGCCCACCCGCATCAGGGCCTGATCCAGGGCGAGCCCGGCCTCGACGCAAATCACGGTGAGGTCGAGCGCGTCGGGCAGGCCGAGGCGAATGCGCATCTGTCGCTGCCGCATCATCCGCTTCAGAAAAAACCGGGGAATAAAAAACCCGAGCGCCGGAATTCCGACCAAAAGAAGCAGCGAGTCGAAGCCGGTAAAAGCGACTACTGCGCTCAGGCCGATGATCGCGAACAGGACCCGTGTTCCGAAAAAGATGCTGACGTGCTGGGGATCGCGGTATCCGGCCTGAATCAGCCAGGCGCGGGTCTGGGAAACGTCGGTGGGCGAAACCGGCAACGCCTTGCTGAGTGGATTGAGGGCCTGCTGGATGCGCTCCCGGATAGGGGTCTTCTGTTCAGCATCTTTGGGCCGCTGCCAACCGATCTCACGCAGGCGCGAGCCCAGCACGGAGGAGGGGGCAAGGCCGGCTGCCGCGAATGAAAACACCACGGCCACCACCGTGAGAAAAATCAATATGGTCAGCGCCAGAATCATGCCCTAAACCTGAATCCTGATGATCTTGCGGATAAAGAAATACCCGATCGTCTGCAGCGTTATCCCGGCCACAATAAATCCATGCCCTAGGGGTTCGGTGAACAAAGGGCGGATAAACCCCGGGTTCATGATCTGCATGATCAGCACAATCACCGGAGGCAGTGCCATCAGCAACACCATGGTCAGCCGGCCTTGTGCCGTGTGCACCCGCACCTGCCGCAGAATCTTGAACCGTTCCCGGATGACATACGAGAGGCCGTCCAATATCTCCGCCAGATTGCCGCCGGTTTCGCGCTGCAACATGACGGCAGTCACAAAGAACTTGACGTCCACCAGGGGAATGCGCTGGGTCAAATTGATCAGGGCGTCACGCACCGGGAGGCCGAACTTCTGCTCTTCGTAAAGCTGGCGGAATTCTCCGGCCACGGGCTCCGACACTTCGTTGGCGATCAGTTCGAGCGCGGTGGTGAAAGCGTGTCCGGCGCGAACCGCCCGGGCCAGGGTGTCAATCGCCTCGGGAAAACGCTCCTCAAAACGCTGGAAGCGCTTGGCCCTCATGTGGGCGGCATAAGCGTAAGGAAGAAAGAAGCCGAGCAGAAGACCGGCCCAGCCGAACAAAATATTGCCACCCGCGACCAACAGGATCAGGCCAAACAGGAGCGCCGACAACAGGCAAACCATGAGAAAGGTCCCGGCGCGAATGTCGACCTCGCCCTGCACCAGCATCTTCTGGATCAGCGAGACGCGCTCGGAACGGCGCAGCATGGAATCGAGCGCCGGAATCCGGCTCATCATCTCGTCGCGAAGAAAGGCAAAGTCCGTGCCCTCTTCCGCTGGTTTCTGTACGGCGGAGAGGCGGTCGCGAAGAATGCGGGCGCGGTTGTTGCGCTGGTCGAGCAGGCTCAGGCCGGCGAACACAGCCAGGCTGACCACGACGAATACCAGCACTGCGATGGCGAACTGCATTCCGTTAAATCTCCAGCTTCGATTCGAAAATCTCGGGGCGCAAGCGGCAGCCGCCCGTGGCCAACCGGTCGGCAAAGTGAGGCCGGATCCCGGTGGCGCGGAACACTCCACGAACCTTACCGCTTTCATCGATTCCGGTACGGTCAAAAACGAAGATGTCCTGCATGCTAATGGTGTCGCCCTCCATGCCCACAATCTCGGAGACGGTCTGGAGTTTCCTCGAGCCATCCGCCAGGCGGGCGATCTGCACCACCGCATGAATCGCGGAGGCGACCTGGTGACGCACGGCCCGCTCGGGAATGTTCAGGTTGGCCATGGAAACCATGTTCTCCACGCGAGCCAGCGCGTCTCGCGGTGAGTTGGCGTGCACGGTCGTCAGCGAGCCCTCGTGACCGGTGTTCATGGCCTGCAGCATGTCGAACGCCTCTTCGCCGCGCACCTCGCCCACCACGATGCGGTCGGGCCGCATACGCAGGCTGTTGATGACCAACTGCCGCATCCGGACCGCACCCTTGCCCTCAATGTTGGGAGGACGGGTTTCCAGCCGTACGATGTGCTCCTGCTTGAGTTGCAATTCGGCGGCGTCCTCGATGGTCACGATCCGCTCGGAGTTCGGAATGAATCCGGAGAGAACGTTCAGCAACGTCGTCTTGCCGGCGCCCGTGCCGCCCGAAATCAGCAGGTTCAAACGCCCCTTCACCATGGCCGCCAGCAATTCCAGCATCGGTTCGGTCAGGGTCTTGTTGTCGATCATGTTCGGGGCGGTCACCGGATCGCGGCCGAAGCGGCGGATCGAGAGGCACGGTCCGTCCAGCGCCAGGGGCGGAATAATCGCGTTCACGCGGGAGCCATCCGGAAGGCGCGCATCGACCATGGGAGAGGACTCGTCCACGCGGCGCCCCACGCGCGACACGATGCGGTCGATAATCTGCATCAGGTGCTGGTTGTCCTTGAACGACAGGCCGGTGATTTCAAGTTTGCCCGCGCGCTCCACGTACACGCGGTTGAAGCGGTTGACGAGGATGTCGGAGATGCCGGGATCCTTGAGCAGCGGCTCGAGGGGCCCGAGGCCGAAGATCTCGTCCAGAATTTCCCGGGACAGGCGCTCGCGCTCGGCGAAGCTGAGGGGAACCGCTTCGCTGTTGACGGAACTGCGGATCAGGACCAGGACTTCATCGCGCGCGGCGTCGCCGGGCGTGCGGCCCAGTTTTTCCAGGTCCAGCCGGTCGAGAATCTTGCGGTGCAGGTCGGCCTTGACCTGCTGGTACTCGCTTCGCTCGAAGGTTTGCAGATTCGCCATGTTTTCTAGACCGTCTTAAACAGCGACCAGGCCGAGCGTTTTACATCCAGGTCGTCGATCGTCAATGCGTGCGCCAGTCCAGCAATGGAACGCGCGATCTCGGTGTTTCCCTGCTGCATCAAAGGTACCCCGCGATCAATCGCCGCGGAAACCGCGAAATACTGGTTGGGAATTCGCCACAGGACCGGAGCGCCGATAGCGGCTTCGGTTTCCGCTTCGTTAAAGCCGGAGATCTTGCGATACCGGTTCAATACCAGCGCAAAACGGTCGCGGGAACTGCTCTCGCCAAGGTAGTGCGCCACGCGGCCCGCACTCCACAGGGAAGCGACATCGGCGTGCGCCACCAGGAGGATCCTCTCTGATAAGTTGCTGACCAGTCGGGTCACCGCATCCAGCCGCGACGAAGCGTCCACCACGATGTAGCGGAACTGTCCCGCGATCATGTCGAAAAGGCGGGCGAAGTCGGATGCGGACGGCTCGATCGCGGTCGGAGCTGCCGCGCCGCCGAGCACCTGCAATCCACCGCCGTGACGCGCCATAAAGCTGTCGAGCAGGGAAGAATCGAGGCGGTGCAGATTCGTGACCGCGTCCGAGATGGTGAACGCCGGTTTGAGATTGAGATGCAGCGCGCAGTGCCCGAGAGGCGCCATGTCCACCAGCGCCGTGTTCCCATGCGACGACTGCAACGCCAGCGCCAGGTTCACCGCTACCGTCGTGGCGCCGCTTCCGCCCTTGGCGTTTACGATGGCGAACATTTTCCCGCGCGAACCCTCCCGGCCGGGCTTGCGCCGGGTGGCCGTCAGCCGCACAAATGCTTCCAGAAGATCGGTGGTGGTGGTAGGGCGTTCAATGTACTCGCGCGCGCCCGCACGCATGGCGCTGACGATCAGATGCGACTGGCTCATGCTGCCGACGGCAAATACCGCGGCATCGGGAAACTCCTGGTGCAGAAGTTCGATGGCGCGCAAGGCCGCTTCGTCCGCGCCGGCGGGAATGTCCACCAGGATTACGTGCGGGGTGTGCGCATGCAACTTCCGCAGCACAGGGTCGCTGACCGACACCGGCAGGGCACCGCTGCTGGAAACCGTGCGCGCCACACTCGTGCCGTCCACCAGGACCTGAAGGACCGCGCGCTGGTCGTTCTCCGCGGCGAAGACTACGACTGACAACTCCGGCATGACTCGGCTACCCCACCCTTCCTGTGCCCGCCTGTCCCATTGACCCCACGCTCATTTGCTGCCGTCGGGCTTCTTGCCATCGAATTTGTCTTTATCCAAATACGGCACAGGATTCGCCGGACCCGGGGGCGCCTGGGCGTTGGGCGACACCCGGCGAGCCGTACAGAGAACCATCAACTCCGCGTTACTTTTCTGAGCGCTCTTGCTCTTGAAAAAATTGCCCAAGATCGGAATGTTTCCCAGGCCGGGAACCCGGTTCCCGACATTGGTCACCCGGTTGTCCATCAGCCCCGCAATCACGAAGCTCTGGCCGTCCTGCAACTCGAACTCGGTATCGGCCTTGCGCGTACTGATTGCCGGGATGGTGGTGCCGGCCACCGTGATCGAGTTGGCGAAATCGAGTGTACTGACCTCCGGCACCACGCGCAGGTGGATATTGCCGTTCGGCTGGATCACCGGAGTGAACTTGAGCCGCACACCGAATTCGCGAAACTGAATCGTCACGGCGCTGATGCCGCCGCTCGGCTGCACCACCGGAAAAGGAAACTCTCCACCAGCCAGAAAGCTGGCTTCCTTGCCGTTGACCGCAATCAAATTCGGCTCAGCCAGAATCTGCAGCAGGTTCTGATTCTGCAGTGCCTTGATCACGCCTCCCAGGTGGATATCCGGCCGGAAGAAAAAGACGTTGAGCAGGTCCCCTACCGTGGTCGACGTGGCCCCGCCACTGCTAGTGCCGCCGCCCGTGGCATCGTTGATCGCCCCGGTCTTGATTCCGCCGAACTGGCCGGTCGTGACCGATCCGAGCATATTTCCCCCGGTGGTGAACAGGTTCACGCCCAACTGGGTCAGCGCCGAGCGGTCCACTTCCGCGAACTTCACTTCCAGCAGGACTTCCTGCGCTCCCACCGGACCAAAGCTGAGCACGTTGACCACGTTCTTCGAGTACGCGGATGCAATCAATCCTGCATGCTTTGCGGTGTCCTCCGTGGTCACGTGACCGGACAGGACGATGGCGGAGCGCGAAGGAGTGACGCTGATCTGCTCGTCGGGGAAAATATGGTGCATCTCTTCCGCCGCAGCTGTCACGTCGACGTCGACCCGCAAATCGAAGCTGCGGGAGCGCTCCAGTTCATCCCAGATCAGCAGGGAAACCTCGCCCGGCGCGAGGCCGTTTACCAGTACCTGGGTTGGAGTAACGACCAAAGCGTCGGCCACCGTCGGATCCGTAACCGAGACTCGCTTGAGGCGCTCGGTCGTGTTGATCAGGAGTGATTTGCCCACCATCACCCGCAGGGGGGCCGCTCCCGGAGTCTCCGTCGCGGAGGGTGCCGGGCCTTGGGTATTGGAGGCGGCTTGCGGCGCCGGCGTAGCGGGCCCCGCAGTGCCCTCTGCGGGCGCTTGATTTTCAGGACCGCTAACAGGATGCGCGGGCGACGCCGGCAGCGAAATCACCGTCAGCAGGACTGCCGCCATCAGCACTAGAACCTTCATGAAGTCGAACCTTTCCAGGAACGCAATGGGATCGCCTTCCGGGCGATCTGCACGTGCGAATGGTGGTTGCATGGCTCGGTCAAAACTTTGTTTCATCTCGTTTGCTGCCCCGGATCATCTCCACCGTATAAACCTGGGAGGGTGCTGCGGCGACTGGAGTTGTGGTTCTGCGGATCTTCGGTTTCGCCTGGGCCGTTGCGGCGGCGGCCCCGCCCGGGTAAAGCGAACTCTCCCGGGTCGCGCCCAGTTCCTGCCGGCGGGTATCCAGCGGGTTGCGCAACGCCAACTGGATTCGGCCCTCCTGTCCAGCCAAGGCTAACCTCTGTCCGTCGTCCGGCGAGACCAGCAGGGTAATGACGGGAGCAACCGTCGAGTCCCCGGCCGCGCTGCGCTCCAGACTCTTGCCCACAGCGATTACGGCGACATTTTCGAGAACAGTCGTAGTTTGGCGCTCCCCGCCGGTTCCCGAAGTACCGGTCAGCAGCACGTCCACTCGCGTTCCGGGCTGCACAAAACCGGCAACCGAAACCACATCGTTCACGCGCACGGAAACAGCGCGCATTCCCGGCGGAATCAGGGAAGGAAGGCCCGCCCCGGCTTTTTCTGCCGCCAGCTTCCCGGGCAGGATGAACTCCCCCCGGCTGATGGGCAAAACGACTCCGCGCCCCACGACATCAACCTTCTTGCTGAACACACCCGAGGGCAGGTTGGTTTGGGCGAAACGTGCCAGGCGTACGTCGCGATCCTCCAGTTTGGCTCCAACCAGAATGTCGTTGGCGGCTACCACGACCTCTGTGCTGGGTTCGTTCCCCGAGCCCCCAGTCCGGAGGCGGTTGTAGACGGTATAGCTTACGAACAGGCCTAACACGAGCGCCAGCCCGCCGATCATCAACAAACGGCTTCGGTTCATTCCTCTCCTTCCGGGCTCACCCCGGATTCACGCGTTGCAACCGTCTGCCTCGCCCACCCGGGCACCGGGCAGCGGTATTACTGCGTCAAACCGCTGGACACCGAGGAGAACACATTGTTCGCATTCCCGCCAATCAGACGAACTGCCCCGATCACGATGATCAGGACGACGGCCAGCATCACGGCATATTCCGCAACATCCTGGCCCTCCTCGTTGCGCCACAATTTCCGGATCACATTAGCGACCATCCCATCCTCCTTGGTCATTCGCTGCCAGATTCCAAAACCAAGTCAAGCCCCGGTGGCGCAACCTTCAGGGCAGGACAATCGGCGCGACCGCCATCTTCACCACATGACTCCGGGTGCCGCGCCGAAACCCGCAGTTTTCAACCGCTTCAGTTTTGCCTAGTTTCGCAGATTCAGGTGAGCACAGGTAAAGATTTTGTCACTTTTTTCCCCTGCTGGGAAGGCTTTTTGGGGGGCTCCGGGCCGGCTATACCCGGTCCAACCCGGGTAAAGACCACCGCCTGCGCATCTCGATATTCAACAAACCAGTCCGGTTCCAGAGCCAGGCCTTGCGCCAGCGCGCAGGACGCAGGAACCAGCACAGTACCGACCCTCCATTGCTGCAGGACCCTTTGCCAGCCGGGGCGAAGCTGCACCGCTGTCTTGAACTGCCCTAGCAGGTCGTCGCCATAGAGGTCGGCGCGCCCGTCCACGAACACGCGATAGTCGGGATACAGCTTCCAGATCGCGTAGCCTCCCCAGTCGTAGTAGGCAAAGAGCTGGGTGGGCTTCCGGTGAGACGCCAGGTATTCCACCGCCGCTTTGGGAAACAGGTCCCCCTCCGCCCTGGCTTGGCTGCGGACCAGGGTGTCCCATCGAACCATGGCAAAGACCGCCAGGAAAGCTAAGACCGTAGCCGGAAGGACGAGTCGGAGCTTGCTCGACTCTCCCTCGGGGCGGCCGGAAGGCGACTGCCACTGCCGGGAAGGATCCGACAGAGCGGCGGCGATCACCGGCACGGCCAGCAGCGCGAAGATCGGAATGTGACGCACCGCGTCGAGCGCCGCAAACAGTGTCCCCAGAAGCGGAACAAGCACCCGAGCCTTGGGCCGCGATCGCGCCCTGGCAAACGCCACCAGCAGGGCCAGACACATCAGGAGAAGGGGCACAAACCGAAACTGATGAAAATCCGGGGACAGCCACTCGACGATGAACGATCTCATGCCAGCCGAACGCAAAACGTCCAGCGGATAGCGATAGAGCTGCGCGCCGCTCGGATTGAGCGGCACCACCGCCAGGCATGCCACCACGGCTAACAGCAAGCGCACGAGATGCGGGCGCACGTGCGCCCAGGGCGTTTTTCCCGCGATCGCCTCACACACCAGGCCGGCGCAATAAGCCAACAGCAGTGCCAGACCCAGAGCAAACCCGGCGTGCAGGTTCAGCCACAGTACGAACAACGGAGGTATCCAGAGCAGGAGCCGGGGACGGTCCTGCCCGCGCTCCATCAACCACAGAAATAGGCTGGCCAGCAGGAAAGTGAACATTTGCGGACGCACGCCCCAAGCCGGCGCTGAAGCCAGCGCGCCCAGCACCGTTGCGGCGGCAGCCCAGTGCCGGGGGCCCGGACATCGCAGGAAAAGCAGCACGAACCCCGCGGTGGTCACGATCGCCGAGAACACGATCAGCCCGGCCCAGGAGGTGTGTCTCCAGATCTGGTAGAAGACGACCTCCGAAAGCCATTCATGCGACACCCAGGCACTTCCGGCGCGAGTGAACGAGAACGGGTCGGTATGGGGAATATGCCTTGTTTCCGCGATCCATCGCCCGGTGCGCAAGTGCCACCACAGATCGGGATCGGTGGCCGGCCGGGCCGTGAGGGCCAAGAGACCGAAAAGAAGCAGGCCGCCGAAAACCTGGGCGCGGTCGAATCCAGAAATCTTCCTCATGAGAGCTGGCGGTGATTATAGAATCAGGCCACCAAAAAGTATGGGGCTGCTCAGGCTGAATGGGAAACGGGAATTCGTGGCCGCCGCTTTCCTTATGGCGATGACTGCCTGTCACTGCTTCCTGATCGTGAGCCTCATGCCGTCTTTGCGGCGCGGATACCAGGACTTCACGATTTTTTACAGCGCCGGCTGCCTGCTCCGCAAGGGACAGGCGGCGAATCTATATAGTCTGTCCGAACAATACCGAATCCAGCGCGAATTTGCTCCGGACGTTCCGATCCGCCAGGCCGCACTGCCCTACAATCATCCGCCCTTCGAAGCGCTGTTGTTCGTGCCTTTCACATTTGTGCAGTACAGATCGGCCTATGTCTTGTGGACCGCGCTGAATCTGATCGTGCTGGCCTTGAGCCTTGTGCTCCTCAGAAAAGAGTTCGCGGAATTGCGTACTTTTCCGCTGGCATTTCTGGGCCTGGCTGCAACCGGGTTCTTCCCGGTTGCACTGGGCGTTCTGCAAGGGCAAGACGATATCGTGTTGCTACTGATTATCACGATCGCTCTAATTCTCCTGCATAGAGAAGAGGAGGTATCGGCGGGCGGGGCGCTGGCGCTGGGTTTGTTCAAGCCTCACCTGGTCATTCCCCTGGTTTTGCTTTTGGCGATCCGGCACCGGCGAGTTCTAGTAGGCTTTGTTCCAATCGGCATGGTACTCGCCCTGATCTCCGTGGCCATGGTGGGACTAGGCGGCGCCATCAACTACGTAAAGTTCGTCTTTTACCTGGAAAAAACCGGCGCTGGTGGTGCGGTGGGCTCCGACTTCATGCCGAATCTGCGCGGCCTGATCGCATGGCTGCCCGGCGTCGGCCGCGCTCGCGTGTTCGCGACTGTGCTCACGCTGACATGCTCGGTTGCACTAATCGTTGCGGCGTGGTGGAAAATCAAGAATGGGCCAGATTCCATTTGCTACGCATTCGGGCTGGCGACCGTCGCCGCCATCCTAGTCAGCTATCACGCCCTTACCTACGACTTGAGCCTTTTGCTGCCGGCCATTTTTTTCTTTTTCTGCGGAACGGCGCCCAAGAATCGTAATAAAGCCGGAGCCGGCACGATGCTGCTCCTAGTCTTGCTTTTCCTGACCCCACTGTATGCGTTGCTATTGTTTCGCCTAAATCGCATGTGCTGGTTTTCGACGATTCTGCTCTGGTTCTTCGTGAAGCTTGCAGGTGGTCAGGACGTGGCGGTCCGATGGTTGCCGGAGCGAAGCAGAACGATCAGCAACATGGGAAAGTAGAAACCCAGGACGCTCCAAAGCCCCACGTCGTGGATGGAGTGCGGCATGTGATACCAGCGCCAGATACCCACGATCCAACTGCAGGCCACGGTGGCCATCACGTTCCTCCTGTTTTTCGGGATCAGCCACAATACGAACGAATCGTAGAACCAGCGCTGGGGCATGAGTGCGCACAGGAGCAGTAACCGCGCATCGCGATCGCGATACCTCCAGGCGGCGAGCGCGAGTAGCGGCCCGGGCAGAACAAGCAGAGGAACAAAATGCTGATAGCTTCCGACCTGCGAAATCCATTCAAGCGGCCAGCGAGGCATCCATATCAGACTTGCGATCAGCAAGAGGGCACCCGCCACCGCGCCCTTGGGGGAAAGATGGGTGAGCGCAACGGGGCCGCCAACCTGCGGTTTTACTGTGCAGAATGCAAACGCGATGGGATGGAATGCCGCGCACATCAGGAGGGGACTCCATTGCGCAGTCATCAACGCCGCCCAGTACGGATACGCCAGAAAGATCAAGAGGCGGCTGGGGCCCTGGCGAACGAGCGCCAGTGCGAGGAGCCCGGAACTGATGCCGAAAAACAGCGCACCTGCAATTTCGGCGGGCAAGGTGGCAAATGGCAAGGCCGCCAGCGCCGCGGTCAGCGGATAGGGAATTGCGCCCGGAGGAGTGTGGGCATACGGGTCTTTGCCGGAGAGCAGGTCGCGGGCGGCGCTATGTGCCCAGGTGAAGTCCGCAGCTCCCAGTTGATACCGGTGAAGAAACGCCCAGCACAGCGCGCCGCTGCCAAGTGCGAAAGCGGCAGCAACTGCAACATCTCGGGTTGGTTGAGCAATTTTCACCAGGACGCTATAGTATCCAGATTTTCTCAAATTTCATGAGCAAACGCGGCGCTGTCTGCAAACCGTTCTGGCTCGTTTTGGCCGCCACCGTCTGTGCCGCGGGCATGTGGCTTTACGTGCAGCGCGTTCTGGTCCCATATCAGCGGACGGACGCGATGGCTCACGACCGGCCCCGAGGCAACCTCTCCGATCTTTATCCTCGCTGGATCGGGGCCCGCGAGTTGCTGCTGCACGGACGCGACCCCTATAGCCCCGAGGTCACCCGCGAGAGTCAAGCCGGCTATTACGGCCGGCCTCTGGACCCATCCCGGCCAGAAGACCCAAAGGACCAGCAGGCATTTGCCTATCCCGTGTATGTCGTCTTCCTGCTCGCGCCTACTGTCCATCTTCCATTCGCGATCGTGCAAAAAACGTTCACTTGGATTTTGTTGAGTCTGATCGTCGCCACCTCTGCACTTTGGTTGCGCATTCTACGAATGCCTCTGGCGCTTTGGTCTCAAGCCAGCGTCTTTGGGTTCTCGTTAGGCAGTCTCGCCTTCATGCAGGGGCTGAAGCTTCAGCAGATGAGCCTGCTGGTCGCTGCCCTGATGGCCGCTGCTGTCGCTGTTCTGGTCGCGGACCGCCCGATTCTTGCTGGCTTCTTGCTGGCCCTGGCGACGATCAAGCCGCAGCTCGTCTGGCTGCTGTTGCTCTGGCTCGCGGTCTGGACCCTCGCCGACTGGCGCCGCCGCTATCGCTGGGCCGCGTCATTTCTGGTCACCATGGGCCTCTTGTTTGCCGCCTCAGAGTGGTATTCGCCGCACTGGATCCTGCGTTTCTGGCACGCGCTCGGCGAATACCAGAAATACACCGGCGCCGTTCCGTTTCTACAACAGATGGTTCCTGCCCCCTGGAGTTGGATACCTCAGCTTCTGGCGGTCGCGGCGGCGATCCGAATTTGCTGGATGAATCGCCGGCAGGCCGAAGATACCGCTGTCTTCTCGACCATACTCTGTCTGGTGCTTGCGGTGACGGTATTCGTCGTCCCGACGTCCGCTCCCTACAACCAGGTCCTCCTCCTTCCGCCCGTGTTGCTACTTGCCCGTGCCGGGCCGGAGATCTGTTGCCGGAATCTGCCCGGCCGCGTCCTGGTCGCTGTCGGCGCTGTCCTGCTGGCGTGGCCCTGGGCTTCGAGCGCCGTTCTAGCTGGCTTGTCGTTCGTTTTGCCTCCTGCGCTGGTTGAGCAGGCTTGGGCCATCCCTCTCTGGACCGTCCTCCCACTCCCCGTCGCGGTGGCCGCGCTGATGCTGGTCTATACTCACCGCAAGTCCTTCGCCCCGGCCGCCGGGCAAGGGACAGCGTAAAATGCTTACGGCCAGAGCCAAACACTGGCATGATGGTCGCAGGAGAATCCAGGCCCAATGTCGGTGTCCCAGTCTTCGGGGTCGATTCCAAGTTCAGGCATATCCCGCGTCTTCCCGGTCATGATCTATGTGCAGGGGAACGATCAGCAGACGCTCGCCCTGAATCACACGCCCTACACGGTCGGCCGCAAGGTGGACCGCGACCTGGTGATTCCGGACCCACGCGTCTCCCGGGAGCATGCTTTCATTGTTGCGGAAAATGGCGAGTTCTTTGTCGTTGACCAGGGCAGTAAGCACGGCACCTTCGTCAACGGCGAAAAAGTGGATCGCCGCAAGCTGGAGCGCAACGACCGCCTGGAATTCGGCGCGCGCGATACGGCGTACCTCATCTTCCACCCGCTGCACCCGACCTCCAACACCGCGCGCGAATTCCTGAGCCAGATCTCCGGCATCCAGATTTCCCAGGAAGCCAGCGACCTGGAAAAGATGACCTTGTTCCTGGAGGCAGCGCGTAAACTGAACACAATTGGCGTGCTCGATGAAATTCTGGTCACGCTGCTCGAAGCGACCCTCAAGTTGACGCGCGCCGAACGGGGCTTCATTTTTCTGCGCGACACCGAAGGAAACCTGACGCTCGCCGCCGGCCGGAATGCAAAAGGCGAGCCCCTGCTGGACGACAAGACGATCTCGCGTTCGGTGCTGGAAGAGGCGTTGACCGCAAATTCCGAATACCTGGTCACCGACACCAGCCAGGAACTCGACATGAAGGGACGGCAGAGCATTGTGGCCTTCGATCTGCGCACCGTCATCTGCATGCCCTTGCGCAAGCCGCAGGTGAAAGCGACTCGGCCCGACCAGCCGGCGGAAGCCGCGGTCATGGGCGCTCTCTACGTGGACTCCCGCTTCGCCTCGCGCGATATCACAGGCGTCAGCGAGGACATCCTGCGGGCGATCGCTACCGAAGCGGCCCAGTTGATCGAGAACGCGCGCCTGGTGCAGGCAGAAGAATCCGCCCGCCGCTACCAGCAGGAACTCTCCATCGCGGCCTCCATTCAGCAGCGACTGATGGCGGTGAACATCCCGGAAGTCCCGTTTGCGCGGCTTAGCGGCCGGAATCTTTCCTGCAAGGATATTGGTGGCGATTTCTTCGATGCCGTGAATACGCCCCACGGGCTGGCGGTGGTGCTGGCCGACGTCAGCGGCAAAGGAGTGTCAGCGGCCATCCTGGCTTCGGTCCTTCAGGGGATGGTGTACTCGCACCTGATTTCCGGCATGCCGCTCGCCGAGATCGTCGCCGCGGTCAACCGCTTCTTCACGCAGAAACACATCGGCGAAAAGTACGCCACCATGATCGTTGCCCGCCTCAGCCACGATGGCGATCTGGAGTACGTTAACTGCGGCCACATCCCGCCCGTCTGGATCTGCAATCAGGAAGTGCTTCGTCCCAGCCACGGCAATCTGCCCGTGGGTCTGCTGGCCGACGCAACCTACACCAGCGATCGCTGCCAGATGAAGTCCGGAGACCGCCTGATCCTGGTGACCGACGGCGTCACCGAAGCCGAAAACGCCCGCGGCGATATGTTCGACAGCGAGCGCCTTGAGTTAGTGGCGGGGAAGAGCACTTCGATGGAAGACATCTTTGGCGCGGTCGCCGATTTCTGCGGCGGCACGCCACTCAACGACGACTGCACGGTGGTCGAACTGGCTTACACCGGCGACTAGTCGCTGGTGTTTGTGGATTGTCATCCTGAGCAAAGCGAAGGACCTGCTGTTGTTGCTCTAGCATCCGTCTAGGTGCTTTCGGGACCACTGTAAAGCTGAGTGACCCCTACGACGACCTCGTCAACGCTGTAGCCGTGGTAACACCCATCGTTGAAGTCAGACTCAATTAGAAACGGACAGTTTCCATCACGCGACTCGATCTGAACCTCACAAGGATTACCAGGCAAACGGATGAACCATAGGCCGTCATCGTCTCCGAGATGGGTGGTTTGCAACTGCGCAATCTGAACAGTCGGAAGCGCCACTTTTAGACGTTCGATAATGTGATCAATGTCTTTCGGCATGAATGCGCCAGGGGCGCTGTCCCAATCTCTTTTTTACAACTTCGCGTCCATGTGAATCTCCACCGTGGACCAGGTCTTGTCTCCTGCATGGCAGAGTTTCTCTAGCGCACACTCGGCGCATTTCGGACTTCGCGCGACGCACAGTTTCCGCCCATGCCAGATCACTTCATGGGAAAAATCCGTCCAGCGTGGTCGCGGAATGATCTGCATCAGGTCCTGTTCGATCTTCGGCGCATCTTCTTGCTGGGTCAGTTCGAGCCGCCGCGAGATTCGCGTCACGTGCGTGTCAACCACCACTCCGTCATTCTTCTTGAACCAGCTCCCCAACACGACATTCGCGGTCTTGCGCGCGGCACCGGGGACGGTCAGAAGCTCGTCCATCGTCTGCGGAACCTCTCCGCCGAAGTCTGCAATGATCTTGCGCGCCGCTCCCACCACCGACTTTGACTTGTTGCGAAAGAAGCCGGTGGAACGGATGTCGGGCTCCAACTCTTCCGGCTGAAGCGCAGCGAAATGCTGGATGGTGGGATATTTCTCGAACAGAATGGGCGTCACCATGTTCACGCGCACGTCGGTGCACTGTGCTGACAGAATAGTAGCCACCAGCAATTCCCACGCGTTCCGGTGCGTGAGAGCGCAGGTAACGCCGGGATACATCCGGTCCAAACCATCCATGATCTGGCGCACGCGTTCCGGAGCCACCGGATCGTCGGCGGACCTCTTCGTCGGGAAAACCCTCGGTGCTGTCGCTCCGGTACTCTTCGGTTTCGCGTGGGTCGCGAGGGCGCGGGTCGGGGAAGCCTTACTCGGCGGACGGTTCGGCTTCCGCACACCTTCGTGCCGTCCGCTGCGGCTCGGTTGTCGCGGCATGTTTCCGCGGGCCATGGAATCTCCTTCCGAAGAAGACCATGGTAGCAAAGCGCCAGCGCAGTCTGCTCGGCCTTGTCCACCAGGTAACGCTGCGGCGATTGACGCGCGGATGTGCGGTGAGTACTCTGAGAATCAAGGAAAACTAAAGTGGCCGTTAAGAATATTCAAATCGGGCAGGTGTGGCGTCAGGACCAAACTGGCCAGGACTTTCTCGTAACCAAGGTCTATAGCGAAGTATTCACCCAGTACGCAATCCTGAGGCCCGCCGAGGTGACCGCTCCCGATGCGCCCACTGTGAAAGTGAAGGTCGGCAAGTCTCCGGAGGGAGTTTCTTTGCCCGGCTTTAGCTTTACGCAGGAAGGGGCGTTCTGAGGATCTGGTCATCGGATGAACGATTTTTCGATTTCCCGATGGCGCGATGGCCAGATCACCCGATCCGATGACTGAGAAAATCCTCGCTGCCCTTTTTATTTTCATCAAGTCCATCATCGCTGCCACGGGCTACGGCGGCATCACCATCCTGATGGCGATTGAGTCTGCCTGTATTCCTCTCCCTTCGGAACTGATCATGCCCTTCGCCGGCTACCTGGTTTACGAAGGCACGATGAAACTGTTCTGGGTGGCGACCGCCGGCGCGATCGGATGCAATCTCGGCTCGCTCGTCGCCTACGAAGTTGGGTACTACGGCGGCCGTCCGCTGGTCGAACGCTACGGTCGCTGGATCCTGATGGGTCGCCGTGAACTTGATTGGGCGGACCGTTTTTTCCTGCGTTGGGGGCAGATGGCGGTATTCATCGCTCGCCTGCTGCCGGTCATCCGGACGTTCATTGCGCTGCCCGCCGGCATCGCCCGCATGCCCCGCGGCAAATTCCACATCTACACGTTTTTGGGATCGTGGCCCTGGTGCTTCGCTCTGGCCTGGTTCGGAATGAAACTTGGCCAGAACTGGCGCTCCCTCGGACAGTACTTCCACAGGTTTGACGCGGTGATTGGCGTCGCGCTCGCGGCAGGGATCATCTGGTTCGTGTGGTCACACTGGCGGAATCGACTGCGGGGGAGCGAAGAATAGCGGCACGTGGCGTCGCGATCAAGAGCCTTTAACCACGGGGGACACAAAGGAACACAGGGGAAAGCGAAAAGCGTTTCCAGGATTTCGTTCGGAGGAAAGGGGACTTTACTTCCAAGTGCCATCGAAAGAGCCAGGACCGTTCCTCGGTCCGGGGCCGACGCACTCGCCGGCGCGCCACTCGCCAGTAACTTTCTACATCGGGTGGAAATTGTGTAATCTCAGCGCTAGGCGAACTTCAGAATGGGATATCTTGGCTACCTTTTTTATCCATGGGGCTTCCTGCTCCAGGGACTGGCGATTATCCACTTCATTCGCCGGCGGCCGGAGAACTACTGGCTATTCGTCATCCTGTTCATGGGCTTGCCGGGTGCGCTCATCTACCTGGTCGTCGAGGCTCTGCCGGATGCAGGCCTGCTCGGGCAATCCTTCAAGGTGTTTCCGCGGCGCAAACGCATGGGTCAACTGGAGGCGATGATTCGCGACAACCCGTCGCCCGGAAATTACGAGGAACTCGGCGACCTCTACATGGACGACGGCCGGGCCGCCGATGCGCGCGCGGCATTCGACAAGGCCATCGCGGCTCGTGCCGACACCCCGGATCCGTTCTATCGCCGCGGCGTGTGCGCCATCCAGTTGGGTGATTTCGCGGCCGCGGTTTCGGATCTTGAGAGAGTCGTCAGCAAGCAGTCGGACTATGACTTCCAGCGCGCCGCCGGCCTGCTCGCCCACGCCTATGCCCAGACTGGCCAAAAAGAAAGAGCGGAGGCGCTCTTCCGCCAGGTGACGAAGATCTCCACGCTCTCCGAGACGTATTTGAACTTCGCCGATCTGCTCGCGTCCGAGCAGCGTAATGCCGAGGCTCGCGAATGGGCGCAGAAAGTCCTCGACAAGAAACCCACCATGCCCAACTACCTGCGCCGCCGCGAGCGGCCCTGGTTCCGCCGAGCGAATGACCTGCTGAAGCGCCTCCCGGCGTAAGACTGCCATCGGCGTTGGGTGCGCATTCCTTAGCCTGTTCCTCGCGAGGCGCGGCCGGTTTTTCCTGATGGCTGATGGCTGAGGCGTGATGGCCAAATGCTATCCTTCCCCCGATGCGAATTGCTTACCTCGAATGCACCCGCTGCGGAGAGCATCTCGCCGCCGACAAGCCCCTGAACGTCTGCCCCAAGGATGGCGGAGTCCTGTACGCGCGTTACGATCTTGCCAGCCTGCGTGGCAAGCTGCGAACCGATGACCTGAAAGGCCGCGTTGCCACCATGTGGCGCTATGCCGAAGTGCTGCCCGATGCGCAACCGGTGACGCTGGGCGAGGGGTTTACGCCCATGCTTCAGAGCCGCGAGTACCCGAACGTTTACATCAAAGATGAGGGCCTGAATCCGACGGGATCGTTCAAGGCGCGCGGCATGTCGGCCGCCGTCACTATGGCACGGCACTATGGATTGAAGAAATTGACTGCGCCCTCGGCCGGAAACGCCGGCGGAGCGCTCGCCGCCTACGCCGCGGCCGCGGGCCTCGAAGCCTATATCTTCATGCCGAAAGACGTGCCGATCGCCAATCGGATGGAATGTGACTACTACGGGGCGCACGTCACTCTGGTGGACGGCCTGATCAGCGACTGCGGCCGCATGGTCGCCGAGCGCAAAGACAAAGAAGGATGGTTCGACGTTTCCACGCTGAAGGAGCCGTTTCGCGTCGAAGGCAAGAAGACCATGGGCTACGAGGTTGCAGAACAGCTGGAATGGAAACTCCCGCAGGGAATCATTTATCCGACAGGTGGCGGTGTCGGCATGATCGGCATGTGGAAAGCGTTCGACGAAATGGAGCAACTCGGATGGATCGGTTCTGAGCGTCCGAAGATGGTGACCGTGCAGGCCGCGGGCTGCGCGCCTATCGTGAAGGCTTGGGAAGCAGGAAAGGCCAGTTCCGAAATGTGGAGCGGGGCGGAAACGTTCGCATCCGGGCTACGCGTGCCCAAAGCATATGGCGACTACCTGATTCTCGACATTCTGAGAAAGAGCAAGGGCACGGCGGTCGCCGCCACGGACGACGAGATCATAGATGCGGTCCGTCACTGGGCAAGTGTCGAAGGCGTCTTTGCTGCCCCCGAAGGAGCCGCCGCGCTGGTGGCCTATCAGAAACTGCGCGCGTCCGGAGTTTTCCATGCCGAGGAGAAAGTGGTGCTGTTCAATACCGGAACCGCCTTCAAGTATCTCGACATGATGGAAGCAAAACGCAGGACAGTCCGGCCCGAGCCGCCGGCCTCGCGCAATATCGGGGGGATTATCGGGCCGTACTGAAAACCAGCAATTGATACTAGGCCTCGGCCAGGGACGAAGGCGCCGTTCGGCGCTGGGTCGGCAAAAGGCATTTACCACGGGGGACACAGAGGAACACGGGGGACTTCTTGGCTAATCGGTTTCCCTCGTGTTCCTCCGTGCTCCCTTTGGTTAAGGGGTTTTGATTGCCACCATGGCCGTACCACTTCATGGCGACGAATATGAGGCGCAGCGCGAAGCGATGGTGCGTGTTCATCTCGAAGCACGCGGCATCCGCGATCGCCGGGTGCTCTCCGCCATGCTCGAAGTGCCGCGCCACGAATTTGTCCCCGAGGAGTTTCAGTCCGATGCCTACGAAGACCATCCGCTGCCCATCGGCGCGGGCCAGACCATTTCCCAGCCCTACATCGTTGCGGTGATGCTCCAGCACCTTGCCCTGCGGCCCCACGATCGTGTGCTCGAAGTGGGCACCGGATCGGGGTATGCGACGGCCTTGCTCTCGCGCCTCTGCGCCCAGGTTTACTCCGTCGAGCGTCATCCGGAACTCGCGGCCTCTGCCCAATCCACGATCGCCCGGCTTGGCTATTCCAACGTGACAATCAAGGTGGCGGACGGCAGCCAGGGCGTGCCTGAATCCGCGCCGTTCGATGCGATTCTGGTCTCGGCCGCAACACCCGCGCTGCCACCCGCATTGTTCGTGCAGTTGCGCGAAGGCGGACGACTGGTCATCCCCGTTGGATTCGCGATCAGCCAGCAGTTGCAGTTGATCCGGAGGGTGGGCGGACAGGTTGAAGTTGAATTGCTGGAAGGTTGCCGCTTCGTGCCGTTGGTGGAAGGAACAGTGGATGGTGAATAGTGAACAGTGACCTGGCGCTGAGGGCTGACTTTCGACCACCATCCACGAACCACTGATCTACAATATTTCTGTGGGGCAGCTGCAAAATCTCAAGATCACGCTGGAGATGATCAAGTGGGAGCACTCCGTCTTCGCGCTCCCCTTTGCGCTTTGTGGCGCCGTACTTGCCGCGGGTGGACTGCCGGCGTGGCATCAACTGGCCTGGATCATTGTCGCCATGATAGCGGCGCGATCGGCGGCGATGGCGTTCAATCGACTGGCCGACGTGAGCATTGATGCGGCCAACCCGCGTACCGCGGTTCGGGCGCTACCCGCCGGCCTGCTGACGCCATCGTTTGTGAGCGCTTTTGTAGCGATTTCATGCGGTGTGTTTATTCTCGCAGCCTTGCAGTTGAACCGTCTGACCCTGGTGTTGTCGCCGGTGGCTTTGGCGGTAGTGCTCCTCTACTCGTATTCCAAGCGGTTCACGCGCTTCTCGCATCTGTTCCTGGGATTTGCCCTGGGCATCGCTCCAGCCGCGGCCTGGATTGCGGTTCGCGGATCGCTCGACCCGCGCATCCTCTTGCTTACCGCTGCCGTCACCTGCTGGGTCGGCGGGTTTGACGTGATCTACGCGTGCCAGGACTACGAGTTCGACCGCAACTACGGGTTGCATTCTCTCCCGCGTCACCTTGGGATCAAAACCGCGTTGTGGATCGCCCGGGGGCTCCATGTCGTGATGCTCGGCTTGCTGGTAGCGCTGGTCATGGTATTCGGACTCGGCAAGCTGGCGGCAGTGGGAGTGGTGGCGGTGGCGGGATTGTTGACCTATGAACACGCGCTCGTGCGCCACGATGATCTGAGCAAGCTGAACGCCGCCTTCTTCACCATGAACGGATTGATTTCAGTGGTGTTTTTCGTGTTCGTGGCCGCCGACCGGCTTCTTCGAATTTGAAGACATTGGAGCCGCTGAGGTCACATACCGATGTGATCTCATTCCCGGTGCTGGGTTATCATAAAAGCGCATGGCAAGCGTGCATCCATTTCAGACCAACGATCCCCGCCTGAACCCGATTCGAGACAAGGTTCTCGCGGGAGAGCGGCTTAATGAAGGCGATGCGCTCGTCCTCTACGCGACGGGCGATATCCTCGCCGTGGGCTGGCTGGCCAACTGGGTTCGCGAGCGGATGCATGGCGACAAGGCGTACTTCAACGTCAACCGCCACATTAATCCGACGAATGTCTGCGTGGCGGCCTGCCGCCTGTGCGCCTTCGGACGAAAGAAGGATTCTCCCGGCGCCTACACCATGGCGCTCGAAGAAGCCTTTGAGACAGCGGCTTCCGGCTACTCGGAGGCGATCACCGAGTTTCATATTGTGGGCGGGCTGCATCCCGATCTGCCGTTTGAATATTTTCTCGATCTCGTTTCCGGGTTGAAGCAGCGCTTCCCGCTGGTGCACATGAAGGCGTTTACCATGGTGGAAGTGGCGTACCTGGCGAAGCGGGCCAAGCTCACGATCCGGCAGACGCTGGAGAAGATGAAGGAAGCGGGCGTCGATTCACTGCCCGGCGGCGGCGCTGAGATTTTCGCCGACCGCGTGCGGCACATCATCTGCGACCATAAGATTGACGGCGATCAATGGCTGGATACGGCGCGCCTGGCCCACCAGATCGGGCTGAAGTCGAACGCGACCATGCTCTACGGCCACATCGAGAACGACGAAGATCGCGTTGACCACCTGCTCAAGCTGC
>Ga0302321_100000455_pt1 | contig 35724 bp, 47 predicted proteins | sample Fen_T0_1_FD_202505 | JGI IMG/M metagenome (GOLD analysis project Ga0302321, IMG submission 202505) | Peat permafrost microbial communities from Stordalen Mire near Abisko, Sweden - Fen_T0_1 | ecosystem: Environmental > Terrestrial > Soil > Wetlands > Permafrost | place: Sweden: Abisko... | reverse complement strand
GGCTGGAGCTACGCGCAGCGCCAGCCGATCCGCGATGAGCGCTTGGAGCTCAAGAGGCAATGGCAAGCGGCGGCCGCGCGAGGCGCAGTGATAGACGCGGCGCGAGTCCTGCGAAAGGAGATCGAGCGTCAGGGCGTGCCGTCGTTGGCCTCGGACGCGGCGCTCTGCGAAGCGCTGTTTCACCTCGATCAGGTCAGCGCCCGATGACTTGGTGGCAAGTCGTCGCGATCTTCGTCGCGTGCCGCGCGCTGGAGTTCGCCGGAAAGAGCGCGCTCGACTGGTGGCTCGATCGCCCGATGCGCCGGGCGTTCAATCAAGCACTGGATCGCATCATCGCTGAGGACCGCGCCAGGCGCGAGGCGGCTGCGCCACCACAGCGGTAGCGTCTACCATGAGAGGCGTCACCCCGTCAGAGCGCGTGTATCTGCAGCGTAGAGCCGACAACACACCGCGGGAATACCTGCCACCAGACGACCCACGCACAGCGGTTGGGCAGCAGCTCTCGGCGCACGGGCGAGTGCGGTTTCGGCCTGGCCCACTCGAGTCGGCTCCAGGCGGGCGCTCGAACCTGGCCCACCTCACCGAGCTGGGGCGGCTGGCGCTGCGGGTCTGTCCGATTGACGAATTCTAGAGATTGCGCGGCTCTCGCCGCTTGGAATCAAATCCTATGATTACACCGAAACGAATCACCATGAGCGCGATCGAGGCGCTCTTGTTCGACGTGCTGATCGCTGCCACACAGCGCCAGCTTCGCTGGACGCAGGGGCGTTGCTCGTGCGCGTCGTGCCGCCCGTTCGTGCGCTTTGTTGAATGGGCGAGGGAAAATGCAAACACCTGATGAACCGCCGACAATCAGAGCGCCAGCTTGCGGCGCGCCCAAGTCGACCAGGAGAGGCCGAGCCCGCCGGCTTGCGCGTCTTGGTCGTCAATCTCCTGCTGTGTGAGGTAGACCGTGCGGCGTAGCAGGTCAGTCGTTCCGCCCTTTCCAGACTTACCCGGACGGCCCGAGGTTGCCGCTTTCTTGGCGTGCCCGATCTTCACCAATTGCGCCGCGTACTCGCGCCGGAACACCGCCTCGAAAGCCGGCAGGGTAAACACCGGTACCGGCGCTTCGGCGAGCGCCTCTGACCACGCCAGCGGCTCGGCGGGCGCCTTGCGCGCGTTCGCCGCCTTGATCGCGTCGCGTTTCACTGATGCGTCTGGGTTTCGGTATGCCATGCCGGAACAGACTAGCGCGCCAGCGTCAGCGCGCGGGAACTATTTGCATGCGGTCGGTCGATTATTCTTGCGCGCTAGCGCTAGCGCGCATATACAATGGGGCATGGCCAAAGCAAACAAGACCTTCGAAATCGCGATCAAGAACGCCGGCATCTTCACCCTGCGAACTACCCCGGAGGGAATCGCAACCTACCTCGCGCCGCAGCACGGAAAGATCCGAGTCGTGAAGCGCGGTTATACGACCTGGAGGCTGTACAACGAGCAAGGGCTCGATATCGGAAGCGCTTCGCGCTTGGGCGGCGAAGCGGTGAGCCGCGTGGAGATGGCGCACGCCGAGGCCGAGGCAAAGGTCTCGGCGCTCGCCGCCAAGCTGCTAAAAGCACTCTGGGAACGCAAGGCGGCCGCACAGGCGAGCGGCCCGACGTGGGCGCTGGCCTCCGAGCTCTCAGCGATCGAGACCAAGCTTTCCGAGCTGGTCGATTTCGTCGCCGGCACTCAGCCCTGAAGCTAGGAACTCAAGAAAATGGAACACATCAAAGGCATTCGGTCGAGCAGCACGTCCGGGCGCCGGACGCGCGCCGTGGAGTCCTTCCGCAACGCGAGCGAGTGCATCGGCACCATTGACCCGAGCATGGCGCTATTTGCCATCACCCGCGGTCAATTCTCGATGATCGACGCGGTGCTTCACGTGCTCAATCAGCTCGGGCCGAGCACCCTGACGCTCTGGACGTGGGCGATCGCCGAGTACGAGATCGAGCGGTTCAACGCGCTCCGCGACTGCGGCAAGGTGAGTCACGGAACGCTGATGATCGATGGGAGCGCGCGACAGCGAAACGCCGACTCGATGGCCACTTGGCGCGCTAAGTTCGGCCCGGATTCGGTCAAGCTCGTCTCGAACCACGCCAAGATCGCGACCGTCGACAATGGGACCATGCGCGTGCTGCTCCGCGGGTCGATGAACTTGAACTACAACCCGCGCTTCGAGCAGCTCGACGTAACCGAGGGGGGCGCAGACTTCGACCTCGTGCGCGAAATAGAGAGCGAGCTCCCGGTGCTGCCGATGGACGCCGCGTTCAGCGACCTCACCCAAGCGTCAAAAACGGATGTAGCATTCGACGCCCGCACGCTGGACATGTTCGCGGGCCTGAAAGTTTGGAAGAAATGAGCGAAGACGCCGAGCAAAAATGGAGAGCGGTCCGCGCCGAGTCGTTCGCGCTGCTACTGCAGCACAACCCGAAAGCGCCGCTCGCGCTGGTCAACCTGTACGCCGACGCCTTCGCGGAGTACTCGCGCGCGATGGCGAATATTTCCGAGCTCGGGCCGATCGTCCAGCACCCGAAGACGGGCGCGCCGATCGATAACCCTTACTTGCGGATCCGAGACCGCAACGATCGCGCGATGAAAGACCCGGCGTTTAGACGGCTGAAGACTGATCCGCTTTGGGAGGCGAAGCCAAAAAATGGATGAAAGCGCCGATCACCTTTCGGCAACCGGCGCTTTCTCGGATTGATGGTCGCCTGAACGACCAGAGTTTTTTTACTTCGCGAACCGCTCGTTGAACCGCTCGCGCAGTCGATCCTGCGAATCCTGCAGACGGTCGACCTTAGTCTCGGTCCCGTCGAGCCGATGAACGATTGCCGCGTTCTGCGTCGCAATATCGGAACGCAGTGCGGCCATTTCGTCGCGGATAGCTTTCGCGATCGCGGCCGGGTCACCGTCGTTCGGCTTGTTGATCCAAGCCGTGATTCCGCCGCCCAGACAGGCAATCAACGCCATTGCGACCGCGCTCGGAACGGACAGCTGCCATTTGCCCCTCCCAAGCTTGACGTGCTCGGGCGGTACGGACAGCGGGGCCATTGTAGGGCTCGACGACTCAGGCGGAGGAGGGTTCACGGGTTCAGGGCGGCGTTCCGGGGGAGCGAGGCCAACCAGCGTTTGGTCGTCGCGGATGCTCGGCAGGCGCGCCCTTGGGGCCGCCAAGTGCCTCGGTGGAAGCATTGGCATAGGAGGCGGAGGCGGGGCCGTGGCGGCATCCGGCGGCGGCGTGTGCAGTCGCTCCGGGTCTGCGTTGATCTCGGTGATACGCAGCGGTGGCTTCGGCGGCCTCACTCTGCGCTCCGTGTCGCAACGATTCGAAGCTCGGCGTCATGCCGCTCCACTTCCGGCTCTAGCTTCGCCAAGCGATCGGAAAGTTCGATCTGGCCGTTCGCGAGTGTCGTTAGCGTGCGCATGGTTTCTTCGTGGCGCAGAGCCGCCTTTCGGTCGAGCTCGGCAAACAACGCGTGCAGAAGTCCGGCGGGGTCGAAGACGGCGTCGGAAAGGTTGGCGATCCGCTCGCCCATTTGGTCGAGCTGGGACGGCGCCGGCTCAGTCGGGTCGCGGTCGGTGCGCGTAGGCAGCGGCGGCGCGCTCGGGATGTGGGTCTCGGCTTGTGGGGGCACCGTCTTGCGCTCGAACGGGGCGAACGCTGTCATGGACCGATCCATCAGACGGCCGCCTTTCCGTCGCCCTGGTAGGTGTCGCGGTCGTCGGCGCCGTGGGAGAGGTCGAGGCGAGCCGCTAGAAGGTCCGCATGGGAATAGCCCGGCTCGGGGCCGCTTGGCGGGGGAGGCGTGCTACCCGTGGCGCCGGCTACGCGCGTGCACCAGGGCAGGCGCCTAGCGCGACTCTGGTCGAGGGGACCCGGCGGGCCGTTTACCTCGCTGGCGGGCTTGCCACTGGCAGCGTACGCGCCGCCCTGGCCATTCATCGCCCAGGGACCCACCCGGTGCTGCCAGATGGCCCAGTCTGCGCCCGACGGAGTCGCCGGCTTTGCTGCCCCGGTGTAATGCGCGACCCAAAGGGGCCGATCGAGCACCCATGCCGGTTTCCCGAGCCGACCGAAATCGCGCTGGGTGATGTAGACCAGCGCCTCGCCGAAATTCGCCACCAGTCCGCCGGTGAAAACCTCGGCCGCGTCGCTCCACGACGGGTCAATCTTCGGACCGGTCCTGCCGTCGTCCTCAATGTCGACCGCCGGCGCAATGTCGCCGACCCGGATCCCGCATGCGAGCGCCTGCGCGCAGAACGCCGCAAGCTGGTCGGTCACCGGTTGGGAAATGCGGAAAAAATGGTAGAGCCCGACGGCCATGCCGACGGCGCGCGCATTGCGCACGTGCTCGACCGCTCGCTCGTCGCGGCTTGTGCCGTAGCACGCCCGCACCATGGCGAACTCGCAGCCGCTTTGCCTGAGCAGAGACCACGGCACGCCGCCCGGGGCTACGGTGCTCTGGTAGTGCGAAACGTCGATCCCGTAATTCAGATCCATTTTTTCCCTCAACTCGGCCGACGCGCGACCGATGAACATTCGCCGCCGCGCGCCAGCTACCCCGCACGCCGATCCGAACGGCGTCAGGGGACCAGCGGCGCGGCAGGCTTCGAACGAACTCAAGTATCTCGATCTGCCGAACTGAGTTTTTCTGGAATCCGCCAGAGCAGACGGAATTACCCGCTCACGAAATCGACGAACGCTTGGTGAGCGATCCGCGCTGCCCCGCGCGCGCAGCGGAACACCACGTAGGCCACGAAGCCCACGCCGACGAGCGCAGGCACCACGGTTTCGATCGCGAACCGTTCGACCACATGCTTTTTCATCTTGGATTCACCTTGGGCAACGCGGCCCCCTTCGCGGCAAGCCGGAGCATCATTTGCCGATAAGCAGGCGGGCACTCGCGCCAGTCGCGCACGAGTAACGCCGCCTGCTGTTGCTCGGTAAGCAGCTCGATACGCGGCCGCGTTGGCGGCTCCGGCTCGAAGTCGCTTCGTTTCACGCGCCCGGTACGGGATCGAGCGCAGTCTCTACTTCGGCGTCGAGCGCCGCGAGGTCTGCATCGGTGGTTCCCGCGGCAGCTTGCGCGGCCGAGAGTTGAGCGGTCAGCGTAGCAATCTGGGAATCCTTGTCGGACTCAGCGGCTTTCAGCTGCGCGTTTTCGGTAACCAGCTCGAGCTTTTCTTTCTTGAGCTCGCGCACGTGTTGAGTGAGTTGTTCGAAGGTGGGCGTTGACATGTTGGAAACCTTTCTAGCGAGGTAAACGGTTGCGGCCGCGAGCGCCGCGATAGCGATGGTGTCGGCGAGCATTGCTGCGCTCACATACAGGCGCGCGCGATCGAGCACGACTCAGCCGCCGCAACGCAAAACGGCACGAGCGAAGTCCCATCGGGACCGGTTTCGTTGTTGACGCACACCTGCGTGCACGTAGCGCCCGCCGCAGTCGGCTGCGCCTCTGGACAGCCAAGCGCGAGCAGCTTCGCGCACGCCTTGCCGCACGGCGAATCGTCGGGCGGGCTTGGTACGGGCGCCGCGTCGCTCGGGTTGTCCCATGGCGACGGCGGTTCGGGCTGAGGCGGCGGCTTCGGGAATGGGCCGAGCTGGCAGCCAAAGACGGCGACCACGAGCAGAGTCATCAGAATGAATATTTTTCGCATTGGATGCCTCAGAGGTGGATGGCCCAAAGATCGGTGAATGTGGCCATGAAGCGCGGCGACACGCGGAGGAACCCGCCGTCCGCATAGCTCGTGCCCCACGAATTGCAGAGCGTGAACGATTGCGCGTCGTAGCCAACAACGGTGAGAGCGTGACCGCCCACGCTCGGCTCGTTGGCGCTCGGATCGTAGATGTCTCCGGCGAGCACGCCGAAGATCGAGTTGCCGACCGACGCGCCACCGACGACGGGCTTGCCAGCCGCGATCGCTTGCTTGATTTCGGTCAAACCGGTGACGCGCAGATAAGCGCTCGGGCCCTTATGATCGTAGCCCTCTTTGTACGCTTCCCATGACGGGCGCGCGACCAGCGGATCATGCTTGAACGGGCAAGCCGATTCGGGTGGACGCCCGAACTTGCCGAGCCCCTTCGCGCAGCTGCGGAGCTGAGTTCCCTGGTCCACGAACCCGCCGCCGTCGTAGGCGAGCGAATTGAAGTACAGGAAGTCACGCGCCGAGAGCTGCGGAGCCGCAACGCCGGCAATCCTGTCGGCGATGCGTAGCCCCTGCGCGAAGCTGTGCGCCACGCACTTGGACGTGTCGCCCTGATCGAGCACCTCGACGACGTACTGCCGTAGCGACGCCGAGGCGGGAACGGCCGACGAGAGGCCGAGTTTGGCCAGCCCATGATCGCGCGAGTCGGGCGCGTCGGGGATGTAGCCGAGACGCGGCATCATTGCTTGCTGTGCCCCAAGCGCACGGCGCCAGCGCGCCCCATGGCTCTGTTGGCAGAGTCGAGGAACGGCGCGACTTGCTCAGCGGTCGAGCAAAACGCCTTTTCCACATCCTCCGGACTGATGCCCTTAGCTTGCGGTTGCTGCGCGAAGAACACGTCGCACAAGATGATCGCGGCCTGGTCGACCGACTTAACGAAGGGTTTCAGGCTCGCGCACGCGCCCAAGGTGAGGGCAAAAACGAACGCCAGCGCAAAGCCGAGACCTGCCGAGTTCGGACCATTCGGCGGCTTGATCGCGACGGTATGCGAGTGGATGCCGGGGGCTACTAGAGCGGCCGCGACCAAGAACGCGACAGTCAGGTCAGTCCACGATTGCGCGCCCGTGAGACCCTGCGCGAGCGCCGGCAATGCCACGATGAGGCCCGGCAACGGACCGGCAACGACCGGAGGCAAGAAGCCCCATAGCGGCTTGCTGGCACCGAGAATGCGGGTCGCGGCGAGCGCGAACGCGATGGTAAAAGTGACGACTTGAACGACTTGAAGATGCATGATTGTCCCTCGTGTTGTGTTGGTGAAAAACCGAGGCGCTGAAGGACGGCACTCCGCATGCAGAGCGGAGGGGAGGCGCCCGGCGAAGTGCCGTTCTTCAGCGTCTCGGGTTGGTTGTCAGTGCTGAGTTGGGGCGTGCAGCGCGAGAACGAAAGCAGCGTCGGTGCCAGTCGCCCCGAGCTTCGTCTTCACCCGCCAGCCGCCAGCGATCGGAAACACGCGCGCCCGATCGATCTCAACGTCTTCGACGATTGAAAGCTCGATCGGCCGCAACGTTTCGCCCACGTACTTGGAAATCGTCAAAGACGTGTCGCCGTTGCCGTTGTCAGTGATCGTGAAGTCCGCCGGCACCAGCGACGTGTTCAGCGCGACCACTGCGGTCACGCTAGGCACGCTGGCCGCGAATTCCACTTGAATTCGCGCGCTAGGCGCAACCGTGGCATCGGCAACGATCTGACGAACGAACTGATTGAAGATGTCCGCGTGCGGGACCGTCCGCGGGTCGCGCGGAAGAGTTACGTTCTCTTGGGAACCGCCGCCGAGCTCGTCGATTCCAGGCCGATGCCACGTGCTCTGATCGTACGTGAGGACGCTGCTTAGACCATTGCTCGGCGGAATAATCACCGTGACCGCCAGCAGGCTCAGCACTGCCGCCTGATAGACCGGCAACAAAAGCGCGTTTCCGGCTGCGGTGGGGTGCGCGTGATCTGACTGGTAATTGGTCGCGTTGTTCGAGTCTCCGAACGCCCCCATCCCAGCGACGCCAGCAACGTCAATGATCACATCGGCGTGAAGTCGCCCGTTCGTCAGAACATCAGCATTGTAAGCGACGCGCTTTGCTTCGAAGCCTGCGATTAGCCCAGCATCCGAACGCGGCAAAACCGTACACAGCGCGACCAGGTTGCCGAGCGCGCGCGACGCATCACAGAGCGCGTATTCATCGACTAGGCACTGCGCCGCCGTTGCTGAGGTAGCCAGGGAGTTTGTTGCGACCTGTATGACGTGGACGTTCTTGTTTCGAGAAGTCGAGTATCGCGGCGCAATGCTAGCCGTGAACTTGGCCGTCTGCCCCGCGATCGTATCGCTGGGAACGGACATATTCAGGATCTTGATTTGTGGGCCAAGCGCTTGCAGCGCTGGCAGCATCGCAAACGCTGGGCACTGGTAGCGCCGAGTCCCGTAGCCTGCGCCGATCGAGTCGCCCGACCAAGCGACAAGATTCACGTTTGCCGGGAATGCTGTGGCTGTCGCCTGCGTCACCAGCCACGCAAGCAGCAAGTCGCGATCAGTGTTGTTTAGCGCGCTGCTTACGCCGACGATTTGAGAGATGCTCGCGTGTGCCCCCTCGTCGGTCTGCGGGAATAGCCCCGCAGTAATGCTCGCGATCGTGCCAGCCGGGATGGTGGCCGCCGTCGAGTCACTGCTCGCAACGCCGCCGATATTTGCGCTGACATCGAGCCCCGTAGGGGTGACGCGCATCGCAACGTCGACGCGGGTCTCGAGCGGGATCGTGATTGCGCTTTGCCAGAGCAGTCCAACGCCGTAATAAAAACAAAGCTGGCCGTTCACAATGCACGGGCCAAACGGGCGGCCGGTAACGTTGTCGACGCCGGCTAGGAGCCCGCGAACCATGCCCGGCTGCACCTGCGGCGACGTTCGGTCGATGAACGTCAGGCCAATCGTGCAAGCGTTCGCCGGCAAAGTCGAACCGGCAGGCGCGTCGAGCGCATGCCCGCCATAGTTGCCGGTTGTTGGCACCGGCTCGAAGCAAAACGAAGCAGCGTCTCGAAACGGTCTGGCGTCAGTCGTGTTTTTAGCGAGCCAGTAGCCGGACAGCGGCGCGGGCTGATTTACCCGCGCGACACGACCCAAAGGCGCGGACGCGGAAACCGTACCGGCTGCATCAGAGTATGCCTGTTGCGTTCCGTCGAGTCTCAATGACGGCGTAATCGATCCTGGAAAAGACATTCTAGACCTGTACGCCTGGCCCGAACCACGTGGTTACAGCAGCATCGAGCGCGGGCAGCGCAGCGAGAAACGTTGCGAGGGAGGCGCTAGAGAACAGCAGCAGAGCCAACTCGCCATGCATCCAATTGGTGCTCCCATCGTAAAACAAATGCCGCGTGCCGGAGCTCGCGGCATTGCCCATTGACGCCCCGGTCACTGGCGTAGCCGAACCCCACTTGATGACATCGGACGCCGACCCGGTGAACGAGACGCGCCCGCGCGCCCATGTATTGTAGCTCTCGGCGCAACTGAGGAATGACCCATCGTAGCCCTGCAGAAGCGCGCCGCTCGACGGAGCAGCGAATACAAGCAAGTCCAGCGAGCTATCCGATACAAGCACCTGATTGGCGCCTGCGTTGGGGATCGTATACACCGCGTAGACGTGGAAATTGGTCGTAGCTGGCGCGACCAGGGCTAGGGTGTAGTCTCCAGCTTGCGTTGTGCCGTTGGGTGCCAGACTCGGTTTTCCGCCGACCCCCGTACCGACGTTGGCAATGCCGACACCGGCAGAGTGCTCGGTGATATTCCCTGCTCCAGCTACCTGATTGTCCCAGGTGTTAACGATCGATCCGGTCGTGTGCAGCCCGAGATCACCACGCCAATAGCCGATGCAACTCGGCATGAGAGCGCCGAAATTAGTCGACGTTCCCGGAACCCACGTGGGTACGCCGCCGACCAAGCTGAGCACGTAGCCATCGGCGACGCTCGTGTAGTCGGGCAACGCGCGCTTCGCCATTCGGCGGATGTTCCGTTTATGCGGACCCATCCATTTGCGCTTTGAATCCCACTGGTTCGTCTCGCAATAAGCGATATCTTCGAACCCGTTTCCGCTCGGATCTGGAGTGCTGACCACCGTTGTCGAATCGATGAACTGCGTTTTGTCCAGCCCGCTGGTGCCCGGATCGCCGTGGTTGACCGTCAGTCGGAATAGGAGCTTCCCCCAAAGCGGCAAAGCGGGAAGCGTGAACGACGGCGGGGTTAGCCCGGAGTATGAATAAACACCGCTCGTCGCGTCGAGCGACCAGCCTGTTGGCGTAGGAAACCCCTCCGGGTAGTCGACGATCTCATAGAGCCAGCTTGACCCGAGGCCAGCCGGATCCTGTGAGAGCTGGCACGTTGCCCCGGCCGCTCCCACTAGCGCGCCGGACAAGTTGCCCGCGCTAGCGATGTTTGCGCGCAACTTCGCGTAGGGTGCTGTCGTCATTTAGATTGTGACTCCGTGGCGATTAGGAAGAACGAAGCGAGAGCGCCACTTCAATATTTGAGCCGGTCTCGTGGGCGACCATGAACCGGTTGTCACCGGCAAGTATCCGCTTCCAGCCGGCGGTCGCGACGCTGTGGTCACCGACCGACGGCCCCCGCGTCCAGCTTGCCCCCTTGTCCGTTGACCAGGCCAGCCCCCCGTAGTTGGCGGTCGTTGTGGGCATGATCCATAGCGAGTTGAGACAGGCCAGATCGTTGCCGACCGTGTACAGCGTACCAGTTGGAGCGACCCAGGTGAGGCCGTCCGACGACACCGCGCCGTTCCCTAGATTGGAGGCAACGGCCATCCAAAGTCCGTCCGTTGCGCTGTACGCCACGCCAGTCCAGAGACCCGCCGCCGGCAGCGTTCGCTCGGTCCAGTTGTTTCCGTCAGGACTCGTTAGGCACTTGTTGTAGCTAGAGACAGGCAGCGCAACGAACAGCGAACCGTTCCACACTAGTCGTTTGCAGCCGCCCGAATTTGAGGTCCAGGTTGCGGGAAGCGTTGCGGCGCTCGACCATGCCGACATAGCTGCAGTCGTGTCGCCTGTGCTGAAAGCCTGGGTACCAACGAAAACCCAGAGATGCAGTGAGGGCGCGTAACATGGCACGTTTGCGCTCGTCCCAGCCGGCCCGCCAACACGTAGGGTAGAGACAGAGCCGCTGACGATTGTGTAAAAATTCGCACCGACGCCACCGTTAGTCATGAGCGCTGGCACGCCATCGAGCATTCCTGCCGCCATCTCCGGTTTTGTCGTGGAGCAATTAGGGAGAGTCAGAATTGCGTTCCAGCTCAGCGCATCCGCGGACACGTACAGTGTTTTACTCGTGTTCAGAATGCCCCAAAGTGAACTCGAGGTACCTCCAGTTGTAGGTAGCCATGCGACAGCAAAATCCGAGTTTACTGCAGCTATCGAACCAGGGCCGATTCCACGCTCGGGCCAGTTAGTAGCAACCATTCGCGCAGAGAAGAACGAACTCATCGCACGGAATGGGGCGAGTACGTCCAGCCCATTCGCTCCGGAAATAGTGATCTTCGACGATGGTATCCAAATCCCGCCCGCGTCGCCGTCGATTGAGGAGAACTGCGCCGCGTCTAAAGAATCATAGTCGGTACTGAGCACGGCCGAGCCGTTCGTCCATGCCGCAAGGCTCGGCCTGATTCTCGTTCGATGTGACATTTTATAAGCTCACGTATGCGGTTGTGCCGATTGGCACGATGCCAACGCTCGGCTGTCCGACTAAGATCGGGCCACAGATTCCGGGTGTAGTTTCGTGCACAACGTCCCACGTTGACGTCCCGCCGAGCATTCGCGAGAGCAGATCATTCACTCTCGCTCGCAAGGTCGGGTCGGTTGCCCTTCCGTTCTTCACGATTACGAGAGAGTTCTTCTTGAAGCTCGACCAGTTCGGAAACGAGCCTGTGAAGGCGAGCGCTCCCGCTTCATGCCCATTCGTAAACTGCGCTACCATCATGCCGATTTTCGCGCCTCCGGAAGTGCCCGCGGTCGGAGTGCCGAGCACCGTGATCGCCTCTTGAATTCCGTTCAGCCCAGGATCGACGACTAGTGTCTCTTGGTCCTGAAGATCAGTGGAGTCGCCGTCGATGGGCAGATATCGCATGTAGATCGGGGCTGCTACGCTCAAGACCGGATCTAGAAACTTGACCGTCTTGAAGCGCGCCGTCGGAGCTTTGCAAAGCGCAATCGGTATTGTATCCGGAGACGGATTGCATACCGGATTCGGGGCCCAAGCCACGAAGTCAGAGCCGAGCAGTAAGCGCAATGCTTGCGTAACGTTCTGCTGCGACGGCTCAAGCGCAACCGCGTAGCGCGCCGAGAGCATGTCGCGCCGTGTGTTTGCGCTGTCGCTAGCGCCGGGTGCGAGGCCATACATGCCCTCCAGCACCGGCAATAGCTCATGCACCGTTTGCGGGTCCGCTTGGTTCTCGGAGCGCTCGAGAGTGTCGCGTGCCGCGCCGGCAGCCATCGCGATCGCGTACCACTCCGCGCAGATGGGCCCGCTGAAAGTGTCATCGAAGTTGCCGCCGTTTATCGAAACGAGCGACTGGTAGATCGACTGCGCTCGGGGCGTAGCGCTTGAAAACTCGAGCATTCCCCAGCCGGTAAACGCGGAAAGCATCAGTTCACCTGAAAGACGAAAGGCGCATCGACACCCGTCGCGCCAAGTTTCGTTTTGATGCGCCAGCCGTTTACGAGTGGGAACACGCGCGCTCTATCGATCTCCACGTCGCCGACGATCGTTAGTCCGCTCGGTCGAGTGAGTTGCACCGGTATTAGCGTGAGTGGAATCGTGATCGACGTATCTCCGTTGCCATTGTCCGTCACGTTCCCGCCTAGAGCGGTGAAAGTCGAAGCGGATAGGGCAGTGCCCATCGCGACCAGTTGCGTGATAGACGGCACTCCGGCGACGAATTCGACCTGAATCTTCAGGCTCGGAGCGATTCCGGCAAGCGCGACCACTTGCTTCATCGCCTGATTGAACATGCCGGCGCTTGGGTGCGCGGTCGGGTCTGGCGGGCGTACCGCGTCGTCCTGAAACGCGCCTCCGCCAAACTCCGCGATCGTTGGCCGATGCGGCAAGGCCTGATCGTAGGTGAGAACGCTGCTGAGTATTGTCATGGGAATACGGCAATCTCTAGGAGTGTGCGCTGGTATACCGTTATGCCTGGCGTCCCGACAGTGATCGGCGCCGTGCCTTCGACGACCGCTGCGCTCTGTACGCTGCGCAAACCGAGAATCGACATGACAGCGTTGTTTGTGACGCTATTCGGGTAGTTCTTCGGAGGCACCGGATTGCGCCGCTGCCTGCGGCCATCGCCCGAGAAGCTGGCGAACATTTCACCCGGGCCGAGGTTGTTGAAGTAGTCGAGCACCGGCTTCGCCAAATCGGCTAGCGAGTCCGACCACGGCATCGCGCGCGCGCCGACGGCCGGCGCGTATGTCGTATCGCTCCCGGTCAGCCCAACCGGATCCGCAGTGATCTCGTACGGGCCGGCACCGGTGACTCCGATGATCAGTTTCTTGCGAAACTTCAGCGCGACAGAGTCCCAAAACCCGATCGATTGCCCAATTTGCGGCGCGGAAATGCCGGTGTAGTCGCCGTTTTCTGTGCTGAGCTCGAATGCTATCGCGGCCGGGGAACCCGTCACTAGCATCGCGCCGGCTGTGCCGGCGGGTAGCCCGCGCGCCCTGTACGGAGGCCATGGCGAAGCGTCGAGCCATCCGGAAGAGCCTGGATCCCAGGCTAGTTGTAGGGTGAACGTCACCGGCAGTTTCACAACCTGCGCGCAGAAATAGGAATCATCTCCCGGCATTTGCCCGGTCAGCCATGCGAGCGCCGCGAGACGCTGCGACGTATTTGGCACGCGCAAATCCGGGCTAGCGTCGGCAGGTGTCGCGAGCAGGAACGCAAAGGCATACGTCCCTGGCCCGAACACACAGGGGTAGGAAAAGACCGACGCGATCGCAAGGCCAGGTGTAGACCTGACCGCCGCCTGAATCGCGGCATCATTGTCCGCGTTGGGCGGGTTGCGGCGCGCCTCGCGTATGAGCGCGAGATAGGTCGCGTCGTCGGCAACGTCAGCGCCGCCAGTGAGACCGCCAGGGGCGACAGTAGCGGTCTGTCCGATGCCCTGACGCGGCGAGCTCCACTGCAGAGTAGTCCCCTCTGGAAGATTGGTTGCCGGGCCCGTGTCGAGCCCAATGATTCGGATCGGCGCGCCGTCAGCAAGCGTCTTTGACTCGATCGCCTCATAGCGTTTTTTTGTTAGCCGATTCTTGATTTCGTCGCGCAGCTGAACCGTGCCGCCGCTTGGAGCGGCAGAGACATAGACGTACCCGGATGCTCCTACGGCCTTCGGGCGAAACACCTTGTATCGCGCGCCGACACGATCGAGACGGTCGCCGGTTGCCGAATCCTCATTGATGCCGTTGGCAATCAGCACCGCGTCGGAGTAGATCGGGAGCAGAGTTATCGCGACGGTCTTGGCCAGGACGTCGGGCTGCGTGCCGTCGCTGGTGTCTGACTCCGGCGAAACGATGCCGTAGTCTCGGCGGAATTGGGTTTCGATCTCCCCACGGGTCGGGGTCTCGAGCGTGCCGGGTAGATCGTCGAGTGCCATGGTTCACTTCACTGTCGCGGTAAGGATGTTCAGCGGGTCGAGAGCCAGGTTTCGATAGTGCACAGCGACCCCGGTCTCGCCCTTCTTTGGGTCGGCAACTTGCACGCCTTCGAACGCGATCTTCCCTTCACTGATGAGCCGCGAGAATGGGAAAGCGTTCTGCGCTCGAATGTTCAAATCGTTTTGCTTCGCGACACCGGTAAGTGGTGGGCCGTCAAACAGCGTGTGACCGACGCGCCTGTCGGCCTTGTGCGTGCCGCGCCGAATCGCGAAAGACCATTGTGCAGCCTGATCGACCGGGTGCATTTCGGCGAACGTGCCATCCGCGTTTAGTTTGAAATTTCGAAGCTCGAGATCGAGATATGCCGCGGCCGGCGGATCGTTCGCCGACGGTGCAGAGGGCGCAGCTACCGGATCTTCGCCCGCCGGACCGTCGCCGGCCGCAAATTGTCCAGCTCCCATTTCATTCTTTCGGGCAAGGGATGGTGAGAGAATTTAGGAACGTCGTGATTTGGCTCATCACCTGATTGACGATCGCAATCACTCCCGGGTTGATCGTCAGCGGAGGCAACGGCGCTGCCGGTGTTGCCAGCGGGAACGGGAGCATCTTGCAGCACAGATCTGCGTTGAACGACGCCGACGGCTGCGGAGGAGTCAGCGATAGCCCGCCTGGCAGCGTCGGAAGCGGGACCTTTGGGAGTGGTGTGCATGCCATCAGGTCACAGATGATGAAGAGGCGGGGATCAGTGCTTCGAATGCAGTGAGCGACGAGGCCAGCGTCGTCACCGCAGTCGCAAGAGCGCCAGCGGCAGTAACGGCCGCCAGGTTTGCCGGCGTGAGCGCGCCAGCAATTGCAGTGACCGCAGTTGCCACAGCGGCGAAGCCTGTTGATATTGCAGCAAGCGCCGCGACAGTCGGATCGGCTTTTGCTACTGCGGACGCGACTCCCGCCGCCGTCCCGCCCGAAATAATGCTCGCCTCAGTCGAGGCCATGTTGCCGGTTAGTTTGATGTAACTGCTGAGCGCGCTGAACGGCACTGGAAGCCCGCCAATCGCGCCGAGGTCAATCGCGGCGCCTGAGCTGTGCAGCACATGAAAGCCGGTTGCGTCGAAGGTGATCTTTCCCCAGGGCGCGCTGAATAGCAGACCGTCGGGCTTGATTTGAAGCGCGACCGTTTTGCCGTTCGGCGTGTTGTCGTCGGTCGTGAAGAGCGAGATCCGACCATCCTTGTGAAAGCGAGCGAAGTTGCCGGAAGCGCCATGGACGAGCGTCTCGCCGCGCTTGAGCGACGGCAGCACGACTCGGCTCCGAGGGTCCGAGCAGAGCCAAGCGTGCGGCTCGTCGCCGTCGTAGCCGATCAGCGCCAGACAGCTGAATGCGCCATTCGCGTCAGGATCCGGCGGATTCGCCATGAGCCCAAACGGGTGGTGCACCTCGACCGCCGGGACTCCGCTATTCTCCTCGCCGAAGCCGTCGTACTGGATGCCGATGAACCCGCTTGCGTCGACCTCGGAGTAGGTGATCGTGTGTAGGCGCCAATCAATCATGTTGGTTCAGATCCCGGGTCCGCGAAGATTAGATCTTGCGGTCGCATGAGGTGGACCGTGCTTTCGGTCTCGCGTAAGCGCGTGTGCGTGACGGCCTCGACGTAGAACAGCCCATGAATTCCGAGCTCGTCGTCGTCGACCTCGACCATGGTGTCGGGCGTCCAGATTGCTCGTGCGTCTCCGCCACCAGTGAGTGACGGAGCGGAGTGCCCGGCCATCTTGTAGTTGAGCTGCCAGCCGTTTCGGTTTGCCTCGGCGATTTTGCGGCGCGCCATTGCTGCGGCCGCTTTCGGGTCGCGCGCCTTCGGGTCGTGGACCTGCAGCGTCTTAACGTCGTCGCCGCCGAGCAACGCGGCCATCTCCGCGTCAATCCACTCACCGTGATTTTTCGAGCGGCCGAAGTTGCGGCCTCCGCCGTGCCCGGCGACGATGCATTTCGTAAAACGCCGCCCGATGTTGTTTCGGAACTTGTGGCCGAGCACGTTGGCCGATTCGCTCTGACCACGCTTGCGGACAATGCGATAGACAGGCTCTTGGTTCGGGTTCGGCGCCGTGATCACGAAACCGCCGGAGCAGTCGGCCCACCAAAAAATGCCGCCGTGGTCGAATTGCGTCTTCAGGAACTCGCCCCAACGAGTGCCAAACTTGGCCGTTACGGTCTGGAATACGGTGCGCGTCGTGCCCGGTACTATCTGCTGCGGACCAGCGCTACCGTCCTCGAGCGTCGTTTCCTCGATCGTCGGAGCTGTCGCAACGATGGTTTTACCGACGTGCGACTTTCGGTTCGCGTTGTTGTCCGGGTGGATGAACGCATCGGGAAGACCAACCGCCTTGAGCGCAATCCTAAGCAGTTCTGTAAACGTAGTGTCCGCGGGAAAGCTCAGATCGGCCGAGACATACGCATCGTGAATGCGCGCCCCGAGGTCTCGCCCCTCGAAGTTAACCAACGTTGCGCCGCCCGCGTCGCCAGTGTCGGGGCCGTCGGTGAACCCGTATTGAATCGGCGCCGCCCCAATATAAAGCTGAAATTGAGTGTTCGGCGGATACTTGGCGAGTAGCTCGCGCGTTACTGCGGCATTGCCGAGCCGAATCGCGAACGACGACGGCTGATTGAGAATGCCCTCACGGATCTCGTAGCTCTCGACGATCGCGAGATCCTCGCCCCCCAGCACGAGGCGAACCGGGTCATAGTGGAGGGACATCGGCTAGAGCGCTTGGTAGATTTTGAGGATGGTTCCGCCGGGAATGGCGAAAGCATCGTCGATCGGATTCAGATTGAGGATCTCGCTCGCGCGCGTCGTATCGCCCTGGTAAACGAGCGCTGAAACGTCAATTACCGACATGGTGACAGGCACTCGGAACTTGACGATCTTGCCGCCCGTGCGTTGCGTGTCTGTCAAGATCTCTTTTGCCGCGGCCCAAAGATCGCGCAGAGCATCCAAGATCCCGTGATTGGTTGCGTCCTGGAGCTCGATTCGCTGGTCGGCCTCCCTGCACAGCGCAACGAGCCCGAGGATTTTTGCTTCGAGCAAGCCGCCGTAGACGTTGCCCTGATCAACTATGGCCATCACATCATTGACGGCATTCAGCACGCTGTCGAAGATGCTTGGGTTCGGTAGTGTCTGGCTAAGATTGGTTAGCCGGCTCGCCTTGGTCGGCAGCGACTTCGGAGTGCTCACGAGATCATTGAGCAGGAACGAGTCGGAAGAGTCTTCGATAAACTTGAACGTCGCACGCTCACCCGAAAGGACTTTCGCCGTCATCTCCTGATCCCACTCGCGGCACATGCAGAACATGGGTCCGATCGATGGGATCATCAGATCCGCGGATGTCTCCTGCTCGAACAGCTCGCGGAGCTGCGCGAGTCGCTTCGGCCAAAGGTCGGGCCACTTGGCGAACGTGGTCTGAAAGTTCGAGACCATTTCGATCTCGTAGGGACGGCGCCCGAGTTTCTCGAGCGCGGCCGATGGCGAGTGCGAATACTCGTGCAGATGGTCCCGAACACCGCCGCGCACGCGCACGAGCTCGACCGGAAACTCGAGCCCCTGGAATGCCGCCCGGGGCAGGAGGATCAGATCGTTGACAGCCATGGAATTGTCGGGATTTCTGCCGAATTCGGCCCGCCGCCTTGACGCGGGGCGCCGGCGACGCACTGTGATCTGATGAGGACTGGTGTCTGGGCGCTGTGCGCGTGCTTGGTGTGGGTCGTCGGGTGCGACGGGGGCGGGGTTGCCCTCGCGCCGCCGGATGCCGAGGCGGGCGCAGCAGGAGCGCCCTACGTGCCGCCGGTCGGAGGCCAGTCAGGGGAGCAGGCGGTGAGCGGAGCTGGAGGCGCGCCGGTCGCCGTCGCTGGCGCCGGCCAGGGCGACGCCGGTTCGCGACCGACCGGCGGAACGTCTGCTGGCTCGGGAGGCGATCCGGTTGCGAGTGGCGGCGGCGGAGCCGGAGGCATCGGCAGCGCATCGGGTAGCGGTAGCGCTGGCGCCGCGTCCACGTGCTTCGATGGTGACCCGCAGACCTACGGAACTTGCACCTACCACCTGCGCAGCTGTACGGGGACCACGGCGATCGACTACGTGACGACCGACGGGGCAACCTTTACGTGTCCGACGATTAGTAACTGCACCTCCGCAGTGATAGCGCTGCAAGAGCACTGCACGGCAGGCGCCGGAGGATCGGGCGGGACTACCGGTGGAATCAGTGGCTCGGGTGGCGCGCCGGTCGATGATCCCGCATGCGGCGGAGCCGATCAGTACAGCAACCCAGACAAAGGGCTTTGCTGCCCGGCGCTGCTTGCGAAATACCTCGCCGGTCCGTGTTGGCCGCAATCGCTGCCATGGCAGTCATGCGCGGCCGCTTGCCTACCTGGTAAGAATGTGGCTTGCCCGACCAACGGCCCGCCCCTGTGCGTCTGGGATACCGTCGAGCAGTGCAACAAATGCGGCTGACCCCTCCGCCACGCCTTCCCCCGATCGACCCGCTCGAGTCCGAGCTCCAAGAAATGTCGATCGCGATCGATCGCGGCTTTCCGCATTTCCCGCCGCCACCTCCGCCGCCGGTCGATCGGCATTCGCTCGCGCGCGTTGCGCCGTCCGCTCTCATGCATCGCGAAGAGACGATCGACTGGATTAGGCTTCTCGCGCGCATTCTCCTATGCACCGTGCTCGCGCTCCTGCTTTTCGCGGCCTGGAGCCTGTATTGACGAACTCAAGTATCTCGATCCGTTGAACTCAGTTTTTTTGGAATTTTCCAACTACTGACCACCGGCAACGGGCGCCTTCGGCGGCTCAGGAGGCGGGAAGTTGCCGACGATCACCTTTAGACCACCGCTATTCATTTGCTGTAGCAGCGTGTTCATTTTGACAAGCTCAGCCTTGAGCGCAGCCGTCTCCTTCGAGTCCGCTCGACTGCTGTTGTCTCGGTCCTGTCCGAAGTCGGCGCCCATCGGATCGGCGGCAATCGCTACGTCGTTGGTAGAAGCTTCGTCGATTTGCTTCTTGACGTGAGCGGCTGCCTTTTCGAGATCTGCCTTTCCCTGCGCGGTGAATTCGTGCTTGCGCGCGTGGTTGGTAGCGTTCGCCAGCGCGGCGCCGTCGTTTCCGGTTTGCGTGCCCTCGGCGTTGGCCTCCGCATCTTTTGACTTGAAAAAGTGCGCGATCGCAACCTCGCCCGCTTGTTCGATTGCGTACGCGAGCGCACCGATCACAGCGGCCGAAGTGAACAGGCCGAGAAGTCCGCCAGCTTGCCCGACGAGTCCGCCGCCCTTACCAGGAAGCGCCGACGTGCCGGCGACGTTCTTGATTATTGTCTCGATGCCGTTGCGGAACGCAGACTCGATGCCAGCGCGTAGAATCACGACGCCGATCGCGTCGATGATCGCCGTTCCCGGGTTCGATGCCGCCCACGCTGCAAGGTCTCCAAGATGACCAGCTAGCTTCAGCGCCGGTTCTTCGAGTTGCTCGAGCACCGGCAAAAGCTTTGCCATCACTCCGTGCGTGATGTTCTCCAGTTTTTGGTTGAAGCGCTCTGCTTTTGATTCCGTTGTTTTGAGCGCCTCAGCGAGTGCGCGCGAAACCTCAGTCGTTGAAATGTTGGCGTGGCTGAACTTCGCCAACTCGGCGTTCATCGCGTCGAGGCCCTTCTGGCCGCCGCCAGCCTCATTGAACGTCATTTGAAGGCCGGTGATCGCCTTCATTGATCGAGCGTCGCCAACCGCAGACTGCACGCGGTCCAGGCTCGAGAGCCCTGACTTGCCAGTCTTCTTATCCCTGCTACCGGCCACGATGAGCGCTTTTGCGAGCTTGAGCGGGTCACTCAAAAGCGAATGCTGGTCGTCTGCAAACTGTCCGTTCTTGTTCCCGAGCAATGCAGCAATCGACTTGAGCCGCGCCGGCTTCTTGAGCGTGTTTGCGAGGCTATCGATCGCACCGAAGGCCATGGCCGGAGTCGAGGCGCCGCCGTGCATCTTCGCGATCTCGGCTAGCGCAGTAAGCTTGCCAATGTTCTCGGCCTTGTCGCCCTTGAACATCGCCGCCGGTGCCGCTGCTTTCGCCGTGTACTTGGCGAAGTCCGAGAAGTCCACGCCTCCGATCTTGCCTTGCCCGCCGGCAACGCGCAGCAGGTCAAGCACGGCCTTCTCTTTGTTCGGCACATCGCCGATATGCGCCGCGAATTCCGCCGCAGACTTTGCCGCGTCCTCCTGATTCACGCCGAACGCCTTCGACTGGGCGATTACGCCCGGCATGATTTTTCGCCAGAGGTCCAGATCGCCAGTCAGACCAACGAAGGCGTGCCCCGCGGAGATGATGTCTACCGGGTTGATCGCGAAGTCCTTGCCCGCCTTCCGCGCCTCGCCCTGCAGCGTGTCGGACGCGACGACCTGACCGTTGCCACCCTTTGCCCCCTCGATAAAGCCGCGGTTAGAGAGCGCTGTTGCGCCCTTTTCAATGTCTACACCGCGCCGAACCAAGCCATCGATCGATGTCTCGACGCCCATGCCGCGCAGCACTTCGGAGCCCGCACGCCGCGCCATGCTCATGATCGGCATGTTCGGCATGAAAAACCGCGTCGCTCGGTGAGACGTGCGGTCGGCAAACTTGTTGATCGCGCTCTGACTTGCCGCGGCCGCGCTTCTCTTGTCCTTCTCGAGCTGCCGAGCCGCCTGGAGCTCGAGCCGATTGTTCGCGTTCAAAATTCGAATGCGCTCTCGCCCGGCTTCGTTTGCCAGACGGATCGCGGTCGAATACTCGCGTTTGCTTTCCTGCTCAGCTGCCCGCGCTCTCTGCTTCGCTTGATTCGCGAGCTGGCGCGACATGTCTTCGCCGGCCCGAGTCGTGTCGGCGAATACCTTCCGAGCGGCCTTGCCGCCGTCGGCGAAGCTTCCCTTCATGCCGACGGAGAGCGATGCAAATTCCTTCTGAACTTGCTTTCGCGCTTCGATCGCAGCCTGAACGAGCGGCTTGAAAACCGTTCGCATCGACTGGTCGACGGCCGCGCCGATCTTGATCTTGATTTCCGCCATTTTGGGCTCACGGACTCGTGAAGCCCGAAGCCTCCACGCGGAATTTCAACTCGTCGACCGCGACCAGTGAGCCGCTACCCACCCAACGCGCAAGCCATTCGCCACGCACGCCGAGCGTTACGTCGAAGTAATACATGCCAGCCGATGCGCGAATCACCTGCGCGCCGGCCAGCGTGTAGACCGTTTCAGTGCCGCTCGGATCTCGTAGCTTGAGAGCGACGGTCGTCGGATCTGATACCGCGCCGGCAATCAGATCCGTGAACGTCACGCTGAAGCGCGCGCGCTGTCCAAACTTGAATGTCTGCATTTATTCGCACGCGGTGACAGCGGTTGACGCGGAAGCGGTCGGGGCGATTGTGCTGGCCGCGCTTGCCAGAGCGGTGATTGAGCTGTGCGCGCAGCCGACCGACGACGACGGAGGCGGAGGGGCGACGCCGAAGAATGCGGCGAAGCTTCGAACCCGACGCCAGAGCGAATCAAGAAACGTCTGCTCGGCTGGCGATGAGTCCTCAGCGATCGGCCTAGCGCGCGCCGTCGGCGGAGGATCGACCCGCCAGAAGAACGCCGACCACGGCTTGCGTTGCAGTGTCTCGGGGAAATGCTCGTCCGAGATCGGTCGCGCTCGAGTCGTCGGCGGAGGGACCGGCGGAGGGGGCGACGTGGGGAACCACGGGCGCCGCTGCGTCGGTTGCTCTGCTGGAGACTCCTCGGTTTGCGGTCGAATTCGGATTGGCAGCTGAGCCGCGACGGCAACCGGGAGCGGAACCAGTCCGCTTCGCCGCTGTAGTGGCTCGTCCGCCTGATCGTCGGAGATTGGCCGAGCACGCGTTACCGAGGGAGCGTCGACCCGGGCAAAGTCCGGAGCCCACGGCTTGCGCTGGAGTGGTTCCGGAGATTGCTCGTCCGAGATGGGGCGAGCGCGAAGAACCGGCGGAGCGCTCGGCACGAGCCCGCTGGTCGGCAGCCATGGGCGGCGTACTAGCGTTTCGGGTGATTGCTCGTCGCTGATTGCTCGATCCCGCGTTATCGGCGGGTTCGACGGGACTACCCCGCTCGTCGGGATGCTAATGCGGCGCTGCAGATCGTCCTGCGTCGCATTTTCTTCGAGCGGTCGAGCGCGAGTGACAGGTGGCGCGTCGGTGGCGCGGAGGGGCGCCGGGCCTTCGCGTTCCTGAATCGTGTCGGGCGCCGTAGGCTCGTCCGCGATCGCGCGCCGTGCGGCGAACGGAAAGGCGACGGGCGCCGCCGCCTGTGTTGCAGGCGGCAACGGCCGCAGCCGGATCGGCTCGTCGGCAATCGGCTCGTCGGCGAGACGCGGCTCGCGCTCGGCTGGTGGCCCCGCTTGCGGCGCAAGGGTTACCAGTGGCGAACGGAGCTGGATCCGTTCGTCGGCTGGCGAGTCGTCCACGAGCGGCTTTCGCGCTCGGAACGGTGTCGCGGTAACCGGCGGAGCTCCCGTTGGGAACGCTCGGCGAGTGATGCGCTCGTCGAGCGGAGCCGCGTCGAGGTCTGTCGTGTCGTACGCTACGAGCGGAGGCGAATCGGGTGGCGGAAACGCCGCCTCTGCGCCGCTACGCAGTGGCAAATCGGGTGCCAGTGCCTCGTCGATCACGGCCCGCGCGCGTAGCTTCGGCGGAGCACTCGGCACAAGCCCGCTCACTGGCCGCCATGGCCGCCGAATCAGTGTCTCGGGCGATTGCTCGTCGAGAACCTGTCGCGCGCGTAGCTTCGGCGGAGCGCTCGGCGCGATTCCGCTTACCGGGATCCACGGCTTGCGTTGCGGAGCGTCGACGAACTGCTCGTCGAGCATTGCGCGTCGACGCGCGGGGGGATTGGCGGCGCCGCCCCCTGCGCCTGTCTGCGCGAAGATCGCGATCGATATGTGCGGCGCGGTCGTACCCGTGAACGTCGCGTCGATCGGCGACGTCGTAGTGACCTGGATGTGCTCGAAGCGAGCGCTCGTGCCGCCTTGGTCGATGTCCCAGCCTGCGCCGTCGTCGGTAAACCCTGCGCCCGCGGTGGCCGCGTTGGTTGCGGGGTTCGTGTCCATCGACACGCCGAATAGCCATCCGGTGCCCGCGGGGGTGAGCTGCGTCGAGCTGAGTGCTGTGGCGCCGCTCTGGAGCTGGCTAGCGAACTGGAGCGCGCTAACTGGGTCCGGGCACTCCCAGACAGCCATCCCACGAAAGCCTGCCGCAACCGACCATGTCACCGCCGGCAAAATGCTGACAGCCGTCACGCCGGTGAGAATCGCGAAGACCTCGACCTGCTGCTGGTTGCCTGTGTCCTGCCGGGTGTGCCGAACGGCGCCATAGCTGCCATTCGTTGGATCCGTGGCGCTCGCGGTGCCGCCGCTCGTCGTGTCGTTGGTGCAGGCGATAACGATAGCGGCGCCGGCTGCAGGCGTGAACGCGACGAGCGTTCCGTGCGTCGCTTGAGACGGCAAGGTCGTGATCGACGACGCGCCCGCGCTGACCTGACCACGGAAAATCGGGGTCGTCACGGCAGCAGGATCCCGTCGACGTGATGCAACTCCTCATGGCCGTCGGCGAATCGAACGCGCCAGACGTACGGGTTTTCAGTCGCCCCGATCACCGTGGCGGAATGATTGCCATGCCCGTGCCCCTCACGGTAACAACGAAGCTTGACGATCAGCCCGTCATGCCCTGCCTGCAGCTTGGCGATCGTGGATGCGCGCGCGGCGTCTAGGGCTGGTGATTTCATGGCAGTTTATTTCCGCTCCACGAGGTGAGGCAGTAGTCCGAGCTCGCCAGATAGTTGCCGAAACCGATCGAGCCGGTAGCGAAATAGGTAGCGGCCAGTGTCGTCACGTCGAAGTTGTTCACGTATTGCGTGCGTGTGGACGCATGCGTGAGCCACACCGACACCAGGCTGCCGATGATTTGAGCTTCGAAGAAATCCCCGTCGGCAATCGCGAACCCGACGCTCCCGAAATTCTGCATTTGGAAATCGCCGAGGACTGTCCCGCGCGCGCCCGAGGTGACTCCGCCGACGTTGATTACCTCCAGATATCCGCCGTCGAAATTCAAGTTGATCTCGTACGCCGTCATGAAGTGCGGGCCGAATGTCGCGCGCAGTAGCAGCTCGCACTCAACGGATCCCGATAGCCCGTTTGCGCTCCGATGAATGACGGCGGAGGCGTATTGGTTAGGTCCAATATTGAATTTTGCCGGGTCTAAAATGACAACCGAATCATCAAAGTTGGGTGATGAAGTACTTTGCTTCGGTACGGCGAACCCGCCCGACACAGCAAAATCCGTCCAATCCAATGCCGTGACTCCGCCCGATAGCCATATGCCACCCTCGGATAGAGTGCCTTCGGGAGTGCTGAGCGTCGTGGAATACGACGTGGGAAGCACAACCGGAGCAGCCGGCGCCGGCTTGCCCGACCGCGCCATTCGCATTCGACAACCGGGCAAAGTGATTCCCTCTCAAAGCAGCGCAGCAAGCGCCGCGCCCAACCAAGAGCGCGACGCAAAGCTGCCAGAAGAACTTAGCCGACTTCGCGATACGTAACGCCGAAGTTCCATCCGCTTAGGCTGGATGGTGCCGCCTGCAACTTCATGCAGAAGGCTTTCGACGCCGCTGAGTTGACCTGGATCGATTCGCCCCAGTTCATGCTCGGGGTCCAGATCCAGCCAACGAGGTTGTTGAACGAATCGGGGTAGATGATCGTGGTAGCGCCCGCGCCTTCTGCCGAAGCGTTGATACCTGCCGTACCTGCCGCGCCGGCAGTGCCGCCGGTGATGAGCGACACGGGGTCAGAGCTCTTGAGCTTGCCCGGGGTCGCCGACACGAGAGTCGGAAACGCGGTTGCCTTGAAGTTGAGCTCGATACCGTACATCGCAGAAGTCGCGGTACCGACTTGGTTCGCCCAGCAACGCACGACTTCGATCGTCTGACCGGATGCGGGGTTGATGCACACGAGCGTAACGCCCGCGTTTGCAATGGTGATGTTCTCACCGGTGACCGTAAATTCACGCATTTTCGTAGTCCTTTTTTGGCGCGAGCGGAGCCCGGCCTATGCGGCGCGAAGGCCGCTGTTTCGATTTGATTGGGGCGCTCGCTAGTCAGCGAGGCGGGGGTCCGGTCAGCAGATCAGAGAGCGATCGAGGCGCGGAAGTGAGCGCGGCCGTGCGAGTCGAAATCCACGCCGTCGGGAGTCGACGCGATCAGAGTGTCGGGGAGCTCCGTTTTGGCATCGGCGATCTCCTCGGCCGTGGGCCTCTCCCATGGCGGCATGTTGGGGCCGCCGTTCGCGTGAATACCGAATTTGAAACCCTGCGGGTGAACTTCGAGAATCGTCACCGGGATCATGACCACGTCGCCGACTGCGTACTTCTTCGTTTCCATTTTGCAATTGCCTCGTTAGTTGTCGGCCGAACAAAGCTCGGCACTTGCGGAGCGAAGTCCGCGGTTGGTCGTTGGTTTTCGAGCGCGCTAGCCGGCTACTTCAGCGAGCCCAGAGCGGCAGAGCTCGAGCAAGCGCCGGATGCGCGCTCCCTCGGGCTTATCGAGCAGGGCGAGCGCGTCGCGGTGAAGAAGAGCGAACAGATGCGCGATGCCCTCGTCGTCGATCTCCTCGACCGACGGATTCGAAGCCTCGTGAAGTGCTTCTATCGCGTGCCACAGCAAACGGACTCCCTCGGCCGTCATGCGCTGGCGGATCTCGAACTCGCCCATCACGAAGTGCGGGTCTTCCACGTTCGTCGCCGAGCAAGTCCCGTGCTCCGCAGCGAACCGCATGAGAGCGCAGTTGTACGCCTCGATTCGGTCGTCCTCGGTGCCGACCGGTACGAGCTCGACGGCGACCTTGGCAGCGGCCGCGCGAGCCGCGCTGGTGTCCTGCTCGGAGATGAGCCGGATTCCGATCGTCACTGGAGTCCGTGGCTTGTCCGAGCGCGAATCGGCCCACGCGGATAGCGGGAGCGTGACGACGCGCGCCGGCGGTCGGATCGCATGGGTGCCGCCGCCCTTTTGCAGCAGCGAGGAGAAGTCAGCCATCCGCGGCGCCCTCAGTCGAGTCCGAGATCTTTACCGTCGGGGTCGTACTGCTTTTGCCACTGCTGTCGGTCGTAGAGCCAACAGGCGACCTGTCCGTTGGTGAGAGTGCAAGCAGCTTGATCAAAGTGTGCACGTAACGCCACAGCGTAGCGGGCCCGACAAGCTCGAAAAAATCTGACGGAGACTCCGACTCCGCGACTCCAGTGAGCCAGCGCATAAAGTCATCTTCGGTCGTGTTCTTGGCACGCGGCGAGATCTCGTCCTGCCAAAACTCGTGCTGAGCGAACAGGTGCGTTATCTGGTCGCGGCTCAGGCTCCTCATGATCTGCTCAGCAGATGAGAAGAACGGAACCGGCGCATCGATCGGAGACTCGTTGTCCACGCAACCGAAGAGCAGCGTGTGAACCATGACCTGGAGATCATAGATCGGCTCGTTCGGCTTCGGGTCAGTAACGCCAGCCTTGATCGCGGCAGCGCGCGCAAGCTCTAGCGATCTTGTCTCTTCTTCGCCATTCAGCACGACAAGCGCGACGAGATTTTCGTCTTCGGGTGCTGTTGGCGCGTCACCACCTGATTTGGTAGCGCCGCGTTCCGCCGCATCGGCGAGCCGTTGTGCTTCGAGCTCTGGCAGTGGCACCAGGAGCGGGCAACGGGTGTTGAGCATTGGGAACGCGACGACACGCCGCGCCCTTTTGCCCTGCTGAATCTGTGAAAATCGCGCCATTGTCTTGCCTCGTTCGAACAGAGAAAACCCTGCCGATCTCGTCCCCTCAGACTCGATCGTCGCGTGTCGAAATCAGTCGCTCACACAGCTTTTTTCGCGCTCATCAGCCCGTCACGTCAGGCTTGCCGCCGTGGAACTCGAACGTTCCCTTCAGCGAGCCGCTCTTGGAGTCTGACTTGTAACTGGCAGTCATCGGGTTCATGTCGATCTGATGCATCTTGCCGCCGCCGACCCAGCCGATCGTCAGCGTCTCTTTGTTGAGTAGCGCGCCCTCGAGAGTCGAGGTCATTCCGGCGACCGGGATGATCACGTTGGTCGTGATCTTGGTCGTGATCTGACCCTTCGAGAAGCCGAGTAGGCCCTCGGTGCCGTGGTGCGCTTCGTCGCCTGAATCGATCGTGTAGTCGGCCGATTCGACCTCTGCGACCTTCTTGCCCCGTGCATACACCGCCGCCGCGCGAATAGTCGTAGTCGCCATATTGGGACTCCTGAAAATGGAACCGCGCGCACTCTCAGCGGCGCGCGAAAGCTGGTGAGTCAGGCCGCTACGCGCGGCCCGTCATCACATTTGGCGAAGACTCACGCCGATCTGGTGATTGCGTGGCGACGGCACGATCGGAATCAACGACATGGGTCGCTTAGCAACCGGGTCCCAGCCGGAGCTCGGCAGGTTCAGATCGACGTCGATGATCTGCGGTATGCCGCTTGTCACAATGTCGCCGCGCTCGAACCGCTTGAGCCTCTGGATTACTCGGTCGTTCCAGCGCTTCGGCGTTCCGACGCCGCTGATTCGCTCGCCCTGCTCTGGCGCCGGGTCGTCGGCGAGCACCGGGTTTTGGTTCTTCCACTCGGGCCACAGGCTCGAGCCGATGTCGACTCGAATGAAGTCCGTCACGGACGCCCATCCGGTGTCCAGCACGCGATAATCCGGCGCGGTGCCATTGAGGCAGCGCGTCGTGATTGACCGAGTGATGAGCGCCTGACCGTTCGACGTGTATATCGGGGTGAGACCGGTCTGCAGCGCGGCCAGCTTCGTCGATCGTTGCGGAATTTGCGACGTGTACCGGTGCGGGGCGAGGCCGACCAAAACCTCGTCGTCGTACTCCGAGCCCGGATCGCCTGGCTCGGTCGCGGTGCGCAGCGCGGCCACGAAGGCAGCGATCTCGGCCGGGTGCGACTCGCCCTCGAGCATCCAGACCAATTGAAAACGACCGTTGTTCAGGGTCGTTTGCGAAAGGCTCTGAGCGTTGCCGAGCGTGTCATTGCTACCAACGACCGTGTATTCCGGACGCCCCTCGAGCGGCCCAGCCTTGGCGTTTTCGTTCGCGAGCCAAACCGCGAGATTCGCGGAATCGTTCGGCGCGAATGCCACGCGCTGATACCAAGCGGGGAACGTTGCGGTCGACACCGCGGTCACATCGTCGACAGTTGTTCCGCCTCCGAAGCGCTTGCCGCCGCTGGTGACCGACGTGCCAGAGCCGCCAAGCGTGGAACCCATGACTGTCGGGCCCTGCGTCACGTCCTGCACCACGACGCCGAAGTTGCCGCGTGGACCCTTCTGCTTGCGCGTGAGCGTGACGACTCCGGCAGCGTTGCCAGCGGTGACTGGCAGAAAATCCTTCTGTCCAATCAGCGCCAGCAGCGTATTTCCGGCAGCCGTTGGCGCGTCACCGAGCGCAACCGGGACGTCGATGCGTTCGCCGTCGATCCAGTACGTGAACGTCCCGGCGCTCCCAGCGGTCCCGGTAAACGAGATCGTGACTGTACCAGCGGCGCCCGCGCTCTCGGTGACCGGCGAGCACCAGATCTGAATGCCGGGTACACGGAGCGCAGCGCGCACCATGCGATGCAGCTCGGAGCCAGGACCAAAGAACGTACGCGCGTCGTTCTCCGAAAAGACCTGCTTCGTGTCGACGTTGGGAACGGCGCTCCCCGTGGCCAGCATGTTGCCGACCAAAAGCAGCTTGAAGACTGCGTTGCCCGACGTAGCCGGGCCGGCGCCCAAGACGGTCTCGCCCACGAAACCGGGGACGAAATCGGTGGACGCGAAGCCGATGATCGAGACTGGCGGTGCGGTCATTTGTCGGCTCCGTTGGCGACGCGGCTTGCGCGTGCGGCTTTGGCGTCGGGGGTGGCGGCGGCGGTTTCTGCGTCTGACGGGGCAGGGCGGGCCTCTGCCAGCGTCGTCAGCACGGGCGCCGCGCTGGTCAGGGCGGGCGCTTCGGCTGACTTTGCGGGGGCGCCAGCGAGCTCGGGGCACAGCTCGGCGAACGTGCCCTCACCGAAGTGAGACTCGAACACCGCAACGCCGGCCGCCTTGGCCTCCGCGAGGCTCGCGAATCGGCAACCGTTCTCGCCAGAGCGCTCGTCGGCGGGGATCAGATCGCCATCGCGCAAGCGGTCGAGGTAGTACGGCGTTTTCGGTAGCTCGATGCCGCGTTCGAAACCCGGAGCCGGGCCGAGCAGCGCAGCGTCGAGCGAGGGGAACGCCCACGCTTGTACGTGCACATTGAGCCGCGTCTCGTTCGGATCTGACTCGTAGTTGTGCACGAGCTTCGTGCGCTCTTGGTCCTGCTCGGCGCCGATGAAGCGCGGAGTCGAGCCGCGGCCGCCCGTATCTTCGTGACAATGGCCTTGCGGGCCGAGGTCGTGGTGGATGAACCCCCACGGATTCGGGAAAACCCGGACGGTCGATTTCGGTAGGGGCATGGCGCTCCGTTTGCGACGACGGCGCGAGGCTCGTCGTCAGTGGTTTGGTATCAGCACCGAGGCCAAGCGTTACCGCTAAGCCCCGGTGTCGTGAATGTGTGTCAGCCGATTAACTCGGAGAACGGAACCGCGGGCAGCGGGTTACCGTCGGTGTCTTTGGCGCCGTCGATCGCGAACATGGCGTCGACTGACGAAGGGTTCGAAATGTCGGCGAAGCCCTGCGTTATCGACTCTTCAAACTCGAACGTGACGTCGAGCGCTTGATAGACGCGCCGCGCCGCACCTTCGCCGATTTGGATCGCTAGCTTCGCTAGCTTCCACTGGAGAAACTTGATCCAATTCAATCCAGCGGCGCGAATGACGACCGTGCCCTCGGCCATCTTCGTCGGGTCGGGGTCGTTCGCGAGCACATAGCAAGGGTCTCGTACGCGATCGATCTTCAGGTCAATTAGCTTGCCAACGGCCTGAATGATCGGGCTGCGCCGTCGATCGGTATCGGGGCTGCCTGGCGGGAGAACCCAGAACAACCGCACGCCGTCGGTGTGGATTCGGTAGTCTTCCGATAGGTTCTCGGCGTTCCTCGCGCTGCCCGTGCGAAACATGTACAGCGCAGGCAGGTCGTTTTGATTGAACTCGTACTCTTGCGGGTCGTGCGTGAACGCGCGCCGGACGATTGGCTCGCCTGGCGCTACAGAATGCCAAGCCGACTCGGCATAGGTCCGGAGAATCGCCGCTAGGTAGCCGACCACTACGTCGAGCGCGTAGTCCGTGACCGTATCGGTTTTGCTCGACACCCCAACCAACGGAACAGCGCGCCCGCCGATCGTGCTTCCGTCTGCAGTCATCGGGGTCAGCCTTCCAAGAAGTGCTCGAGGTCGGCGACGCCGATCTCAATCTCGCGAATCATCACAGCTTCGGCCTTGAAGTAAGCGCGACTCATGAACCCGTCTGGCTGCGTCCCATGGTGGTTCACCATGGGAGTCGAAACCCAACGGCCGCCGATCTTGAACGTCAGAAGCGGGTTGCCCCAAATCTCATGCGGTCGCGTCCCGTCGTTCACGTAGCTCGCGTAATACGTGTACGCGCCGATCTCGCCAATCGCGCCACCAGGGACCGAGATCTCGACCCACCCCTTCGTCATCGACGTTAGGAGGGCAGTCCGGTCCTTGTAGTGACGGGTGTTGATTGCTTCGATCGGCGCTTCGACTACGGCTCGAGCTACTGCGCGCCGGGCAGCGTCAGAGAGCTTGATGAGGCCGCGGTCCCACTCTTCTTCAAGGTCGAAAAGCGGCTGCAGGTCGGGGAAGACCTGGAGCATGGGTCACCTCAGTAGTCGCCTGTTCCGTCGAGGAAGAGTTTATCTCTCGGCGTCTGGTCGTTTGGATCGCCGCTGTCCACGTCGCCGCCCTGGTTTGCAGCTGGCTCGGGCGGGTCTTTCGTGCCGAGATTGGTCAGGCCTTTGCGGAGGTTCTCCAGCTCCTTTTCGGCCTGCGCCATCGCTTTGTATCCGTCGACTCCGCGCATGAACTCCGGGTGCCGCTGCGCCGCGTAGGCTTGGCAAACGTCCTTCACGAGCCTCACGACTGCGTTCTGCTGTACCGCGCTCAAAATAGCTACGTCGTAAACAGGACCTAGCCACTCGAGCACCTTTGACGAACCGTCGGCGATCAGTCCGTTCACGGCATCAACGTCTGCGACTCCGTCGTTGTCGTCGTCATACAGGCGCATCAGAGTAATCGCAGAGATGCGATCCTCGAGCTGCGCCTGGTCGATGAGTAGGACAGCAGCCATCGCTTTACCTTGTCAGTTAGTTGCGGAGAGCTGGATTTGAACCAGCGGCCTCTTGGTTATGAGCCAAGCGCGCTACCAGACTGCGCCATCCCGCAATGTCGCCGAGCGCGCGTTTTGATTCGCGCTCGGCATTGTTTAGACCTCTACGACCGCTTCGCCCAGGCTGCGCGCGTCGTCCTCGTTCAGCTCGAGCACCTCGCCCGCGTGGCGGTGGCGACCGTCCTTGTAGACGGAACCGGGGCCGGCGACGGTGTACTTTCCGCCCTTGCGCTTGTTGATATCCCGCGGCTTTGGCGGAGCCGTACCGGGCGCGACCACCTCGGGGCCAAGGTCGAGCGCTTCGGAATCCGTGAGCAGGATCGGATCCTCGTGCTCGTACCGATCGCCGTTGAACATCACCGACCCCTGCGAGACGACGTGGTGCGGCTTCCGGTTCTTCTTTCGAAGCGCCGAAATCTGCTCGTTGAACTTCGGCAGCTCGTCGACAGTGCTGCTGGCGAGCGCGCCGCGCAACTCAGAGAGCGACTTTTCGTTCGCGCCGGCCAATCGGGCATCCTCGACGAGAGCGTCGATCGTGTCTTCGTCGATCGCTTTGGCTGCGCGCACAGCCTCGATCTCCGCTTGCCTCTGTGCGGTCAGCCTTGTCTCGGCTTCTTTTTCGCGAAACGCTTTGAGTTCAGCCGCGTCGTCGGCGGCTTTCTTGGCCTCCGCCGCTTTCGCGTCCGCCTCAGCCTTCAGCTTCGCCGCGTCAGCGTCGGCCTTCGCCTTCGCCTGTTCCTGCTCGGTCTTCAGCTTCGCCGCGTCGTTCGTGTTGTCTGCCATGGTCTCGGTCCCTCAGAAAAAACTTGATGGTTGGGCAGCGGCGCCCCTCAACGCCGCACCCGGTTACGCCGCGTCGACTACGATCAGCCGATCGGCGTGGTGACGAGGTATCCGGCGAACGCCGAGATCACCTTTTGCTGGTCGCTGAGCGTGCAGCGCGCCAAGTACGAGCCCTTCGGTCCGCGGTCGTTGATCCACATCAGATCGGTTTGCGTTGCCGCGTCCTGGAACGTGGTGCCGAAGCACACATTCCGGAGGCTCGGCGAGGTCGACACGCGGAAGAATCCGAGGATGTCGGGCCACATGCGGCCGTAGCTGGCTGCCGCGTTGCTGTTCGCGACATCCTTGCGTGCGCGACCGACCAAGAACTCGTCGACCTCGAAGTACTCGGCGAGCATCTTCGTGTTGGCCATCTTCGGGCCTTCGGCGCCGACGCCGTACTTGAAGGTGTCGAGGATGCGCGGGTGGCGCTTCAGCACGTTGTAGACGCTGAGCGATGCAACGGCGACCGTCTTGCTCGGGCCCATACCCTGCCAGAGGTTCGCCATCGCCGTGTCAGCGACGCCAGCGGGATCGCCGCCAGCCGAAGTATCGAAGCGGTCAGAGCCAGCCAGCGCCACAGTGTTCGCGCCGAAGTTTCCGGGGGTCGTGGTCGCCGCGATGATGCGTAGCTCTTGGTTGAACGCCAAGCCGTCGAGCACATGCGATTGTACGTCGATCAGCTCGTTCAGCGGAGCACTCTGGTTCTGGATCGTCATCCAGTCGAGGTACTCGCGCAGTGAGCGGATCCCGAGGCTGAAATTGCGCTTGGTGCGGCCCTGCCCGAGCTCGTTCGCGTTGACGCGATCGGCTACGGTGTCATCCGGGTACGCCAGGCGATCGCGCTGATTGTATTCGTAATAGATGCCGCTCAGAGCGCCACCCGTGAGCACGCGCGGCATCAGTTGCAAGCCGATGTAGTCGTCGTTGACGTACTGCACTGACATCGACGTGAGGACGGTGTCCTGGTGCACGTCGCCGGGACGGAGGTCCTTGACTGCCAGGATGTCTGAGTTGCGTTCTGCGAACTCCGCCATCTCGGCGTCGTCGCCGCGCGACTCGATGCCCTTGACGTACTTGACGAGTTTTTCGTACTCGAGACCTGCGGCGGTGCGTTGCACCGGCATCGCGTTGTCGGTTCGGATCATTTGAGTTGGCTCCAGTTACTTTGGTTGCGAAAGAGGTTGAAAGGTCGGCGCGCGAGCGCTCAGGACCCGACGGTGGCGGACGCCATTCCGAGGTTGAGGCCCGCGTATTCGCCAGCGGCGCCGGACTCGACCCACTGACCGTGAACGACGAGCTTCGTGGTCGCGCCACCGACGGTGGCGTCGGTCAGTCCGTCGCCAGCGCCAGCCCATTTCGCGAAGCTGCCGGGAGTGGCGGCGCCAGTTCCGACGAGACCCTGGACGATGCCCTTGCCGTAGTGCACGACGCGAATGCTGGTCGCGCCGGCTACGCCAGCAACGTCGCCAGCGTCGAGTGCGATACCGATCGTATTGTCACCGATCGCCACGCCTTCGATCACATTTGCGCCGACGCGCTTGACCGGGAAGCCCTTGCGGACAGTGCCGGCGTTGACGGGATAGATCCGAATGTCTGCGCCTTCGAGGCGCTCTTGTGCACGCGGGTTAGCCATTTACTTGGAACCTTTTTTCTGGTGCCGAGTGACCCCGGCGTTGAGTTTTTGAGGATTGGAGTCGACGCGCGCGGCTTACTTGCCGGCCGCGGACTTGCGAGCGTTGCTGAGAATGCCGGAGCTGCTCTTGGACTTGCTCGACTTGTTGTCGTCGGCAACGAGCGATTTAGTGTGCGGCATGTCGGCTCGGTTCGCGACCATCGACTTGAACCGCTTCGGGTCGGTCGTGCGCAGAGCAATGAAGTCGGCTTTCTCGGCGGGGGCGATCTTCTTGCCGACGAGAGCGTCGACCTCGAGCTCGATGAGTTTGGCCTCGCTGGCCTCCTTCTCGGTCGTGGTCAGCGCGTTCTTGGCTTTGAGCTCTTCCAGCTCGGTTTCCAAGGCTTTCAATGCGGTTTCAGAGGTTTGTAGAGCAGTTTGCGCGGTTTCAGCGGCCGTCTTGTGCTCGGCGCTGAGCGCCTTTTCGGTCTCGATTGCCTTGGCGGCTGCGACGAGATCGTCCTGGGCTTTCTTCAATTGTTCGGCAAGGTCCATTTGGATCTTCGCTTTCTCGGCCAAGGCCGTGAGATTTGGTTCTTGCGCGGCACGGGCGCGCGCGCGGAGTCGTTGACGTTCGCTACCGGACTCGGCGGACAGAGCCACCGCATCGGCGTTTGCTGGCATGGCAACGGCGCTGATTTCGTACAGCTCGTTGTCACAGAGCCGAAGGATCTCGACGTCGTTCTGCTTCTCTTCTCGGACGCTGTGCGGCATGAAGCCGACGGACACCGCGCGAATCGATCCTTGCAGAAATCCCTGCCAGACCTTCTCGCCCATTGGGTTCGCCAGATCGTCGACGAAGTGCAACGTCGCTTCGAGGTGGCCGTCCACTATTCGAACATCGCTCGCGCTGCCGATCGGCAGGGTGTCGCAAGCTGCGCCGCCCATGCCGAGGAAGCCTGACTTGTTGTGATTGTAGAGAACTACCGGGTTCTTCTTGTAGCGGCCTAGCCGCTTTTCCCAGTCTTGCTCGACGATCTCGTCGTAGCTGTCGATCGAGTCGGTCGACGCAATTACGCGCACGCTGCGCGCTTTCTTGTCGATCGTGTCGGCCTTGACGGTCACCCCGAAGGTTCGGTGAATGATTCCGTCGTCACCCTTCTCGCTGAGAGCTGAGAGTAGTTCTTGAATCGCTGCTTTGCTCATCGGGTTCGAACTCTCGGAGCTGCGCGATCGGCATAGCCGGGCGCGTGCACGTGTTCAGGGTGACGATTGCGCAGCTCGTCGAGCGCCGCTCTTGGGTTTGCCTTTCGGCTTTCCCTTGGGATTTGCTGGTTCGGGCTCGGCGTCGTCGCCTTCGGTTCCGGTGTCTTTGTCGCCATCGGGGTCGGGCTCCACGCCGGGGTTCTTGTCGCCCATGCCTTCGCCAAGCAGCTCGTCACCTTCGTCGCCCTCGGGGATGCCAGTCTTCTCGTAAACGTACGAGGACGGGATCTTCAGGCCGGCGTTGCGGAACGCTTGGATCGACTGAGCGAACTTGAGGAAGTCGAGCGGGTCCTCGGTCAGAAACAGGAAC
>Ga0302321_100000454_pt1 | contig 35737 bp, 28 predicted proteins | sample Fen_T0_1_FD_202505 | JGI IMG/M metagenome (GOLD analysis project Ga0302321, IMG submission 202505) | Peat permafrost microbial communities from Stordalen Mire near Abisko, Sweden - Fen_T0_1 | ecosystem: Environmental > Terrestrial > Soil > Wetlands > Permafrost | place: Sweden: Abisko... | reverse complement strand
GTCTGACATTGATCGTGCGCAGTACGTGGGCGGAGAGCACCACGCGCAATCCGGCCGCCTCGAAAGCTTGACCGAGCACGTAGTCCTCCGCGAGTACGTCGCTCACCAAGGCGAAGCCGCCGACCTTATCCAAGTGCGAACGCCGGAACAACATCGACTTGCCGATCACGCATGGGTGGGCCACCAGCACGTCCGCGCCGCATACGGCGCGCGCCACATAGGTCGCCAAATGTAGATTCTCGAGCCGTGCTCCCAAACTCTGACCCCCCGTGCCCGAAAGCACGCTCGAGACCAAGCCGACGCGCGGATCAGCGAGTTCCGCCACCAGCGCCCGCAAATAGTCGGGATCGGGGCGCACATTCGAATCCGAGATCAGCAGCAAATCATGCTCTGCGTGCGCGCTCAATGCGCTCAAATTACTGACCTTCGGGTTCATGCCCAAGGTCGGCATTCCCGCCACGATCCGGATCTTCAGCTCCGGAAAGTCACGCCGCAGCGCGCGTGCCACGCACAGTGCGGGGTCGTCTGGATCCTCGGCGCCGAGTACCAACTCGAAGTCGGGATATTCCTGCCGAGCGAGCGAAACTAGATTCTCGTACAAACCCTCGTCCACACCGCACAGCGGCTTCAATACCGAGATCGGCGGTGTCGGCCCGACCCGGCGCTTGGCCGAACGCGCCTTGACACGCTGGACCGCGACGTGCGTCGCGACTGTCATGAATAACGAGAAGCTCGCGACTAGCAAGACGACGAGCAGTCCCCAATCCGGGATCGCCATGCGTGTTACGTCCATTTGCTCTGCCTCCGCCGATGGAGTCTGCGGGGCGCGAATGGCGAACTGGCAAAGCTCACGCAACAAGCCGGCGAACCCAAGCAACGAATTCGTGGCGTGGCGCGAGTCACACCCGCCGGCGGAGGTGGAAATCCCACACAGCCGGCGACGGCCGCATACGCGCTGACATTGAATGTCCTGTAACTGGTTGCGCGGGGTGCAGCGCGTGGTAGCCCAAACCGATGAGGGAAGAGGGACAAATTCGGGCGTTGGGAGACGATGAATTGTTGGCGGCACTGGTCGGCTTGGTGCAACGCGACAACCAGCTTTTGGCGGAATTGTTGGCGCATTTAGCAGAGCTAGACCAGCGTCGCTTGTTCTTGGACCTCGGCTTTCCGTCGCTGCACGCTTACTGCACGTCTGCGCTCGGAATGTGCGAGTCTACAGCGGGACGGCGTATCACCGCAGCGCGAGTATGCCGCAAGTTCCCGGACCTGTTGGCTCGGGTTGCCAAGGGAGAGCTGCACCTTTCGGCAGTGTGCTCGATGAGCCCACATTTGGATTGGAACAATGCACCGGAGTTGATCGAAATTTGCAGCAACCAGAGTCGCCGAAAGGTCGATGAGATATTGGCGGCGCGCTTCCCCCGCGCGGATGTGCGCGAAAAAGTTCGACTCGACCCTCTATCGGTCGATCGCTACGGCCTGCACTTCACGATTGATGCAGAAGCGTTGGAGGAGCTGGAGAAGGTCCGCGCGTTGGCGCGCCATCGATTGCCCGGAGGGGAGTTGTCGCAGCTGTTCAAATTGGCAATGCGGACTTTGCGCATCGATCTCGAGAAGCAACGATTTGCGGTTGGCAAAAAGAAGCGAGCGCGCGGCGCGGTTGCGACTGTGGCTTCGTCGGGCCAGAAGGAAAACGAATTGACACCAGGCAAGGCGGATGCAGTTGAAGCGACCGTCGATCCACACCCGCCGGCGGAGGTGGGGCAAGCAGCAGTCGCCCGACGCCCGTCAGCCGAAGTGGCTCGGGAGGTGTACGCGCGGGACGAGGGGCAGTGCACGTTCGTCGCACAAGACGGACGACGCTGTGGCGCCCGTGAGTTCGTCGAATTCGATCACATCGAGCCGCGCGCCACGGGGGGCGAGCCGACGGCTGCCAATCTTCGGCTACGCTGCCGCGCGCACAATCAGCTATACGCGCGACAGTGCTACGGGGATCACCATATGGCAACTGCCGTGGCGCGCGCCCGGAAGAAGACAGCGGCCTGATCGGCTAGCCAACATCCAACGCTTCCAGCACCGGAATTTCGGCGAAGCGGTAGCCAACGCCGCGAACGGTTTCGATATAGTCGCGCGCGGCGCCCATTTTTTCGCGTAGGCGTTTGACGTGCGCGTCGACGGTGCGGGTCGAAATTTTCGTGTCCATGCCCCACACTTCGTCCAGCAGCGCACCGCGGGATTGCACGCGGTTCCGGCGCTCGTACAGAGTGACGAGTAGCTTGAATTCGAGCGCCGTGAGTTCGACTTCTTCGCCTTCGACCCAGACGCGATGGGCGGCACGGTCGATGCGCAGGTTGCCGAATTCGATGTTCGGGCCATCACTCGCGGGTAGCTCACGGCGCCGCAATACGGCGCGAATGCGGAGCACGAGCTCCCGTACACTGAACGGCTTGGTGATGTAATCGTCCGCACCGATTTCGAAACCGACGACGCGGTCGATCTCTTCGCCGCGCGCGGTGAGCATGACGACCGGTAACGTGCGCGTTGCCGGATTGTCCTTGATCGCGCGGCAGACTTCTGTGCCCGGCATATCCGGGAGCATCAAGTCGAGCAGAACCAGATCCGGTTCGCGCTCGCGCACGAGACGCAACCCGTCCACCCCTCGAGCGGCTTCGACCACTTCGTGTCCGGCGCTTTTCAAGTTGTACTCGAGCACCTGCCTAATGTCGGACTCGTCCTCGATCACCAGAATTCGGGCCATGTCAGGGTCCAGCGAATTACAAGACTGATGTGACTGCCACGTGACGAGTCGGTAGCAGCTCCGCACCGATCATCACGAAGCAGTCACTTCCACGTTATTGGACATTTACCTTGAAACTCTGCCAGTCCACCCCGCCGCGGTCGTCGCGCAAGACGACCCACATGAACACGGGCCCAGGTTCCTTGGGCGCGGTCCAGGCATTGTCGCTCGACGTTTCCGTGAATTCTGACTCAGGCCGACCGCTGTGATCGGTGTTGAACGAGCCCCGGGTGGCAAACCAAGAAACGCGCATCGACTCGTGGCGGGCGACTAGCACGTGAGTCTCGGGATCCAGGTACGCGAATGCTTCGGAGCCGCCGCACCCCACGGGCCTGGAACAATCGTCCGGGCAGTCCTGGATGGTCTCACCCGGACTGCAGACGCCGTCTCCGCAGCTTGCCTCACTCGGGCAGGCTGGCCAGCTCGCGCGCAGCGTGAGGCTCTTGGAGGCGGGAGCCGCCAGTGGTTCCGCAGCATCTTCGCGAGTGAGCTCGGCATCCTCGAGGGATGTCACGATCACATCTGCAAGGTGCGGGTTTTCGTTGGTTCTGGTGCGTTCGTTGTACGCAGCGAACTGTTCACCGGTACTGCCCGCGAGGCCGCAGGTGATGCGGGTCTCACCCAGGGTCGGAATTTGATCGCCGCCGGTCCCGACATCCACCATCACCGGCTGGTAGTAGCCGCCGGTCGAGTCAGCATCGGTGGGGCGCCCCTGAGTTTGTGTGACCGTGTTGCCGCTCGAATCGGAGCCCGAGCCCGACGAAGGTTGCGGGACGTCAGGACCGAACTGCGCGCAAGCATTGACCGGCAACTTACCGGTGGGCGTGAAGCCCGCGCCGAAGGGCTGGACGAATTCACCCTTGCCGAAACATGCGGGCGCAACGTCGTTCAGTTCATTGGTCGCTTTGGGCTGAGTGCAATAAGACCATTTTGCGTGCGGCGAAGTGTCGGTCCCATTCTCGCCACCGACCAACAGCTGATAGAAGACTTCGGTCCCCGGCAAAGCTTCCGCCGGAGTCGAACGGATCCCGAGTACGCGCGGGGCGGTCACTTCGGAAGAGCGATCGGAGAACTCCGGCGCACACGCGAGCAGGCACGGCGCGAGCAGAGCGCAACCGCCAATCATGCGCAGATTTACCATTCGAACCTCCCACCGAAGACCGGCAAGATCGGCAGCCCCGTGATGTAGTCCCGCTTGGTATAGTTGTAGTTGTAAACCACTTCTTCCGGATTGTCGCGGTTGGTGACGTTTTGAACGTCGATGTAGACTTCGCCCTTCCAACCCCCACCTTGGAAGCGTTTCGCGAGGCGCACGTCGGCCTGCATGAAGGCCGGGATGCGCAGCGAATTTTGCTGACCGAACTGAGGCTCATAGAGATCGCGCCGCGTGCTGTAGAACGCCCCAACCACTGGTGTTCGAGGCAAACCGGTCGCGTAGCGCAAGCGTGCACCAAGCTCAAAGCCCTTGCCGAGATCGTATGAGCCGACCACGGTCGCGACGTGCGTTTGGTCGTAGTCGAACAGACGCCAATCGTTGCCCTCGTGGTCCTTCCGCTCGCTCTTCATCAACGTGTAGCTGACCCAACCGAAGAAGCCCGCGGCAAGCTCCTGACGGAGCATGAGCTGCGTGCCGTAGGCCCGCCCTTGGCCATCCTGCACCAGCGCTTCGGCCAAGAGAGGGGTGCTCGAGTTACTGCGCGTCACGAGCCCCGCACTCTTCGAGTAGAAGACGACCTCTTCCAACGAGAGATGCTCAGTGAGCTTGAAGGTGGCTCCGCCGAGGATGTGATATCCGTGCTCGATGTCGAGCTGGGGGTTGCCGAATACGGCTGAAAGGTCCGTAGCTTGCGGGGATTGGTGGTAGCCGCCGACAGCAGCTTTGAAGCCCAGCCGCGGCACCATTTGGTAGCTAACCGCGAGGCGCGGATCGATCGCGGTGGTCTGCTTGGTGACGCCTAGTCCGGGATCACCGGGCACACTCGGCAGGCGGTGATTAGTGCCGGTGACGTACGGCTCGACACGCAGACCTGGCACGATATGCAGGCGGTCTCCGACCAGACCGATGTCCAACTGCGCGTAGGGAGCAATCGACACGATCGTGGTCTTCCAAGCGTCGCCGTTCACTTGGCCGCTGGGCGCTTGCCCGAACACAGCGTAGTCGCCTTCACGCGAGGGCAAGGTGACCGAGCCTCGGCGGGTCAAGTCGGAGAAGCTACCCTCGACGTCTAGGCCGACGGTGCCGACGACGTGCGCGCCGATCCGCCCGCGCCAGGCGGAGCGAAAGCCGAACACTTTGCTGTTCGTGTCCACCTCACTCGGCGCGCCACCGAAGGAGTCTTGAGTTTTCAGGTGGTCGACGCCCACCCAGGGAGTCAGCAGCACGTTGGAGCCGTCCGCGAGCTGTTTCTTGTACGATAGCCCCACGCGGCTAAAGTCCGTCAGCGTGTAGTCGCTTTTGTCTTGCGCGGGATCGCCACTCTTGAGCGTGCGGGTCAGCGTGTCGCGCGAAGTCAGGGCCAAGACTTCCAGGGTTTCATTGGCGCCGAGGTCGTGGCTGAGCTTGATTTGGCCGTCGTAGTAGTCGGGAATCGGGATGTAGTCCCCAACGTCTTTCGAAGTGACGACGGTCAACGCCCGATCCAGGTAACCTTTTCTGGCAGCGACCGCGACGCGAGTCTTGCTCGACAGGGGCGCTTCGACCATGGCGGAAGCGTCGATCACGTCTGCGGCGACGAAGCCGTGCACGCCGGTCGTGCGCAACGCGCGCGTGTCGATGGTGACGAGCCCGCCGAGACCCCGACCGTACTCAGCGCCATAGCCACCGGGGGCGAGGTTGATCGCGCGCACTAAGTCGCCCGCGAAAACCGAGCGTACACCCCCGCCGTGATAAAGCAGCGGAATGTGAATGCCGTCGACATAGACGCGCGTGTCTTGCGGCGCGGCGCCCCAGACGACTAGTTGTCCGGAGCCGAACGAGGCGCGGGCTACGCCGGGCAAGTTTTGCACGACTTTGAGCGTATCGCCCTGGGTGCCGGGAACGCGACGCCCTTCCTCGGCCTTGATTTCGGTCGAGACGACTTCTTTCTGAATTCTCGGGGCGACGACCACGACCTCGAGGTCGGCCGCCTCTTCGCCTTCCGCGAGATCTTCTTTGGGTTCGAGCGCGTATTTGACCGAGAGCTTCTTGCCCTTCTCCAGCTCTTCTTCGGTGTTCACGGTGGTCAGGTTCGGCCCGCTGATGCTGATCACGTGCTTGCCGAGCGGGACCTCTTTGAACTCGAAGTGACCGAGTTCGTCGGTAGTAGCGTCACCGAAGCCATCGATTGCGATCTTGACGCCTGCTATCGGTTGTTTGCTGAATCGATTTCTGATGTAGCCGTCGTAGTTGATGACGGGCGTCGGCGGCTCGACGGTGAACACGAAGTCGTAGCGATAGGTAATCTTGACCGGCGCCGGCTTGTTGTCGATCTCCGCCGGCTCGAACTTGAACAGCTTGATGGCCTGCAGCGCTGCTTGGTCAAAGGCAGCGCCCGCGCCCTGCTGAACTACGGCATCGACCACCCCACCCTTGTCGTCGATAGCGATTTGGAGAACGACAGACGCCGTCTTGCCTTCCGCCTTTTCCGACTCTGGGTAAGGCGCTTCTTCGAAATGAATCAGCTTCGGCAGCTTGGTCAACTTCGGCTGATGACCAGGCGTCTCCGCCGAATTTGCTTGTCCGAGCGCCACTTGCGGCGCGCAGAGTGAGGCGAGCAGCAGCGCGCCCCCGAGTAACTTCTTCAGCACTTTACTCTCCAAGTGCAAATCGCGACACGAAGATGAACGTCGACGGCACCGCTTTTCCGCAGCGCGTCGCCGGGCTGAAGGTCATGCGCCGGGCCGCAGCGATCGCCGATTCATCCAAGCCGTGTCCAAGACCGGAAACAATCGCCACATCGCTGATCGCTCCGGAAGCATCAATCACAATTTTCACGCGCACGCGGCCTTCGATACCCGCCGCGCGTGCGTCGTCCGTATAGGTCGCTTGCACGAAGCCCTGAGGCTTTGCTTTGACGAGGTCCTCCTGACAGTCATCGACGACTGCGGGGCGTTCGGCCGCAGTGCCAAAGGTCTTCTCTTTGTGTGCCACGGCCTCCGCGGGGGCGGCGGGCTTCCCGCCCATCGGTACCGCGATGCCACCGGGACCGCCGAGGCCACCGCTGAGATTGATGCCGAAGTCTGGCATGGCGGCCAGCGCGGGGTGCGCGGCCGCGACCGGATCGGGAGGCGGCGCTGCCACCGGCGGAGCGGGCGTGCGCGGCGCGAGCGGCCTTTGCAGCATCTCCTTCGGTGCCTCAATCGGCTTCGGCGGCTCGGGCGGTTTCGGCTTCTGCTTCTTCTTGGGCGCGTTGACCATGACTGCAACGCTCTGCTGACCAGGCGGCTTCGGTTTGATCGAATTTAGTCCACCGAATGCAACCATGTGCACGGCCAAGGTCCCGACCGCGCCAGCGATATATCCGAATTGGACGCGGCTCATGGCTCAGTTCGCGATCTCGACGTTGATCGCGAACTTGACGATCCCCTCGAGCTTGGCCAAATCGATCACGTGCACCACGTGGCCATGCTGTACTTCTTTGTCGGCGGTAACGATCAGGTTGAGGTCCTTGTTAGCGGCGACCGCGCTCTTGAACTTATCGACTAGCTCACCTTCACTGACCGGCTTCTGGTCGTAGTAGAGCTTGCCGTCCTTGGTCAGCGTGACCGCCGCAACGGACGACACGGACTCGGTAGAACTTGCCGCCTTGGGCAGCTCGACCTTGAGGCTTTGCGACACGATGTACTGCGCCGAGACCATCATGATTACGAGCAGCACGAGCATCACGTCCACCATAGGCGTGACGTTGATTCCGGAGATCGGCGCTCGCCGACCACCGCCTGAACTCATCGTTCCAGCCATGATCGACTCCTCTCAGGACACTTCAGGTTGTTCGGCGATGGCAACGCCGTCTTCGACGCTCGCCAGTTCGGACTCGCTCGCCGGGGGCTCTTCGGCCAGGGCGCGGAATTCGCGCACTAGTTTGTCGTCCGCTTTGAGCAGGGCCAACAGCAACTTACCAATTTGCTGAACGTTATTCTCGACGTTACTGACGCGCTTCTGCGTCAAGTTGTAGCCGACCACCGCGGGCAGGGCGACGACCAGGCCCACGCCGGTCGCGATCAGCGCTTCGGAGATGGCCACGATCACATTGCCCATCGCCTTGTCCTGGCCACCCGCCCCGCTGCTGCCCAGCATGTGGAAGGCTTGGATGATGCCGATCACGGTGCCGAATAGACCCAAGAACGGCGCGTTGTTGCCAAGCGTTCCGAGCCAAGTGAGGCCGCGCTCCAAGTCCGAGCGCTTGCGAATCAACGACGACTCGAGCGCCTCGGATACGGACTCGGGGCCGCCATCGAGCCAGGCCAACACCGGCAGCAAGACCTCCGCTTCGATCGAGCGGTTGTTCTTCAGCAGTTCTTCTGCAGCACGCCGATCACCGCGCTTGAGCGCGTTGAGCAAGCCGTCCGCGAGCGCGTCGACGCTACCGGAGCGCGCACGGAAGTAGAACCAGCGCTCGACCATGATGCCGATCGAGAGCATGGACATCGCGAGGAGTACGTAGAGAACCCACGTCGCGCCCATCAGCGCGAACTTTTCGAGACTGGTTATGAGCATGTGCCTGTTCCTTCATCACAAGAGAATTGGGTGACGAAAAGGCCGTTGCCCGATCCGCCATCTGCATCGATATCGAGCAAGCGTCCGGCCTTTTCGAGAACCGATTGCCCATCCGCGTACAAGTTGAATTTGAAGCTGGCCGCCGGCTTGCTACACGCGCTGAACATGTGGACGAGCACCGTGTAAGTGCCCGCCTCGGGCGCGTCCATCCAGACCACGTTCTCGGCGCGCAAGCCGTCGGGGACGCAGCTGGCCAGCGAATCGTGATCCAAAAGGCCGTTGCCGGGTCGCGCGTTGCCCGATGAATCCAGCGTGGAGCTGTTCGGATGCTTCGGCGAGAGCTCGTTGCCGCTCGGACCCAGCAAGTGGAGATCGAGGTCGGCATCCGTACCCCAAGTCAGGCTCGCGACGACGCGACCGCTAGGTTTGAGCGATTTCACGCCCAACCGCTGCGTGGTCTCAGGGCCAAATTCGCCGTTCGAGCCGTGGGCGGCAGTTTGCAAAAACTGCTCGCCGACAGGAACATCCGTCGAGAAGTTCAAGGTCGCGGTCCAGCCGAAGCTGCCGGGTGATTCAAAACTTTCCGCGCCAACCGGCACGACCCAGAAGCCGTGCCCGAGGCCTTGCAAGGCAATCGCCACCGATTGCGAGCCCGGTCCCGCCAAGCCACTCACCGCTTTTGCCGGGTTGCCCTGCAAGAGATCGGTGCTGCGAATGTTGATTTGAGTGATCGCCGGACCGGACTCGTGCGTTTCGGGGAAGCTGCCCTCGAAGAACTGACCGCCCTGCACGCGCAACGGCTCGTTCAAACCCGACTCGCCCGACTCTGAGTCCCCGCAGCCTGCCAGGCCGAGCGCGAGCACTGACGCTAGTCCGAGCATGACGAAGCGCATCACAGCTCTCCTTGCAGACGAATGGTGACGATGTTGTTCTTGCGATCGACTGGGACGCCCGCGGTGTTGCGCGCCAGCGAATCCCGAACGATGTCCCACTCCGCCACCAGGCGCGCCTTGTGCGGCACCTGAAAACCGATCAAAGGCGAATAAGTGGTGATGGTTTCGGTCAGTGGAATGAGCTTGCCCCCGCGTGAGTCGGCAAAGTCTGCGTTCGGGTTGTATTGATCGACACGAAAGCCGGCTATCGGACCCTGTTTGAACTCTTGATACAAGGACACGTACCAGCCGAGCTCGCGTGCATCGACGCCAGTCGTAACTGGATCGGCGACGAACACATTGCGATCCATGTTCGAGCCGAGGCTGAACTCGCCGTACAAATGCGTCGTGCCGAGCTTCGAGTTGAATTGGGCACCGAGATCGAAACCGACCAACCAACGGTCGAAGTTCTTCGCGGGTTGCGCCGCGACGCCCGGCACGCCGACGATTTCGGGCAAGGTCACGAGGCCGTCTTCGGACACGTTGTCCCGCCAAGAAAGCGTGTTTTTCGTCGCGTCCGACCCCGGGTGGAAGCCTTTGCCGTTGAGCACGGACACGCCGCCAATGATGCGCACGGGTGAAGGCAGCGTCACGTCCACACCGACGCGCCCGAGCACGTCCTTATGAGCGTTGGGATCCTGCAAGATGAAGCCAGTGCGGTCTCCCAGCGGCTGACCGTTGACCACGGCCACGGCATAGCGAAGAAACGATGCCTGGCCCGAGACGCGTAGACCCAGATCCGGCTCGGCCGGAAAGAAGGCGCGAGAGGCGTACGAGCGCTCCATGAACGGGCGCTCGCGGGGTGACTCGACGACTTCACGCCCGAACGGATTGTCGAACAAGCCGAGCGTCGCCTGCACCAGCGGCGACTGGTCTTGATTGCGATAGGCGAGCGACACCTCGGCGTGTTGCAAGCCAATCGCCGGGCCTTTGACCGTGTTGGCATCCAGCTCGATCATCACACCGCCGTACTGCCATTCACGCTGCAACTTGACGCGGGTGCGACGGAGCAAAAAGCGGTTCTGATTGAGCAGCGCGCCGCCTTGCTGCAACTGATCTTCGGAGTCTTGGTGAAACTCGTACTGGGCTTGAACGTAACCCGTGACCTTCAGCGGAAAATCGGCGGCGGGCGGTGCGGCGGGCGCGGGCCGAGAGTCGGCCTTTTTCTGGTCTTTTTTGGGAGTTTCGGACGCCTTCAAGGCTTTGAGTTGCTTCTCCAAGTCGGCGATGCGGCCGTCCTGTTCATCGAGGTCGGCGCGCTGTAGAGTGACTTCCTTCTCCAAGGCCGCGTTGTGCGCAGGGGCCGCGGACGGACCGCCCTCAGCCGCGATCGGAGTGGATGCGGAAGGCGTAGCAGGAGCGGGCACTGCCGGTTGCGTAGGCGCGGCCGGGGGCGTGGCGGGCGCCGTTTGAGCGAGCGCTGGCTTGACCAGTCCCGCCAACAGTGCGGCGGCAAGTGCCGCTGAGATATGCCTATTCACGAATGCTCCGAATCACTGATTGCTGGGCGAGACAAGGCCGGGGCCTCCGCGCGCGCGAAGACCCCGGCACTCTCGAACTAGGTTGGATCGAAAGGAACGTTACGAACGAATCAGAACGGAAACAGAGCTGGGCGCTGTCAGAGAGTCCCGACGAGGCCGAGCTTTGTCAGCTTGCTGTTATCGAAGGTAGCAGGGCAACCGCCCTCCACGCAGGCGTTGAGGAACTGGCTGTTGGTCTTCGGCGGGCAGGAGTAACACCCATCATCGCCGATGCAACCGGGGTCGATCGGAGCCGCTCCGCCTTCGCCGCCTTCGCCGCCAGAACCAGCAGTGTCGTCCGGGCCGATCGTGCCCGCGGAGCCACCGTTGTTGGCCTCGCCAGCCTTGTTTCCGGCGCCGCCCGCCTTGCTGCCGGCTGCACCGGCAGTGTTGGACTTGCCACCAGCACCGGCAGAAGGCGTGGCTTGGGGATCGTCACTGCTGCAGCCCTGTGCGGCCAAAATCGCGAACAGGCCCACGCCAGCCGCCATGAATCCGAACTTCTTTAGATTAAGGAGAGACATCACTTCACCTCGCAAAAGCCGTAATTGCACGCGGTGCGTTCGCCCTTGCAGACGGTGGCTTCGTTGTCTTTCGTGCAGACTTTGCACTCTGTAGCTGCGCCGCCAGCTTTCGTCTTGCTATCGAAATAGCAACCGCAGGCACCCGTCGGCTGAATCGAGCTCAGCGCGCCGAGCTCGGATGTGCGCGTCACGTTCATCGCGCACAAGGGCACGACGTGGTTGTCAATCTCGAGATCGAGCGTCGAAGTATCTTCCACGTCAGATGCGCTGAGGAAGTCGATCACTTGCTTGGCGCCGGCGCTGGTCGGATCGCCGTTGGCATCGACCTTGGCCAGCACGTGTAGCGGTCCCCAAACCGGGTAGTGACCATCACGCACGTAGGCTTTGTCTTTCGCGGAGATGCCCGAGTCCGCCCAAAACGCGCAGGTTTGGCCGGTTGCCTGGAAGGCGAGACGCTTGACGTTGACGGTGTCGGCGTCAGCTTCACCGGAAGAGACGATGCCGATGATCTTCTTCTTGTCGCCGCTGACTCGCTTGGTCGGATCCGCGGGATCCGGGATTTGACCAGCTTTGACGTCGTTGAAAACCGTACCCGCTCCACCTTCGTCGAAGCCGATCCACTTGCTCACGTCCAAGCCAATCGCCTTGGCGAGCATGATCTGCGTGCCGGAGGTGTTGTTGCGGATCAAGAACTGGCTCTGGTTGTCCCAGGGCGTCGCGCCGCTGTTGCCGAAGCCGAAGGTCAAGTAGGCCGCCTCCGCACTGATCGAGTCTTGGTCGGAACCACCCGGGCCGCCCGGGACGATGAATTCCATGACTTGCGCGAAGAAATTGTGAAAATCACCGACGCCGGCCTTGGCCAGGTCGCCGCCTTTGACCGTGGGACAGCTGGTCGGGAACACGTCGGAGACGCCGGCATCGACGGGGGTCGCGGCGGGCATATCACAGGTCGCGGGCGTCTTGGCCGTGGTGGTTGGGTCCCAGTATAGAGCCGTGCCTGCGGCCGCGGGCGGAGCGCCCAAGATGGCAGCGACGCCGGTGCAGGAGCCCTGCTTCGAGTAAACGAGCGTGGTGGTCCCGTCAGCGCCCAACTTCTGACCGAGGGCTGCGACCGTGGGCTGTACCGCGCTGGAACCCGATACGATGAAAAAGCCGGGAAGCGAGGTGCACAGCGGATTGGCCGCCTTCGCAGGCGTGGTCGCAAAGAGCGCCTGCGCGAGCACGCTGGCTCCCGCGAGGATCGCCCCGGACGCTACGACGCGCCTCGTTAGTTTGATTAGTCTGCCCATTTTAACTCCACTCCTCATTGGTAAGTGTTGCGTTGAGGAACGCGGCGGAACCTATTCGCGGTGTGTGGCGCGGAGATGACCGAAGCGAAACTATTTGTAAGCGGATGGCTGGTGATGTGAGTGGATTCGGTGTTTTTTTGGAGGCTTGCGGGGCAATTGGCGTCAATTGATGACGTTGCGCAACGCATTGCGTGTCAATTCATCGAACATGCGAGACGAATCGGTGACCGGGCGCACCATCGCTCGATTTCGTGACGTCTCGATGACTGACAGGGAAATTGGCGGTGACGGCGCGCGAAATCGCCGCCGGAACGTCCTAGCGCTTTGTTCGGGCACGTGGGCCGCACGAACCGACCGCTAGGGCGCCTGCTTCCGGAGCAGAATGTTATCGAAGCGCGCGGAGAACGAAGCTTGGCTCAGTGGCTGGTAAACCGTCAACGCGACCGACACCGATTGCGTGCTGGTACTGGAGACCGAGCCTCCCTTCAGCGTGACCCACTCATCTTTGGAGGCGTCGAGCGGCTGTGGAGTCGAGAAAGTGCTCATATAGCTGCCAGCGCAAGCAGGGGTATCGAAGAAGCTCAAGTCGATTTCGGCGTACCCCCCCGCAGCTTGGCCGCCATCGATGAATGCGTTCCCGTAGATCGTAACCAGCTGCTTGCCAGACAGCGCGAGGCATTGCTTGGCAACGTGCTGTGAGAAACCGCTGGCGCCTGGGCTGGCGGGGTTCGTACCGGTGACCAATGCGGAGCCCGACGGCAGATCCGCGGCAGCATTCATGTCATCCCAGTCGATCTTGGTTTGCGGCTCCGGGCTCCAGCTACCGACATCGAGTTTAAAGTCACCATTCTGAACCAGGGTCTCAGTGCAATCGCCAATACTGTTGCCGTCCAGGTCGGGGCAGCCAGCCACGAGTGGTAGCTGTTCGCCCCAGCCTGCTGATCCTGCGTGCTCGCTCGAGGCTCCAACTTCCCCCGCCGTACCGCCGCCGCCGTAGATGAGTGGCGTTGATTCGGCGCCCGCCTGACCTCCGTTCAACTCGGAGCTCAGCTGCCGCGTATCGAGCGAGCAACCGTTCAGCGTGACGAATGACGAACCGCTCAGCGCGGCGACCCGCAGTATCGACCGCAAGCGCCGCGCCCGTCCCGCAGCAGCTCCCTGACCGAAGAAGGTGAATGTGGACCCGCGCACGCGCGCTCCCCCGAGCCGCGGACGAAGAGCCGTCCCAGGCAGCGGAACGTCGCGCGCGGCGACCTCACGGGAGCCAACCACGTTGCGATTCATGCCCGCTTGTAACTCGTCAATGTCGGATTTGCCATCGCCGCCGGCTCGAACCGCCGCCCAAATCGGGCCATCAGGCGGCCCTGAGTATAGAAATCGGCGATGCGCATTGCTCGCGCCTAGCACGCGAGATCGTCACGGAGTTGGAACGAAGCACACCAGGCTGCGTGCTAGGCAACGGCACATGTTGGGAACGTCTCGGCGGTCTGCGTTGGTTGCGCTCGGCGTCGGAGTCGGCGCCACTCTGCTCAGCCGCGCAGCGTCGGCCACGGTGGTGCGCGGAATGACTTTGGACGAGCTGGTTCAGCGCAGCCAACACGCCGTGATCGGCACGCCGCTCAGTGCCGAATGCCTGTACCTGACGATCGGCGGCAGGCGCATGCTCGTCACCGAGACGCAAATCCGCGTCGAAGGCACGTTGGGGTTGCTCGCACCGAGCGAAGGCGTGCTGACCGTACGAACGCTCGGCGGACAGCTGGACGGCGCGGGTGAGCTCGTGCACGGCCAGGCCGAGCTTCGAGTCGGTCGGCTCTGTGCAGCCTTTTTCGAGCGCGCCCCGGACGGTGCGTGCTGGGTGACGGGGATGGCGCAGGGCCACTACCCGCTCGACCCGGCGGATGCGGCGTGGGTGTTGCGCGCGAGCCCGCAATTACCCACGATTCGGGACTGGAAGCGTAGCGCAGTGAAGCGTTTGGTGGGCATGCGCCTGAGCGAAGCCGAGCGGCTCGTGGCCCTAGCGAGCGGTCGATGAGGGCGCGCGTTCTCTCGACTGTCTTCGCAATAGCGACAGCGACGCTTGCCGTCTCCTCACCGAGTTGGGCTTTCTGCCGGGCCACGAGTTGCGATTCCAGCAAAAACAACTGCGCACGCGACGCGCAGGGCTGTTTGACCGAGGGCATTCCGCTTTATTGGGCCAGCAGCTGCGTCGAGGTCTATGTGCAGGCGAGCGGTTCAGTCGCGCAAGGCATCGGCTTTGCGACATTCAAAGAGAGCGTGTCCCGGGCTTTCGGCGCTTGGCTCTCCGCCGATTGCGGCGGCGCGCCACCGCTGATCGACGTGCAGGTGATGGGGCCCATCAGCTGCGATGTGGCGGAGTACAATCAGACCAAGAAGAACGCCAACATCGTGATGTTTCGCGATGACCGCTGGCCGTACATGGGCGCCGAAGATGTGCTGGCTTTCACGCATTTGCGGTTCAATGCGGACACCGGGGAGCTGTGGGACAGCGATCTGGAGATCAACAGCTTCGAGTTTCAATTCAGCGTCGGCGATCCGGTCACCAACACCGACCTCGATTCGATGCTGACGCACGAAGCGGGACACATGCTCGGTCTGGCACACACGCTGGTGACGGACGCAACCATGTACGCGCATTACAAGCCGGGCAGCGACACGCTCCGCACGCTCGCCGACGACGACACGAGCGGCATGTGCGCGGTATACGCTCCCGATCGAGTTCCGAGCCGCACGAGCTGCTCGCCGCGTCACGGCTTTTCGGACCGGTGTGCAGCCGCGCAGCCGGAGAACTCGGCCACCAACGAGGGCACTGACAACGAGGCAGAGTCCAGCAAAGGCGACCCGGCCAGCAAGGGCTGCGCGCTTACGGTCGCGCGTTCCGTGGGGGGCTACCCTGTCGCCGTGATCTCAGCGCTAGCGTTGTTGGGGATCTTCGTTCGAAGGCCGCGTTGGTGTCAAAAGCGACTGTCAATGATTCCATCGGCTTCGCGATGCGCTGAGAATATGTCTTCTGAACGTCAATGAAACGCCATCTTTTCAGTAAGAGTTTGTTTCGAGCCCACGGAGGGCCACTGCTATATAGGACGCGCCATGAGTGATCCCGCGACCGACGATGAACTCGTGAACGACGACGAGCTCGTGTTCGAGCGGGGACCGTTCCCGCCAGCGGCACCTGCCAATTCGACTGCCCCGACGTCGGCGGGGGCCCGCATTTCAGTGCCGCCGCCGTTGCCGCCGCTGTCGGCGCCGCCGCGGGTTTCCAGTCCGACACCAGCGCCGTCCGCGAATCGTGAGGATTCGCGCTTTCCGGATCATGAGGATTCACGGTACCCGAATCGCGAATCGCGCTCTCCGAATCGTGAGCAGTCGCGCTTTCCGAATCATGCGGATTCGCGGTACGCGAATCGCGAATCGCGCTCTCCGAATCGTGAGCAGTCGCGCTTTCCGAATCGTGAGCAGTCGCGCTTTCCGAATCACGAAGAATCGCGGCACCCGAGTCACGGCGATGCGATTCGCGCCGATTTGCGTGGCCCGAATCACGGCGATTCACGCTACCAGAGCCACACTGACGAGCTTCGCTCCGCTAGTCGAGATGCTGGATACGAGCGAGGAGTGAAGGAAGAGCTGCCGCTTCAGCCGGGCGATATCATCGCCGGGAAGTATCAGGTCGAACGGATGGTAGGGCGCGTGGGGGTAGGCCTCGTAGCCCAGGTGCGGCATGCCGATCTCGGGCAGCGCTTTCGCCTGAAGTTCTTACCGCTCGAGCTGTGTGAAGCTCCCGACGCGGTCTCGCGCTTCTTGCGCGGCGCGCGCCGCGCGATGCGTCTGCAGAGCGACCACACGGCGCGGACGGTCGATGCAGGGCGCCTCCCGAACGGCTCCCCTTACGTCGTCACCGAAGCCAACGCCGGTTCGGACATGCGCGAAGTGATGCGCGTCCGGGGGCTTTTGACCGTGACCGAGGCAGTGGACTTCGTACTGCAAGCATCGGAGTCGCTCGCCGAAGCACACGCACAAGGGCTCATTCACAAGAACCTAAATCTGTCGACGCTGTTCGTCACTTGGCGACCCGACGGTTCCCATTCCATCAAAGTGCAGGACTTCGGCGTTGCCGAGTCGCTGCGCGCGGACCCCCTGCGCACGTCGGACTTGAGTGGCGAGCCCGTCACCATGTTCGACAGCAATCCACTCGAGGCGCTCGGTTGTCTGTCGCCGGAGCAAATTCGAAGTAATCGCGAGATCGATGGTGGCGCGGACGTCTGGGCGCTTGGTTGCATCTTGCATCAGCTATTGAGTGGCTTTCCAGTTTTCTCCGCAACGACCGTAACGGGGCTTCTGGCTTCAATCGTCGCCGATCCGGCGACGCCGATCACCGCGGTGCGTTCGGATGTGCCCGCCGGGCTCGAGAGCGTGATCTTGCGTTGCTTGGAGAAGAACCGCGGGGCGCGTTTTCCGTCATTGGCGGATCTGGCGAGTGCACTTCGTCGTTTTGCCTCGCCCGATGCGCAAGCTTCGGCCGACCGCATCACGCGCACTCTGGGGCGTGCTCAGCAAGCACCCCCCGGGATGGAGCGACAGTTTGCCATGGTCCACGTGGGCCCTCCCGCGGCATCGCACGCACCCAGCCCCAGCCCTGCGCCCAATGCCCATTCGGCGGTCGTGCCCTACCCTTTGCTCTGGTCGGCCGCGCTGATCGCGCTGGGGTTGATCGGCGGAACGATCGCGGGGGTGCTCGCGGCCACGCGCCTACCCCCGCAACAAGCTGGGCTCGAGCAAAGCCTCAACGCGCTACAACCGGCCCGAATCGAGTCGCCGACAGCGCTTCCGCTTTCCGCCGGTGACCAGCGGGCTAATTCGACGCCACCCGCCGTTGCACAGCCACCCGCCGTTGCACAGCCACCCGCCGTTGCACAGCCACCCGCCGTTGCACAGCCACCCGCCGTTGCACAGCCACCCGCCGTTGCACAGCCACCCATCGCAAGGCCATCCGAGGCAACTCCGGTACCCGTCGCGCCGGCAAATGTGCCGCCCAACGCGGTCGCTCGCGCCAAGAGGCCGAGCTCGCCCAACAAAGAAACGGCTTCCAGTTCCAAGTCGATGCCAACGAGCGAATCTGCGCCAACTGCCAATCTCGTAAAAGACTTGTTCGAAAGCGTGAGGTAGAATGTTGCGCGCTAGACTTTTCGGAATCGTCTCACTCGTACTAGTCAACGCCAGCATCTGTTCGCTAGCACATGCCGAAACCAGTGAGGATCTGGAGACGGCCAAAGCGCTCTTCGAGGACGGTCGACGCCTCATGGCGGAAGGCAAGTACGACGCAGCGTGCGGCAAGTTCGAGGACAGCCAGGCAAAGGCGCGAGGGATCGGCACGAAGTTCAAGCTCGCCGATTGCGAAGAGCATCGCGGGAGCTTCGGCAAGGCTCAAGCATTGTTTCTGGAGGTCGCTGATCAAGCGCGCGAAGCAGGACAAGCCGATCGAGAGGAGCTGGCGCGTGGTCGTGCGGCCGCCATCGACGAAAAGCTCGCGCATTTGGAAATCGATCAAGAGGCCCCGAGTGCGGACATTCAGCTGGACGATCGCACGCTGACTGCCTCGGAAGCGCAGGTTTTGCTCGCGATCCCCCTCGGTAAACATCGAATCACTGCCAGCTCAGCCGGCAAGAAGACCTGGACCAAGGACATCGACGTGCCCAAGCCCGGCACGTTCGTGATCGTCACGGTACCGCGGCTCGAGGACGCTGCGGTTGACAAAACGCCCGGACCCGTCGTCGCAAGTGCGCTCTCCCCCGCGACCGAGGCGCCACCTGCAGACGCCGATCCGAATGCGGGTCGCGGCGCGCGGCGAGTGGCGCTGGTTTTGGGTGGTATCGGGCTGGGCGCAACGGTTGCAGGCGTTGCCTTCGGCCTGCAGTTCCTGGCAAACAATCACGACGCTAAGAACGTTTGTCCCACGAGCTACGGCTGTACGGAATCGGAGATCGAGCAGCACGCAGCCTACATCGACGATGCACACGCAGCGCGAACTCGGACGTACCTGAGCGTCGGCGTCGGCGCGGCCGCGTTAGCCGGGGCTGCGGTTTTGTATTTCACTGCACCGCGACCCGGTGCTCTCCACGCGACGACTGGCTTCGGTCCAAATGGGGCATGGAATGTCGCCGTCCGCGGCGGCTTCTGATCCGCCTTCCGCCTCGCGGCGCGGGCCCTGGGCGCGAGCGATGGTGCTGCTTGCCGCTGCAGGAGGCTGCGTCGCGCCCTCTTGTCAAATCGACCATCGCTCTCTGCTTCAAGAACCGCTCGCTAACGACGGCGGCAGTGATGAAGTCGCAGGCAGCGGCGATCGGCCGGACAGCGGAGGCGCCGCTGCACGTGCGCACTCGGCGGGCGCTGGAGACCGGGCTGGCGGCAACCCCGCGGAAGAGGGTGGAGGCGAGGCGGGAGAAGAGGCGGGAGGCAGCGCCAACGCGGGTAGAGGCGGTCATGGATCGGCAGGCGTGACCTCACAGGGCGGCACGACCGCCAGGGGAGGCACGACCGCCAGCGGAGGTACGACCGCCAGCGGAGGTACGACCGCCAGCGGAGGCACGACCGCCAGCGCGGGAACGTCAGCCAACGGTGGTGGCGGGCGAACGTCGACCGGAGGCAGCGCGGGCAGTGCGGGAGGAGCGCCGCCTTCCTCCGGGGGTGCGTCTGTGTTGTGCCCGGATCTAAACGGAAACTCGATCTCGGATTGCACGGAGACGCTAATAAAAAACCCATCGTTCGACGTGACGTTCGTGGACGCGCCCAACGACTGGCGTGTCAATACCGGTGCAACGGCGACCTGGGATTCACTCGATGCGATGAGTGCTCATTCCGGCTCAGTCGTGGTGACGACCAGCAATCCCAGCGAAGCTCTGGGCGTGAATCAATGCGTCGCGCTGCAAAATGGAAAGACCTACGAGGCTTACGCGCTCACCTTGATCCAGGCCTCCACGTTCACCGGTTTTGCGCGGATGAGCGCCAGCTTCTATCCGAGCACGGATTGCTCGGGCAACTACGACCGCGTCGTCCCGTCGGATCTCGACGGCACCATGAACAGTTGGCGTACATTGCACGTGCCGGCGAGCCCGTCACTGAGCGACGGCTCGTTACGGCTTCGACTCGAAGTGCTGAAGGCGGACGCCGCCGCCAGCAGTAGTGTTCACTTCGACAGTGTGCTCTTGATCGGCAAGTAAAGCCAAAGGCGCTCCCGAAGCCGACTCTTGGCGCGAACCATCGCCAACGTCACGAGTAGCCCGATGCCCAACAACTCGCGTTTTGGCCAGCCCGAACCCGCTCGGTTGCTTGGCGCGAATGAGCAGCCGCGCGGCTCCCCTTGATCCGCAGCACACACCCCAGAAAAGCCGTTGATCGGCCGACACTCACTATTGGTCTGGATCAAATTGGGTGGATAGAGCGCGCAGATCCCCGCTGTGTCGTCCGCGCTCAAATGCCGTAGGTCAGACACCGAAGGCTCATACTTGGCGAACATCACGGAGTTCGCATCTCGAGTGTGGTCGAGGCCGAGGAAATGCCCAGTCTCGTGAGTGAGGATCGAAACGAGGTCGGCGCCATCCTCGGGATCGACATTGGTCAGGTTGCCGCCGGTGCCGTTGATCTCGACATCCACATCCTCGATTGCTCCGCTGCTCGAGTCGAAGTGCGCGGTCGTGAGCCCGAGCGCGTCGCCGACACCCGGCTCCACCGACCAGCTCGCGTCACGAAACATGAAGGCGTTGGCATTGGCATGCTGAGAATTGAATTCCACCCGGTCGCACTCGATGAGGCCCAGGGTTTCAACGTGGATTCCGGGATGGGTTCCGTTCCCACAGTCTGCCTTCATCCATGTGTCGAACGCGCGGTGGGCCGCGAGCTCGAACGCGGCGGCCGTGATCTGATTGGACAGGGAGCCGTCGCGTTGAATAGCGAACGTGACGCAGGAGCTAGGCCAATAAAGGGGTGGGTAGCCCGTGACGCAGCCATTTGCGTCTCGATTGCAGACATCACCCAGCTTGGGATCGCACGTCGTAGCTCGACAATAGGCGCTGGCCGCTCGCGGCGCCAGCAAACCAAACGTGAGAGTAAGAATCAGACCCCACGACCTAACCAGGCTGCGTTCATTCATTGACACGTGACTTCGAGGCGCGTCGTGGTGATGCACCCATGGGTATCGAAAATCCAGAGCGTTAGCGCGTGAACGCCCCGGTATCCGCATCGGTAGCTCGCGCGCTTGGAGTGCAGCTCGTGCTCGAGTAAGCCGCCGGTGCCGGTCCAGTCGTAAAAAATCTGGTCGCCATCCGCATCTTTGGCCAGCGCAGACAGTGAAATGGTGGTGCCGATCGGGGCCGCCGATGGCAAAATGCTCATCTGAATGAGCTCGGGACAACTGTTGGTCGCCACATCGAAGGTCGTGAAGGAACCCTGGCAATTCGCAGGACAATTGTCCCCGTCGAAGCGATTTCCGTCGTCGCACAGCTCCCCCGGATCGAGCGCGGCGTTGCCGCAAAGCGCGGGATCCGCGTGCTCACCCCCCGAGCCGCACGCGACGAGCGTCGACAAGCCGGTGAAACAAGACAGAAGGAGGGATCGCGGTTGCATCGGTGGGTCGAGCCGAGACTTGGTGGAGTGCGCGTTCGGGTTCACGCGCTCGAACAACCCGCACGTTCTGTTCACTCATGTACTCTCGCCGACAACTCCCGTCGATGGTCGGGAGGAGAATTCGCGGCAAGGTTGTGGTGACGTTGCAGTTGCGCTGTTGCGGGCCGTCTCGAAAAACGAATCGTTTTGGCCTCAGGTTGTCACGAGTGCCTGCGTGAACGCACTGTTATAAGCGCCCGGCCGATGATCCGTCGCTCACCGAAGTTTCTCGCGCTGTACGGCGGCGCCGTCATCGCTTGTACCCTCGACAACCGCATTCTAAACGGCGTCGAATCACCGTGCCTAGAAACGAACCAGTGCATGGCGGTCGCAGGCAGCTCTTCCGCAGGAAGGACGTCCGGCGGAAGTGCCAACAGCGCTGGTGGTAGTGCCTTAGGCGGAGCCAGCAACACGACGGCGGGGAGCAGCGGGACGAGTGGAGCTCCCCCAGATGGCAATCAGGCCGGGGAGCAGCAAGTGGGTCCCACGCCGGACTGCCCTGATCTCGATCAGAATACGGTTTTGGATTGTAACGAAACGCTGGTCAGCAATCCTGGCTTTGCCAGCACTGTCAAAGGCTGGTCTCCCGAAGCGAGCGGCGCCACTACTTGGGAATCGCTGGATGCCTGGGGGAGCAACACTTCCGGTTCGATTCGCGTAGAGAACCGCGGCGCCGCAACCGGCCCCGACACCGGGCTCATCTACACCGGGGCGACCCAATGCGTGAAAGTCCAACCGGACCGCGCTTATGTCATTTTCGCGCAAATGTATGCACGCGGCCCGATGGTCACCTGCTATGGCTCGGTGGTTGGTCGCGTGTTCGCGAGTACGGATTGCTCGGGCACTCCCCTGCACATCGAAACATCGCCCATCGCAGGTACGGTCAATTTGTGGTTGACCTTGCGCGCCACCGTACCTGCCGTGACGTCCGCGGGATCCCTCTTGGTCGAGCTCAGTGTCGGCAAACCGACGAGTGTCACCGGCTCAGCGGTGCTCAACTTCGACAACGTATTGGTGCGCTGAATGGGCCTCGTTCGGTTGCCACCGAGCGGGAAGCCTACAGCGTGACGTGGCCTTGCATGAGGAAGGTCACGACGTCCGTGTCCACCTCCGTTGAGCCAAAGCGTTGAAAAATGGAGTCTACCCGGATGTCCATCTGGGGCAGGAAAAACCACTGGTAGGAGAGCCATCCGCCCCATGAAAGCGGGACGTCCCCGGCGCCAATGGTCGACGTTTCGAAGGTGCCCATGACGTGGACGCCCGGTAGTGCCTCCACATCAGCGGTCAGGAAGCCCGTCATCCCCTTCTTCTTGGGCATGTAGCGTGAGGACTCAAGCGCGTAGTCCCATTCTGTCTGCAAAACCAGCGGATCCCAGGGCGTCGCCCAGCGTCCAAAGACGCCATGCGCCTGGCGCCAGGTCGGTTCCAACGTACTCGCATCGAGTGCGCGGTAAGTGATCAGACTGCTGAGCCCGAGCGACATTTTTGGTTTGGGCGTCCAGTCGACGTACCCGGAGTAACCGCGCTCGCGATAGGCATCTGGGCTGATCTGAAAATTTCCCACGATCGCCATCAGCTCCGTACGAAATTTTTCGTTTTGATACGAGGCGGCGATTCCGAACTGTTGGTCGGCGTTGATGCTGGTTCGTGTGTACGCGCGGGCCCAGAGGGTGTGTTCGAAAACGCGCAGACCGAATGGCAGATTCATACGACCCGCACGGACCATCAACGCATCGTCCAAGAACGAGTAACCTACCCAATGGGTGCGCGACACCAGGTTCTGGTCCGGCGCCCGCGTGAGCGAAGCTTGGAGCGCGCCTTGATCGGCATAGCCGAGGCTCACCGAGGCAGTGATATGCTTCATTTGCAGTGCCGCGGCGAAGTCGGCCTGCATCCAGATCGACATCGACTGCACCGGCGACCAATCGACCTTTTGCTCGAGCTGCAAGTAGCGAATATCACCCTGAAGGGATAGTCCTTCAGGCAGTGTGGTCAGACCCCAAAGAAACTGTGGACTCGACGAACCATCGTCGCTTTGACCGACTTCGTCGGCAAAGCGAGTGCGCACCACAGTGTCCTCGATGGACCGACCGTACGCCGTGAGGATGCCTGAACCCGATGGATCCACGTGGCACGGCGTACAGGCTTGATAACCGTGGCGAATCATCCAGGCGAACGCGTGAGCGTCATGCGTAGTGACTAAAGTCCCGACACAAATTGCCAGCACAAGAAGGGCCCGCAACCCGCTCGCTCGCGCCGCGCGTCGCGACGCATTGGCAAAACAATTCCAGGCCAACATCGACTGTGCCCGCATACCTCGCAAGCAGGCTTCTCTTTGCAACAAGTTCCGGGCGATTGTCTGACGTAAGAGCCGCGCACAGATGGCCATTTCGAGCCGCGCTGAAGACTGTTTCGCGACAGTGTCGAAGCCGGTTCCGAAAATCGGATGACAGCGTCCGATAATCGGAATCGTTGGGCTGGGTCCGTGTCACCGCAAGAACGACACGCAGCGATTTAGTTGGGTATTAACCGCTGCTTGCAAAAAGGTGAGACGAGCGGACCAGGTTGGCGCGGGACTTGAAGAGGGACCCCTGCGCACGGGCAGACAAAAACGCGAACGCCTGTGTCAAAAGCGTCTGCATTTTTTTGGAGGAGATTAGTTATGAGAGCAATTCTGAGTAAGGTGTCCGTGCTTCTGTTGGCCGCTGGGCTCGCAGGTTCTGCAATTGTGACCGGCTGTTCGAGCAACGTCGACGACAAGTCGCAGGGCCCCAAGGATCAGGGCACGGTCGGCTTCCAACTCGACGTCGGCGGCGGCGCCACCATCAACACCATGCACGTCGTCGTGTATGGAAACTCGCTCGGTGCGGTCGGCGCGTCGACCAACATCGTCCGCGACCTGGACGTGGGCGGTATCTCGGGCCCCACCGCGTCCTTCACTCTGACCCTCCCGGCCGGCACGAACTACCAAGTCAAGCTCTCGTCGCCCGAGAACGTGAGCTGCGGCGGCACCGGCACGTTCAACGTCATCGCGGGTCAAGCGAACTCGAGCACGTTGTCCGTCACCATGTCCTGTGCCTCGACCGACACGACCGGCGGCCAAACCATCGACGCGACGGCTTGCACCCCTCCAGTCGTCAACTCGGTGTTCGTCGGCCCGAATACTCAGGCCGTCGGTCACAACATCCAACTCCAGGCGAGCGTTGAAGGCGGCTCGACCGTTCAATGGACCCAGTCTGGCGTCGGCGCCGGTACCTTCGTCAGCAGCTCGGCTGCATCGACCAACTTCACCTGCACCACCGCAGGCGCGGTCACGATCCAACTCGGCCTGACCAAGAACGGTTGCGCGACAGCCAAGAGCTACTCCGTGAGCTGCACGGGTAGCGGCGGCGGCGCGGGCGGTGCTGGCGGTGCTGCCGCGGGCGGCGCGACCAACGGTGGCGGCGGCGCGACCAACGGTGGCGGCGGCGCGACCAACGGTGGCGGCGGCGCGACCAACGGCGGCGGCGGCGCGACCAACGGCGGCGGCGGCGCGACCAACGGCGGCGGCGGCGCGACCAACGGTGGCGGCGGCGCGACCAACGGTGGCGGCGGCGCGGGCGGCGCAGTTGCCGGCGCGAACAACGGCGGCGGCGGCACGAACAGCGCTGGCGCCGGCGGTTGCCCGGGTCCAGTGCACAACAGCACGGGTGCTGCGCAGCTCTGCTCCGCGGCCTTCGCGATCGACGAGTGCGGCACGAGCTGCGCGCAGATCACGACCAACGCTTGCCAGGCTTGCGAGCTCGCCGACACGTCCTCTTGCTACGACGACGGCGACAACACCGACGGCAGCTCGCTGCTGAACATGAAGGCTGCCCTCGCGTTCTACGGCGGTGCCAACGACGCCGCTCGCGTTTCGAAGGGTATCGCGGTTGAACAGTGCATGTACCGCACCGGTTGCGCCAAGCAGGCTGGCCAGATCTTCACGACTTGCTACTGCGGCACGTCGGGCGGAAGTTGCACCACTCCGGGTGCCGCAAACGGCCCGTGCAAGGCGGAAATCGAAGCGGCCACCGAGGCCACCGCGCCCCTGGACGTCGCCTCTCACATCGGCGACCCGACGTTCCCGGGCGGTATCGCTCAGATTCGTCTGGCGTGCGACAAGACGCAGTGCGCTGCTGCTTGCCTCAACTGAAAAGTAACGTGCTGAGGGGCTTCTGAGCCCTTAGCGAGGGAACGGGCGCTGTCATCAGCGCCCGTTTTCTTTTTGTGCGGGAAGCCGCAGCCCCGGTCTGCGTGGTTTTCGCGCAGCGCTGATTCGAACGAACAGCCCAGCTCTAGGTGTTCCGAAGTCGCCGGCAGATCGACACACGATGCTCACAAACTACGGCTAACCCCTCAGCCTGTGCCGAGCTTAGAGATGAGAGCCACTTGGGGTAAGCCGTTCGTGCTCGTGTTGGCGATTGGTCTTGCGGGTTCGGCGATCTTGACTGGCTGTTCGGATGACGGCCCCCACGGTGTCTTTGCTGGTGGTGCACCGGGTTTCTCCGGAAGCCAGGGCGTACCTACCGCTGGCATGTCGGCGAGTGGCAATGCCGCTGGTGGCCGATCGAGTGGCGGTGCACCCGAAGGCGGTGCACCCGGAGGCGGCGCACCCGAAGGCGGTGCACCCGAAGGCGGCGCGGCCGGCGCATCAGAAGGCGGCGCAGCTGGCGCATCAGAAGGCGGCGCTCCAGACGCACCGCCGGCCAAGTGCCCCGCTCGCGTCAACAACGTCATCGGCACGAACAAGCTCTGCTCAGCGGCTTACGCGATCGACGAATGCGGCGGGAACTGCGCGCAGATCACGACCGACGCTTGCCGGGCGTGCGAGCTTGCGGACACTTCGTCTTGTTACGACGACGGCGACAATACGGACGGCAGCTCGCTCTTGAACATGGCTGCCGCCCTCGAGTTCTACGGCGGCGCAAACGGCGCCGCTCGCGTCAGCGCTGGTATCGCGGCCGAGGCCTGCATGTACAGAACCGGCTGCGCCAAGGCGGCTGGCCAGATCTTCACGACTTGCTACTGCGGCACCTCAGGCGCGGCCTGCACCGGCCCGGGCGCAGCAAACGGCCCCTGCAAGGCGGAACTAGAAAAGGCCCTCGAGGCCACGGAGCCCTTGGACATTGCCAGTCATTTCGGCGACCCGACGTTTCCCGGCGGCATCGCTCAGATCCGGCTCGCGTGCGACAAGACTCAGTGTGCAGCAGCCTGCCTCCATTGAGAGGACCGAGGTGTTCCCAAGTAGCCGGCGGAACGACACACGGTAGTCACAGACAGGAGCTACGCCGGGTGCCTCATGTTTGCCGCCCTTCGCTTGCTCTGTGTCGGCTTGGCCGTCGCTTGCGTGTTCTTGCTCGGCACGCGAACGGTCCGCGCGGCGTTCTCGCCGCAGCGCAGCGCGATGGACAACATCGAGCTCGACCGGCTGCAGAAGGACAAACCCGACACCGCAGCGCTCATACTCAAGGGTGAAGAAGCGCTTTTTCTCGGCGATTTCAAGGGCGCGCTCGCAAGCTTCGACGCCGCAAAACAGCTCCTGCCCGTGAGTCAGTTATTGAGTCGCCGGCGCTGTCAAACGCTCGACCTGCTCGGTGAGCGCCAAGCCGCGCTCGAAGCCTGTGCCGAGTCGATCAAGCTCACCCGCTTCGGCCCTTCGCTCGCCATGCGCGCGAGTGTGTCCGCACTCATGTCCGCGCAAACGCCCACGGAAGATGATTTGGGGCTCGCGCTGTTCTACGTCGACCAAGCCACGAGCACGGCCTCTAACCTGACCGCCGGCTACGCAGCGAACTGCGACATTGCCTATCGCCTGGGCGACTACACTCGCCTCACCGCCTGCCAGCGCGATCTAGCGCGTATCGCGCCAAATCATTACGAAACTGAACGCGCCGCTCGCATGCACGTGGGACAGATGTCCCTGCTCGCCAAAGTCACCTGGGGTTTGCTAGCCATGTTTTCCCTCTTCACGCTCGGACACTTTTTGGCCGCGACTCGTCGCAACGCCTCGCGACGCGGAACCTTGAACCGTGTCACCCGGATGACCGTGTTGCTCGGGGTCCTACTCTTGCCGTCGCTTTCGCGCGCCGACGATCAGGCCCCAGTGCCGCCCGAGTACCACGGCCTCAGCAAATGGCCGGTGAATCGAGCCGATCCCCTCTCGAGCGTGCCCACTGCGGAACAGCGCGACGGCAATCCCCTGGAGTACGGCTACCACATCATGGACTTGGTCGATCTCGCGGGCATGGCCGTCAAAAAGGGCGACTTTGCCGCCGCCGCGAAGCTGTATGAGGCCTCGGTCAAGGCCGATCCAACCGCGGCCGTGGGTTACCGCAACGCCTGCCTGTACATCGAAAAGAGTGGCAACATCGAGCGTGCGCTGCCCTTCTGTCGGGGAGCGCTCGGCGTGCAGGGCGTCTTGGCAAGCGACTACGTGCGCTACGCGGATCTCGTCTTCAGCGCACCCACCGCCATCACCAAAGAGCAAATCGAAGATCTCCAAGGCATCACCGAGCACTTGAAAAAAGAGGGCAACGCAGTCGCCGCCGCGCAAGTCGAATGCGACTTGGCAACCCGCACCGACGACTTCAAGCGCCTAGACAACTGCGTCCAAGTGCTGACCAAACTTGCCCCCAAAGATGCGAAGACACTTTCGTTCGCGTGGGCGAGTGCCATGCACAAGGGTGACCTTAGCGAGGCCCAGCGCCTCGTCGCCGAAGCCAAAAATTCCGCGATGAAGCCGGAGGGGATCCAAACCATGGAGCAGGCCACCTCTGCTGAGCTTCGGCTGCCACGCCGTGTGGCTCGGCACTGGCCCTTCCTGGCCAGCGTGTGCGCCGCGATCGCCGTTTGGCTTGGCTTGACGATGGCGTCCAAGCGGCGCGCGCGTACGGTCACGAGCTGAAAGCGGCGCGTGACCGCCGCCCAGCGCCCGTTAGCCGCCGGTGCCGGGTTTGCCGCCAGTGCCGGCTTTGCCGGCCGTGCCGCTCGTGCCGCCGGAGCCGCCGGAGTTAGTCGCGTTGGGGAAGCAGACGTCGGCGCACCCTTGACTATCGGAGGCGCACTCCAACATGTGGTTTGCTACAGCGAGCGGCATCCAGACCTCGTCCAAGGCCGTATAATCGGGCAGATGGGTGGCGATCGCCAATGTCAACCCCTGTCCCGTCGTGGTAGGCCCCTGGGCTACTGCGTTGGTCATCTCGTTGACGCACGGCCCGTTGGGTATGAAATCCGCATCTTGGCAGCTGAGCTTGGGGTGTGTCGCATCTGCGGGAGGAAGTACTCCGCAGTAACAATTGTTAAAGACGGATTGGCCCCCGCTGCGTGCGCACCCACTCCGAATCGCACAGGCCACCAGCGCTTGGCAGACCCTGCCCCTCGGTGCCTTTCCAGCCGGTCCACCCGTGGCGATTTGATATCGGTCGTTGGCTGAGTCGAAACAGATGTCGGAGTAACCTTTCGGGCTAAACGGAGCATCGAGGAGGTCATCGTCTGGGTTGTTCTCGGTGCACTTGCCCGCAAGAAACGTGTCTGGCTGACGACGCAGGCAAGCGTAGCACGCACGGTGATCCTCGCAGGCATAGCAGCTAGTGAGCGTGCTCGCCGCCTGGAGGCACGCGTCGCACTGCTGGCTTCCAGCAGCTAGCGGTGAGGAGGGGGGCAGCGTAGTACACTCCGCGCAGCCGTAGGATAGGTCGGTGTTCTTGCTACCGAACACGTCTTTACCGGCATCGCAGAACTCGGGCGGGGTGACGACCGCATCACCGCACACCGCAGGCGCGGCGCCACTGCTACCGCCAGCGTTAGCGCCACCACTGCCGCCCGTACCGGCTGAACCTCCGCTGCTCGTGCCGCTCGAGCCTCCGCTGCTCTTGCCCCCCGAGCCTCCGCTACCCTTGCCGCCCGAGCCTCCACCATTAGCGGTGCCGCCGCTGCCCGCGATTCCTGCGTTGCCCGCGATTCCTGCGTTGCCCGCGATTCCTGCGTTGCCCGCGATTCCTGCGTTGCCACTAACAGCCACGCCGCCACTGCCTCCCCCGTTGCCGCTCGAGCCCACCGAACTCTCGCCGCTCTGCCCTGTGCCGGCCTCACCAGCCGTCTCCTCCGGGCGCGTGCTGCCGACCATCGCCCCGCTGTGCGTTCCCGCCGATGCCGACGTGTGGCCGCCGCTGGCAGGAACACCCGCGCATTCCTCGACCGTAACGGTCTTGACGTCACTGCTGCAGCCGCCGACAACGGCGCTCACGAGCGCTCCTGCGGCGGCAATTTGAAACGTCAGGCGCGCAGCACTCGGCCGCTTGAGGGTTCGGGTCATGGATGCTCCGCACAGAGGGCTACTGGCGCGCGCACCGTAATCTGCGATTGTGACTTTGGAGTAACGTGCGAATGATTAATCTGCACGCAGCTGAGCGCGCTACCACTGCCTCGGCAAACAGGTGTAGTCGTGCTCGCCCGAGAGGTCGTAGCAATCGAAGGCGTATGGGCAGATCAGCGGCGAGTCCTCGCAGCGCAAGAAACAGCCCGCTGCATCCGGCCTGAGGGGACCGCCTGGCAGCACACAGCGATGATTCGCGGAGCAGTCATCGTCACTTTCGCAGCTCTTCAAGCACACTTGGATGCTCGAGCTCGCTTTTCCGCGACATTCGACTGGACCTACGCAGTCGTCAGCGCCGTAGCACAGGTGAGTGCCGCTAGCGATGACCGGGCTCGGCGCGCCGCCAGCGCCCGCCGTGCCAGCGCCCGCCGTGCCAGCGCCCGCTGCGGCACTGCCGCCGCTCGGGCTGCCCGCGCGCAGCTGCGGAGCTTCCCCCGCGCCCGCCGCGCCCCCGGCGCCGGCCTCGTCGTTCCCTTCGGTGCTGCCCGCGGCGCCAGCGGCGGACGTGTCGAGAGCGCCCGCGCTGCCGTCGCCGGCGCTCGCGCTGAGCGCTCCCGCAGCGCCCGCATTTCGCCCGAATTGCGAGGCATTCCCACTGCAGGCCACAACAGCGAGCGCGACGCAGGCAGCAAGCCAGTTTCTTTGAGCCGCGATCGTCATGGGTGTGAGTTCTGCTTTCGAACGCTGATTCGGTGAAGGAAGGTCAGAACGCGCAGGAGTTGGTCGGCATGTGCACCGGTCCGTTGTCGGCGCAAGCGTTGTGGGCGGACGATGACGTTGCCGTGCAACTGGCCTCATTGAAGTCGCGGCAGCAAGCGTAGTTTCCAAGACCCGGGACGAAACCGTTGGAAGCGATGATCGAACTGATCGTGGTGCCGAAGAGCGCGTTGGCGCCGGACAAACACTGGCTCAGGGCGAGCTCGCCCGAGGTAACCGACGCGGACTCGAAGCCTGCAACGCTACTGACGTACAGGTTACGCGTGATTGGGTACTGCAGGGTTGGCGGCGTGGTCGTCAGGTTGTCGGCGAGGATGCACGAGCTCGACCCGCAGCCCGAAACTTCCTTGACGACGCCGCCCACGGCTGCGTGATCCAGGCCAACCGAAAAGTTGGTCTCCACCACTTGCGTGCCACCGGCAAAGGGCCGGGTGGTGAGCTGCTGAGCGCCGTTTGCGCAGCTCGCGGAGGGCAGGCCCGCGTAGCCAATGCTGCACGGGCTCGCGATCGTGAGGCAACCGATTTGCTGCGTGGCGTCGCCATCCTCACAGCAAACGTTCGCCGTACCGTCCGCGCCGACGTTGGTGCAAGTGGCTTGGGCGCTGCTGAAGCAGGCGTGGGTGGAGGTGTCGCAGATCGGCGTAGCCGCCGGGCAATCCGCGTTCGTGTTGCAGGTGGCAGTGTCGTTGTAGCCCTTGGCGGTGCGGGTTTGGTGGATTCGATAGAAGGCGCCAGTGACCTGCTGGTTGATCACCGTTGCCGCGTTGGGCCGCGTGGGCGTCGGCGGCTGCTCTGGCCCGTTGAACGTGTAGCTCTGCTGGAGACGAGCGCGCGACGAAGGCTGCCAGACCGTGTTGTTGTAGACGCGCGCATCGAAGGTCGCCGGATTCACCTGCTGCGTGGGGTCACCCGCGTGCAGCGTGACGTAAGTCGAAGGCGGGAGCGCGAACGCTGCTGCTGGACGGTTCGTGGCGTAGTTGAGGCAGGCAGCGTTCGACGAGTCAGCGAACGTCGTCATGGCGAAGCAGGTGCCCGTGCCGCGGATCGCACCGCGAATCACCGGATCCCAGCCCGTGGCCGCGAGCGGCATGTCGCCGTTCGGGCACAACTGGTAACGCGCATTCGCGCCGCTCCTGATTTGAACGGCCGGGAAGAAGGCCAGCTTACCGCCGCCGCACACCGTGTTCGGGAACGCGTTGATCGTGTCCGACGGAATCGAGATCGGGAGCACGAGGCCGTTGTCACCGCAATGGGTGGCGACCTGTTCCGCCGGATTAACATCCAACCGGATGTTGTTGTTGGGACCAGCGGACTTATTCAGACCAATCGCGGTGCGGCGAATCGGGTCATTGTTCTGCTGATTTTCGAAGCCGACGCCCCACGTGACTGAGCGGAACTCGCCAGGCACGGTCGCGACCGTCCCCGGTTGGGTGCCACCGACAAGACCGGGGACGCCACAACGGCTTTCCACCTTGCTGTCCGAAGCCGGAGCGTCAACCAACTTCACGCACCAGCCGGTGCTGGTGTTCATGTTCGAGAGCCGCGTGCAAGTGGCACCGTTTCCGGGACATTCCGTCGCGCCCGTACAACTCACCTTGGACGGCGGCATGCGGCAGAGGCTAGTCGCCGTATCGCACAGGCCTGCGCCACCGCAATCGCCGTCAAAGCTGCAAGTGCCAGGCTGGCACGTGCCGGCAGCGTGGCACGTCGCCCCTGGGATTAGCGATGAGCAGGCAGCATTATCGCCGAGGCTGCAGGTCTTGGCGCACAACCCCTGACCGGGATCGCAGCTGAAACCTGTCGGGCAGGTCTGCGCGCTGTCTGCGACCGTGCAGCCCCCAATCGGTCGATGACAGGTGCCAAGCGCAGGCGCACTCGGACACAGGGGGTAGATGGGGTCGGTACAATTCGCGTTCGAAAGGCAAAGCACGCCGTTGTCTGGCCCTACATCTGCGTTGATAGTAACGGCGGGGACATACTCATTGCAGAATGGGAAACCCTTGTTACCGAACTGAGTGGCCGACTCCACGCCCAACATCTCGCGAAGCACGTCGGTAGTGCCGGAGTTCTCATCGTGGCGGAACGCGTGCTGCAGCTTCGTGCAGCCGCCGTCGTTGCCGCAATCGACCTCGAACAACTTCCCGAAGTTATTGACCAGCTCGATGCGCGACGGATCTTCGCAGTCACGGCGCGCGATATTGGCGGCCAGCACCTGATCGCGCGGGCCAGTACCGGGAGCTAGCGGGAAGTCGTTCGGGGCGAGGCCGAAATAGATCAGGCGGAGCGTGTCCTTCCAGGAGCTGAGCGTGACGCCGGTGGCGAGCGTGCGGCTGTGGTTGAGGCCGCCCGGCGTGTAGCCCTGGCAGGCGTTGTCCTGCGGACCACCCTGATTCGGGTCGCACGCGGCATGGTGTGTGTTGTTCATCGTGAGGACGATGGCATCGCCTGCGATCTCGATCGCTTCGGCTCTCGTTGCGTCGACAGCGCACACACCATTCGCGCCCGAGCCGGCCATGAAGCGCGACATGGGCGCAACGGCCTGCGTGCCAGCCACCAGCGCGGCCTCACCCGCGACGGACCCGCCCCCGACATAGTTGATTGCGCCGGCGGCGCCCGGGCAAGCTGCGACCACCTGAATCGTCAGCTTCTTCATCGTGTCCGACCCCTTGAGGTCGAACGCGTGGACGCCAAGCGCCCCCGCCCCCAGGGCCGCGAACGTTGCAACAGCGGCGATCGCTCGATTCATTCTTCAAACCCTCAGCGCGGCCGACCCGCCCCCAAATGGCAAGACTACGCCGCTTGTCGCCACACGAAGCAAGCCGCAAGCCAAACCACGCGCTCGGCTTGCGCTCGAGCACTTCGCCCGAACATTCCAGGCATCGACGTGGCGCTTCGCGAAGACCTCGCGCGGATCGAGCGTTCGATTTTCGAATGACGGTTCCGAAAATCGGAACTGGTCGAAGGCTGAGCAGCAAGCAAAAAAAAGCGGGAGAGCACGCAGGCTGCTCTCCCGTCTTCAGACACAGAAGTCGAGTGCTCGGGCCACTCGAGTTACCGTGTGCCGTATCAGAACGCGCAGACGTTGGTCGGCATGTTCACTGTGTTGTTAATGGCGCACGCGTTGTTCGTGGAGCCCGACGTTGCCGTACAACCGGCCTCGTTGAAGTCGCGGCAGCAAGCGTAGTTGCCGAGACCCGAGACGAACCCGTTGGCATCGATCAACGCGTTGACCGTACCCGACGTGAGCGCCTGCGTGCCCGCCAAGCACTGGCCGAGCGCGAGCTCGCCAGCGGTAACCGACGGATCCGCAAAACCCTTGACGCTGCCGAAGTACAGGTTACGAGCGATCGGGTATTGGAGGCTGCCGCTGGCCGTAATGCCGTCGGCGGGGATGCACGCGGTGCTCGAGCCGCAACCGTTGACTTCCTTGGTGACGCCGCTCACGGCCGCGTGATCGAGGCCGACCGAGAAGTTGGTCTCCACCACTGCCGTGCCGCCCGCGGTGGGTAGCGTGGTCAGCTGCTCAGAGGCGTTCGCGCAGCTGGCAGAAGCGAGGCCCGCATAGCCCAAGCTGCAGGGGCTGGCAATCGTGAGGCAGCCGATCTGGTTCGTGTCTTGAGCGTTCTCGCAGCAAACGTTGGCCGTACCGTCCGGACCGACGGCGTTGCAACCGGCTTCAGCGTTCGTGAAGCAGGCGTGGGTGGCGGTGTCGCAGGTCGGCGTTGCCGCCGGGCAATCCGCGTTCGTGTTGCAGGTGGCGGCGTTGTTGTAGCCCTTGGCGGTGCGAGTCTGGTGGATGCGGTAGAAAGCGCCAGTGACCTGTTGGGTGATGGCCGTGAACTTGTCGGTCAAGGCCGCGGGCGTGGGCGGCTGCTCTTGGCCGTTGTACTCGTAACTCTGCTGGAGGCGAGCTTGCGCTGCAGGTTGCCAGACCGTGTTGTTGTACACGCGCGCATCGAAGGTCGCCGGATTCACTGCCTGGGTGGGGTCACCCGCGTGCAGCGTGACGTAGGTAGAGGGCGGAAGCGCGAACGCTGCTGCCGGACGGTTGGTCGCGTAGTTGAGGCAGGCGGCGTTCGACGCGTCGGTGAACGTAGTCATCGCGAAGCAGGTGCCCGTGCCGCGGATAGCACCACGAATCACCGGATCCCAGCCCGTGGCGCCGAGCGGCATGTCGCCGTTCGGGCACAGCTGGTAACGCGCATTCGCGCCGCTCACGATTTGAACGGCCGGGAAGAACGCCAGCTTTCCAGCGCCGCACACGGTGTTCGGGTAGGCTTTGATCGTGTCCGAGGGAATCGAGATCGGCAACACAACGCCGTTGTCGCCGCAATGGGTGGCAACCTGTTCCGCCGGATTGGCATCCAGCCGGATCGTGGCACCGCCACCAGCGGACTTATTCAGACCGATCGCGGCGCGGCGAATCGGGTCATTGTTCTGCTGATTTTCGAAGCCAACGCCTTGCCCGGCAGAGCGGAACTCGCCAGGAACGGTCGCGACCGTGCCCGGTTGCGTGCCACCGACGAGACCGGGAATGCCACAACGGCTTTCCACCTTGGTGTCCGAAGCCGGAGAGTCGACCAACTTCACGCACCAGCCCGTGGTTGCGTTCATGTCCGCAGGAAGCGTGCAGGTGGCGCCAGTGCCCGGGCATTGTGCCGCGGACGTGCAGCTCACCTGGGAGGGGGGCAAGCGGCAAAGGCTAGCGGCCGTGTCGCACGAACCCGCAGCGCCGCCGCACTGAGCGTCCGAGGTGCAGGTACCGGGCTTGCACACGCCTGCGGCGTGGCAGGTTGCGCCCGGAATGATTGACGAACAGCTGGAGTCATCGCCGATGGCGCAGGTCTTGGCGCATTGCAGCTGACCTGGATCGCAGCTGAAGCCCGCGGCGCAGTCCGTCGCGCTGGTTGCAACGGTGCAACCGTTGTTCGCGCGGGTGCCAGTATTGGCGCCGTTGATGGTGACGGCCGGGACGTACTCGCTGCAGAAGGGGAAGCCCTTGTTGCCGAACTGAGTACCCGATTCCACGCCCAGCGTCTCACGGAAGAAATCCGTGGTGCCGGAGTTCTCATCGCGGCGGAAGGCGTGCTGGAGCTTGGTACAGCCACCGTCGTTGCCGCAATCCACGTTGAACAGCTTGCCGAAGTTGTTCACGAGCTCGACGCGCGAGGGATCTTCGCAGTCGCGGCGTGCGATGT
>Ga0302321_100000453_pt1 | contig 35781 bp, 26 predicted proteins | sample Fen_T0_1_FD_202505 | JGI IMG/M metagenome (GOLD analysis project Ga0302321, IMG submission 202505) | Peat permafrost microbial communities from Stordalen Mire near Abisko, Sweden - Fen_T0_1 | ecosystem: Environmental > Terrestrial > Soil > Wetlands > Permafrost | place: Sweden: Abisko... | reverse complement strand
CGGCGATGCGCGAGATCGTGGCGCACCCGCTGCCGCACACCGCGTCCGAGCTCGCGTTCCAGGATGGCTATCCGCCGATGGCGCCGACCGCGGGCAACCAGCGCCTGCTCGCGATCTACGACGCCGCGAGCCGCGACCTGGGGTTGGGGCCGGTCGTCGCCGTCGATCCATCGAAGGCGGGCGCCGCCGACGTGTCGTTCGTCGCCGGGCTGGTGGGGATGGCGATCGACGGCATCGGCCTGGCGGGCGCCGACGACCACACCGACAAGGAGACCGCGGATCTCCGGATGCTCGCGCCGCTCACCCGGCGCGCGGCGGTCGTGCTGCTGCGGCTCCACCGCGGCGCGAGGTGACCCGCTTCGGCCCGCTGAGAGGCGGTCTCGACGGGCCGCGTTCATTGCGAATTTCTTGAGCGGGATACCAGATTCGAACTGGCGACCTGCAGCTTGGGAAATCACCGGTCGGGCCCAAAGACACGCTGAACTTGGATGATGTTCCGGGGGCTTAACGCTTCCACGCGTTTTCAGGGCGCCCCCGGTCGTCACGGCGAAAGTGTGAACTTTGGTGTGAACGAAGCGACCTTCAGCTAAATGAACACAGCGAATCTGAAGGTCGCTTTGCGGTGCGGCACCGACATCAGAGGAGGTCGTTTCCCCATGGCCCACGCGGCCCTTGCCGTGCGTATCGCCGAAGACCGCGACTAGGGGGCGCAGCTGGCGGGCCATCCACCTTTCTTAGGTCGTTGCAGAGACTCGCTCGAGCGCGTCGACCGCTGCCACAAACTGCCGCGATGGCTGCCACGAACTGCCGCAACGGGGCTAGCGACCCTGTTATGGTTTGCGCCGCGCCGGTCGCGACAGAGCTTGCGCGCGTCGGCCAGTCCACGCCGAAGGAGAAACAAGTATGTTCGTTCGAATTTTCCCAGTCGCGATCGTCACGCTGTGCGTCGCAGCGCTCGCCGTCAGCGACGCAGGGTGCAACTTCGACCAGCGCGGCGCGCAAGCCGAGCTCAGCACGACCAACCAGGCGTTGTGGTCCGGTGGCGCGAATATTGGTGGCACGCCCGGATCGGATCCGGCGATCGCCACATGGGCGCCCGGCCGTTTCGACCTGTTCTACTTGAGTAGCAGGGGGACGTTGCTACACCGCTGGTTCGAGAACACGTGGTCGGCGGAAGAGGACCTCGGCGGAAACCTCACTTCGTCGCCCGCGGCGGTATCGTGGCAGTCGGGCCGCATCGACATCTTCGCGCGCGGGACCGACGCGAACGGAACGCCGAACGTCCTCATGCACCTCTGGTACTCGTCCGGATGGCGTCCGTGGGAGTCGCTGGGTGGCACCCTCACGAGCGGCCCCTCCGTGGCGTCGTGGGTAGCGGGGCGCCTGGACATCTTCTACGCGAACGCGTCGCATGCGCTCGGACACATCTGGTTCGACGGAGACATCTGGGAGCCGCACGAGCAACTCGGTCCGGAGACCTTCGTCGGCTCACCCGCGGCGGTGTCGTGGTCGCGCGGGCGCATCGACGTCGTCGCTCGCGGCTCCGCGAGCGGTAGCCCGCTGATCCACAAGTGGATCGACGGCGGCAATTGGTCGGGGTGGGAGACCCTCGGCGGCGCGCTGTCCTCGAACCCCGCGATTGCGTCCTTTGGCCAGGGTCGCCTCGACGTGTTCTACCGCGGCGCGAGCGGAGCGCTGCTGACCCAGTGGTTCGACTCGGGGGCTTGGCATACTGAGTCGTCGCTCGGAGGCACGTTCATTGGCGCGCCCGGGGCGGTCTCGTGGGGTGGCCAACGGATCGACGTCGTCGTCAATGATCCAGGCGGCGGAGTGGTACAGCGCACCTGGCTTCCGGGCACGACGCGCGACGTGCTCACACAGCACAACGACAACTATCGATCGGGTGCCGCGCTGGACGAGCTCGTACTCACTCCGGCAAGCGTCAGCCCGGAAAGCTTCGGCGAGCTGTACCGCCTGCCGGTCTCCGGCAAGGTGTACGCTCAGCCGCTCTACGCCGAACACGTGCAGACCGCGAGCGGGTTTAAGAACCTGGTCTACGTCGTGACGCTCAAAAACAACATCTATGCCTTCGATGCCGACGCGACCACGCCTTCGTTGGTGTGGTCGCGCCGAGCCGGCGTCGATTTCGAATCACCGACACCAAACGACGGCAATGCGAACTTCGGCAACACGCACGATCCGAGCATTGGCATCCTCGCCACGCCGGTGATCAGCCGCGCACGCAATGCCCTTTATGTCACGGACTCGACGGGCTCCGGCGCGGCAAAGGTGTTTCACATCAACGCTCTCGACCTCGGCACCGGGGCCGACCTCCTCGCTCCCGTGGCAGTCGGGGGCACAACCACGAATCGCAGCACTTACGTCGATCCGGCCTCTGGCCACACGACCACGTTCGTCGCGACCTTCCAGCTCAATCGACCGGGGCTGGCGCTGGCCGACGGGCTCGTCTACGTGGCATTCGGCGGCAGCGTAGATCGCGACCCATATCACGGCTGGATCTTTGCGCACTCCCTCGACACGCTGGGCCAGGTGTCGACGTACACAACGACCGGGGCCACGCGCAGCGGCGGCGGGATCTGGCAGTCGGGCGGTGGTCTCGCGGTGGACGAGCATGGCGCGATCGTGTTCATGTCCGGCAACGGCTTGCCGTCGGCTACGGCGCCTAGCGCTCCGGAGCGCCAGGAGGGCAGCTTCGTGAAGCTGTCCCCCGGATCGCTTCAGGTGCTTGCGCAGTACTGGCCGCATGACCTTTCGGCGAATGACATTCCGCTCGTGTCCGGCGACTCGCCCGGAAATGAGTTCCAGCACATGGAGTACCACGACCTCGATCTTGGGTCGGGCGGACCACTCCTCGTCCCGGGGAAGGACGTCATCGTCGGTGGTGGCAAGACCGGCAAGCTGTTCGTCCTGGATCGCGGGCTGGTCCAGCGCCAGACGTCGTTCCAGGCATTCGTGAACACCTGGCTTCTTTCGCCGGTTCAGCCGCCTCCGCCGGCTCCGCCCGTTCAGTCCGTTCAGCCCCCGTACGTGTACAACATGGATACGGCACCGAACATCCACGGCTCACCGGTCTACTGGGAGACCTCGGACCCGACGCGTTCCTACATATACGCCTGGGCCGAGAAGGACGTCCTCAAGGCATTCCCGCTCAATCGACACACGTTGACAATCGACACGGCGAACGTCCTGCAGGCCGGCGTCCCCAGCAAGGTCAACTCCATGCCCGGCGGCATGCTGTCGCTGTCCGCGCATGGCACAACCGCAGGTACCGGGATCGTGTGGGCAGTGGTCGAAGATCCGATCGATCCTACCTGCCAGATTTCTTCCGACGAGGCGACCGCCGGTACGACCAATAACTGCAGCGCGATCGTCTTTACGGTGCCCGGCTACCTCTACGCGTTCAATGCCGAGACTCTCGCGGTGCTGTACCATGTGAAAATTGATCGCTACTCGAAGTTCGCCCCACCGACGATCGCCAACGGCAAGGTGTTCGTCGCGACCTTCAACGACGCGGTCATCGTCTATGGCCTGCACACGATTCCGCCTCCGCCAAACGACTGTCCGGGACAGACGCCTGTCTGCTGCGATCTGTCGAATGGACACTGCGGTGAATGTCTTGAGTCCACTCAAGCCTGCCCCTGAATCGATGCTCATACGATAAGAATCACGCGGTCGGCGTAGGGACCGCCCTCCACGCATTCTCGCAGCATGAGAGCCGGCCCATGGTGTCGATCAACCGCGGCGTTGCATGAGACCTTGGTGGACAACGTGGCGGAGGTCGAAGCGGGGCGGTTCCGCCAGGACCTGTACTTCCGGTTGGCTGCTGCGCGGCTGCATGTGCCGCCGTTGCGAGCCCGGCTCGATGAGATTCCGCTCCTGGCGGCTGCCTTTCTCGAGGAGGCTTGCGCCTGCGCCGGAAGGACATGCATCGCGATCTCGGACGACGCAGTCCATGCGCTTCGCGCCCACGCGTGGCCGGGCAACGTCCGCGAGCTCAGGAACCTCATGCAGTACTTCGCAGCGACCGTGGAGGGCGACACGCTGTTCGGCGCCGAGGTCGAGGTGCGGCTCAGCGGAGCGACGATCGCGGCCGCCGTCACGATCGCGGCCGCGCGCCGCGCGGCCGCACGTTTCGGCCGCTGGCGGACGAGGTGCGCGTCCTCGAGATGACAAGGATTCGCGAGGCCCTTGAAGAGACCGGCGGGAACCAGACCAAGGCGGCAGGTCTCCTGGGAATGCCGGTGCGAACCTTCTTCGAGAAGGTCAAGCAATACGGGTTGCGACCACAGAGATGAGCGAGATACTCGGGCGGCGGCGGCGCGGCACGTCCGAGGTCTCAGCCGTACTTGACCTCGCCGAATGTCTCCGGTGATCGCGTCACCCGTGACTCAGATCTAGAAACCGACAGGCCGGCTGACCGGGACGTCACCCGCGGTGCCCCACCCCTGGGTGGTGACGCCGCCGTCGCTGCTGCGGATGACAAACCAGGTCCCGTTGCTCGGGCGCCCATCGGTGATCGGTTAAGAAACGGCCTCCTTTCGCGGGGTTGCCCACCGTCGGCGCCGTCGAGAACGGGCCGCGCGGACGGCGCTCGCGACGTGACCAGACCGGCTGGACCCGCCCGCGCCCGGTCGCGCGTTCTCGATGGGCATGGCACCGTGGCGCCGCGAAGTGAGCGAAATCGTGGCGTTCTTAACCGATTGCCGGTGCCCCATGGCCATATGGCTCTCCGTTCCTGGCGACCCCGGCCTTTTCTGCGGCTGTGGCTTGTTTCTCCAGTCTGGTCGCGGTCTCAAAGCTCGTTCCTCGGCGGACGAGTATATCATCCGCATGGAGCAAGCTCCGGCCGACGCTCAATGTCGTTGCAGCGCAGCCAAACACGCGGCGGCACGCCCGCGGGGCGGCAGTCTCACTCGGCCGAAAGTGGGCCCAGGTTCGCGATGACCTTCTGGGCGTCCGCGGCCAGGAGCGGCCATCGCGAGGCGACCGACGCGAGCATCGCTCGGATCCGCGTGGCATCGGCGCGCAAGCCAGGTGGCACTTTTCGCTCACTCAGATCCCGGAGCACGTTCAGGACGTTCGTCCCGAGATCTTCGTCGCCGCCGTCGAGGAGCTCGAGCAGATGATCGAGGGCGCTCGCCTCGCCCAGCCGATAGCGCGCGCCGTGGAGCTCGGCCTGAACCTGCGGCAACTGTTCCACCGCGATGCGCGCTGCGAGGTCATGTAGCTCGGAGGACGCGCCGAGCAGTCCGACCGAGTTCGCCCCGAACCCGCGCACCGCGGCGTCGGGGTCGTTCAGTGCGCGCACGAGATCGGGGATCGCTTGTGGGTCGCCGAGATCGCCGAGCGTCTCGGCCGCCGAGGCACGCACCAGCGGCTCCGGGTCGTTCGCGAGGACCGCGCGGACCTGGGGCACGGCAGGCGCATACGCGAGGATACCGAGCGCGTCGACCGCCTCCGACCTGACAAGGGCCTCGGGATCGGCCAGGAGATCCAGAAGCGCGGGCCCCACGAGCGATGGCTCGTGCTCGAGCAGCTGCTCGATCGCCAGGAACTGCCGAGCGGGAACGCCCGAGCGACATTCCGCCAGCAACGCGTCGATGTTGGAATCACTCATAGATGTCATCAGCCATGCCGGCTGTGGCGGCAGCCCTTTGCCTTCTGGGTCTTCTTGATGCGCGACACGCGCTGGTTGTCGCCGGATCGCTTGGCATCGGACATGAGCCGGCTGAGCGCCTCGCAGATGGTCAGCGCGGCGCCGGCCGCGGCCGCGGCCCGGATGGCGCTGTGGACCTCCTCCATGATGCCGGTGTCGGCGACGTTCTCGGCCATGAGGATCGTCGCGGTGCCGACCACCGCGGCCATCATGGCCAGGACGGCTTGCACCGGCGTCATCGCCGGGCGGTAGTCGAGGATCTCGGGCTTGCTGCGCGAGGACAGCGCCACGGCCGATAGGACGACGGCGGCAACGATGACGAACGGGATGGCGACGTCATCGGCGACGCCGATGCCCGTGACGTCGTCAGTGGCCAGGGCGGCGACGGCTCGCCAGGCCACGCCGGCGGCGACCGCGACACCGCTCGCTTGCTTGACCTCCACGTCCGGCCTCCGTCGCGGGTGCTCGATCCCCCGCAACGCGGACTCTGCGTCGACGAGGGCTGCGCCGACCTTCGCATGTTCCTCGGGCGTCACCTCACCATTTTCGAGCGCATCCCGGTACCGGGAGGCCAGCGACTTGAACCTGGCGACCGCGGCGAGCGTGTCGAGATCGTAGTTCAGATGGGAGATGTCGACGTCGACATCGGCGTACATCTGCAGGATGCCGACGGCGGCGCGAGAGCCGAACTCGCTCTCCATCACGCTCATGAGGAACACGAAGTGATCGCCGTACGTGTCGTGCTTCGCGGCGCGGAGCAGCGCGACGAACTCTCGCTGAGCCGACAGCTTGGCGGCCGCGAGGATCGTGGATAGCAACACCTTCGGACTGCCGCGCCCATCGAGCTCCTCGATCGCCATCCTGGCCAGCGAGGACACCCGGCGCTCGATGTCGGGATCGGGCGTCATCGCTACCGCGGGCTCGCCATCGGCTTGCTGGATGGTGTGCGTGAGCTCGTGGGCGATGAGCTGCTTGCCTTGGTCGGTGTGCGCGTCGTACTGACCCTCGGCGAACACGATGTTGCGGCCGACGGTGTACGCCCGCGCCCCGATCGCCTGTGCCGACCGTGCCGCGCGTACGTCATCATGGATGCGCACGTGCGCGAAGTCCTGCCCGAATCGCGGCTCCATGAACGTGCGGATCGCCGGGTCGAGCGGCCGGCCCCTGGACGTGACGGCATCGTGAGCCGACGTCGGCGCCGTGCTTGGAGCTCGGTCGTATGCCGGCTGCTCGCGGCCCGAGTCGCGGAGGCACTGCCGCGCGTTCACCACGCGTTCCGCCACGGCGTCTGCTTCTCGCTCCGAAGCATGACCCGGCGAAATGATGGGCATCCTGGCCTGGGCCCTGCCCTCCCTGGCGGCTGCGACGATATCCCCATACCCGGGATCCACCCACTTGCGTTGCCCGAGGGACGGGTCATCGACGCCGACGGTCAGCCACCGGAGAACATCGGCAGCGGCCACAGCGCGCCCGCTCGCGGCGGCCCCGGGGCGCGCGCGTGGGGCAACCTTGCCGGATGGAGGCGCGACCTTCTTCGTCGTCGGCAAGGGCCCCGACGGGATGTTCTCGCGCGCTCTCATGATCCATTATCCATCCGTCCCCCCGGGAGGGGACAGTATCAGCTCGCTGGCGCGTCGCAAGCCGTGAGCCACAAGAGCGCGCTATGTGGAGATCGTCTGGCGCGATCTGCCGAAGCTGCGTGAGCCCGAATGGTGCTCGGTGTTCGAGGCGGTCGGGTCGCCAATCGCGAGTCGGCGCCGACGAAAATCCGCACGCACGGTGTGAACGGGGGGCTCGCGCACCACCGTCGCAAGACGGAAGCAGGTTAAATCCACCCATGCCCGAGCCCCGGAGCGGTGGTCAGATCGTCGTCGATCAGCTCGTCATCCACGGCGCCGACCTGGTGTTCTGCGTCCCCGGCGAGAGCTACCTCGCCGTGCTCGACGCGCTCTACGACGTCCGCGATCGCGTGCGGCTGGTCAACGCGCGCCACGAGGCCGGCGCGGCCAACATGGCCGAGGCCCACGGCAAGCTGACCGGCCGGCCGGGCATCGCGATCGTCACGCGCGGCCCGGGGGCGTGCCACGCCGCGATCGGCGTCCACACCGCGGCGCAGGACTCGACGCCGATGATCCTGCTGGTCGGCCAGATCGCGCGCGGCCGCACCGACCGCGAGGCGTTCCAGGAGGTCGACTACCGCGCGATGTTCGGCGCGCTCGCCAAGTGGGTCGCGCAGATCGATCAGGTCGAGCGCATCCCGGAGTACCTGGCGCGCGCGTTCCACGTCGCGACGTCGGGACGCCCGGGGCCGGTGGTGCTGGCGCTGCCCGAGGACATGCTGACCGATGCGGCGACGGTCGGCGACGCGCTGCCCTACGCGGCGGTCCAGCCGGCGCCCGGCGCCGACGACCTGCCCCGGCTGCGCGCGCTGCTGGAAGCCGCGCAGCGGCCGATCGTGCTCGCCGGCGGCTCGCGCTGGACCGACGCCGCCTGCGCCCAGCTCCAGGCGTTCGCCGAGGCCTGGCAGCTGCCGGTCACCACCTCGTTCCGCCGCATGGACCTGGTCGACAACCGCAGCGCGGTGTACGCGGGCGACCTCGGGATCTCGCCGGTGCCGTCGCTGCGCACGCGGCTCGGCCAGGCCGATCTGATCGTCGCGATCGGCGCGCGGCTCGGCGATATCACGACCGCGGACTACGCCACGCTCGCGGCGCCCCAGCCGGCGCAGACGCTGGTCCACGTCTACCCCGACGCCGACGAGCTCGGCCGCGTGTTCCGCCCGGCGCTGGGCATCGCCGCGGGTCCCGCCGCGTTCGCCGCCGCGCTCGCCACCCTGGCGCCGAGCGCGCCGCCGGCGTGGGCGGCGTGGACCCGCGCCGCCCACGCCGACTACCTCGCCAACCTCGAGCCCAGCCCCTACGACGGCGCGCTCGACATGGGCCGCGCCCTGGCCGACCTGCGGCCGCGCTTGCCGCGCGACGCGATCGTCACGCTCGACGCCGGCAACCACACCGGCTGGCCGATGCGCTACCTCGCGTTCGGCCGCCCGGGCCGGCTGCTCGGCCCGACCAGCGGCGCGATGGGCTACAGCGCCCCGGCGGCCGTCGCCGCGGCCCTCGCGCACCCCGACCGCCTGGTCGTGGGCTTCGTCGGCGACGGCGGCTTCCTGATGAGCGGCCAGGAGATCGCGACCGCGATCCAGCACGGCGCCAGGCCGATCTTCCTGGTGTTCAACAACGCGAGCTACGGCACGATCCGCATGCACCAGGAGCGCGCGCACCCGGGCCGCCCGATCGGCACCGACCTGGTCAACCCCGACTTCGTCGGCCTCGCCCGCGCCTACGGCGCCCACGGCGAGCTGGTGACCCGCACGAGCGAGTTCCTGCCGGCGTTCGAGCGCGCCGTGGCCGCCGGCCGCGCCGCGCTGATCGAGCTGCGCACCGACCCGCGGCGGATCACCACCCGCGCCCAGCTCGGGTAGCGGCGGCCGCGGTGTGAAGCGAAGCCAGCTACCCGAGGGTGAAGAGATGGTCCGCGCGGGGAGGAAACACCTCGGTACAGCGACCCCCTTGGCCCCTGGTTCCAATCCAGGCAGGCCCAACTCACCCTCAAGGGAGCGTGGCGAGCAGCTCGTCCAGTTGCGCGAACGTTTCGTGCGTGGCATCCGCCGCGCCGGTGCCGGCGGCGTCGAGCGCTTCCTTCGACGGATAGAGCTCGCTCATGACGAGCAGCGTCTGGCCGGCTTTCTCCTCGAAGGTCACGGTGGTCACGGAGCCGTGCTCGCCGCCTTCCTCGTTCGTCCAGACGATGCGCGAGGGCGGCGTCACCTCGAGGTAGCGGCCGAAGAAGTCCATGCCGTCGCCGAAGTTGAGGCGGTACGTGCCGCCGGTGCGCACGTCCATTTCGCACGACCGCAGCGTCATGCCCAGTGACTTGGGCACCCACCACCTCTTGAACAGCTCGGGCCTGGACCACGCCTCGAACACGAGGCGCGCGGGCGCGTCGAACGTGCGCGTGACGACGAGCTCGCGATCGGACTTCCTCTGCACCGTCGTGCGTTTCATGACCGGTTCACGTTGCTTGCTTGCTTCCATCCAGCTTCTCCTTCCGTTTCAATTCTTCGACGACCTTGTCCAGCTCGGAGAACCGCGCGTCCCAGAGCTGGTGATACCGCTCGATCCACGCCGCCACTTCCTCCAGTCGGCGCGCGCCGATCCGGCAGGTGCGTACGCGGCCGACTTTTTCGGTGATGACGAGCCCCGCTTCCTCGAGGATCACGACGTGCTTCTTCATGCCCGTGAGGGTCATGTCGAACTTCTCGGCCAGGTCCGTGATCGACGCCTCCGCGCGCCCCAGCTGCTCGAGGACGCCGCGACGGGTGACGTCCGCCAGCGCGGCGAACGAGGCATCGAGGTGGGCATTCGCATACTGAACCATCTGGTTCAGTGTCTAACACAGGCTTCCGCGGCATGCAAGGCAGGGCTCTTCGACGTGCTCCCGAGGCCTCGAACCTCCCGCGGTGACGCCAGCTCGCGCGCCGCGCTCGCGAGATCGCGGCCCCGCCGCGAGATCGACCTGGACGTTCGCGGCCGACACGTCGCGCACGGCCGCCGGCTCGGCTCACGAGCTGATCGAACCGCGAGGTCTCCGACGCCGCGGCGTGGCGGTTCGCGGGCCGCGACGGCTCGGCGGGCGCGCCGGGTCAGCGCGGATGGGCTTGCAGGAAGGCCTCGATCGCCGGCCACACCAGGTCCGGGCGCTCGACGTAGGGGAAGTGCGAGGCGCCGGGCACCTTGACGAGCCTGGCGTCGGGCAGCGCCGTGGTCCATTCCTCGACGAGATCCATCGGGATCGCGTCGGACTCGCCGTGGACGATCAGGGTCGGCGCGGCGACCCTGGCGAGCCCGGCGCGAAAGTCCCAGTCGCCGAGCGCCTCGGTGGTGCGGGGGCCGGCGATGGCCATGCCGGCGCGGATCGCGGCGGGTGGGGCGCTGCAGAAGTCGCCGGTGATCTTGGCCGCGAGGGCGGGGCGGTCGACGCGCGGCACGACGCCGATCGCCCAGTAGGCGCGGCACGCGGCGACCGGATCGGGGCCGTGCAGCATCGCGGCCTCCTGCCGGGCCAGCTCGGCGCCCTGGGCGGCCGTGAGCCGGGCGTCGAGGGTGTTGCCGTAGCGGGTCCAGAGGTCGCCCGCGCGCGGCGGGACCGGCCCGAGGAAGATCATGCGGGCGACGCGGTCGGGGTGCGCGATCGCGTAGCTCGCGGCGATCGCCGGTCCGAACGAGTGGGCGACCAGTGTCATGCGTTCGAGGCCGAAGTGGACGCGCAGCGCCTCGAGATCGGCGACGTGGCGCGCCATGGTGAACAGCGCGGGGTCGTCGCGGAGTAGCTCCGAGCGGCCGCTGCCGCGCTGATCGTAGAACACCAGGCGGTGATGCGCGGCGAGCGGGCCGAAGTCGGGGATCATGTAGCCGCTGTCCATGCCCGGGCCGCCGTGGATCATCACGAGGACATCGGGGCCCCCGCCGGTCGTGCGGTAGTACAGCGAGGTGCCGTCGCCGGGGAGCTGGCCCTCGGTCGGTGCGGCGGGCGCGGTCGGCGGGGCGGGGTGGCAGGCGGCGAGCGCCAGCGCGATCCACGGTAGCGATGCGTTCACCGCGCGACCATCGCACGCCGGCGGCGCGGCCAGGGCGGGCCTTGGCCGCGGGCGCCAGGGAGAACTCGGTCCACGCGCAAGCGCGGCGCCGAGGCTCGCGGGAACGACCTTCTCCAACGTGCCGGTCGCGCCGTGGTGGTGGTCGAAGCGCAGGCCGGCGTCCTCTCGCGAGTTGCAGGAAGATCGCGGCCGGGGGCGCGCTGACTTCCACGGATGTACCGAGAGGCCGCGCTGGCGCAGGCACGGTGAGTTCGACGTGGTCGTTGCGCGGCCACTTCGGATCGAGAGGCGGATCTACCAGGGCTGGTAACGCGCGCGAGGTCGGCGAGCATCGGGACGTGATGACCTGGGCGCTCGGGATCCTCGTCGTGGTGACGTGGCTGGCGCGGCGCAGCACCGGGTATCCGGGGCTGGTCCGGCTGCGATCGCTGTTGCCGGCGTGGCGGTTCTTCGACCGCGTGGCGCCGGTGCCGTCGCTGTGGATCCGCTGGGCGGCGCCCGGGGGTGGGTTCGGCCCGTGGTCTGTGTCCGACGACGGGCCGCGCGGCGTGCTCAGCTGGGCGTTCGCGCCCGAGGCCAACCTGGTGCTGGCCTACCACGTGGCGGTCGAGCAGCTGGTGGCCGAGATCGCCGAGCTCGAGCTGGCGGCCCCCGCCGGGCCCGGCGAGATCGAGACCGATCCGGCGATCGTCGGGCGTGCGTCGTACGAGGTCGTGAGCCGGATCGCGCGGAGCTACGCGCCCGCGGCGGTGCGCGCGCGGCCGGGCGCGCGGCTGCAATGGAAGCTCGTGGTGCCCGCCGGCGACGAGCCACCGGAGACCTTGGTCTCCATCGAGCTCGCGGCGTGACCCTCGAGGCGGCCACGGTGTGGATGGCGCGTGGCGGCGCGATCGCGGCCGCGGTGGCGGCGCTCGAGCTGTTGTGGGTGCGGCGGGTGATGGCGGATGACGGCGCGTTCGGCTGGCCGGTGCTGCGCCGCGAGCTGGCGGGCGCCCCGGCGTGGCTGCGCGGCGTGGCCGACCGCGTGCTGGCGTACCGCAGCACGTGCGCCGTGCTCGCGCTCCAGCTCGCGGCCGCGCTCGCGCTGCCGTGGTGCGCGCATCCGGCGCTGCCGTGGGTGGTGTTCGCCTGCTCGCTGGCGATCTCGATCCGGTTCCGCGGCGCGTACAATGGCGGCAGCGACGCGATGCTGCTCGTCGTGATGCTCGCGCTCGGCCTCGCGCGCAGCGCCCCCGGCTCTCGCCTCGCCACCGCGGGCCTCGCCTACGCCGCCGCGCAGCTCATGCTGTCGTACTTCGTCGCCGGCATCGCCAAGCTACGCGATCCGGCGTGGCGCGCGGGCCGCGCCATGGCGCTCCTGATGGCGCTGCCGACGTACCGCGTGCCGGCGTGGCTCGGGGCCGTGATCGCGCGACCGCCGATCTCGGCGCTCGCCTCGTGGTCGGTCCTGGGGTTCGAGTGCGGCTTTCCGCTCGCGTTCAGCCGGCCGTCGGTGTGCACGGCGCTGGTGATCAGCGGCGCCGTGTTTCATCTGGGCAACGCGATCGTGTTCGGACTCGATCGCTTCCTGTGGACCTGGCTCGCCGCGTATCCCGCGCTGCTGTACTGGGCAGGCTAGCGAATCGGGGGGCCGATCGGCGCTTCAGACCAGCAGGCCGCCGCCATCGATCGGCAGGATCTGGCCCGTCGCGTAGCCGTTGCACATGAGGTACGCATAGGCCTTCGCGGCCTCGGCGGGCGATGCACCGCGAGGCACCGGGAGGGGCGCCGTCAACGACCGTAGCCTTGGCTCCGGCATCTGCTGCTGGACGTGCTCGGTGAGGACGATGCCCGGGCACACGGCGTTGACCCGCACCGGGGCGAGGTCGACCGCGAGGCCGCGGGTCAGGTGTTCGACCGCGCCACCGACCGCGGTCGCGAGCGGCGCGGCCTTGGCCGGCCGGTGCGCGAGCATGCCGCTCGTCAGGGTGATCGATCCGGTCGGCGCGATCGTACGGCTGCCGTGCTTGACCGCCGCGAGCGCGCCCCAGAACCGCACCGTGAAGCTGTCGCGCGCCCTGGCCAGGTCGAGGTCGCGGGACGAGACCCACATCGGGGCGCCCCAGTCGCCTGCCGTGATCACCAGATGATCGAACGCGCCGAGCTCGCCGAACAAGGTGGCGACGCTGGTCTCATCGCGCAGATCGACGGTCCGGCCGGTCGCGCCGCGCAGCCGCTCGACGGCCGCGCGCACGTTCGCCTCGGCGCTCGAGGCGATGACGATGGCGGCGCCCAGCGCGCAGGCGAGCTCGGCCACGGCGAAGCCGATGCCCGAGGCGCCTCCGATGACGATCACGCGTGTTCCGTCGAGCGACATTCCAGTTGCGGTCATGCTGATCTCCTGTCGAGCGGAAAGCCGCTTCGCGGGCTCGCCCGTGATCCAAAGGTAGGCGAGGGCTCTCGAGCCAGCTATGCTGCGTCGTTCGCATGATCTTCGCGATCGTCCGGAGCGTTTGATGGACCCTCTCTCCGATGTGCTCTCGCTGCTGCGGCTGCGGACGTACACCTCGTTCGCGTTCGACGCCGGTGGCGCGTGGTCGTTCGGGTACGGCCCGCATGACGGCATCAAGTTCTATGCGGTCGTGACGGGTGAGTGCTGGTTGTCGGTCGATGGCGTCGAGCCGCCCGTGCGCGCCCGGAGCGGGGACTGCGTGCTGCTGCCGCGCGGCCGCGGCTTTCGCGTCGCGAGCGACCTGCGGTTGCCGCCGGTCGATGGGCTCACCGGCGTGGGCGCCGTGAAGGTCGACGGCATCACCCGCATCCAGGGGGGCGGCGGGTTCTTTGGCGTGGGTGGGTACTTCGAGCTCCTCGGCGAGACCGCCCGCGTCGTCCTGGGCATGCTGCCGCCCATCGTGCACCTCCGCGAGGAAGCGGACCGGGCGGTGCTGCGCTGGTGTGCCGAGCGCATGACTCACGAGCTGCGCGCGCCCCAACCGGGCGGCCCGCTGATCGCCCAGCAGCTCGCGACCATGTTGCTGGTGCACGCCTTGCGTCTGCACCTGGCGGACGGCCAGGGCGGGGTCGGCTGGCTGTTCGCGCTGGCCGACAAGCCCGTGGCCGCCGCGCTCGCGGCGATTCACGACGATCCCGCGCGTCGCTGGACGCTGCGATCGCTAGGGGCGTGCGCCGGGATGTCGCGGACGAGCTTCGCGCTGCGCTTCAAGCAAGCGGTCGGCGTATCCGCGATCGAGTATGTGACGCAGTGGCGCATGCGGGTGGCGAGCGAGCGGCTCGTCACGTCCCGTGATCCGATCTCGGTCCTCGCCCGGTCGCTGGGCTACGAATCCGAGAGCGCGTTCAGCACGGCGTTCAAGCGGGTCATGGGCTGCTCGCCCAGGCAGTACAGCCGCGAGCGGAGCCCGGGCTCGGCGATGACGAGCTGAGCGAACGCGGCGCGCGCGCCTTGGCGGTCGGGTCAGGCCCGGCCGCGGGCCAGCGCGATCAGGCGGTCGAGCACGCGCTCGCCGTCGGCGCGCAGGCCGTTGTGCTCGTACTCGTTGGTGATCCACGGGCGCAGGCCGCGGATCGTCGCGGCGGTCTCCTCGGCGAAGCCGCGGTCGACGTAGAGATCGTTGGCGTAGATCGTTGCCGCGACCGGGACCTCGTTGCGGCGCAGCCGATCGGCGTCGTAGAGCGTGGGCCAGGCGTGATCGGCCAGGAGCTCGGCGGCGGCGGCGTGGGGGCGGAGGGCTCCGTAGTCCTCCCACATCCAGGGGAAGACGTGCTCGGCGGTGAAGTAACCCTCGGCGATGATCTCGTCCGGCAGGAGCCGGGCCGCCGACCACCGGGTGGCCACGCCGTCGGCGTAGGACGACTCGTGGAGGGTCGAGTACAGCGGGTTGCGCGCGAACCGGACCGCGGCGTCGATGTCGTGGAGGAAGGCCGGGGAGCCGACCGGCAGCTCGAGCACGTGGTGGAGGAGCTCGAAGCCGGCGCTGTCGCCCAGCCACATCCCCAGCTGGCGGAGCCGCCGCGCGGTGAGCCGATCGTGGGACGGCAGGCGGAGGTCCTCGGCGTCGAGGCGGAGCAGGAGCGCGCGGGCGCGGGCGCGGTCGTCGGGGTAGCGCGCGAAGTAGGCGCGGTTGCGTTCGATCAGCCGGCGGTAGGTGGCGGCGTAGATGTCGTCGACCGGCCGGCCGATCGGGGACAGGCCCCCGGTGATGAAGGCCTCGCGCAGCCGCTCGGGGGCGATCGACAGGTAGGCCATCGAGATGAAGCCGCCGAAGCTCTGGCCCAGAAGGCTCCAGCGATCGACGCCCAGCTCCTGGCGGATGACCTCGGCGTCGCGCACGATCGCGTCGGCGCGGAAGTGGGTCAGGTACTCGGCCTGGGCCTGCGGGGTCTCGCCCGGGAGCTCGCTGCCGACCGGGCTCGACCGGCCCGTGCCGCGCTGATCGACCAGGAGGACGCGGTAGTCGGCGAGCGCGCGCTTGATCCATCCGGTCGGGGGGCTGGTCGGCCGGGTCGCCTCGAAGCCCGGCCCGCCCTGGAAGAACACGAGGTAGGGGCGGCGCTCGTCGTCGGGGGCGGCGACCTCGCGCGTGAACACGGTCAGGGTGCGGCCATCGGGCGCGCCGTGGCACAGGGGGACGGCGTGCTCGCGCTCGGTGAGGATCGCGCCGGGGACCCGGTAGGTGACGGTCATCGCGGCGACGATAGCGCGCGGCGCAGGCGGTGTCGCGAACCGCGCTCGCGTCGCGCCGCCGGGGCCTTGCGCTCGGTGGGCCGTGACGCCGACAGTAGGCGCCGATGGCTCGCCGCACGCTTGCGTTGTCCGTGGTGTTTGCGCTGCCGCCCGCGATCGGGTGCAGCGGCCCGCATCCCCTCGCGGTCGCCGCCGCTCCCGCGGTCGCCGCCGCTGCCGTGGCGCGCTGCAGCCCGGGCAGCGGCGGGAATCCGATCCTGGACGGCTGGTACGCCGATCCCGACATGAAGGTCTACGGCGACACCTACTGGCTCTACCCGACCTACTCGGCGCCGTACGACGAGCAGACGTTCCTCGATGCGTTCTCGTCGCCCGATCTCGTCCACTGGACGAAGCATCCGCGGGTGCTCGATACGACCGGCGTGGCGTGGGCCAAGCGCGCGATCTGGGCGCCGTCGCCGATCTCGCGCGACGGCACGTACTTCTTGTTCTTCGGCGCCAACGACATCCAGACCGACCAGGAGCTCGGCGGCATCGGCGTCGCGACCGCCCAGACGCCGGCCGGGCCGTTCCGCGATGCGCTCGGCCATCCGCTGATCGGCCGGTTCGCCCATGGCGCCCAGCCGATCGATCAGGACGTGTTTCTCGACGACGATGGCCAGGCATATCTGTATTACGGCGGCTGGAAGCACTGCAACGTCGTCAAGCTGAATCGCGACCTGACCAGCCTCGGCACGTTCGAGGATGGCTCGACGTTTCGCGAGATCACGCCGCCGGGGTACGTCGAGGGCGCGCTGATGTTCAAGCGCCGCGGCACCTACTATCTCATGTGGTCCGAGGGCGGCTGGACCGGTCCGGACTACCGCGTGTCGTACGCGATGGCGCGCTCGCCGGTCGGCCCGTTCACCCGGCGCGGCACGATCCTGGTGCAGAATCCGGCGATCGCCACCGGCTCGGGGCACAACACCGTGGTCAACGTGCCGGGCACCGACGACTGGTACATCTTCTATCATCGCCACCCGCTCGGCGACCGCGACGGCAACCACCGCGTGGTCGCGTACGACCGCATGACGTTCGCCGGCGACGGCTCGATCGATCCGGTCGCGATGACGACCCGCGACGAGTTCTGCGACGACAACGCGCTGGGCTGGCAGCCGGCGGCCGGCCGGTGGACCGTGGAGCGCGGCCGCTATGTCGCCGCCGCGGGCCCGGAGTCGGCGGCGTTTCTCAATACCCACTACGCCCAGCTGGTGTACGACGCCGAGGTCAGCGTGGGCGCGACCGGCGACGCCGGCGTGGTGTTTCGCGCCAGCGGGACCGGCGGCTACACCGCCGTGCTCGACGTCGATCTAGGCCGCGTGATGATCTACAAGTCCAACGGCGGCGCGGTGAGCGAGCTGGCCTCGGCGGCCGCGGTGATCGGCCCAGGGACGACCCATCACCTGCGCGTGGCCGCGCGCGGCGCGCAGATCACCGCGTGGCTCGACGGCGCCGCGACCCCGACGATCGCGGTCGCCGACCCCGATCACGCCGCCGGCACCACCGGCCTCATCAGCCACGGCGCGGCCGCGGCGTTCGATCGCATCCAGATCACCGGCTCGGCGACCGATCCGCCGTGACGCCGCGGGCGCACGCACGCAGATCCCGAGCTCTGTGCGCGACCCTGGTGCGCGGGCCGCCGCCCCGCATCAGTTCGAGCACGCGGCGCGCAGGCGCGGCTCGATCACCTCAATCCATCAACTCAGGGGCAGCTGCCGACGCCGGTGGCGCCGGTCGCCGGCAACACCCGGCCGTTGGGCACCGTCAGCGCCGGGTGATCGAACGGCGCGCGCTGCATCTCGACGCGGCAATCGGTGAGGCCGTTGGCCAGGAAGTCGACGAGGGTCGCCTGCTCGTCGGCGCTCAGCGACCGCGGCGACAGGTCCTGGGCGCGCTCGGGGTTGGCGAAGTCGCCGCCGCGGCTGTAGAACGCGACGACGTCGGCGAGCGTCGCCTTGCCGCCGTTGTGAAAGTACGGTGCGGTCAGCTTGACGTTGCGCAGGCCCGGGGTCTTGAACGCGCCGCGATCGGCGGGCTTGCCGCTGACCGAGAAGCTCGCCTTGGCGGGGCCGAGGCCGGCGCGGCCGAGATCCTCGGCGGTCGGGCGCACGCCGAGGTTGTGGAAGCCCTGATCGCCGCCGTCGCGGTTGGTGGCGCCGTTGGCCTGGAAGTAGCTGACCGTGGCATCCGAGAGCGCCGGGCCGCTGTGGCACTTGGTACAGCTGCCCTTGCCCTGGAACGTGCCCAGGCCGCGCTGCTGCGCCGCCGTGAGGGCGCTGGTGTCGCCGGCGAGGTAGCGATCGAGCGGCGTCTGATCGGGGATGAGCGTCGCCTCGTAGGCCGCGATCGCCTCGCCCCAGATCACCGAGAAGTTGGCCTCGGCCGCGTCGGCCAGCGCGGCGCCGAACGCGGGGCGGATCAGATCGTCGTAGCGGCACGGCGCGCCGTTGCAGGTGAGCCCGGGCGCCGCGACGGTCGCGAGGCTACCGAGCACGCTGTCGCTCGGATCGACGGCCTGAAACTGCAGCGGCTGGCGGGCGAGCAGCTTCGTGCCGAGGCCGTTGGCGTTGTTGAAGTCGCGGAATTCGCACGACATCTCGACCGGGCTGAGCGCCGGGCCGACCGCCTGCGAGGCGAGCGCGCCATTGCCGACCGAGGCCTTGGCCTCGCCGGGATCGGTGTTGGCCGTGGCGCCGAAGGGATCCACGCCATTGAACGTATGATTGGCCCGGCCATCCCAGAACGCGTCGCGAAAGAACACCGCGCCGATCACGGTCGGTGTGTTGCGTCCCGTGACCTGGCGTGCGCTGCCGAACTGCGGATCTGGCGTGGCGGTGCACAGATCGGCGCCGTGCGCCGGATCGGGGTCGATCCCCGAGAACACCGCCGCCGCGACGCCCTGCGACCCGACCCGGTCGTCGCTGGTGAGGTTGGCCGGCGTGAACGGCTGGCCCGGGCCGCTCACGCTGGTGAACAGGTGATCGGGCCCTGGATTGATCGTGTTGATCTTTCGATCATCGGCCCCGGCCACGGCGTGGCAGGTCGCGCACGCGGTCTGCCCATCACTGCCGACCTGGATATCCCAGAATAGTGACTTCCCGAGTCGCACCGCCGCGGCCTGATCGATGATATGCCCACCGCTCGGCTGCGGCACCGGCTCGGTCGACAGCGGGCGGGGCGCGTCCGAGCCGCGGGCGGCGGGCACGATCAGCGCTGGATCCGCGACCAGCTCGTCGGTGCTGGCGCTGGTATCGCCACGATCGCTCCCATCGCCATCATTCGGGGCCTGGCAGCCGGCCATCGCGACCACGAGCGCCGCGGCGCCCCGGGTCATCCACGTGAACTGTCTCGAACTCCTCAACATGCGTGACATCTTGTATCCACCTTCCGCAAATCCCAGGATATGGATTGATGTCTGTGGGATTCGCGCGCAATGGATATCTTCGATCCGCAACGTTTTATTGCACAGGCCGAGAAGGCCAGTGCGGGTGATTGAATATTCCCGCGCGCCCCCTGCCATCAGACGTTGCAGCGCCGGCGATCCCGGCAGGGGCCGGGCGTGAAACCCAGCGCGCGATGCGCGGGCGATCTGCCGGGTTTTGCCGCGCGCAAAGTCCGGTCGGCGGCGTGCTTGGCCTTGCCGTCGGGCCCGGGCGTGGTCTGCTGGGCGGGAGGGCAGCGATGGAACGGAGCGGCGGTGAGCGAGGCGGGGTGGTGCTGCTGGTCGATGACGACGAGCCGTGGGTGCGCGCGTGCGAGCGCGAGTTTCGCGGGCTCGGATACACCGTGCACGTCGCGATGACGGTCGGCGGCGCGCTGGTGTTCGCCAACGACCAGCCGCCGGACCTCGTGATCGCCGAGACCCGGATCAGCGGCGAGTCGGGCGTCGCGCTGATCGAGGCGCTGCGCCGCGCCCGGCTGGGCTGCCCGGTCGTGATCGTGAGCGCCTATCTCTCGATCGCGCTGACCGCCGCGCTGGTCCGCGAGGGCGCCGCGTCGGTGCAGTGCAAGCCCGTGCACCCGAGCGAGCTGGTGCGCCAGCTGCCGCGGGCCAGCGCCGCGGATCACGCGTGGGTCACGCCGACCCTGGCGCGCGCCGAGTGGGAACACATTCATCGCGTGCTGGTCGACTGCCATGGCAATGTCAGCGCGGCGGCGCGGCGGCTCGGGATCCTGCGGCAGTCGTTGCAGCGCCGGCTGCGCAAGCACGCGCCGACGCATTGACCCACGCGGCCTGCGGCATTGTCGTAGCGTGCGCCGGCACATCGCCGCCGGCCCATCAAGCGTGGTTCCGGTCGTCGATCGCGAGCCCCGCCTGACCCTTTTCGCCGCGACCGCCGCGGCTACAATGCAAGGATGTTGCGTCCCGCGGTGGTGTCCCGGATCGAGGCGCAGTTTCTCGGCCGGCGGGCCGCCGTCGCGTGGCTCGCCGTCGCAAGTCTTGGCCTCGCGCTGTGCGTGGCGATCGGCGGGCTGCGCGCGCCGCCGGTGCGCGTGGCGATCCGCGTGGCGTGCACGGCCGCGACCTGCGGTTTCGTCGAGGCGCTGGCCGATGATGTGTGGAGCGAGCAGCGGGGGCCGGGGCTGCCGCTCGACGTCGTGGTGTCGGCCGACGCGCTCGATGAGCTCGCCGCGGCCGGCCTGTCCTGGCAGGTCCTCGTCCCCGATGTCGACCTGGCGGCGCGGGACGAGGCCCGGCGGCTGCACGATCCGCGCGCCCAGCGTCCGGCCGACTGGTTTGGCGAGTACCGTGACTTCGACGCGATCTCGGCGCACCTGCGGCAGCTCGCGGCGCTGGCGCCCGAGCGCGCGCAGCTGCAGGCGATCGGCGGCTCGGTCGAGGGTCGCCCGCTGTGGGCGCTGCGGATCGGCGGCGCCCCCGGATCGACCCCGATGCTGATCAACGGCACGCAGCACGCGCGCGAGTGGATCGCGGCGATGGTCACCACGTGCGTCGCGGACCGCCTGGTCAACGGCTACGACCGCGATCCGGCGATCCGCGCGTTCGTCGATCACACCGAGCTGTGGGTGGTCCCGGTGGTCAACCCCGATGGCTACGAATACTCCTGGGGCAGCCGGCGGTTCTGGCGCAAGAACCGGCGCGGCGGCTACGGCGTGGATCTCAACCGCAACTTCGACGTCGCGTGGGGCGGCGCGGGTTCGAGCCGCGAGCGGCGGTCCGATACGTTTCACGGCGAGCACGCGTTCTCCGAGCCCGAGACCGCGGCGCTGCGCGACCTGGTCAAGCGCGCGCACATCGCGCTGCACGTCGACTTCCATGCCTACGGCCAGCTCCTGCTGTACCCCTGGGGGCACACCCCGGCGCCGGCCAAGGACCGCGATCGCTACGCGGCGAAAGGCGATCGCATGGCGTCGGCGATGTTCGCCGCGCACGACATGCCCTACGCGCTGATGCCGAGCATCGAGCTGTACCCCGCGGCAGGCACGATGTCGGACTGGGTCTACGGCGAGGTCGACGCGCTGTCGTACACGATCGAGCTGCGGCCCAAGGGCGGCATCGGCTTCGTGCTGCCGCCCGAGCAGATCCGGCCGACCTGCGACGAGGGCCTCGCGGCGGTGCTGGCCTTGCGCGGCGCCAGTCGGTGATCTACTGCGCGCCGATCTGTCAAAGTGACCGAATCGTAAGCGATTGTACGCGGCGTGCGGCACGCTACGCGCGCGGCCGAAACGACCGTCAAACGGCCTCGGTCCCGAGGCGGTTTGCTATAGATCCCGCCCATGAAGAACATGCTCTCGATCGCTTCGACCTTGATCCTCGGCTCCGCGCTCGCGCTCGGCGCGTGTACCAAGGACAAGAAGACCGAGGCCGCGCCGGCCGAGCCGGCGAAGACGGCCGAGCCGGTCAAGGTCGACCCGCCGAAGGCCGCCGAGCCCCCGAAGGCCGATCCTGCCCCCGCCGCGGCTGCGGCCGACCCGAAGCCGGCCGACCCGGCGCCTGCCGCGGCCGACAAGCCTGCCGATGGCAAGAAGGCAGACGGCAAGGCCGGCGGCTGGTAAGTATCTCGGGATGCAGCTCGTTCGGCACTGGCGGCTCGCGGTCCTCTTGTGGGGCGCCGCGGCCGCGGCCGCGGTCGCGTGCCACGACCGCGAACCGGTGATGCGCGCGGCTCCGCGTGGCGTCGCGCCGGCCGACGAACACGAGCGCGAGCTCGCGGCGCTGCGCACGTTCGAGCGGCAGCGCCGCGCCACGACCGATTTTGCCACGCTGCCGCCATCGGATCAGGTCATGGGGCCCGATCCGTACCGGATCGCGGCGCTGCGCGGCGGCGGGCTGGTGGGCGTCTTGCGCGGCGAATCCGCCGTGGTCCAGCTCGATGGCGACGGCGCCGAGCAGGCCCGCGTCGCGGCGCCGCGCTCGCCGGGCGGCCTCGTGGTATCGAGCCAGGACGACGTGCTGGTGGTCGGCGAGGCGGCCCGCGAGATCGCGCAGTACCGGGTCGAGCACGGCCGGCTCGCGCGCACCGCGACGCTGCCGGTCGACGCGCTCGGGATGCGCGGCGTCGCGCTCGCGCCGGACGCGCGCACGGCGTACGTGATCGAGGATCGCACCGGCCGGCTGCTGGCGGTCTCCCTCGAGCGCGATCGCGCGCACGCGCTTCGCGCCGCCGGCGTGCGCGAACTCGGGCGCTGCCACGGGCCGATCCAGGTCGAGGCGATCGCGGGCGCCGTGGCGGTCGACTGCCTGCTCGATCACGCGCTCGAGATCCACCGCGGTGACGGCGCGGTCGTACGGATCCACCACGACGGCCCGATCTGGAGCTTCGCGCTCCACCGCGAGGGCGATGGCGGGCTGCTGATCGCGGCCGGCGGCGTGGAGGATCATCCGCTCGAGCGCGAGGACGGTGGGTTCGGCTACATCGATTCGTACGTCTACGTCTACCGGCTGGCCGCCGGGGCGACCGCGCCCGAGCGGCTGGCGGCGATCAACTCGTCGGCGCTCGGCGTGGTCACGCCCAAGTGGCTGGCGCTGCGCGTGGCCGGCGATGGCGGTGTCGCGGTGACGACCGCCGGTTACGCGACCCCGAGCCTCCTGACGCTGACCTGGCGCGGCGGCGACTTCACCGCCCCGCCGGAGACCTCGCAAACCGCGCTGCTGCCGGGCACGAACGCCGCCGAGCGGCTCGCCGATGGCGCGGTCATCGCGGCCGATCCGTTGCTCGATGCGTGGGTGGTCCATCGCGGTGGCGCGCCGCGGGTCGTCGCGGTCGCGACCGCGCAGCCCGCGCGCGCTCCGCTGTCGCGCGTCGGCGAGCTCCTGTTCTTCACGACGATGATGGCGCCGTGGAACTCGTCGGAGGGCAAGCTCAGCCGGTTCACCTGCGAGACCTGCCACCACGAGGGCTACGTCGATGGCCGCGTCCACTTCACCGGGCGTGACACGGTCCACGCGACCACGCGTCCGCTGCTGGGCCTGTTCAACAACCGGCCGCACTTCTCGCGCGCGCTCGACAAGACCACCAGCCAGATGGTCCACGCCGAGTTCCGCGTCGCCAATCGCCACAATGGCCGGGATCCGTGGTTCACGCTCGGCCCGGCCGACGTCCCGTGGCTCGCGCAGGTGCCGGGCATCCCGGCCGAGCTCTCGGCCGCGCAGCTGCGCGAGGCGTTCATGACGTTCCTCTCCGACTTCTCGCATCGCGCCAACCCGGCGGCCACCAGCCACGCGCAGTTCACCGACGCCGAGCGCGCCGGCGCGCGGGTGTTCCGCGACCGCTGCGCCGGCTGCCACGAACCACGGCTGATCTCCGACGAGCCCACCTCGCAGGTCGCGTTCGAGCGCTGGGAGTCGCTGATCCTCTCGCCGCCTGGCCCGATCGTCTGGACCAACGCCGGCTACGCCAGGACGGGCGTCCTGCCGCTGGTCCACCCCGAGGGCGCGCGCGTGCCAACCCTGCGCCGGCTGTACAAGAAGTGGCCGTACTTCACCAACGGCAGCGCGCATTCGCTGGCCGACCTGCTCGATCAGTTTGCCGCGAGCCCGACCGCGACCTACCACGCCGCCGCGCCCGCGGATCCCGGGCTCGCGAAGCTCACCGCCGACGACAAGTCCGCCCTGCTCGCGTTCCTCGATCTGCTCTGACGCCGAGCTCAGGGCTCCGCCGAGACCGGCCAGCCGTCCTGCCAGACCAGCTCCGAGATCCGGAGCGTGGGCGTGCTGTTCGCGAGCACGTCGTACGCGTGATAGAGATTGTAGTCGCGGCCGCGGTGATGGAGGATCGCATTGTGGCCGGGGCCGGCCCACCGCGAGTCGCCGGTGACCACGGGCGTGCCGCCACCGTGCCGCAGATCGAGCCCGGTGCGATCGACGTATGGCCCGGTGACCTGGCGCGATCGCCCGACGCCGACTCGGTACGTGCTGGCCGCGCCCTGGCAGCAGAAGTCGAACGACAGGAACAGGTAGTAGTACGGGGCGCGATACACGATGTAGGGCGCCTCGAGCGCGTCGCCCGGTCGGCTGGCGAGCGCGATCATGGCCTGATCGGCGCGCGCGCCGCTGGCGTCGAGCCGGACCAGCTTGATGCCGCTCCAGAAGCTACCGAACGCGAGCCAGCGCGTGCCGCCGACCTCCTCGACCACGTTCGGATCGATCGCGTTGAAATCATCGACGGTGGTGACGTTGGAGCAGATCACCGGGCCGCGATCGGTCCAGGCGGCGGGCGAGTCGAGGTCGTCCTTGGTGGCGTGGCCGATGCACGAGCGGTTCGACCCGAACGTCGAGGCCGCGTAGTACAGGTGGTGGGTCCCGCCGAAGTACGAGAGATCGGGCGCCCACAGCGCGTCGATCGGGCCGATCGTGCGGGTGACCCACGGCGGGTTCTCCGCGAACACGCGGGCGCCGAGCGTCCAGGTGTGGAGGTCGGTCGAGCTCCGCGTCAGGATGCCCGGGCCGGTCGAGAACACCCAGATCCGGCCGGCGCGCTCGAACGCCACCGGATCGTGGACGTCGGTGATCGCGCCGCTCAGCGGCAGCTGGTCGGGCAGCGCCGCCGGCGCCGGCCGGTGCGCCAGCTGGGCGATCTCGCGGTCGTCGAACGCGCGGCACGACATCCGGATGTCGTCGAGCGCGCCGTCGAAGCTCGGATCGGCGAACGTCGAGCGGCCGAAGAAGTTGCCTGTGGTGATCCCCATGTCCGAGGGATGGACGGAGATGCCGCCCTGGCGCACGACGGGCCGGCCGTTGAGGAACAAGCTCGCGGTGTCGTCGCGCAGCGTGACGGCGAGGTGGGTCCACTCGCCGAGCGGCAGCTCGAAGGGAAAGCCGACGTCGGCGATGCCACGCGGCGTGACCAGGCCGAACCGCAGCTCGGGACCCGCGGGGCCGACGCCCGCGGGGCTCAGGTACATGAAGCTCGAGGCGTCGGGCAGGCCGAAATCGAACACGCGGTTCCACGGCGGGTTCGTGGCGAGCCGGGTCCACGCGGTCAGCGTGAAGTCGGTGCAGCCAGCGACCAGCCCCGGCGGTAGCACGACGTGGGGGCCGGTGCCGTCGAGGCGGAGCGCGCGGCCGATCGCGCCGGGCACGAACCGGGCGCGGCCGGCGATGTGGCCGGTGAGGCCGAGCGCGGAGCGATCGGCGACCGTGGTGCCGTGGACCTCGTCGAACCGCCAGTTCGCGTAGTCGCGCGCCGGCCGGGCGAGCGCGGCGATCTCGGGCTGCGACAGCGCGCGGCGGTACAGCCGGACGTCGTCGATCCGGCCGCGCAGCAGCGGATCGGGGAACCGCGACCGGCCGATCCAGTTGCCGGCGGTATTGTCGCCGATGGCGTCGGGTTCGGTCGCCACGGTCAGCGCGCTGGCGGCCTCGACGCCGTCGACGTAGATCCGGTAGTCTCGGCCGGCGGTCGTGATCGCGACGTGCTTCCACACCCCGGTCGGCAGCGACGGCGCGGTGGCGATGCCCTCGGCGCCGGTGCCGGCGAACGCCGAGTAGCGGATCCGCGCGTCGGGGGTCGACGGCGTGAGGAACACGAAGCCGGCGGCGCCGCCGAGGTCGAACAGCCGGGCCCAGCCGCGGGTGTCGTCGAGGTTGATCCAGGCCGCGGCGGTGAAGTCGTGGACGCCCTCGGTGAGGTGGGCCGGCAGCTCGAGGTACGACGTCGTGCCCTCGAGCGCGAGCGCCGCGCCGAACCGGCCGTCCGGCGTGATCGCGGCGGCGCCCTGCAGCACGCCGGTGCGGCCGTGGCCCGAGTCGTCGGTCACCATGCCCGCGGGCGCCGCGCTGTCGAAGCTGTAGTGGACGATCAGGTCGGCGCGCAGCCGTGCGCTGTCGGACCCCGCGGGCTCGCGAGCGGGCGCGCCGAGCGCGGCCTCGCCGCCGGTGACCTCATCGGGGGTGGACGGATCCGCGCACCCCCCGATCAGGGCCGCGATCGCCGCGAGGATGCCTCCGAAGATGCCAGCGATGCGCACGTGATACCTCCCTCGTAGATCCGCGCTAGCGTGCCGAGATCGCCGGCGGACCACAAGCGACAACGCCTGCCACAACGTCGCCGGCGAGCGGACGGCCTCGGTGACCGCCGATCTAGGACCCAGGGGGGCCCAGCTGCCCGGGGTGGTACGTGCGCTCGGTGTGGCCCGCGAGCTGCGACGGATAGAAGTACACCTCGCGCAGATCGCCGCTCGCGTAGCGCGCGGCCTCGTCGTTGAAGTGCGGCGAGCTCGGCGCGCCGCGCTCGCCGCCCGCGGTGATCGCCATCGCCTTGACGCGCGCGCCGAACTCGACCACCGCGACGAAGCTATTGCCGCTGGTGCCGTACATCCGCTTGGTCCCCGGGTAGGTGCGCGCGCCGAACGACGCCAGCGAGCCCCACTGCGCGCTGGTGAACGGCACGGCGATGCTCGGCCCGGCGTCGTCGAACGGCTGCACGAGATCGCCGGTGAGTCGCTGGAACCGGTTGATCTCGCCCCACGGCGTGCGCCAGGTCCCGAAGTCGGCGGTCAGCCGATCGACCGCGGCGGCGAGCGCGCCCAGCTTCTGCGCCGCCGGCGCCTGCGTGGCCATGTAGTCGTAGATCGGCGTGTTGGCGCGGCGGGCCTCGGCCGCGGTCTTCTGCCACAGGTCCTGGCCCCAGTACACCGCGAGCGCGGTCGGCACCGAGGTCACCGACCACCGGAGGTCCCAGCCGCGCAGCGCCGCGATCGGCTCGGCGAGCTTGGCCTTGAGCGGGTCGGCCGCGGCGGCCTCGTCGTAGGCGCGGACCAAGGGCGGGATCAGCTGCGCGAACGCGGTCAGGTAGCTGTCGTAGGCGGCGTCGCGCAGCCGGGCGGGCGTGAAGTCCTTGCGGCTGCCGAGCAGCTGGGTCGCGTGGACGCCGCGCGGGTTCTCGCCGACGCTGTCCATGTAGCGCGGGAACCGCTCGCGCCGGGGGCTATCGGGCCCGGCGGCCGCGTAGGGCCCATCATTGGTATTCATCACCCAGCCGGTCGGGGGATCGACGACGTGCGGGCTGTCGTCGACGCCGTGCAAGCCGGCCCACTCGGTCGCCGGATCGCTGCCGTCGACCGGTCGGGTCCAGTCGAGCCGATCGTCGCGCCGGGGCACGAACGAGGGATGGAAGTAGGCGATGTGGCCGTCGGCGTCGGCGTAGATCGTGTTGTTCGACGAGTTGGCGTGGAGCTCCATCAGCTGGCGGAAGCTCGCGAGGTCGCGCGCCTTGGTGCGCTGGAACGCCTGGGTCACCGCCTCGATCGGCTGCTGCATCAGCCGGGTCGCGATCCACTTGCCGTCCGCCGACCGGACGACCGGGCCGTGGTGGGTGCGGTACACCGTGATGTCCCTGGTCGCCAGCCCGGCGGCCGTGCGATACGGTACGCGGATCTGGCGCTCGTCGAGCGGCCGCAGCGCCTTGCCGTAGCGGTAGTACAGCTGGCCCGCCTGGCGGACGATCGACTCGGCGTACTCGTCGACCGCGTCGGCCGTGGTCGAGGTGTGCATCCAGCCGACCCGCTCGTTGAACCCCTGGTAGACGAAGAACTGGCCCCAGGTCACGGCGCCGTAGGCGTCGAGCCCGGCGTCGCTGGTGACCTGCAGCTCGGAGCGGAAGAAGAACGAGGTGTGCGGGTTGATGAGGAGCAGCGCGTGGTGGTCCGCCGTATGGGACGGGGCGATCGCGATGCCGTTCGAGCCCGACGGCTCGCGGGGCAGCTCGCCGAGCTCGATCGGCGGCGGCCGGGTCGAGCCATCGCCATAGAACGCGGCGAGCTGCGCGAGATCGATGCGCTCGATGTCGCCGCCGATGCTGCCCTCGGTGAACGCCAGCACCATCCACGGCTCGAACCGCCGGATCACCCGTGGCGCCACGGCCGGGTGGGTCGCGAGAAAGTAGTTGAGCCCGTCGGCCCAGGCGGTCATCAGCGCGCGCAGCCACGGCGCGCACGTCGCGTACTGTGCCTCGAGCGCCGCCGGATCGATGAACAGCTTCATCCGCAGGTCCTGCCACACGGCGGCCTCGCCCTCGGCCTCGGCGAGCCGGCCCAGCGCCTGGAGGTAGTTGGTCTCGATGCGGGGGAAATCGTCCTCGGCCTGCGCGTAGATCATGCCGAACACGGCGTCGGCGTCGCTCGGGCCGTGGACGTGGGCCAGCCCCCAGGTGTCGCGCACGATGGTCACGCGCTGGGCCTGGTGGCTCCACCGCGCGGGTTCGGGTTCCGGGGCGGGCGGCGCGATCGGCGCGCAGGCGACGAGCAAGACCAGAGCGAGCGGTTTCTGCATCGCGAACCTCCCGACGAGCGATCCGGCCGCACGGTAGCCCCGCGGCCGGGCGAATTCCAGTCGGTCGCGGCACGGCGCAGCGCCCGTGCTTGTGTTTGCGCGACCAGACGTGCAGGCTGGAACCATCCCCCGTCGCCGCGCGCCGAGCATGTCCGGAGTCGAGGCCCGCCCGTCGCCCGGCCGTGTCGGGGCGAGCTCGTCCGCGCCGCGGCTCGCGCTCCTGGGCATCACGAAGCGCTATCCGGGAGTCACGGCGAACGACCGCATCGATCTCGAGGTCTTGCCCGGCGAGATCCACGCGGTGCTCGGCGAGAACGGCGCCGGCAAGTCGACCCTGATGAAGATCATCTACGGCGCGGTGCGGCCCGACGCGGGCGAGCTGTGGTGGAACGGCGAGCGCGTGCAGGTCGGCGGCCCGGCCGCGGCGCGCCGGCGGGGGATCGCGATGGTGTTCCAGCACTTCGCGCTGTTCGAGACGCTGACCGTCGCCGAGAACGTGTGGCTCGGGGTCGACCGGCGGTGGTCGCGCGGGCAGACCCGCGAGCGGCTGGCCCAGGTCGCGCGCGACCACGAGCTCGCGGTGCCGCTCGACCAGCCGGTGCAGGAGCTGTCGGTCGGCGAGCGCCAGCGCGTCGAGATCGTGCGGGCGCTGCTGGCGGCGCCGCAGCTGCTCATCCTCGACGAGCCGACCTCGGTGCTGACCCCGGCGGCGGTCGATCGGCTGTTCGCGACGCTGCGCCGGATCGCGGCGGCGGGCTGCTCGATCCTCTACATCAGCCACAAGCTCGAGGAGGTCCGCGCGCTGTGCGGGCGCTGCACCGTGCTGCGCGCCGGCCGGGTCACCAGCGTGGTCGACCCGCGCGCCGAGACCGCCGACCAGCTCGCCGAGCGGATGCTGGGCGCGGCGGCGCCTCGCGCGGCGGTCGCGGGCGCCGCCGGCGGCGACGTGGTGCTCGACGTGCGGGGGCTCCGGCTGGCCGGGCGCCACGCCGGCCTCGCGGCGAGCGAGCCGGCGATCGACCTCGCGGTGCGCGGCGGCGAGGTGCTCGGCATCGCGGGGATCTCCGGCAACGGCCAGGCCGAGCTCCTGGCGGCGCTGTCGGGCGAGGCCGGGCCCGCGCCACCGGGGACGATCTGGCTCGCCGGGCACGACGTCAGCCGCGCCTCGGTGCGCCAGCGCCGCGACCTCGGGCTGCGCTACCTCCCCGAGGAACGCATGGGCCACGGCGCGGTGCCGAGCCTGTCGCTCGCGGCCAACGTGCTGCTCACCCGCCGCGAACCGGTCGGGCGCGGTGGCTGGCTGCGGTGGGGGGTGGCGCGCGGGCTGGCCCGCCGGTTGATCGACCGGTTCGACGTCAAGGCGCAGGGGCCCGACGCGGCGGCGCGCAGCTTGTCGGGCGGCAATCTGCAGAAGCTGATCGTCGGCCGCGAGATCGACGCGGCGCCGCGCGCGCTGATCGTCGCGCAGCCGACGTGGGGGCTCGATGTCGGGGCGGCGGCGCGGATCCGCGACGAGCTGGCCCGGCTGGCGGCGGGCGGGTGCGCGGTGCTGGTGGTGAGCGAGGACCTCGAGGAGCTCCTGGAGATCACGCAGCGCCTGCGGGTGATCGCGCACGGCCGGCTGTCGCCGTGCGTCGACACCGCGGCGGCGACGATCGCCCAGATCGGCGCCTGGATGGGCGGGGTGGGGCTGTGAAGCTGCCGACGGTGGCACGCCGGGCGGGCGCGTTCGGGGCGCCGGTCGTCGCGCTGGCGATCACCGCGGCGGTCGCGGGCCTCATGTTCGCGCTGCTCGGCAAGCCGGCCGGCCCCGCGCTGGCGCTGTTCTTCATCGAGCCGCTGCGCACCGTGCGGGGCTTGTGCGAGCTCTCGGTCAAGGCCACGCCGCTCGTCCTGATCGCGCTCGGGCTCGCCATGGCGTTTCGCGCGAACGTGTGGAACATCGGCGCCGAGGGCCAGTTCATCGCCGGCGCGCTGGTCGCGACCGCGATCGCGCTGGCCGCGACCGAGGCGACCAGCCGGCTCATCGTCGTGGCGATCGTCGCCGGCGGCGCGCTCGGCGGGATGGCGTGGGCGAGCCTGGTCGCGGTGCTGCGCGACCGGTTCGGCGCCAGCGAGATCCTGGTCAGCCTGATGCTGGTGTACGTCGCCGAGCTCCTGCTCGACGACCTGGTGTACGGCGCGTGGAAGGATCCGCACGGCTACAACTTTCCGCAGACCGCGAGCTTCGCGACGACCACGGCGATCCCGCGGCTGTTCGAGGGCCAGCGGGCGCACCTGGGCCTCGTCCTGGCCGTGGCCTGCGCGCTGGCGATGTGGCTGGTCCTGTCGCGCAGCTTCGCCGGGTTTCAGCTCGAGGTCGGCGGGGTCGCGCCGCGCGCCGCGCGCTACGCCGGGTTCTCGGCGCGGCGCGCGCTGTGGACCGCGCTGCTCGGCTCGGGCGGGCTGGCCGGCGCCGCCGGGGCGCTCGAGGTCGCCGGGCCGATCGGCCAGCTCACCCCGCACTTCCCGGTCGGCTACGGGTTCGCCGCGATCATCGTCGCGTTCGTCGGCCGGCTGCACCCGCTGGGCATCGTTCCGGCCGCGGTGGTGATGAGCATGTTCTACATCGGCGGCGAGCTCGTGCAGTCGCGCATGGGGCTGCCGCGCGCGCTGACCGGGGTGTTCCAGGGCGTGCTGCTGTTCGCGCTGCTGGCGTGCGACGCGGCCGTGGCGCACCGCCGGCGCCGTAACCGCCGGGAGGCCGCCTAGTGGAGTCGCTCGCCGCGCTGATCGCCGCGTCGGTCGCCGCCGGGACGGTGTTCGCGCTCGCCGGCCTGGGCCTCTTGATCAACGAGCGCGCCGGCGTGGTCAACCTCGGCGCCGAGGGCATGATGCTCGTCGGGGCGCTCGCCGGCTACGCCTGCGCGATCCACAGCGGCAGCGCGGCGCTCGGGTTCGTGGCCGGGGCGCTGGCCGGCGCGGTCATGGCGCTCGGGTTCGGCGCGCTCGTGATCTGGCTGCACACCAACCAGTACGCCACCGGGCTCGCGGTCAGCTTGTTCGGCGGCGGGGTCACCGCGTTCGCCGGCGCCGGGTACACCGATCGCCAGCTGCCGGCCGGGGCCGCCGCGGGCCTGCCGTGGCTCGCCGAGATCCCGGTCGTCGGGCCGGCGGTGTTTCGCTACCACCCGATGGTGTACCTGGCGATCGCGCTGTGCGGGGCGATCGCGTGGTTCTTCGCGCGGACGCGGGCCGGCCTCGTGGTGCGCGCGGTCGGCGAGGCGCCGGCCTCGGCGCACGCGCTGGGCTATCCGGTGCAGCGGATCCGGCTCGCTGCGGTGGTGTTCGGCGGCGCGTCGTGCGGGCTGTCCGGCGCGTATGTCTCGCTGGCGTACACCCGGCTGTGGGTCGAAGGGCTGACCGCGGGCCGCGGCTGGATCGCGCTGGCGCTGACCACCTTCGCGACCTGGCGATCCGGCCGCGTGCTGCTCGGCGCCTATCTGTTCGGCGGCGTGACCATGCTGCAGCTCTACCTGCAGGCGCGCGACGTGCAGATCGAGAGCCACCTGCTGGCGATGGCGCCGTACCTGGCGACCATCGCCGTGCTCGTCGCGATCTCGCGCAAGCCGGCGTGGCTCCGGCTGCAGATGCCGGCGTCGCTCGGCCAGGTGTTCCGTCCCAACGACTGACGTACAACGTGGAGGTCCGAATGCAACGAACACAGCTCTCGATCATCGCCTGCGTGCTCGCCGCGGCCGTCGGCTGCGGCAAGCGGGAACCTGCAGGCGCCGCGGCCGCCGGTTCGGCCGGCTCGGCGGCGGGTTCCGCGGGCTCGGCGGCGGGTCCCGCGGGCGCCGCGGCGCCGCTCAAGGTCGCGTTTGCCTACGTGGGGCCGGTCGGCGACGCCGGCTGGACGTTCGCTCACGACCAGGGGCGCAAGGCGCTCGAGGCCGAGTTCGGCGCCAAGATCGCCACGAGCTTCGTCGAGAACGTCCCCGAGGCGGCCGACGCGGAGCGCGTCCTGCGCGACCTGGTGGCGCAGGATGTCAGGCTCGTGTTCGGCACGACGTTTGGCTACATGGAGCCGATGCTCAAGGTCGCGGCCGACGCCAAGGCCGTCAAGTTCGAGCACGCCACCGGCTACAAGACCGCCGCAAACCTGCGGACCTACGACGCGCGGACCTACGAAGGCGCGTACCTGGTCGGCGTGATCGCCGGCGGGATGACCAAGACCAACGCGCTCGGGGTGGTCGCGTCGATCCCGATTCCCGAGGTGATCCGCAACATCGACGCGTTCACGCTCGGCGCGCAGAGTGTCAATCCGGCGGTCACGACGCGCGTCGTGTGGGTGAACAAGTGGTTCGATCCGCCCAAGGAGGGGGAGGCCGCGCAGGCGTTGATCGACGGAGGCGCCGACGTCCTGATGCAGAACACCGACTCGTCGGCCGTGCTGCAGACCGCCGAGAAGGCCGGAAAGCTTGGATTTGGCTGGGATTCCGACATGCACAAGTTCGGTCCGCACGCCCACCTGGCCTCGGCGGTGATCGACTGGGCGCCGTATTACAAGCAAGCGGTCCACGACGTGCTCGACGGGAGCTGGAAGACCACCCAGACCTGGTGGGGCGTGAAGCAAGGCGCGATCGACGTCGTCGCGGTGTCGGACCAGGTGCCACCTGCGGTCCGCGACAAGTTCGCCGCGGCCAAGCGCGGGCTGGGCGACGGATCGTTCACGATCTGGCGCGGTCCGATCGTCGACCAGAACGGCAAGGAAGTGCTGGCGGCCAACCAGGTCGCCAGCGATGACTTCCTCCACGCGGTCAGCTTTTACGTGAAGGGGGTGCAAGGCAAGTTGCCCTCCTCGGCGCCGTGACTGTGCGCCTGGGCCCACACGTGCCCGGGCTCGCGCCGCGGTGCGGCCGTCACGCGCCGCCAGGCCCCGCCGGCTGGCGCCGCGCTGCGCAGGTTCTTGGCACTTGCGGCACGTGTGCTGTGTATACATCTCGCCGCGCGCCCGCGATTGCCTCGATCGGAGTGCGCTCCGGTGTTGAATTACACGTCTGGGCGATCGTGAGTTGCTATGCGATCTGCGTTGCATGCGCGACAGGCATCGTCAAGGTTGCCTGATGCTCACGGTGCTCACGGTGCTCGGGCGCGACCTCAGCAGTCTTGTCGACGTCGCGTCACCCGACATCGCGTTATCGCGATATCATTTGATCTACGGCGAACGAGATCGATCTACCCAGGGAATTCGATGACTACGTGATCGGCCGCGAGCTCGGCCGAGGCGTGACGGGACGCGTGTACATCGCCGAGGACGCGATGCTCGCGCGCCCGGTCGCGATCAAGTTCATCGCCAACCTCGACGCCGGCGCGCGCCAGCGGTTCCTGCTCGAGGCCCGCGCGGTCGCGCAGATCCACCACCCGAACGTCGTCGGGATCTACCGCGTCGGCACGCTCGACAACCGGCCGTACTTCGTGACCGAGCTCGTCCACGGCATGTCGCTGGCCGAGGTCGTGAAGCCCATGCCCTGGCAGCCGGCGCTCGACATCGCGATCGGCCTGGCCCGCGGGCTCGCCGCGGCGCACCGCCGCAACGTCGTCCACTGCGATCTCAAGCCGAGCAACGTGATGATCGACCCCGAGGGGGTCGCCAAGATCATCGACTTCGGCCTGGCGCGGATCGCCGCGGATGGCGCGAGCGGCGGCCAGGCGCCGGTCGGCACTCCCGACTACATGGCCCCCGAGGTCTGGCGCGGCGACGTGCCGGGCCGCCGCGCCGACGTGTACTCGATCGGCGCGGTGCTGTTCGAGCTGGTCGCCGGGGCGCCGCCGTTCGCCGATGTCCACCCGGTCGAGCTCCGCGATCGCGTCACCACCTTCGAGGCCCCGGCGCTGCGCGATCGTGCGCCCGACGTCGACGCCGGGTTCGCCGAGGTCGTCGCGCGCTGCCTGCGCCGCGACCGCGAGGCTCGGTTCGCCGATGGCGACGAGCTGCGCGAGGCGCTCGAGCGCTTGCACGCCTCGCGCAGCAACACCGTACCGGCCGGCGAGAACCCCTACCGCGGCCTGTTGCCGTTCGAGGCCAGCCACCGCGGCGTGTTCTTCGGCCGCCGCTCCGAGATCGACGCCGTGGTCGGCCGGCTGCGCGGCGAGCCGATCGTGCTGGTCACCGGCGATTCCGGTGTCGGCAAGTCGTCGCTGTGCCGCGCCGGCGTGGTGCCTGCGGTTGTCGACGGCGAGCTCGGCGGCGCGTGGGACGCGGTCGCGATCGTGCCCGGCCAGCGGCCGCTGACCGCGCTGGCGGCGGCGCTCGACGACTTGAGCCTGGTGCCCCGGCTGCTCGATAACCCGGGCCTGCTCGCGCGCGAGCTGCGCCGGATCGCCGACGATCGCGGGCTGATCGTGTTCATCGATCAGCTCGAGGAGCTGATCACGCAGGGCGATCCCAGCGAGGTCGCGGCGCTCGACGCCGGGCTGGCCGCGCTGGTCGATGGCGTCCCGGGCCTGCGCCTGCTCGCCACCGTGCGCGCCGACTTCCTGGCCCGGATCTCGACGCTGCCGGGGCTCGGCCGCGAGCTGTCGCGGCTGCTCTACTTCCTGCGACCGCTGCCGCCCGAGCGCCTGCGCGACGTGATCGTCGGCCCGGCGGCCGCGGTCGGCGCTCGCTTCGAATCCGAGGCGATCGTCGAAGATCTGATCTCCGCGACGATGGAGGCCGGCAGCGGCGGATTGCCGCTGCTGTCCTTCGCGCTGTCCGATCTGTGGGAGGCGCGCGATCGCTCGCTCGATCTGATCTCGCGCAGCGCGGTCACCGCGATGGGCGGCGTGGCCGGGGCGCTGTCGCGCCACGCCGACGTCGTGATCGGCGGGATGGTCGCCGCCGAGCGCGCCCAGGCCCGCAGCCTCTTGCTCCGGCTGGTCACCGCGATGGGGACCCGGGCGCGGCGGTCGGCCCAGGAGCTGGCACTCGGCGACTCGGCGCGCGCGGCGCTCGACGCGCTGGTCAAGGG
>Ga0302321_100000452_pt1 | contig 35784 bp, 33 predicted proteins | sample Fen_T0_1_FD_202505 | JGI IMG/M metagenome (GOLD analysis project Ga0302321, IMG submission 202505) | Peat permafrost microbial communities from Stordalen Mire near Abisko, Sweden - Fen_T0_1 | ecosystem: Environmental > Terrestrial > Soil > Wetlands > Permafrost | place: Sweden: Abisko... | reverse complement strand
ATCATCGGCGACGGTCCGCAACGGCAGGCGCTGGAACAGCGCGTGGATGCGTTGAACATGCGCGACTGCGTGCGATTTACCGGCAACGTGGACAACGTGCCGGAATGGCTGTCGGCACTCGACCTGTTCACGCTTCCTTCTTACGGTGACGAAGGTGTGCCGCAAGGCATCATGCAGGCGATGGCGTGTGGACTTGCCGTGGTGTCGACTCCGGTGGGCGCCATCAATGAAGCGGTGCAGGACGGCAAGACCGGAATCATGACCGCGCCGCGCAATCCACGAGCGCTGGCTGACTCGCTTGCACGATTGATGGGGGATCCAAAATTGCGCGCGGACATGGGTCGAGCAGGACTGGCTTACGCGCGTGCCAATTTCGGCATCGACGTGATGCTGGACGGAATGCTCGGTGTGTTTCAACGCTACGCGAGGCAGAAATAGCATGTGCGGAATCGCCGGCTTCTTCTCCCGACAGGCGGTGGCGCCGAGCGCCGCCGCGCGCATGCTCGACGCCCTGCGCCAGCGCGGTCCCGACGCACAGCACATCACCGGCTGGAATGAGAACTTTGCGCTGAATGCGACCGAAGATACGCCGCACCACAACGCCATGTTGCACGCGCGCCTCTCCATCATCGATCCACGGCCGATCTCCGACCAGCCGATGGCCAACGATGACGGCAGCATCTGGATTTGCTACAACGGCGAGGTGTACGACTGGGCTGGACACGCAGAGGAATTGCGCGCCAAGGGTGTCGAGTTCCGTACCCGTTCCGATACCGAGTTTGTGCTGCGCGCCTACGAGGCCTGGGGCATGGACATGCTGCCTCGGCTGCGCGGCATGTTCGCTATCGTCATCCTCGATCTGCGCGCCAACAAGGTGGTGCTGGTACGCGACCGCATGGGGCTGAAGCCGCTTCTGTATTCCCAGATCGGCGACGACTTCGCCTACGGCTCCACCGTGCGCTCGATCCTGCCTTGGCTGCCTGCCGATCAACGCCAGTTCGACGCCGACGCCATCGATGCCTATCTCGCGCATCGCTACATCCCGGCGCCGATGACGGTGATGAAATCGATCCGCCGCCTGGAGAATGCGCACTACCTGACCTTCGATCTCGCCACCCGCAAGCTGGCAAAGACCTGCTACTGGCAACCGCAGGCGTCCACCGACGATTGGCGGACTACGCTGGACGCGGCGGTAAACATGCGCACCGTGGCCGATCGGCCGCTGGGATTATTCCTGTCGTCCGGCATCGACTCCTCGCTGGTGGCTTCGCGTCTGGCCGCCACCGGGCACAGCGGCCTGCAGACGTTCACGGCGGGATTTTCCGGATCGGTCATGGACGAGAGCCCGCTGGCGGCGGAGATTGCCCGCACCCTGCACTTTCCCAATCGAGTCGTGCCGATCGGCAACCGGATCGCCGATGAGATCGACCGCATCGTCGCCGACCTCGACGAGCCGTTCGCCGATCCCAGTTGCGTGCCGACCTGGTACCTGGCGCGCGAAACCACCAAACATGTAAAAGTGGTGCTGGGCGGCGATGGCGGCGACGAGTTGTTCGCCGGCTACAAGCGCATCGGCAAGCACCTCGGCAAAGCCTGGGCGCGCAATTTTTCGGTCGGCAACAAGCTGCCGGGCAATCCCGGCAACTCGGCGCTGACCGGTCGTGGCTTTCGCAAGTGGATGGACGAATTCAATCTGGAGTGGAGCGCCGCCTATTCGCTGCGTTTTTCCGGCATGACGCCGAGCCAGCGCGTGCTGCTGCAGCCGGACCGCCGGCCGCAACGCAGCATCTATTGGCGCATGCCCCAGCCCGGCACCAAGTCGCCCATGCAGCAACTGCTGGAAATCGATCGACTCAATTACCTGCCGGAGTACATCCTGCGCAAGGGCGACCTCAGCACCATGGCACACGGGCTGGAACTGCGCGCGCCGTTGCTCGATCACCATTGGGTGAATGCGGTCACGGCGCTGCCGGATGCGAAGAGATTTGCGCAACCTGCCAAGCTCCTGTTCGATGAGGCAATGCCTGAATTGCGCGACCTCAAATTATTCGAGCGCAAGAAAAAAGGCTTCAATCCGCCACTGACCGACTGGCTGCAAGTCGATCTGCGCGATCGTGTCGACGACCTCGGCCGGCGCTTGAGCGAGGTGACGCAAGGGCAGATTGACGCAGAGACGGCAGACCGGCTGGTGCGACTGTATCGACGCGGCGAACACCACCTCGCAGAACAGGTGTTACAACTCCTGTTGCTGGAGATGTCCCTCAATCAGCTGGCAAGCATCGCGCAACGCCCGTGACGACAGCCGCACTGATCCACCCTGACGAAGCCCGGCATGCGAAGCGCGTCCTCATCATCAATGTGACGCGCATCGGCGACACGCTGCTCGCAACACCGGCCCTGCGCGCCATCGCGAAATATTTTCCCAATGCCGCGATCACCTGCCTGGGCCATCCCAAGCGAGTGGAGGTGCTGAAGAATATTCCATACCTCACCAAAGTGGGCGGCATCACCAAGAATCTTGCGCCCTTTCGCGGGCGCTTGGGGAGCAGTCACTATGATTGGGCATTCGTTTGGGGGCCGGACCGCGCGCTCTATGAATACGCGTTGCGGAAAGCTACCCGGGTGGTAGGCTTTCAGCAGAACGACGTCACGCTGGACGCACGCTTATTCCATCCGCAACCCGAGCCTTCGCAAAACAGCCGGCATGCAGTGGCGTGGTACCTGGCGCTGCCGGAGTCGATCGGCATTCCCAATGACGGCTACGCCCTCGACTACACGATTGCCGATGACGAGCGCTTGCGGGCCAAGCAGCGTATTGCGGCAGACATCGGCCCCGAACGCCCGCTGATCGGGTTGCAGGTGGCGAGCTTTCCAACCAAGGCCTATAGAGACTGGCCGATCGAGCACTTCGTCAAGCTCGCCAAGCGCATCGTCAACGCTCGTCCCGACGCGCGTTTCGTACTGTTCGGCAGCGCCGATGATCGAGCTCGCGCCATGCAATTTGCGCATGAACTGCCCGATCGCACCTGTATCTATGCCGGCCAGCTAAGCCTTCGCGAAACGGTCGCAATCATGAGTGAAATCGATCTTTATGTCGGAGTCGATACCGGGCCCACGCATCTGTATGGTGCGTTGCGAAAGCCGATGGTGGCGATGTACCACCCTTCGCTACCCAGCGCACTCTACAAACCCGTCGATCACCCATACCTGTACGTTGCCGATCATCCGCTGGCAGGGCCGAACGCCTCCCGCGATATCAACATGGCGGAGCTATCGGTGGACGTGATCTGGGAGCGTGTCGGCGCCGCGCTGCAAGGCGAGCCTTCGCGTTTCCCGGGCATGCCTATCGCGGGCGTTGAATCACCGGATTGGCCGGGAGACCCGCGCTAAACCGCCAGGCTCTGCTGCGGATTGTGGCTAGGCAGCCGCATTCTTAATGAAGGCTCGCAGGTGGCCGGCCTGAGCCTTGAATTCTGCCTGGTCGATGTACATCATGTGACCCGCGGCGTAATAGTGCGTCTCGATGTTTTTCGCCAGATGCGGCTCCAGCGCCATGTGCGACATAACGTAGTCGCTGGCGAAATGCGGAGTGGCGAAATCGTACCAGCCCTGCCCTACGTACACTTTCGTGTGCGGGCTGGCCGACAAGGTTTTGCGCAGAGTCTCGGCCACATTGAGCGGCTCGTTCTTGGCACCAAAATCCCAGGTCATGTAGAGCTTGGAAATCATCGTGTATGGCGTGTCGCTCTCGAACTTCAATTCGCGGCGCACATAGTCGTTGAGGCAGGCAGCAAAGGCGCCGTCGATCAGGTTGTGCGCGGCGTCGGATTCGAATTGCTCTCCGGCCGCATCGCGATCGACGCCGGTAAAGCGGCTGTCGAGCCTGCCGACGGTGAGCCGGCGATCGCGCAGCAGCTCCTTGCAGAAGCGGAAAATGCTGATGCGCAGATTGGTCGACTCGATGTAGTCGGGTGTCAGGCCCGTGTAACGAGCCAGCGTCTTCACCAACGCAGCGCGCCGTGGCGCCGGCAACTTGTCGCCGAGAAACAGGGCCGAGGTGTACTCGCCGGCCGCGAAGGCTTCGACTTCCGCCACGAACGCCTCGATCGGCTTCTTGGCCAACGCCGCATCGAGCTTGCCGTGATAACGCGCGGTCAAGGCGAATGTGGGCAGGAACAACACGTGCGGCAGGTCGTTGCCGGGGTGGAATCGGATCGACGAGAACTCGAGCGCACACGAGATCAGCATCAGTCCATTCACGTACAGGCTGTATTTTTCCTGCAGAAGGCGCGACAGGCCGGCCGCACGAGTAGTGCCATACGATTCTCCGGCGATGAACTTGGGGCTGGCCCAGCGCTGGTTTCGCGAGAGGTAGAGGCGGATAAATTCGCCGACGCTGTCCAGGTCTCGCTGGAAATTGTGGAATTCGCCGACCTTTTCACCGTCGACCATGCGGCTGTAGCCGGTGCCTACCGGGTCGATGAAAACGAAGTCGGTCTGGTCGAGCAGGCAGTGCGGGTTGGCCGTCAATGAATACGGCGGCTTGCCCGGCTCGCCCTTGCCGTCCAGCTTGACGATCTTCGGGCCGAACAGGCCGAGATGCAGCCATACGCTCGACGACCCGGGACCGCCGTTGAAGGAGAAGGTGATCGGCCGCTTGCCGGGGTCGGTGACGCCATCGCGCGTGTAGGCGACGAAGAAAATCGTCGCGCGCGGTTTTTCGGCTTCGCGATTGCCGTCTTTTTCCAAGTCCTCGCGCAGCACGATGGTGCCGCAGGTCGCAGTGTAGGCAATGGTCGCCTGGCCGATTTTGATCTTGTGCTTGGTCGACACGATCTTGTCGACGTAGACAACCGGGGCTGCATCGCCGACGGGTTTTTTTTCTTCGGTCATATCGGAAGCCTTGGCAAGGAAATGACGACTATTGTGCAGGCAGGTATTTCATCGGGTCGACGGGTTTGAAAATGTGATCGGGCCCCATCATCTTGCGTATTTCGAAGTGCAGCTTGACAATATCGGTGTCGCTGGAACCCATTTCGGCGATTTTTTCGCCTTTCTTCACGACTTGCCCCTCTACCACCAACACTTTCTCGTTGTGCGCGTAAGCCGATAACCAGTTGTCGTTGTGCTTGATGATCACCAGCCGACCATAACCTCGAAAAGCGGATTGGTTGTAGATCACCTTTCCGGGAGCCGCGGCCAGAATCGGTGTATTGCGCACGCCACCGATATCGATGCCCCGGTTGGGCTCGGTAAACATGCTGAGAATCTTGCCCTTGGCCGGCCAGGTCCAGTCCGGGTCGCCGTTGGTGCTTGCCGCTGCCGGAATGGCAGCCGCGCCGGCGGCAGGCGTGGCTGCGGCCAGCGTTCCCGCTGCGGCAGACTCGGAGCTCAGCTTCGCGTAGGCCGCGTCGCTATACGGCAGCTTCGCGGTTTTTGGCTCCACTTTGTACTTGTCGGTGTTGGCGAGCGGCGTGCCGGCCGGGGTTGGCATCGGCGTAACGATCAGTGGCGTTGCCACCGGTTCGCCCGGCTTCGGCAGTGCGCCCGCGGTGCTGACGGCCTCGGGCGCGGTGATGCGTAATACTTCGCCTAGCTTGATGACGTTGGGATTCTCGATATTGTTCCAGGCAGCCAATTCGCGATAGTCGAGGCCGTACTGCAGGGCGATCGCAATCAGGGTCTCACCCTTTGCAATGACATGCGTGCGACCTTCGATGGCCTTGACGGGCTCCACGGGGGATGGTTCGCCAGCCTTGGGTGGCACCGTGACGATTTTCGGTGGCTGTGGCCGGCTGTCGACGACGGGGGCCGGGCGATTCGAGCTGCAGGCAGCGAGGCCGGCCAGCAGCATCGGCGCTATCAGGGCAAAGAAGCGATTCATGTGGTCCTCATACGGTGCCGGGCAGCAAGGGCACAAAGCGCACATCGTGCACGGTTTTCTCTTCGAAGCCATCGGCCGTGCGGTCGATAACCGTCAGTTTTTGTTGGTCGACGCCGACCGGCAGCACCATGCGGCCGCCGACCGCCAGTTGCTGGCGCAATTCGTCCGGCACATGCGTTGCGGCGGCAGTCATCAGGATGGCATCGTACGGCCCAGCGTCGGCATAACCGAAATGGCCGTCGGCATGTTTGAAAATGATATTGAAAAACCGCAGGTCGCGCAGCGTGCGGCGCGCCTTGTCCATCAGCGGTGCGATGCGCTCCACGGTATAGACTTCCTTGGCGATCTTGGCGAGCACCGCCGACTGGTATCCGCAGCCAGTGCCGATCTCGAGCACTTTCTTGGGCACCGCGTTCTCGCACAACAGGGTGGTCATGATGGCGACGATTTCCGGGGTGGATATGGTCTGGCCATGGCCTATCGGTAACGCCTTGTCGATTTCATAGGCGCGCTCTTGCAACGCCTCTTCGATGAACACATGGCGCGGCACGGCGGCCATCGCCATCAGCACTTTTTCGTTGCGAATGCCCTTCGCTCTCAATGCTTCAATCATGCGCGCACGAGTACGGTCCGAGGTCATGCCGGAACCGGCGAACTTGGCGACACCTCCGTTCACTTGCCAACCCAGTCGGAGGCGTATTTCATCTGCTGGAAATTGGTTAAATCCATCTGCAGCGGAGTGATGGAGACGCGGCCGTGTTCGGTGGCGTGAAAATCGGTGCCGGGACCGGCATCGGCGACGGCCCCGGCGGCACCGATCCAATAAACCGTTTCGCCGCGCGGGTTGGTCGCCTTTACCACCGGCTCCGCCTTGTGGCGTTTGCCCAGGCGCGTGACCTCATAGCCTTGCACTTGTTCGTAGGGGATGTCCGGCACGTTGACATTGAGCAGCACCGGCGCCTGCAAGGGCGAGCGCTGGTGGCGCAGCACCAGATCGGCGGCGATCTTGGCTGCGGTGTCATAGTGCTGCTCCTTGCGCCCGGCCAGCGACACGGCAATCGAGGGAATGCCCAGCAGGAAACCTTCGGTCGCGGCCGCCACGGTGCCCGAGTAAATGGTGTCGTCGCCCATATTGGAGCCGGAATTGATGCCGGACACGACCATATCGGGCAGGAAATCGAGCATGCCGGTTACCGCCATGTGTACGCAGTCGGTCGGCGTTCCGTTCAGGAAATAGAATCCGTTCGGCGCCTGGCGAAACTGCAATGGCCGGTCCAAAGTGAGCGAGTTGGACGCGCCGCTCTTGTCGCGCTCCGGGGCGACGACCGTGATTTCGGCCAGCTCAGACAGGGATTGGTACAGCGCGGCGAGGCCGGGAGCGAAATAGCCATCGTCGTTGGAGAGAAGAATACGCATGAGAAAAGGAAGATTACGCAGGTGAAATTATGCCACAGGCCCCTCTGCAGCCCTAGGGAAATAGAAGCCGCGCGAGGCTTTGCCCACGCTGGCTGGCGATGTCGCTATAATTCTGTTGCACCGCAATATCGCCGGTTGATTCCAGGGGTTCCTCGAACATGAGCTTTCTTGCCGCCCGCCTCGCCCGCGTCAAACCCTCCGCCACCATCGCCATCTCGGCCAAGGCCAATGCCATGAAAGCGGCCGGCAAGAGCGTCATCGCCCTATCGTTCGGCGAGCCGGATTTCGATACGCCGCAAAACATCAAGGACGCGGCGATCCGCGCGATTCAGTCCGGCGACACCAAGTACACCGCAGTGGACGGCACGCCGAAATTGAAAGAGGCGATCATTGCCAAGTTTCAGCGCGAAAATGGACTGGCTTACAACGCCAAGCAAATTACCGTCGGCACCGGCGGCAAGCAGGTAATTTTTAACGCCTTCATGGCAACGCTATCGCCCGGCGACGAAGTCATCATTCCCGCGCCATACTGGGTTTCCTACCCGGAGATGGTGTTGCTTGCCGAGGGCAATCCGGTGATCGTGCCGTGCCCGCAGGAAAACGGTTTCAAGATGCGCGCAGCCGACCTCGAAAAGGCCATCACACCCAGAACCAAGTGGGTGCTGCTGAATTCGCCGTCGAACCCGACTGGTGCGGCGTACACGAGAGCCGAATTGAAAGCGCTCACCGATGTCTTGGTGCGCCACCCGCAAGTTTGGGTGTTGACCGACGATATGTACGAACACCTGGTCTACGATGACTTCGAATTTTCCACGCCGGCTCAGATCGAGCCTGCGCTGTATGACCGGACGCTGACGATGAATGGTGTCTCAAAGACCTACTGCATGACCGGGTGGCGCATTGGCTACGCCGGAGGTCCGGAAAAACTCATCAAGGCGATGGGTGATGTGCAGTCGCAGTCGACCTCCAATCCCTGCTCGATCAGCCAGGCCGCTGCGGTGGAAGCGCTGAATGGACCACAGGACTTCATCGCCCCCAATAATGCGACCTTCAAATCGCGCCGCGACCTCGTGGTCAAAATGCTGAATGCAGCGCAGGGGCTCAGCTGTCCGACGCCGGAAGGCGCCTTCTACGTGTACCCGAGTTGTGCCGGGCTGATTGGCGCCAAGACCCCGGCGGGAACAACCCTGGGCAACGACGAGGACGTCATCACCTATTTGCTGGAAGCGCAGGGCATTGCGGTCGTGCATGGCGCGGCATTCGGACTGTCGCCGCACTTTCGCGTGTCGTATGCCGCTTCCACCGAATTGCTGGAGCAGGCCTGCGCCCGCATCCAGCAAGCCTGCGCCAACCTGACGGTGTCGCAGGCAGCGGCCGCTTAGCCCTTACTGAAAGTCAGCGCGCCGCCCTTCAAGCCAACCTTGATTCGATCCTTGGCGGCAAACCTGCCTTCGAGGATTTGCTTGGCGAGTGGATTTTCGATTTGCTGCTGGATGGCGCGCTTCAACGGCCTTGCGCCGTACACCGGATCGAAGCCGGCCTGGGCGATTTCGGCCAAGGCGTCGTCGCCGACATCCAGGCCGATTTCCATGGCCGCCAGGCGCTTGATAAGTCCCGCCAACTGGATCTTGGCGATGGCAGCGATATTGCGCTCGTCGAGTGAGTGGAATACCACCACCTCATCGATGCGGTTGATGAATTCCGGCCGGAAATAGTTTTTCACCTCGGCCATTACGGCAATCTTGATCACGCCATAGTCGGAACCGGCCATTTGCTGGATCTGTTGCGAGCCGAGGTTCGAAGTCATGACGATGACGGTGTTCTTGAAGTCCACGGTGCGGCCCTGACCGTCGGTCATACGACCATCGTCCAACACTTGCAGCAGCACGCCGAATACATCGGGATGCGCTTTTTCGACTTCGTCGAGCAGGATCACGCTGTAAGGCTTGCGGCGTACGGCTTCGGTTAAATAGCCGCCCTCGTCGTAGCCAACATAGCCGGGAGGCGCGCCGATCAGGCGGGCGACCGAATGCTTCTCCATGAATTCGCTCATGTCGATGCGAATCAAGTGGTCTTCCGAATCGAACAGGAACTCAGCCAGTGTCTTGCAAAGTTCGGTCTTGCCGACCCCCGTCGGGCCGAGAAACAAGAACGAGCCGTATGGGCGATTCGGATCGGAGAGGCCCGCGCGTGACCGGCGAATTGCGTCCGCGACCAGACCGACGGCCTCGTTCTGGCCGACCACGCGCTCGTGCAGCTTTTCTTCCATGTGGACGAGTTTGTCGCGCTCGCCCTGCATCATTTTCGAGACGGGAATTCCGGTGGCACGCGACACGACTTCGGCGATTTCCTCCGCGCCGACGTGCGTGCGCACCAGTCGGTTCTTGATCTGCGAATTCTCGGATTTCTCGGCCTGCTTCAGCTGCTTTTCCAGTTGCGGTAGCTTGCCGTATTGCAATTCGGCCAGCTTGTCGAATTGGCCCTTGCGCTGCAGGTCGGCCATTTGCGCGCGCACCTTCTCGATCTCTTCGCGAATGTGCTGGGTGCCTTGCACCTGCGCTTTCTCGGCTTTCCAGATTTCTTCCAGGTCGGAGAACTCCTTTTCGAGGCGACGGATTTCATCCTCGATCAACGACAGACGCTTTTTCGAAGCCTCGTCCTTTTCCCTCTTGACGGCTTCCCGCTCGATCTTCAACTGGATCAGGCGCCGGTCGAGCTTGTCCATCGACTCCGGCTTGGAGTCGATCTCCATGCGAATGCGCGCGGCCGCCTCGTCGATCAGGTCGATGGCCTTGTCGGGCAGGAACCTGTCGGTAATGTAACGATGCGAAAGCTCGGCCGCGGCGACGATGGCCGGGTCGGTGATCTCCACTCCGTGGTGGACCTCGTATTTCTCCTGCAAGCCGCGCAGTATGGCGATGGTCGCCTCCACCGACGGCTCATCGACCAACACTTTCTGAAAGCGCCGCTCCAGCGCGGCATCCTTTTCGACGTACTTACGGTATTCGTCCAGGGTGGTTGCACCCACGCAATGCAGTTCACCACGGGCCAGAGCCGGCTTCAGCATATTGCCCGCATCCATGGCGCCTTCGGCCTTGCCGGCGCCGACCATGGTATGCAATTCGTCAATGAAAACGATGGTTTGGCCTTCGTCCAGTGCCAATTCCTTGAGGACCGATTTGAGCCGCTCCTCGAATTCGCCGCGATACTTGGCGCCCGCCAGCAAAGCTGCCATGTCCAATGACAATACCCGCTTGCCCTTGAGCGACTCCGGCACCTCGCCGTTGACGATGCGTTGGGCGAGGCCCTCAACAATAGCGGTCTTGCCGACGCCGGGTTCACCGATCAGCACTGGATTGTTCTTGGTGCGGCGCTGCAGAACTTGAATGGTGCGGCGGATCTCGTCGTCGCGCCCGATGACCGGGTCAAGCTTGCCCTGGCGAGCGCGCTCGGTGAGGTCGATAGTGTACTTTTTGAGCGATTCGCGTTGGCCTTCTGCCTCCTGCGAATTCACGCCTTCGCTGCCGCGTACGGCGGTGACGGCGGCTTCCAGCCCTTGCTTGTTGGCGCCATGCTCTTTCAGCAGCCGGCCGGCTTCGCCCTTGTCGTTCAGCAGGGCCAGCAGGAACAATTCGCTGGCAATGAACTGGTCGCCGCGCTTCGAAGCGTCCTTATCGGTCAAATTGAGCAAGTTGCCCAAGTCGCGCGAAACCGAGATTTCACCTCCCTGTCCTTCGACTTTCGGCTGGTTCTTTACTGCGATTTCCAGTGCCGTCCGAAGCCTGGGCACGGCGACACCAGCTCGCGCCAGCAGCGATGCCGTACCTCCGTCGGGCTGGTCGATCAACGCCAGCAGCAGGTGAACCGGCTCGATGAAGCCGGCATCGCCGGCCAAGGCCAGGCTTTGGGCATCGGACAGCGCCTGCTGGAATTTTGTCGTCAGTTTGTCGATTCGCATAGTTGCAAAGCATCTCGTTGTAGGTTTACTTGTCACAACAAGTGAGGCGAAAGCCCTATTTTTCAAGGGGGATTGCCTACAACACATAAGTCGGCGATTCCGTGGTGACCTGTCTGTTCTATACCGTACCCTCCGGTCCGACAAATGATTCCTGCCGGTTTATGAAATCTGCCCGCACAGATTGATAGAATGGGCTACTTTTGCGGACTTGCCATGCGCCCATTCCCCTTGTACTTCTTGCTGCTCGCCGCCTCGATCTTGTCGGGCTGCGCCTCCACCAACGCGCCGAAAGCCGATCCGTTCGAGGGCATGAATCGTGCCACGTTCGCGTTCAACGATACCGTCGATCGCGCGGTGCTGAAGCCGGTTGCGCAGGGTTATCAATACATCACGCCGCAGTTCGTGCGGACCGGCGTATCCAACGCTTTTTCCAACGTGGGCGACGTATCGGTTGCCGTCAATAATTTCCTGCAGGGCAAGCCCGGTGCAGCGGCGTCGGACGTGGGCAGGGTACTGGTTAACTCCACTCTGGGAATCCTTGGATTGTTCGATGTGGCTTCGCCGATGGGGCTCGACAAGCACAACGAGGATTTCGGCCAAACCTTGGGGCGCTGGGGAGTCGGTAGCGGTCCCTACCTGGTGGTGCCGCTGATGGGGCCCTCGACGATTCGCGATGTCCTCGGCCGCCCGGTCGATAGTTATGCCGGCTACTATCGATATGTCGAGCATATCCCGACCCGCAATGTGCTGTTCGGGGTCGAGCTGATCGCGGTGCGGGAAAGCCTGCTAAACACATCGAAAACGCTCGAGGAAGCATCGCTGGATCGTTACCAGTTTCTACGCGACGCCTACCTGCAGCGTCGCTTGAGTCAGGTATACGACGGCCAGGCGCCTTCCGCCAAAAAAGAACAATTGGCGGACGATCTGGAGCCGCCGGTCCTGCCCGCAAAGAAATGATTGCGGGGCAAGTCGCCGGCCTTGCGGCAGTGTTCGCCGTATTCTGCGTGGCGATGGCCTTGATCTTGGGCTTTTGCTTTGCCGAAAGACGCCGTGCTGCCGCAAGTGGCGCGGCGCTGTCGGGACGGCGCATAGCCTGGCTGTTGGCTGCCGTCGTGGCGCTCGGCGCTGGACTGGCACTGACGACCGCGTACCTGATCTTCTTCAAGACCTGGGGCTGAAATGGCCTTCGAGATGGCCGGTCAGGTTTCCTGGGCGCACCTCGACACCAATGGGCACATGGCCAATACGGCCTATCTGGATATCGCCGTCGACGCCCGTTTCCAGTATTTCTTTGCCTGCGGCATAACGCCGGATGACTTTGCACGCATGCGCATCGGACCCGTTGTGCAACGCGATGAAGTCGATTACTTCAAGGAACTGCGTTTCCTGCAATCGGTGAAGGCCGATTTCACCCTGGCCGGCATTTCGCGCGATGCGTCACGGTACCGGATCCGCAACGAAATCCGCCGTTCGGACGATGTGTTGTGCGCACGCGTAACCACTCTGGGCGGCTGGTTTGACCTTACCCTTCGCAAGCTGATCGCCCCACCGGACAAGCTGGTCGAGGCGTTGCATGCATTGCCGCATACGGACGATTTTGTAGCGCTCGAAACCAGCATCAAAGCCTGACATCAAGAGAGGAGACGACATGGCAGACATTCGCATATCGCGCAACCACGAGCTGGGCCTGCAGGAAGCGATGGTTGCTGCCGACAAGATGGCGCAGAAGCTCGGAGAAAAATTCGACCTCAACGGCGACTGGAGCGGCAATCGATTGAATTTCCATCGGCCCGGTGTCACTGGATATTTGCTGGTCAGCGAGGCCAGCGTCGAGATGGAAGTTTCGCTGGGATTCATGCTGAAAATGATGCGCGGCCCGATCGAAAACGCCGTGCACGAGCAACTTGACCAGGTACTTGCCAAATCGAAACCGGCAAAAGCGGTTGCAAAGGATGCCGGCGGCACTGTGGCGGCCAAGAAGCCGGCAATTGCCGCCAAGGCGAAGAAACCTGCCGCAAAAAAGAAATAGTTCCCCTACTTGGTGCCGAACAGGCGATCACCGGCATCGCCGAGGCCCGGCACGATGTAACCGTGGTCGTTGAGATGGCTGTCGATTGCCGCAGTGTATAACTGCACCTCCGGATGCGCCGCGCGAAACTCGGCCACTCCTTCCGGAGCGGCCAGCAGGCAGACAAATTTCATTGCTTTGGCGCCCTTTTCTTTCAAACGGGACACTGCAGCCACGGCCGAATGGCCGGTCGCCAGCATCGGGTCCAGCACAATGGCAAGGCGCGAGCCGATATCCTCGGGCACCTTCAGGTAATACTGAACCGCTTGCAAAGTTGCAGGGTCGCGGTACAGGCCGACATGGCCGACGCGCGCGGATGGCACGATGTTCAGCATGCCGTCCAGAAGGCCGTTGCCGGCGCGCAGGATGGAGACGAAGCACAGCTTCTTGCTGCTGATAAACGGTGCCTCCATCGCGGTCAACGGCGTTTCGATCGAGCGGGTTTCCAGCGGCAGGTCACGCGTCACTTCGTAGGCCATCAGGATGCCGATTTCCGAGAGCAGGCGGCGAAAATTGGCGGTCGAGGTTTCTTTGCTGCGCATGATCGACAGCTTGTGCTGGATCAGAGGATGGTCGATGACGTGGACGTTGTCGGGCATGTCGGCTTCCGGATTTGTTTGCAGTATGTCCGTTAGTGTACATCGCCGACGTTGGCAAGGCCCGCAAACGGTGCGGGATTCCCGGCAAAAATGCGCTCGATCAGGGCAGTCTCGCGCGCTGCGATGGTGTCCAGAAAGTGCACGGCTCCCTTCATTTTCCGGAATGCGGTAAAGCCCGCTTCCAGAAACTGCTGCATATGCTCCAGGCCGGCCAGGCGAGCGGGCTTCCGCAGCATCCTGAGCGTGGGGTAAATCAGCGGCTGTTGGACCATGCGGTCCAAGCCCTCCCCGACCGTGCGCATCAACTGAACCTGTCGCAGTCGGTCGGCTTTGCGTCCGGTCGCCGCAAAGGCGGCAACGTAGCGCTCGGGAGTGATGGCTTTGTCGCCGATATTTCGGGCTAGCGCCTGATCAAACTCCTCCGCCAGCACGTCGAGTTCAAGAGCGTCGGAGACGGTCCGGTAGGCAAACGCCGGCAACAAGCGCTTGATGGTAGGCGCCATCTTGCGCAAGTCGGCGTCGCGCAAGGCCGAATCCTTGCCGCCGTATAGTTCGTCGAGGAAAAAGGCCACGGCTGCGGCATAGCGAGGCTCGGCGGCCAGGTCCGGATAGGTCCTGGCAAGTCGCCCACGCTGCCACAACTTGAGGCTGCGGACGCGATCAAAGAACGGCTCATCGCGCGTGCCCGCGCCACGAAGTCGCGCCAGATTGTCCAAGTGTTCATGCATCGTAGTTGGGCCCATTGGGCAACGCGGAATTAGAGCTTTCAATCTATTAAAGTCGTTGCACGCCGATTGTGCGCTGGTATTCTAGTTGCCAACTTCCAACTCGAATTTGCGATGGAACAAATCGAAACAAGCGCGACCGGCCGGACACTGCAGACCGCATTCGACGTGGCCCGCAATGACTATGCACGCGATCGCCGGCCCTCCGCCGACGAGCGTCGTGCGCGGCTGCATCGCCTGGAGCGATCGCTGCGCGACGGCATGACGGCAATGGAACGTGCCATCAGCGCCGATTTTGGCCACCGCTCGGCACACGAGACGCGCATGCTGGAAATGTTTCCGGCCTTGGCGGCCGTAACCGGTGCGCGCCGCCACGTGCGCGCCTGGATGCGCTCGAAACGTTCGTGGGCATCGCTCTGGTTCCTGCCGGCGCGCAATGAAATCCGTCCGCAGCCGTTGGGCGTGGTCGGCATCATCGTGCCGTGGAATTACCCGCTACTGCTGGCCGTCGCGCCGTTGGCGGGCGCGCTGGCGGCCGGCAACCGGGTGCTGGTCAAGATGAGTGAATTTACGCCGCGAACCGGTGAATTGTTCGCGACAATGATGAGTCAGGCCTTTCCGCAAGGGGAAGTCGTCGTCGTCAATGGCGATGCCGAAATCGGCCGTCAATTCGCCTCCCTGCCCTTCGATCATCTGCTGTTCACCGGCTCGACCGCCGTGGGCCGCAAGGTGATGCATGCGGCCGCGGAGAACCTGACGCCGGTCACGCTCGAATTGGGTGGCAAGTCGCCAGCCATCGTCGGCCCGGAATGCGACCTGGGTGAAGCTGCCGCCAAGATCCTGTTCGGTAAATGCGTCAACGCCGGACAGACCTGCATAGCGCCCGACTATGTTTTGCTGCCGCGCGGAAGCGAATCGGCGTTTGTGAAAGCGGCTTCGCAGGAATTGTCACGCCGCTATCCGACGCTGGCCGACAATCCCGACTACAGTTCCATCATCAACGACGCGCATCGTCAGCGCCTTCAGGAATGCGTGAAAGATGCCCGCATGCTTGGCGCCAATGTCATCGAATACCTGCCGACTGGCGAGGCGCTGGCCGCCAGCGGCAAAGTGGCGCCTACACTGCTGTTTCCGGTCCACGACGGCATGCGAGTCATGCAAGAGGAAATCTTTGGCCCGCTACTGCCGCTGGTTCCCTATGACACGCTCGACGGTGCGATTGCGTACGTCAATGCCAGGCCGAGGCCGCTGGCACTCTACTATTTCGGCAATTTTTCCGATCACATTCAAAAGGTGCTCGACCAGACCATCTCGGGCGGCGTATCCGTCAATGAAACTATCCTGCACATATCGCAGGAGGACCTGCCCTTCGGCGGCGTCGGTCCATCAGGCATGGGCGCCTATCATGGCCGTGCGGGCTTTGAAACGTTCTCGCGAATGAAGCCGATATTTCATCAGGCGGCTGTGAATGGGCTGGGCCTGTTCAAGCCTCCGTTCGGCAAGCGTTTCGACGCGCTGATTCGACTGTTGCTGCGCTGATCATGCCGCTGTCCAGACGCGAATTCCTGCAGGTTGGCCTGGCCGGCGCGACCGGGCTTGCATTGCTTCGCTACTGCCGCTTGGCAGCGGCGGGCACTGCTGCAAAACCTGAGCCGTCGGTGCAATGGTTGACCGCCCGGCAGGTCGAAGTGTTCGGAGCATTATGGCCCGCCATTCTGGCCGACGCCGTGACGCTCGATGCCGAAGCGCGCGCAGTGGCGGGCCAGGAGATCATCGAATCCATAGATCGGGCACTGGCCGGTCTGACACCCGCCGTGCAACAGGAAGTGCAGGACTTGCTGGGCTTGCTCACCTTCGGGCTGACCAAACGATTCGTGGCGGGAATTTCCGGCGATTGGCGCGATGCCAGCGATGTCGATGTGAAGGCGTTCCTGGAGCGTTGGCGCAACAGCCGGTTCGAGACCCTGCAGCAAGCCTACCAGGCCCTGGTGCGGCTGACGATCGCGTGCTGGTACGCCAATCCGCGCGCATGGCAGGCCATTGCCTATCCCGGGCCGCCGCATGCCGCGGAACTGGGGGCATTGTGACGGGCTCTACGATACGCGATCCGATTCGCATCGCTCGCGACGACCCCGCCCGCAATTGGCATGTGCTGGATGGCTCGCAGCCGGGAAAGGACCTGCGAATCGATTGCGACGTCGTCATCGTCGGCTCCGGCGCCGGTGGCGGCATCAGTGCGGAAGTCCTGGTGCGGGCCGGCCTGCGGGTGGTCATGATCGAGGAAGGCCCGTTCAAAAGTTCCAGCGACTTTCGCATGCGCGAACGCGAAGCCTATCCGCAGCTGTACCAGGAATCGGCCGGCCGCCAAACGCGAGACAAAGGCATTACCATTTTGCAGGGGCGCAACGTCGGCGGCTCCACTACGGTCAATTGGACCTCCAGCTTTCGGACCCCGGAAGCTACGCTGGCGTACTGGGTAAAGGAATTCGGACTCGATGAATACGCGACCGATCGCTTGGCGCCTTGGTTTGAACATGTGGAAGCGCGTCTCGGCATCGAACGCTGGCCACAGCACCCCAACGCCAACAATGATGTGTTGCGGCGCGGCTGCGAAAAACTGGGCATTGCGTCGAATGCGATGAAGCGCAATGTGCGCGGCTGTTGGAACCTCGGCTATTGCGGCATGGGGTGTCCCACCAATGCCAAGCAATCGATGCTGGTGACGACAATTCCGGCCGCCCTGGACGGCGGCATGACGTTGCTGCATTCGACGCGGGTCGAGCGCATCGCCCATCGCTTTGATCGCGCCACCAGCCTGTCGGCGCGCGGCATGATCGGCGTGGCGGCAGAAGGCCGCCGATTTTCCATTCGCGCCAAACACTTCGTGCTCGCCGGCGGCGCCATCAACAACCCCGGACTGATGCTGCGCTCGCAATTTCCCGATCCGTACGAGCGACTCGGCAAGCGGACTTTTCTGCACCCTTCGACAGTGAGCGCGGCGCTCTTCCCCGAAGAGATAAACGGCTACGCGGGCGCTCCGCAAACGGTCTACTCCGATCACTTCCTGGGTATCGCTCCTATCGATGGCCCGGTGGGCTTCAAGCTGGAAGCCCCGCCGATCCATCCCGTGCTGGCCGGCATTACGTTGCAGGGATTCGGCCACGACCATGCCGCTTGGATGAAGCGCCTGCCGAATCTGCAAGTGTTGATCGCATTGCTGCGCGATGGCTTCCACACCGGCAGCCCGGGCGGCCGAGTGGCGATACGCAACGACGGCAGTCCCGTGCTCGATTACCCGCTGAGCGATTTTCTCTGGGAAGGCGCGCGGCGATCGCTGCTCGCGATGGCGGAAATCCAGTTCGCCGCCGGTGCGCGGCAGGTGATGCCGTTGCACGAAGATGCCGTACCGTGCCGCAGCTGGCCGGAGGCGAAGAAACTTATCGAGGGACTGCCGATGGCGATCCTGCGCACGCGCCTCGCCAGCGCCCATGTCATGGGTGGCTGCGGCATGGGCACCGATCCCCGCCACGCCGTCATCGCCGGCGACGGCCGCCATCATCAATTCGACAATGTATGGGTGTTCGACGGGTCGGCGTTCCCGACCTCGATCGGCGCCAATCCACAGGTGTCGATCTATGCGATGGCGACACGCAATGCAACGCAGCTTGCCGACCAGATGACCGGCAAGCCGCGCCAGGCCGTGGCGTGATCAGCCTTTGTTGAACCAGGCCGCCGCGACGCCCAATATCAGCATGGAAATGCTGTCGAAGACGATTTGCTGCGCAACCAGGTCAGAAGGCATCGGCTGCACCGCGAAGTAAATCAGGTACATGGGAATCGTCACCAATACCGCAAGTGCGGCCCCGAAGCGCAGGCCCTGCACTACGAACGACTTGCCCGTCTCATGGCCACGTTGGTACACCCAGGTAGTGCCGACGGCGATAAACATGTGCGCCAGAAGCATGAAGCCAAGATAAGACTGCTGGGCTGATTCCGGACGGAACAATTGCGGCAACTTGGCGTACTCCGCATGCAGGATCGCGCCGTGCACGACGAAACCCAGCAGCATCGATACCACGAACAGCCCTACTGCCGAGATCAGGAATTTTTTGTTCATAGCGGCCTCCCCCGAAATGATCGTGGGCAGATTCTATGCCTGTCCGTTAGATTGCACAAAGCGGCCCGCAGGCCGCCATGTTCAATGCGTGCCACCGCCCGCCTGGACACCCCACAACTCCTTCAAGCGGTCATCGCGACCACAACCGGTGCGATAAAATTTGTATCGCACCGGATTCTTCAGGTAGTAGTCCTGGTGATAGTCCTCGGCGGGGGTGAACTCGCCCGCAGCAGTAATCTCGGTCACGACGGCTCCGGGAAAGGGCTTGGACTTTTCCAGTTCGGCCTTAGAGGCGAGAGCCGCTTTCTTCTGAGCCTCGTCGACATAGAAGATGCCGGTTCGATACTGCGTGCCGGCATCGCAAAACTGCCGGTTAGGCGTGGTGGGATCGATATTGCGCCAGTAAACGTAGAGCAATTTTTCGTAGGTCACCTTTTTCGGGTCGTAAATCACTTGCACCGCCTCAGCGTGTCCGGTGCGTCCGCTCGACACCTGCTCATAGGTTGGACTCTTGGTAGTGCCGCCGATATAACCTGAGGTGGTCGATTTGACTCCGTCGATGGCGTCGAAAGGCGCTTCCATGCACCAAAAGCAACCACCTGCGAATACCGCCTTGGCGGTTGCGCTTTCTGCGGCAACGGCTGCGCCGGCCTGCAAGGCCAGCGATACCAAGAGGCCGGTCATCAAATATTTTTTCACACGAAGCTCCCATCAGGTTGAATACAATTCACATCTGTCGTGCAAATCGCTCGCCGATTACACTTATCACTTGCGATACGATTCGCCCATAGAGTCGGATTCAGAATACCGGGACTGGGACCATCATGCGCGAATTTCGTTTCCGAATCGTCAATGTTTTTGCCGAAACCCCGCTGGGCGGCAACCCGCTATGCGTGTTCGAGGACGGCCGCGGCCTCAGCGACGCAGAAATGCAGTCGTTGGCGCTGCAAATGAACCTGTCCGAAACGACTTTCATCTTTCCCGCCGAGCGGGGCGGCAGTGCCAGGGTGCGCATCTTTACTCCGACTTTTGAAATGCCGTTCGCGGGCCATCCAACGCTAGGCACCGCACACGTCGTCAGGGAACTTTTTCAGAAGGGCAACCAGGTCACTCTGGAACTCAAGGTCGGCCTGATCCCGGTCACGGCGCTAGCGAATCGCTGGACGCTGGCGGCCAACGCGCCGACCAGCCGGGACGGTGCCCCCACGACCGCTGAACTTGCCGCGATCCTAGGCCTGGCGCCTGCGGATGTCTTGCCCGGGACCCGCTGGATCAACACAGGAAGCGAACAACTGATTGTGCCCTTGGCGAGTATCGATGCCGTGCAACGTGCCAATCCAAAGGGTGATTTGCTCGGAAAAATCACCAGCGACGTCGGCCGTTCCATGGCCTATGTCTTCGCCTCCAATGGGCCCGGTAAATTGCTGTCGCGTTTCTTCTTTTTGAAGCACGGCAGCGTTATCGAAGACCCAGGCACAGGCTCGGCGACCGCCAATCTCGGTGGGTGGCTGCTGCACAGCGGTCACCCGCTGCCGGTGGAATTGGCCATCGACCAGGGCGATGCCGTCGGCAGACCCTGTCGGATCGGCCTGAAGGTCGATGCCGGCAAGGACATTTTTGTGAGCGGACAGGTCATCGAAATCGGTCGCGGTGCGATCAATTTGCCCTGATGCGGTGAATAGTGTGTTTGCTCTAAAGATAGGCCGTAGATTGCTCGTCAAGGTATACAAATTTCACAGGAGCACACCATGGCGAAAAAACTGAAACGTGCAGCCTCTGCAGCGATGTCGGCCGCCGGAGCAATGGAACAAATTACCGACAAGCTGGGCGCAATGGCGAGCAGCTTGTCTAACCAGCCGACTTCCAAGCAGGTGATGGAATCGGCCCAACAAATCTGGCTGGCTGGCTTGGGCGCTTTTTCCAAGGCACAGGCCGAGGGCCGCAAGGTTTTCGATACCTTAGTGGAGCAAGGCACCCAGATCGAAAAGCACACCCGCACTGTCGCCGAGGCGACCATTGAGACTGCGCGCGAGCAGGCGACCAAGTCGCTGGGTGCTGCTAGCGGCAAGTTCGACAAGCTCGAGCAGGTGTTCGAGGAACGCGTCCACAAATCGCTGAACCGGCTGGGGGTACTGACCAGCAAAGATATTGAAGCGCTATCGAATCAGGTGGCCGATTTGGCGAACTCGGTGCGGGCGTTGCTGGCCCAGGAAAAACGTGCTCCGGCGCGCCCGGCAGCCAAGAAACCCGTGCCCAAGGCACCTGCCAAGAAGCCCATCGCCAAGAGAACCGCAGTGCGCAAGCCGGCCGCAAAAAAAGCGGTTCGCCGCAAGTAAAGTTTCGCCGAACTCTGCCGAAATACCGGCTGTAACCTCTCCTCCTCGTCCTGTTTACAGGACGTTTCGCCCCGGAACTGCAAAGTTTCGGGGTTTTTTATTGCCGGTACGCCTTAGTCGCGCAGCACACGCTCGACCAACTTGACGTACGCCTTCATCGCGTCATCCTTGCTGAGGCCCTTGATCTTGGCCCAGGCATCGTATTTAGCGCGTCCGACGAAATCGGTAAATCCCGGCTTGTCGCCCGCCACATCGCCCTCGGTTGCTTGCTTGAAATGAGCGTAAAGCCTTAATTTCATGTCGTTTCCAGGATCATTTTTGGCCTTGGTGACGTCTTTTGTGGCCTTTTCGAACTGTTTTTTAAGATCGGACATCAGGACTCTCCTCCAAGTTTGCGAGAAATAAGGTCTTTTTCGGCGGCTTGCGCACGCACTAGGGGTTTTCAGACGCAGACAATAACGCTAAAGTGCCTGAAATGGAATCGCGCCTGACGCAATTATTACGGGCGTGAAAAAGAGAATTCGGGCTGGTGTCGCGCACCTGGGCGAACCGCTCCGATGGGAAAAACGAACCTCACCTGGGCCGCCGACTCGATATGTCCAATCTCCCGACTTTTACCGTGATGGGCCGCGAACGCATGAGTGGCGTCGATACGGCCTGGCTGCGTATGGAGCACCCGACCAATCTGATGATGATCGTCGGCGTGATGATGTTTCCGGAGAAAGTCGATTTCGCAAAATTGAAAACGGTGGTGGAGCAGCGATGGCTGTCCTTCAAGCGCTTCAAACAAAAGGCGGTGCAAGACCCAACCGGCGCATGGTGGGAAACCGACAAGAAATTCGACCTGCAAAACCACTTGAAGCGCGGCAAGTTGCCCGGCAAAGGCAGCAAACGCGACTTGCAGGATTACGTGAGCCAAATAGCCGGCGAGAGCCTCGACTTCGGCAGGCCTCTATGGCAATTTCAATTGGTCGATTACCAGGGTGGCTCGGCCTTGATCACGCGAATTCACCATTGCTACGCCGACGGTATCGCCCTGATCAGCGTGATGCTGTCGCTGACCGCTGACAACCCTGAAAAGAGCCTCGCCCGTCCGAAGCCCGCCGCCAAGCGTCCGCGTGATGAAATGGATTTTTGGACCAGCGTCAGCAAGCCCATGGCAAGTGTATGGTCCGGCGCCATGAAGCTGTCGAGGGGATTGGTGGAACAGGGCCTGGAAATTGCCAAGGACCCGGCGACCATGCGCGAATTCGCTACCAAGGGCATGGAACTCGCCGACGAACTACGCAAGATCGCCCTCATGCAGCCCGATTCGCCCACCCGATTCAAGGGCAATCTCAGCCGCGGTAAACGCGTGGCGTGGTGCGATCCCCTGCCGCTTTCCGAAGTAAAAGTCATTGGCCAGGCGCTGGGTTGCTCGGTCAACGATGTGTTGCTGGCGACCGCTGCAGGTGCCCTGCGCGATTACCTGGAACGCAAGGGCGACAAGACCGAGGGCATCGAATTGCGCGCCATCGTTCCGGTGAACCTGCGGCCGATCGAAAAGGCCCACGAGCTGGGTAACCAATTTGGACTGGTGTTCGCCGACCTGCCGATCGGCATCGAGGACCCGGTCGAGCGGCTTAAGCAAGTACGGACGCGCATGCGTGCGCTGAAAGGTTCTTCGCAGCCGATCGTTGCCTTCGTGTTGCTGCAGGCTGTCGGCCTGGGGCCGAAAATCCTGCAGGACCAGATTGCCGGCCTAATAGGCCGCAATGCGACCGCAGTCATGACCAACGTACCCGGCCCGCAAAAGCCGCTCTACATGGCCGGCAAGGAAATCGGCGAAATCGATTTCTGGGTGCCGCAGTCGGGCGGCATCGGCATGGGCGTATCGATCCTTACCTATAACGGCAAGGTTCAGTTCGGCCTCATCACCGATGCCGGCCTGGTGCCCGACCCCGACAACATCATCAACCAGTTCGGCGACGAATTCGAGCGGCTGGTGATGCAGACCTTGATGGGACCCTACGGACCCGAGTTCGAAGTCGAATTGGAGAAAGCGTTTGGTGCCGGGATTTCCCCCGCAAAGGGAACCCGCCGCAAATAGCGATTCCCTGTTGTCGCTGTTGCAAAAATCCTACCCACCCGGGTAGGAGACACGCCCGGCCATTTCGATATATAAATCTCCTGCGCACTGCCGGCCATTTCCGGTGCGGTATTGCGCTGCAAAAGACTCGGGAGTATTCGGCATGAAAACCTTACTGCTTGCAGGAATTTGCCTGTTGGTTGTTGGCTGCAGCGCTCCGAAAGCCTTGGAACCGGGAAAACAGGTGGTACCCCCTGCCGGCTGCATGGATCAGCGCGGCCAGCCCAGCGCGGAATGTTGACCATGGATTGGCCGATCAATGCCACGCCCCAGCAGATCTTTGAGTGGGCAGTCCAGCACTTTGCCTACCACGCCGACACGGAGGTATGGGGCATGCCGGAATTTTGGGCGACACCGGAAGACCTGAGTGCGGATGCCGCAAAGAATGGCGGCGTGGTTTTCGGCGATTGCGACGACTTTGCCGGCTTGTGCGTGCATGCCCTGCGTGCCAATGGCCACCCGGCGCGCTACGTTACCGTGGCCACCGAGATCTGCCCCAGCGGTATGCAATTCGATCACTGCATCGCCGAAAGCAACGGCCTGCTGTTCGATTGTCGCTATCTGCAAGGCCTGCAATCCGTCGACGACCTGCAAGTCGTGGGTTACCGCTTCATCGAAATGTCGGGCCTGCAGCCGGGCGAGCCTTGGACCGAAGTTGCCGTTGCCGGATAGCTCAATTTAGAAACCGACGGACAGAAGCGCAACACCCGCCGCTATTGTGCCTGCCAAAGCTAGACCGTAACACGACAGCTTCGCCGGCCAACCGAGCGGTACTCCGAAATCGTGCAGGCTGTGATAGATGCGATGTACGCCATGCCAAAGAAAAAGCGAAATGATGGCGAGTAAAAACGCCTTGCCGGCCCAATGCCGCGCAAAGGCAAGCGCATGCTCGTAATTCAGCAGGTCGCCGGGCAGCGCCCAGGCGAGCGGAACGGCGATGCCGGTGATCAGCACCAACACGGGGCCGATCAGCGCCGATAGCATGCCGCCCGCGCCGAACAGACTCCAGAAAATGGGGGCATTCGATCGCTTCATAATCGCACCGCCAGGAATAACCCGATACACAGCAGCGCCGCAGCCAACAGGCCTGCCGTCGTAACCAATGCAGGCGACAAGTGCTTGCCACTCGGCAAGATCAGGGACATGGTTTTGGGCATGATGCGAAACCAGCTCCAGGTGTGATACAGGAATACCAGCAGCAGCACGACATGCAGCGCAATGGACCAAGGTGTCGCAAGAATGCGCAGCCAAGCCTGATAGGCCGTTGGCCCGCGCGCCAGGCAAACGACACCGGCAAGCAAGACCAGGGCATAGGCAACCACGAACAGTGCCGTCGCTTCGCGCAGCATATAGCGAACGAAGAACGAATCGCGCAACCACCATGCGTCCATCGACCGGATATACGGCTTGCGCGCGCTCACTTGTCCGTCCCTTTGGGGGCTACGAATCGCAAAAAATAATCCATGGCGCTGGCCGTTTTGTTCTGGTTGACGGCATTGGCCGGATCCACGCCCTTGGGACAAACTTCCGAACAGTAGCCGACTGCCGTGCAACTCCAGACGCCCTCCTCGGCGTGCACCAGCTGCATGCGCTCGGCGCTGGCGCCGTCGCGTGAATCGGCGTTGTAGCGATGCAGCAAAGCCAACAAGCCGGGCCCGGTAAAATGCGGGTCGAGTCCGTATTGCGGGCAGGCGGCGTAGCACAGCATGCAGTTTATACAGCTACTGAACTGCAGAAACTGCTCAAGCTGGGCGGGTGTCTGCAAGTATTCGCCCTCTTCCAGCGTGCGCGCTTCGCGCGGCACCAGATAGGGCGTGATGGTCTCGAGCTTGCCGATGAAATCCTCGACGCCGACCACCAAATCGCGTTCGATCGGAAAGTGCGCCAGAGGCTCAACGCGCAATCCGTAGGGATAGTAGTCCCGCAGAAACGTCTTGCAACCCAGCTTGGGTTCGCCGCCGATCATCATGCCGCAACTGCCGCAAATAGCCATGCGACAGGACCAGCGAAAACTGAGCGTGCCGTCAAGCTCGTCCTTGATGTACTGCAACCCTTGCAACACCGACATATCGTCGGTGAACGGCACGGTGAATTCCTCCCAGACAGGTTCCTTGTCCTGCTCCGGGCGATACCGCAGGACGTCGATCCTGATTTTTCTGGGCTCGTCAGTCATGTCCCGCTCCTGCCCGCTTGCGCTCGGCTTCGGCTTTTTCACCGGCAGCGCCGTAGGCCCGCAGGCCAGGTACGGAGCGGGTGATCTTTACGTCGCCATAATCGATGCGAGGTGCTCCATCCGCGTTGAAATAAGCCAGTGTGTGCTTGAGATAGTTGACGTCATCGCGTTTTTCGTAGCCGTCAAGGCGCTGGTGCGAGCCGCGCGACTCCTTGCGATGGAATGCCGAATAGACCATGGACTGCGCCACATCGAGCAGATAACCCAGTTCGATCGCCAGCAGCCATTCGGTGTTCCAGACGCGCGAATGATCGGCGATGCGCAGGCGTGTGTAGCGATCTTTCAGTTCGTCGATCTTCTCGCAGGTGATCTGCATTTGCGGCCCCAGACGGTAGATACCGCAACCGTCTTCCATGGTCTTGGCCATTTCGCTGCGCAGAACCGACAATTGTTCGCGGCCGCCGGAATCGGTGACCAAAGCCAGGGCGCGTTGCGCAATGGCATCGGCCTGCTTTTCCAGCGTCGCGCTGTGGCCATGCGGGGTTTGCGAGGCATATTGCGCCGCTTCGATACCGGCAACCTTACCGAACACCAGCAGCTCGGTCAGAGAGTTCGAGCCCAGCCGGTTGGCGCCGTGGATGCCGATGCTGGAACATTCGCCGACCGAATAGAGCCCGGCCAGCGATGATGCGGTACGAGCGTTGGCAAGAATACCGCCCATCGTGTAATGCACGGCGGGCAGTACCGGAATCGGCGCCAGCGCGGGATCGACGCCCAGGTATTCCTCTGCCAACTCGCAAATCTGCGGCAGCCGTTCGTGCAATTTCTTGGCGCCAAGGTGTCGCAGATCCAAGTGGACGGCCGGTCCATGCGGCGTATCGACGGTCCTGCCTTTCTGCTTTTCGTGCCAAAAGGCTTGGCTCAACCGGTCGCGCGGGCCCAACTCCATCGCCTTGTTGCGCGGCGTCGGTTCCGCCGGGCCCAGGCCGTAGTCTTGCAAATAGCGGTAACCGTCGCGGTTGACCAGAAATCCACCCTCGCCGCGGCAGGCTTCGGTAAACAGCAACCCGGTGCCCGGCATGCAGGTCGGGTGATACTGCACGAATTCCATGTCGCGCAGCGGCACGCCGTGGCGGTACGCCAATGCCATGCCATCGCCGGTGACGATGCCGCCGTTGGTATTTTCGCGAAACACCCGACCGGCACCGCCGGTGGCGATGATGACCGCTTTTGCTTGGATCATGCGGAATTCGCCGCTGGCATTTTCAATCATCACCAGGCCTTGCACCCGGCCCTCGTGAACCAGAAGATCTACGCAAAAATGCTCGTCGAATCGGCGAATCGACGGGTACTTGATCGAGGTTTGGAACAAGGTGTGCAGCATGTGAAAGCCGGACCGGTCGGCGGCAAACCAGGTACGGTCGATTTTCATGCCGCCGAATGCGCGCACATTGGCGTGGCCATCCGGCGTGCGACTCCACGGACAACCCCAGTGGTCCATTTGCACCATTTCTTCGTGGGCGTGAGCGACAAAATAATCGACCACATCCTGCTCGCACAGCCAATCGCCACCGCTCACCGTGTCGTTGAAATGGTTTTCGAGAGAATCGTCGGCGCGAGTCACTGCCGCCGCACCGCCTTCCGCCGCAACCGTATGGCTGCGCATCGGATAAACCTTGGAAATCAGCGCAATCGAGAGGTTTGGCGTGGATTCCGCAACCGCAATGGCGGCGCGAAGACCCGCACCGCCTGCGCCGATTATTGCCACGTCTGTCGTAAAGACTTCCACGCCGCGCCTTTTCGCCGACCCGCTGATGGACCAGCATGATGCAAGGTATCGAACTGCCGGCGGCGTGACTTGATGAAGGTCAAATGAAGGTCACGTGTCACCGTCGCCGGGTTCGACGTCGGCCGATCACGGGGGCCAGGACCAATCCAGCGAATTCAGACGGCTATAGCCCAGGGCAGACGATCCAGGTCCAGGTTGCCACCGCTCAGGATGATGCCGACACGCTTGCCGCGTGCCGCGATCGTATCTTCCAGCAAGGCTGCGAGCGGTGGACACGCGGAGGGCTCGACGACGATTTTCAGTCGTTCCCAAATCAACCGCATCGCTTTGACGACGTTTTCGTCGCTTGCAACACCGATGCCCGCGACGTGGTTGCGGATCACATCGAAGGTTCGGTCGGACAGCACTGTGCGCAGGCCGTCGCAAATGGTATCGGGCGTCATCTCGCGAACTCGATCGCCGCTTGCCAGCGAACGGAAACCGTCGTCCGCCCCGCGCGGCTCGGCGCCGAATACCCCAATATCGCTGCGAATACCGTGTGCGGCGATAGCGGTTCCGGATAGCAGGCCGCCACCGCCCAACGAAGAAACCACGATATCGAGATGCGGGTGTTCTTCCAGCAGCTCGAGTACAGCGGTTCCCTGCCCGGCGATGACGGCTTCGTTGTCGAACGGATGAATCAGGGTATAGCCGTGTTCGGCAATCAGCTTTTCCACCGCAGATTCTCGCGCCGCCACGGTGGGGGCGCAGTAGACAATGGTTGCGCCGTAGGCGGCGATGGCGCGCTTTTTCGGGTCAGGAGCGTTTTCGGGAACCACTACGGTGGCGCGGATACCGCGCAGGCGGGATGCCCACGCCAGCGCCGCACCATGATTGCCCGAGGAATGCGTGACCACACCTTTCGCAGCGGCTGCCCCGTCGAGCGACATGACTGCATTGCAGGCACCGCGCGCCTTGAAAGCGCCGACTTTCTGGAAATTCTCGCACTTGAAGTACACCTCGGACCCGACAATCTCGTTCAGCGTCCGGCTGGACAGTACCGGTGTGCGATGAATGTACGGCCTGATACGCGCGTGGGCCTCGCGAATCAGCTCGACGGTTGGATGCGTGAAGCTCACTCGTCCTCCAGTTCGGAATTGGCGAGTTCGACGTCCAGCACTTCCATCGCATCGCGGCCTTTCATCTTGGCGGCCTTTTCGTAGAGTTTGGTGGCCTCGTCGGTACCTTTGTCGCCGAACAGCATCAACAAGCCATTGGCATATTCGATGTGGGCGATCGGCGACTGCGGATTGAGTTTGAGCGCCTGCTTGTAGTGCTCCACGGCGGCATCTCGATTGGCTCCATAGGTGAGTTTGCCGATCATGGCGCCGACTTTGTCGATGATTTCAGCGTGGTACGCACCCATGGCGGTATGCGCGTCGGCGTGCTTGGGTTGAAGCTTCAGCGTGGTTTCCAGCGCCACCTTGATGCGGCTGCCGTAGCCGTCCTTCAAAGCCTTCATTACTGAAATCAGTTGCGAATAGCGCCCGGCCGCATAGGCAAATTGATAGTGCGCATTGGGGTTCTTGGGCTCGGTTGACTGCAAGGCCTCCGCCATGGCCATGGCTTCCTGAAACAGCTTGACCTTGGCTGCGTCTTTCTTTTCCAAATGCGTGGCATAGATGGAAGTCGCCTTGATCGCCACGGTGGCGCCCTCGCCCGCTGCGGCGGCCTCGGCAAAATTGCCGGCGTGGAACTGGCTCCACGCCTCGCGCAGGTTGGCGTCCTTCGGCATCGGCTCCAGGTCGCCTTTGTGCAGCGCGTCCCAATTTTTCTTGAGTGCGTCGGCGCTCAAGATGATCGATTTCTGCTCGTGCGGATACTTGTTCCATTTGGCCATGGCTCTCTCCGGTCAGGCGGTATAGTTTTTCATCAGGTGATCCAGGTGTTTGCGCGCATCGCCATGCAGATACGGCGCGATCAGCGCCATTACCTGATACACGCCGCGCGCAAAATGCTGCTCCTGGTCGGCGGCCACGCCGGCACGCAGACGCAGGTTTTCGTAGTTGAGCCAATAGCTTGCGATCACCAGGATATTTTCCGTCAGCGCGGCAATCTCTTCTTCGGAAGCACGCATGGCGCCCTGCTCCACCAGTGCATGGCATAGCGCCACGGTTTCGGTGCGTTTATGCGTCACGATCAGGTTGAAGTGGGACTTCCATTTCATCTCGCGATTGAGCAGGTCGTCGAGATTGCGATACAGGAATCGGTATTGCCAGATGCGCTCGAACATCATGTGCAGGTACAACCACAGGTCCTCCATCGCATGTCCCGCATCGGAAAACTGTGCCGGCGCCACGTCGATCGCCTTTTCGAAGTCCGAAAACAGGTGCTGGATGATCTCGTCCTTGTTGCGAAAGTGGTAGTACAGATTGCCGGGACTGATGCCGAGTTCGTCGGCGATATGGCCGGTGGTGACGTTGGCCTCGCCGTGTTCATTGAACAGTCGCAGGCTTTCCGTCAGGATGCGTTCGCGCGTGCGGGCCGAGCGTGACGGCATGGGGGACAAAGCAGGCATCCGGCAATATTACTACGGCACCTCACAGCAGCATCAACTGCCCCCAAAAACATGAGTTTGACCGTCCTGCCAGCTACACGCCGATAGCGGCCTGTTCGCCAACGCACAGACCAAAATGGAGACCGGCGATAGAGTTTGCTCCAACTGCCGATGTTCTTGGGGCAAAGAGACCACGCCATGAAATCAGCGGGATCGAATGCAAAGGTCATGCAAGCCAAAGCGCAGACCGGCATTGCCGGTCTCGATGAGATTACCGCCGGCGGACTGCCGCGCGCACGAACCACCTTGCTGCTGGGAGGACCGGGTTCCGGCAAGACCATACTTTCGCTGCAGTTTCTGGCGCATGGCGCCGAAAAATGCAAGGAACCAGGTATCTTTGTGGCCTTCGAGGAATCGTCGAAGCGGGTGATCGCCAACGCCAGCAGCTTCGGCTGGAAGCTCGAATCGTTGCGCAGACAGAGAAGACTATTTTTCCTCGATGCTCAGCCCGCACTCGACCTTGTGCAGTCGGGGAGTTTCGATCTAAATGGCATGTTGGCCGCGCTGGAAGGCCAGGCCTCGGCTATGAAGGCGCGGCGAATAGTATTCGACGCCCTCGACATAGTTCTTGCCCTGCTTCCCAATGCCGCCGCCAGACGGCGCGAAGTCTATCGACTGCACGAATGGCTGCTGGCACGCGGGCTGACCGGGCTGATTACCGCCAAGACCGGTGGCGACGAAGCTAGCTCAATCAGCCAGCAGCCCTTTGGATTCATGCAATTCATGGTCGACTGCGCGATCATTTTGAACCACGACGTGGTGATCGGGGTTTCGCAGCGCAATCTGCGCGTGCAGAAGTATCGCGGCTCCAGCTTCGATGAAAATGAATGCCCCATGATCATCAGCAATTCCGGCTTGGAGGTCGCCACTGCGCCGGCGTTGAGCCGTGTTCACGCCAAAGTGAGTAACGAACGGGTTTCCAGCGGCGTATTGCGACTCGATACCATGCTGGGCGGCGGGTACTACCGCGGTTCCAGTGTGCTCATTACCGGATTTCCCGGTACGGCCAAGACAACTTTGAGTGGCGCATTCGCCGAAGCAGCGTGCAAGCGCGGGGAACGGACGCTGTTCGTCAGCTTCGATTCGGATTCAAACGAGGTAATTCGCGACCTGGGCTCGGTTGGCATCCGCATGGCCCGATTCGTGAAAACCGGCATGCTGCAGATGGCCTCCGCGCGCAGTATTACCGGCAGCGCCGAATCCTATCTGGTTCGCATCAAGACACTGGCGATCGAGCAAAGAGCCCGTTGCCTCGTGATCGATCCCGTGTCGACATGGTCGAATTCGGCAAGCGACCTGAGCGCGCATAGCGTCGCCGAACGCCTGATCGACTGGACCAAGGCGAACGGCATCACGCTGGTCTGCACCAGTCTGCTGGATGAAATGGCCAGTCACGGCGCAGCCGGTTCGCCCATGCAGATTTCGACTCTTGCCGATGCATGGGTGCACTTGAGCTATCTTGTGCAGGCCGGCGAACGCAACCGAGGCTTGTCCATCATCAAGTCTCGCGGTACTGCACACTCGAATCAGGTGCGTGAACTGATCCTCAGCAACGACGGCGTAACCCTCGCCGACACGTACACCGCCGGTGGCGAGGTGCTGATGGGGACTTTGCGCTGGGAAAAGGAACGCGCAGAGAGGATTGCCGGCGAAGTTGCCGCCGTAGCGACAAAGCTCAAACGGGTGCGGCTCGATGCCGAAGAGGCGGAACTCGAGGTTCGGGTGAAGTCCCTGAATGTAGAGCTCGAGGCCAAAAGGGTCGAGAAAGCCTTGCTGATCCACACGACCAAGAGCCTCGAGGGTGATGCCTCGCGCGGGCGCGCCCATTAGGAAGAGTTGCGCGGAGCCGATGCGGCAATTTCAGGACTGAAGTGAGCCCGTCATGAGCCGGCGCGCCACGTACAAGTTCCGGCTATACATCGCCGACGAGGCGTACAACTCGACTCAGGCGCTCGCCAATCTCAACGCGATGTGCCGGGAAAATTTGCCGGGGCACCACGAAATAGAGATTGTCGATGTGTTTCGCCAGCCGAAGCGCGCGCTCGAAGACTGTGTCTTCATGACGCCGACACTAATCAAGCTTGCGCCGCATCCGGTACGGAGAATCGTCGGCACACTCAGCCAGAAGTCGATCGTCTTGCAAACCTTGGGCCTGCCGCCCGCAAAAACCGAAGTCCTGGCGGAATGATAGTCGACGCGAAATTGCATTCGGCGGATGCAGATGAAGAAATAGCGGCGCTGATCGAGGCGCTGCACGCTACCGAACATCGGCTGGAACAGCTCACACATGGCGAAATAGACACGGTTGCGAATCTGGAGGGGCGCACCGTCTTGCTGCGCGATGCACAGGAACAGCTGCGCCGCAGCGACGCATCCCGCCAGATGGCCATCCTCAATGCCTTGCCGGCCAATATCGCTCTACTCAATCCTCGGGGGCAGATCATTTCGGTCAACGAGGGTTGGCGACAATTTGCGATCGCGAACATGCTCCATGGACCGCACAATGCCGTGAATGCCAATTACCTCGAAGTTTGCGACTTCGCCTGTGGCAACGACTCCGCCGAGGCGGGCGCAGTGGCGGCCGGAATCCGCTCTATTTTGATTGGGGAAACGAAACGCTTCTCGTTGGAGTATCCCTGTCACTCGGCCGCAGAACAGCGCTGGTTCCTGATTTCGGTAACTCCTCTGCCTGGCGATCCGCCCACCGGGGCCGTCGTCATGCACTTGAATGTGACGGAGGGCAAGCGGGCAAATCGCATGATTGAAGAGTCGCTTCAGCGTTTGAACAACGCACAACGCATCGGCAAGATCGGCGATTGGGGCTATGACATTTCTACCGGCAAGAGCACCTGGTCGGCGCAGGTCTTCGATATTTTCGGGCGCGACCCGCAGCTTGGCCCGCCAAGAACGGACGATGAGTATGCCGCCCTGTTCGATGCGCGAAACCTCGCCATCATGAAGAAAGGGATGGCGCTGGCAATTCAATCCGAAGAAGCACAGGACTACCAATTGGTGGCGCGCAGACCCAGCGGCGGCCTGATTTACCTCCTGGAAACGGTGGTACCCAGAAAGGATCTTGGCGGCAAGGTATGCGGCCTGCTTGGGACGATCCAGGATATCTCGACCCGTAAACTATCCGAACTTGAGCTCGTTGCGAGCGAGAGTCGATATCACACCTTGTTCGAAAACATGCTGGAGGGCTACGCGTATTGCCAGACAATGTTCGAAGAGGATCAATTGACGGACTTTCTTTTTCTGGAGGCCAATGCGGCCTTCGAAAGAATCAGCGGATTGAAGGATGTGGTCGGCAAGCGAGTCAGCGAGGTGGTTCCCGGCTTTCGGGAATCCAGTCCAGAGTTGTTCGCGATGTACGGCAGGGTGGTCCAGTCCGGAGAAGCCGAAAAAAGCGATTCCTATGTACCGACCTTGGGCATTTGGCTGTCCATCACCGTCTATAGCCCCGATGCAGGCCATTTTGTCGCAATATTCGACGACATTTCGGATCGTATACGCTCCGTTGAGGCGGTGCGTGATAGCGAGCGTGAACAGCGGCTCCTGGCGGAGCAATTGCAGGTCGAACGAGGCAGCCTGGTTGCAGCGCAACGGCTCGCGAAAGTCGGCAGCTGGGAAACCGACGTCGCCACCATGGCGGTCAACTGGTCCGAGGAAACCCATCGAATATTTGGAACCAGCCCGGCAAGCTTTTCGGTAACGCATCAGGAATTCCTGCGGTTGGTGCACCCGCTGGATCGTGACCTCGTCGAGGAAGCCTTTGTCAATTCGCTTGACCCGGCCATTGGCCGCGGGGTCCTGAAGCATCGATTGCTACTTGCGGCCGGACAAGTCAAGTTCGTCGAGGAACGTTGGCGGGTCAAATTCGACCAACTACGAAAACCGTTGCGAGTGGCCGGCACCTGCCAGGACATCACCGAGCGTGTTCAGCTGGACGAAACGCTGCAAAAGCAGCACGCCGAACTGCAGACCCTATTTGACCTGTTACCGGTAATGATCTGGTTCAAGGACACCAAGGACAGGATCGTCCGGGTGAACAAGCGGGCGGCGGAAGATGCCGGAAAAACGGTCGCCGAGATCGAAGGGAAGGCCGGCATCGAGATCTATCCGCAAAACGGTGCCGCATTCTATGCAGATGACCTGGAGGTCATCCGGTCGGGTGTGCCGAAACTGGGAATGATCTCGCAATCCCCCGATGCCAACGGCAATGAGCGATGGATGGAAGTCGACAAGGTTCCCTATTTCGACATCAACCACAAGGTCATCGGCATTGCCGCCGTCTCCCAGGACATCACCGCGCGCACGCGAATCGTAAACGCCTTGCGTGACAGCGAAGAGAAATTCCGCCAACTGGCAGACAACATCACCGACGTTTTCTGGATTCGTTCCGCCGACCTGAGCGAGCTCCTGTACGTCAGTCCGGCCTTCGAGAAAGTTTGGGGTCGATCGGTGGAGAGCATGCGTGCCGAACCGCAGCGCTGGGTTGAATATATTCATCCCGACGACCGGGTTCGGGCTCAGTCTGGATTTGCCCGCCTGATGGAAGGCGAGGCCAATCTGGAAATGGACTATCGCATCGTCCGGCCCGACGGCGAAGTTCGCTGGGTTCATGTCCGCGGCTTCCAGGTCCGCGATACGGAAGGCAAGCTGGTACGGCTGGCAGGCGTGATCAACGATATTACGGAACTCAGGCGTGCGATGGAGGACTTGCAGGATCTCAATGTTTCGCTGGAACAACGGGTGAATGAGCGCACCTTGCAACTCGATACCGCCAATCGCGCCAAGAGCACATTCCTCGCCACCATGAGTCACGAAATTCGCACGCCCTTGAACGGCGTGCTCGGCATGATCGAACTGCTCGGTCTCACCCAGCTGGATGCGCAACAACATGCGACGATCGATATCGTTCGCCAATCCGGGCGGTCATTGGCGCGGATCATCGACGATATTCTCGACCACGCGAAAATCGAGGCGGGCAAGCTTACCATCCGCAATGAAGTCGTGTCACTGGACTCGGTGGCGCACGCGGTGGTCGACTTGTATTCGGGCGCCGCAAGCAGCAAAGGACTATCGCTTGCTTGCGTGGTCGACAGCAATCTCAGCAAAGCGGTGTGGGTCGATCCGCAGCGACTGCAACAGATACTCAACAATTTTGTCAGCAATGCGATCAAGTTCACGGACAAGGGCTACATAGAACTTCGAGCCGAAAGCATCACGAAAACAAGGGACTCCGAGGTGGTTCACTTTTCCGTCACCGATACCGGTATCGGCGTGACGCCAAACGACTTGCAGCAACTGTTCCAGCCATTCACCCAGGTCGAGACGCAAAGCAATCGACGCTTCGGCGGTACGGGATTGGGGCTGACCATATGCCGCCAACTGACGGAAATGATGGGAGGCACCATCGACATGGAAAGCACGCCCGGCATCGGTACGACATTGCATGTGATTTTGCCGCTGCTTGTCGCCGACCCTGATGAGCTACCGGATGCGCTGATGTCCCGCGCCACCCATCTTCGAATCGAGAATATGGACAGGCGCAAGGCGCCGACTGCCGATGAGGCTGCACGAGAAGGTACGCTTGTCCTGGTCGTCGACGACCACGCCGTCAATCGGCTGGTGCTCCGGCAGCAAATTGCAACACTAGGCTACGCCGTGGAGACGGCGGAGGATGGACTGGACGGCCTTGCAAAGTGGAAATCGGGCCGCTACGGCATCGTACTGGCCGACTGCAATATGCCGGTCATGGATGGCTATGAAATGGTCAGGCAGATGCGGGCAATCGAAACCGGTACTGGCCGCAAGCGTACGCCGGTGATTGCCTGTACCGCCAATGCCATGGCCGACGAAGCGGAAAAATGCCTTGCCGCGGGTATGGACGATTACCTTTCCAAGCCCCTGGAAATGAGCGACGTGGCTGTCAAGCTGGACAAATGGATTCCACTTCCCTCCGCGACCGTGGACAGACTAATGCACGCCCAGC